>Ga0075156_10000245_pt1 | contig 27537 bp, 15 predicted proteins | sample JI81AbrownDNA_FD_70966 | JGI IMG/M metagenome (GOLD analysis project Ga0075156, IMG submission 70966) | Wastewater effluent complex algal communities from Wisconsin, to seasonally profile nutrient transformation and Carbon sequestration -... | ecosystem: Engineered > WWTP > Effluent > Algae...
TTGTTGTTTGGTCTGGCGATCACGCTGATGATTCGCGGCAATATCGGCACGAGCGCCTGGGCTGTGTTGGAAGTGGCTCTCGCGCAGCGCATTGGTATTTCGATCGGGACAATGACCGTGTTGATGGGTTTTTTTGTGCTGACGGGTGCCGTGCTGATGCGCGAAAAAATGGGATGGGGCACGCTTGGAAACATCCTATCCATTGGGCCGTGGGAGGATTTCTGGCTTTCGATCATCCCTTCGGTGCAGCATAATTTGCCGTTGCAGATCGGTATGTTGCTGCTCGCCATTTTCATCATGGGGCTTGCCAGCGCCATCTACATCGGTGTGGATGCGGGCGCAGGTCCGCGAGACAGTATGATGCTGGCGATCAAACGTACTACGGGAATCAGCATCCGTGCGGCGCGGGCGATCATTGAAGTGACCGTTGTGACGATCGGCTTTTTGTTGGGCGGGCCTGCGGGTTTTGGTACGCTGGCGTATGCTTTGTTGGTTGGGCCTTCGGTGCAGTGGGGATTTAAGATATTCAAGGTTCAGCCGCATAAGCCGATCCCAGAGGAAGAAGAGGAAGTCGTTGCCGGCGTGGAAGGCGGCGCGGAATAATAGATCTCTTGCAAAGGTCAAAACACTAACCACGGAGACACAAAGGCACAGAGATTTGAAGCTTTTCCACGGTGTTTCCGTGCCTCCGTGGTTCAAAAGGTTTTTCAAATAACTAACCTATCTGCTATGCAATAGATCAAATTTTATCAAGGAGAGATCTATGACCGAATCGATTGATAACACTCCCATTGTTGAACCGATGGCTCAACCCAAAAACAGAAGCACAACCGCGCTGGTACTCTTTTTATTCTTTGTACTGCCGATGCCGTTTTGTCTGTTCATTTATCATTTTATTTTGTGGTCAACTGAGCAGAGCGCGATCATTTCTTCAAGCGCAAAGAACTTCGCATGGTCTGGTCCGATTGGCCTGCTTGTGCAGGGACTTGTCATGTCCATTGCGGCGGGGATGCTCTGGCGCTTCACAACAGATGACCGCTTCAAGCCTGTGTATGCGGGGCTGTTCGGCGCAGCGTTGATGGCTTTCCCTGCTTTGTTGCTGCGGATGCTTGGCCCGAATAACGATCAACTTGGTTCGATCTTGCAAACTGTGATCGCGTTGATCGCGGTCCTTGTTGTGATTCGCCTGCGCAAAGGTCAATTGGTTTGGGATGGCGGCGCGCTTCCGTTCGGCTTGCTGGTTGCAGGCTTGGGCGTTTTGCCTCTGGCGATCTACGGCTCTTTCGGTTCGTTTGGCGATACCTTCCTCAGTTTGCTTGCGGGGCTTGCTTTCGGTTTTCTCGCGGCGGTGTTGCTATCTGCCACAACTGAAAATATTTTGATGGACGGCATCGGCGTAGGCGCAATGCTGGCTTTGCTCGCTTCTTCTTTTGGTTACGACGGTTCGCAACTTTTATTGCTCGTGCTTGTGCCCGCGTTTGGGTGCGCCATCACGGCTGTCCTGCCTTCACGAATTGCGGCAGGCACAGCGGCGGGCATCCTTGCATTTGCTGCGCTCACATTTTTTGACCCAACCGAACTCACCATTGTCCTCGGCGATATTGCGGGGCTTGCCACAAAAGCTGTGGGCATTGCGCTGCTCATCGGGTGGGGGGTGAGTGTCTTCGCGTTGATTCTGCGTCAGTTTTTCGCGGCAGGTTCAGGGTCCAGTGTGAGGCGTGCGCTGGGTTGGGCTGGCGCAGGGGTGATGTGGATTTCCATCATCGCCATCTTCTTTTTATTTGGCAATCCCGGAAATTATGGTGACAGGCTTTTCGTCATCTTAAAAGATCAGGCAGATATTTCTGCTGTTAAAGAAATCAAAGACCGTGATCAGAGATTATCTGTGGCGTATGAACAATTGACTGAACATGCGAACACGACGCAAGCCGAGCTGCGCCAATTCTTTGATTCGGTTGGCATTGAGTACACGCCGTATTATTTGGAGAATGCGATGGAAGTGCGCGGCGGGACATTGGTGCGCCTGTACTTGTTGACCCGCCCCGAAGTAGACCGCGTCATTCCAAGCCCGCGCCTGCGTGCCGCTCCCGAAGATTCTCCTGCGCCTGGATTTGAGTCTGCAACGGATGGCAGCGTGCAGTGGAATATTTCCATGATCGGTGCAGATAGAGTGTGGGATGAATTTGGCGTGCAGGGCGAAGGCATTGTCGTTGGGCAATCTGATTCGGGCGTGGATGGGAATCATCCTGCCATTGCAAAACAATATCGCGGCGCAAACTCTGGGGATGATTACAACTGGTTCGACCCGTGGGATGCGACCACATCTCCGAATGATGAAGGCGGGCATGGCACGCATACGATGGGTACGATTTTAGGTTCGGGTGGAATTGGTGTGGCTCCTAAAGCGCAATGGATCGGCTGTGTGAACCTCGATAGAAATTTGGCAAACCCTGCTTTGTATTTGGATTGTATGCAATTCATGCTCGCGCCATTTCCGCAGGGCGGTGACCCGTTATTTGACGGCGACCCAACCCAAGCCGCGCATGTGATGAACAATTCATGGGGCTGCCCGTCCATTGAAGGTTGCGACCCGAACGCTTTGTTATACGCGGCCAATAATTTACGCGATGCAGGAATCTTTGTGGTCGTATCCACGGGCAATGATGGTCCTTCGTGTGAAACCGTTGAATCGCCTTTATCTTTGTACGATTCGGTTTTCTCTGTGGGCGCAATTGACCAGTTCGGGGATATGGCAGATTTCAGCAGCCGCGGCCCCGTTACTGCCGATGGCTCAGGTCGCAACAAGCCTGATATTGTTGCCCCGGGTGTTGATATTTTCTCTTCGCTGCCTGAAAATACCTACGGTTCGAACAGCGGCACTTCAATGGCAGGTCCGCACATGGTGGGTGTGGTGGCGTTGATCTGGTCAGCGCAGCCTGACTTGATCGGTGATATTGACGCGACCGAACAACTCATCATTGATACCGCGCGGCCTTACACTGGCGATACCTCCACTGGATGTTTTACAGGGGATGTACCAAGCAATGCCTATGGCTACGGCGTGGTAGATGTGTACGAAGCCGTGAAACAGGCGTTGGAAAGATAAACTTATTAGACCTCTCGCATAAGTGGTAAATAAAAACCTATTTGAACCACGGAGGCACAGAGTCACGGAGTTTTTAATTGATTTTCTACCCTTTCGGGCACACGTCGGTGTCTCAGTGACTCCGTGGTTAAGCCTTTGGACTTTTGCAAGAGGTCAATTATGCGTTATCGGAGGCTTGGCCCTCGATAACGTAGTTTCAAATTTTTGCCACGAAGGCACGGAGGAAGACCTGTAAAGAATCTCTGTGTCTCTGAGTCTCCGTGGCGATAGTTTTGAATACTAATTCTTTACAAAAGGAATATCCATACATGAAACGTGCTTCAAAGATCACTTTAGGCGTAATTGCTACTCTTCTTATTGCTATCATCATCGGCTTGTTCGTGCGGACTCGCAGTGAAGCGTACAACCTGCTCCATTCCCCGATGGCAACTCGGGAATTGCCTGATGAAACCCCAAAAGATTACAACCTGCCCTTTGAAGATGTGACCGTCACCAACCCCGATGGCATGAAACTGGCTGGCTGGTTCATTCCTTCGGAAAATGGTGCGGTCATCATAATGCAGCATGGATACAAATCCACGCGAAGTGAATTGCTCAACGAAGCGGAAATGATGCACCGTCACGGCTACGGCGTGTTGGTCACTTCCATCCGCGCACATGATTACAGCGAAGGCGAACTCATCACGCTCGGTTATTACGAAACGGATGATATGGAAGCCTGGTATCAATACCTGCTCACCCGTGATGACTTTGACCATGAGAAGATCGGCATTCTCGGCAACTCCTACGGCGGGATGCTCTCCATTCAATATGCCGCGCTCAATGAAAAGATCAAGGCTGTGGTTGCGAACTCCGCATTCTCGTCCATGACAGATACCGTCTCAACCAGTGTGACTCATTTCACTGGGCTGCCTGAATTCCCCTTCGTGCCGCTGATCGTCTTTTGGGCGGAAACAGATACAGGCGTCAAAATGGAAGAGATCGATGCCACAAAGTGGATTCCAGAGATCAGTCCACGCCCTGTCTTTTTGATGCAGGGTGGTGCAGATACGGTTGTCTCCCCGAACAGCGGACAACTTCTCTACGATGCGGCGGGCGAACCAAAGGAATTATGGTACGATGCCGAACTCGGTCACGTGGAGTTTGACAAGGAACGCGCCGAAGAATATGAAGCAAGAGTCTTCGCGTTTTTCAATCAATATTTATTGGGAGAACAGTAATTTTCATGTGGGGCTATCTTCTTCAAGGCATTGGGTTTGGCTTTGCTGCCGCTTCACAACCTGGCCCGCTCCAGACGTACTTGATTACCCAGTCTTTAACACGCGGCTGGAAGCGCGCTCTTCCCACTGCTCTCGCGCCGCTCGTCAGCGATGCTCCCATTATTTTGCTTTGCGTGTTGGTACTCAGCCAGGTTCCTGATTGGATGCAAAAAATTCTGTACGTTGTTGGGGGGCTATTTGTTTTGTATTTATCGTATGGAACATTTAAAGCATGGCGTGAGTTTCATGAGTTTCAATCGCAGCCTGAAATTTCAGATCATCAGAATATTTTCAAAGCCGCCCTGACGAATGCTCTCAGTCCGGGTGCGTACATTTTTTGGACTCTGGTGACGGGGCCCATTTTGGTGCGAGGCTGGCGTGAAGCGCCCATCAATGGGATCGGGTTTCTCTCGGGATTTTATGTGGCTATGATCGCCAGCCTTGCGGCCATCATCATTGTGTTTGGTGTGGCGGGTAAATTTGGAAATAGATTCAACCGTGCCTTGCTAGGCATTTCGGCAATTGCTTTATTTTGTTTTGGCTTGTACCAGCTTTGGCTTGGATTATTCTAAATGGAAATTACGCAATTCAAAATATTTAGCCACGAATTTCGCGAATTTACACGAATTTTTTTAGAGAGTTAGCGAAAATTCGTGTAATTTGCGGCTGGCTTTTTGGTTTTGCGTAAGTCCTACTAAATTTAAAAAGGAGAGACATATATACATGAAAACAAAACTTCTTATTATCGGCGCTGGGCCGTTTGGGTTGGGGCTGGCTGCTTATGCAAGTGGTCAAGGCATGGATTACATTATCTCTGGCAAGCCAATGGAGTTTTGGAAGAACAACATGCCCAACGGCATGTATCTGCGCTCCGCATCAGACTGGTCTCTCGACCCGACAGGCAAAGCCAGCATCATGAATTATTTGGCGAAACTTGGGAAAACGCCCGCAGAGGTGGAGCCGCTCTCCCGTGATTTTTACCTCGAATACTGCCAATGGTTTCAAGAACAGCATGGGATTCAAGCCCTGCCGTTTTATGTGACTCAACTGGAAAAGACAGCCGATCATTTTGTTGCAAACCTTGAGAATGGCGAAGTGATTGAAGCGGAGAAAGTGGTCGTGGCAATTGGCATGGGATATTTCAAGAATCAACCCTTAGAGTTGACCGCGCTCCTGCCAAAGGGAAGATACAGCCACACTTGTGACGCAGTGGAATTTTCCAGCCAAAAAGGGAAGCGGGTCCTCATCCTCGGTGGCAGGCAGAGCGCTTTTGAGTGGGCGGCGCTGTTGAACGATGAAGGCGCGGCGGAAGTCCATTTGGCGCACAGGCATGAATCTCCAAAGTTTGCCGAAGCAGATTGGAGCTGGGTTCCGCCGTTGGTCGATCACATGGTTGATGAGCCAGCATGGTTCCGCAATTTGCCGCAGGCAGAAAAAGATGCGGTCAGCAAGCGCATGTGGGGCGAGGGACGTTTGAAGGTGGAACCGTGGCTTGAGAAGCGTGTGATGAAACCGAACACATACATCCACGAGAAAGCTGGTGTTACATCCTGCGCTGAACGCGCCGATGGCGCATTGGATGTAAAACTCGATAATGGCGATTCGTTTACGGTGGATGATGTTATCCTTGCCACTGGTTACAAAGTGGATATGGCGCAGGTGCCGTTTATAAAAAATAGCAGCCTGCTTGAAAAGATCGAAGTGAAAAATGGTTTCCCCGTTCTGGACCCGCACTTTCAAACCAGCGCAGCAGGATTGTTTTTCACGAGTATGCCCGCCGGACAGGATTTTGGTCCCTTCTTTGGCTTCACTGTTTCTGTGAGAGCTTCTGCAAAAATTATCGGCAATGCGTTGAAACAAATATAAGGAGATCAACATGTTAATCGTTCATGTTCATGTCGGTGTCAAATCTCAATTCGTGGAAGACTTCAAAAAAGCAACCGTTGAAAATGCATCCAACAGCGTAAAAGAAGCGGGCGTTGTGCGCTTTGATGTCATTCAACAGGAGGATGACCACACGCGCTTCGTTTTGGTGGAAGTCTATAAAAATGCCGAAGCATCTGCCGCGCACAAAGAGACCGCGCATTATGCCAAATGGCGCGATACGGTTGCCGAGATGATGGCCGAGCCAAGGCAGGGAATTAAGTACACAAATATTTTTCCTGCGTGAAGAACATCGTAATATGATCTCAATCCCGTAGGGATGGCATGATTATAGAAAATTGTATTTAAGAAACCAAACCCCAAAGGGGTGGTATGGATTTTGTAATCCACGCCACCCCTTCGGGGTTATACATTGAAAATGTTTATGAGGTAAACCATGTCATCGTTTGAATTTGCCACGGCGAATCGGATCATGTTTGGAGCGGGGAAACTGCTTGAGTTGGGCAACCAGCTCAAAGGAAGAACGAAGCGTCTGCTTTTGGTGCGGGGAAATTCATCGGACGCGATTCCGCGTGTGAGGGAGATTCTCTCTGCACAGGAAATTCCCTTTGATGAATTTACGCTTCACGGCGAACCGACAGTTGATACGGCTTCCGAAGGAGTTTCGTTTGCGCTGACGCATGGTTGTGACATGGTCGTCGGTCTTGGCGGCGGCAGTGTGTTGGATGCGGGTAAGGCGATTGCCGCGCTGGCAACGAATCGCGGCGATGTGTTCGATTATCTTGAGGTGATCGGTAAAGGCCAGCCGTTGATGAATGCGCCGCTGCCGTTCATTGCCATCCCAACCACGGCGGGGACGGGAACCGAAGTGACGCGCAACGCGGTGCTGGGTTCGCCCGCACATGGAGTCAAAGTGAGTTTGCGCAGTCCGATGATGCTGCCATCTCTTGCGATTGTTGATCCTGAATTAACTTATTCTTTGCCGCCTGAAATTACCGCCAGTTCCGGTTTGGATGCGCTGACGCAATTGATCGAACCGTTTGTTTCAGTGAAGGCGAATCCAATGACCGATGCGATTTGCCGTGAAGGGATTCGTTATGCGGCTGTATCTTTGCGGCGGGCGTATCAGAATGGCGCGGATGTCTCTGCACGTGAAGGCATGGCGTTGGCGAGTTTGTTCGGCGGCTTGGCGTTGGCGAATTCTGCTCTCGGTGCTGTGCATGGATTCGCTGGCCCGCTGGGTGGAATGTTGAATGCGCCGCATGGAGCGATTTGTGCGAAATTACTGCCGTTGGTGATGGATGCGAATATTAATGTGTTGGAGTCTCGCCATGCGGGGCATGTTGCGATTGGAAAATATGATGAAGTTGCTCAAATTGTTACGGGAGAGAAAAACGCATCCGCCAAGGATGGCGTGAAGTGGGTGAGTGCGTTGGTGAGCGAGTTGAACATTCCGCCCCTTTCGGCGCATGGGATGAAGGAGGGGCATATTTCTGAGGCAGTTCAGAAAACATTGAATGCAAGCAGTTATAAGGGAAACCCGATTCTGTTGAGTGCAGAAGAATTGAAAAGAATTTTGGAAAACGCACTATAGAATCAGAAAACCCGTCTCATTACGAGGCGGGTTTTCAATTACCAATTACCTACAATGCCCGCTTTTTATCATCAAGTATTTGCGTGATCAACTCATGAAGTTCTCTCAGGCGGAAAGGCTTGGTCACATATTCATCGGCGCCAGCTTCAATGCAGAGTTCGCGGTCTCCGGGCATGGCTAGAGCAGTTAAGGCAATGACAGGCACGGAGGCAAGTTTTTGGTCTGGTATGGCGCGCAGACGGCGGGTCGTTTCCAGACCATCTATTTCGGGCATTTGAATATCCATCAGGATAATATCCGGCTGGATATGGGAAACCCGAGTCAGAAAATCTACACCGCTGTGAGAGGAAACCACGTTGAAATTTTTTGAGCTAAGGTAATCTACAACGGTTTCAATGTTGATCTCGTTATCATCTACGATCATCACGGTGGCAGTGATTTGATTTTCCTGGGGCGTGGACATTCCTTCTGTTGAAGATGCCTTTTGAATATTATCGAGCACAGCACGCAGGTCAGAGATGGCAAAAAACTTGACGAGATATCCATCCACATTGAATTGAGATGCCCTCTGTTTCTCGTCATCTACTGAGGTGATTACCACTGGAATATGCCGTGTTTCAGGGTTGTTTTTTAGCTGGGTAAGCACATCCCAACCTGAAATATCCGGCAGATTAAGATCGAGAAACACAATATTTGGGCGGGTTGCAATGGCACGTTCCAGGGCTCCCTTTCCTGTAGAATGAAGGATGGGGTTAATGCCGAGTGTTCTGCAATAACGCGCCAGATGGCCTGCATCCATAGTCTCATCTTCAACGATCAATGCAAAATGGAATCTGGATTGGGTAATGTTGTCAAAATTTTCAGGTATGGAATTTTCTGACAGGCAAGGCAATGCTACTGTGAAGCGGCTGCCTTGTCCGGGATTGCTTTGTATTTCAATGCTCCCCCCATGCATTTCGACAAGCCTTTGAACAAGGGTCAGACCAAGACCGGTTCCGGTTTGCTGCCTCGAAAGGCTGCTATCTAATTGAACGAAGGGCTGAAATAACTTTTTAATATCCTCAGGCGAAATGCCAATGCCATTATCCCAGACGGAGATAAATACAATATTGTCGGTTTCGTTTTTGGTGACTTCCAGCCCGAGTGAACCGCTTTCAGGAGTGAACTTCACTGCGTTGCTGAGCAGATTTACCAATACCTGTTTCAAGCGGCGAGCATCTGCATTGATGTTAATACTGGCAGGGTTCATGGTGAAATTAACATTTTGACGTTTCTTCCCCGCCATTCCCTTTGTGAGATGGATGCTGCTCTGGCATATATCGCCGAGCGAGCAGGGGAGCATTTCCAATTCGAATTTTCCAGCTTCGATCTTGGATACATCCAAAATGTCATTGATCAGTTCGAGAAGGTGCCGGCCGCTATCTTCCACATGCCCAAGAGTGGATTTTTGCTTCTCATTCAGCGGGCCGTACACATCCAATTGCAGGGCTTCCGAAAGCCCGAGGATACCGTTGAGCGGAGTGCGCAATTCATGGCTCATGCTTGCCAAAAATTCATCTTTCATACGCATGGCGCGCGCCAGTTCCAGGTTTGCGTTGTGCATAGCCTCAGCCACGGCTTTCTGGCCGGTGTTGTCCAATACGGTAGAGCGGCTGGTGGCGTAGATTCCCTGCTGGTCGTATACAGCGGTTGCATTTACCAGCGCGGGAAGAATCGTGCCATCCTTGCGTACGAATTCAAGTTCCACATCTTTCAATACTCCGCGTTCCTGGAAGAGCGGGAAGTTTTTATCGAAAGCTAAGGCGCTGCTAGGAGTCAGGAAGGCTGCCAGTGGTCTGCCGGTCATTTCTTTGCGGGTAAACCCCATCCATTTCAACTGAGTCTGGTTAATGAGAGTGATATATCCATTGATGTCTAACGAGTGATAACCGGCTGGGGCGTTGTCGTATAGGTCCTGTACCTCGGCGGTGCGTTCCTTTACGCGCTCTTCCAAGGTGCGGTTCAACTCTTGAAGTTCCTGTTGCGCTGTTTTAAGATCGTGGATGTCAGTAGAGTTAATCAAAACCTGACTGGCTCTTCCTTCTTCATTATGGATCGGTTGGATGGAAGTGCGATGCCAGCGGGGTTTACCGCGCACAAAGGTTAAATCTTCATAAATGTTTCCTTTATCTTCATTGAGTACTTGTTGAATGTACATCATTTGTTGAGATGCAACGCTCTCTGGGAACAGATCATACATGCTTTTTCCGGTCAGGTTTTCGGTGGAAATGCCCAGTTGGTCAACAGCCATATCATTCATATAAAGGAACTTGCCCTCACGATCAACGCTGGCAATCACATTATCCAGGCTTTTGATCAAAACCCGATATTTCTCTTCGCTGGCGCGCAGGTATTGCTCGGCGCGTTTGCGAAGGATGATATCAAATGCTTCCTCAGCAAGCCGTTTGAGCATATCCAAATCATTCTGGTCATAGTCGCTTGATTTGTTTCCGATTCCCAGTGCAGCTACTACGATGTTGTTGCGAATGATCGGCAGGGAAATCAGACGGGTGACCGGAGCATGCCCCGAAGGCATATTATGGTGGTTGGGTACACTTTCATAGTTGTTGTAGATGCAGGCAGCCCCCTTGCGAATGCAATCTGCCCAAATGCCAGCTTCAGCTACCGGGTAGTGTGAGCCGTGTCCTTCTGCTGTACACATCTTCTCCAGCGTATTGCTCGACCAGGCTTGCAGGGATATCGTATTCTGGTCTTCATCCACAAAATGGAAGAATCCAATGGAGCTGTCTGTCAACGCTTCTGCTTCGTCGAGCATGACCTTCATCAGGGTTTCCATGTTCACTTCTTCATGGGCGGCGTTTGAAAGCTTCAAGCGTGCCTGCGTATAACGTTCCTCATGTTTTCTCTCGCTGATGTCGAGATGAGTTCCAAACATTCGTACGGGTTTTTTTTCGGCATCCCATTCCATCACTCTGCCACGGTCAAGCACCCAGACCCATGTGCCATTTTTGTGCTTCATGCGGGCTTCACACTCGTAGTATTCAGTTTCACCGGTGAAGTGCTTTTGCAGGAGTTCGCTCGATATTTTCATATCATCTGGATGGCACAATTGCTCCCAGGTATTAATGCTGATGGGCTCCAACTCTTGCAGGGTGTACCCAATAATTTCAGCCCACCGTTCATTAAAGATGGTTTCACCGCTTTGTATCTTCCAATCCCACATGGCGGCATTTGCGCCTTTCAACGCTAGTTCAATGTGATTCTGGGTTTCGCGCAGCGTTTCTTCGGTTAGCTTACGTTCTGTAATATCCTGAATGATCGCCATCATGCGGACAGGAATTCCAGCTTCGTTGTAGGTTACTTTGCCTTGCTGATGCAGCCAGCGTTCGCGCCCGTCATTCAAACGGATACGATATTCGTAATTCATATCCTTTCTTTGTTGAATGGATCCAATGTCCGTTTTTTGAAGGGCATCGCGATCTTCTTTTGTCATCATTCCGCCAATCGTACTTTGTGTAATTGCAAATCCGCGCGGCAGACCTAAAATATCATATACCTCATCTGAACAGATCAGCGTCTGATCCTTGCCATTCCATTCCATATGTCCAATCCGCCCAATTCGCTGCGCCTCTGAAAGCAGCGCTTCACTGCGGCGCAGCGCTTCTCCTGTCTGGCGGCGTTCCTCCAACTCTGCCACCAGTTGATTGTATAGTAATGCGTTTTGCTCGGCAGACGCAATGTGCAGAGAAAGCGCCTCCAGCAATTGCAATTGACTCTCTGTATAGGCATTCAACTGATAGCTTGATACCTGAAAAATGCCCCGCACCCCCCCCCCAGATTTAAGCGGCACGATCAATGCCGACCGGGTGATATCCTCCTCTTCGGGTTCATCCGTCTGAATTTCATTTGTCTCATCATTAATATAATAAATATTATCGGATGTTTTCAAAAACTTCTGATAATCGCTCAGAAGCATAGGCTGTCCTGAACGGATTACCCTGCTTTGCGTACCCTTACCCTCCCCTTCCAGGGGTATGGGGGGGAAGGGTGTTACATCCAACCAGGTGCCGCGCATCCAATAGGCGTTGCAGGTGATAAGCTCAGTTTTTTCGTCAAAGGCAGAAATAAATAAAGTGTCGCTTGGGGCGATGATCGACATGAAATCGCAGATTGTTTGATAAATCTCCTTGAGGTCAAGAGTACGATTTAACTGCTTGCTCGCTTCATACAATAGCCGTATATGTTCGCCCTGCTGACGGCTGGTCTCGGCTGCGAGTTTTCGATCTGTCATATCACGAAAATTGATCACAATCCCCTGTACACTTGGTTCATCGCACATATTGGTATAGGTGGCTTCCAGCCAGCGGTATGAACCATCCTTATGCTGGAAGCGGTACTCCATCATTTGCGGCTTTGCGGGGCGGGCGGCCAGTTTATTTCGCAGATTAGCCAACATGGGCAGATCAGAAGGATGTACCCATTTTCGAGACGGAGTGCCGACAATCTCTTCTGTGCTATATCCCAGCATGCGGTAGGCAGATGGGCTGGCAAACATAAAAATTCCGTCTTCATCAACCAGTGCAATACCATCCGGTGCATTTTCAATCAAGGATGTATTACGCTTTTCGATCTGGTGAATGGCAGCCTCAACTTTTTTACGGTCAGTGATGTTGCGGGATACGCCATACACTTCAAGTTTGCCAGTCTCAGGGTTTTTTATGAAGCGTGTCGTTGACTCTGTCCAGACGGTGCTTCCATCTCTACAGGGATGTTCAAGCTCATCTGTATATACTTTTATGATTCCCTGTTCAAACTCGACAAGCCGCTCAGCTATTACTCGTATCAGGTATATGTCTGAGGCAGGGGTTAAGCTGGCAGATACACCTTGAACCAAAACTTCATCCGTGCTGTAACCGCGAAGTTGTAATACAGATGAACTTACATAGTTGAACTTGGACGATTCTATGTCCATGATCCAGATTACATCAGATATATTTTCTGCCAAAAGGCGGTACTTTTCTTCGCTTTCCCGCAGGGCTTCCTCAGCTTTTTTACGATCTGTAATTTCAACTCCCATGCATTGGATCTCACTTGGCTGGTTATGCTCGTCAGTGAGACCTATGAATTCCCAAAGGGTTGTGCGCGTGCTTCCATCCTCGGCGGGTTTGTCAATCTCTACCGAGAAGACTAGCCCCGGCTGATTAATGCAGTTTTTTACAACATCCAGAACCCGTTGATGGTGATAACTATTGATCGTATCCAGAGGGCTTGCATTTTCAATACCTTTGTTTTTATGGCGCCACCCGAATTCTCTCTCGAACTTTTGATTCCAAAAGGTATATTTTCCTTCAAGATTGATTCTCAATACAAAATGTGTTTGTGAATCGATGAGCGATTGGAGCTTCTTCTCGCTGGATATAAGCGCATTTTCGGCCTGCTTGCGTTCGGTAATATCTTCGAATGTTGTGTAGACCTGATATGGTTTATCATCACCATTTCTAAAACGCGGCACGGCATTGACATTAATCCACCGATAAGATTCACTAGCGACATTGTATACCCCCATCACCGAGTTATATACAGATTCTCCAGATCGTAATGCGATCATGGCAGGATGATTTTCCCCTGGGTAGAGTCTCCCATCTTCATGGATCGTTCTCCAGCGCGGGTCGATGGATGCGCGTCCCTGCATTTGAGCTAGGGTCATGCCAAGTATTTCTTCAGCTGATGAATTGGCGTGAATGATGCGCCCTTCTACATCTTGAAATACTACACCCTGTACCATGGTCTCAAATAAAAGACGATAGCGGTCATCACTCTCACGGCGTCTTTCCTCTGCCTGTTTGCGCTCAGTAACATCCTGAGTGATTCCCAGAGCCGAGATCGGAGCCCCTTGTTCGTCAAACTTGATCTTGGCTTTGACGCGCAGCCAGCGCACCTCGCCATTAAGAATAATACGATGTTCAATATCGTAGGGTACGCCCTGCATGGCGGCTGCCCATGAATTCTGCATGTATTCACGGTCATCAGGGTGGATGGTATCCATTAACTCATCGCTTGAATGTTTGCCCTCTGCCCATCCAACAAGATGAGCGCCTTCCGGCGTAGCATCAAATATGCCTGTAGTTAAATCGGCGGTCCAGCTCCCCAGGTTGGCAATGGATTGTGATTCTTGTAATATCTGGGTGCTTTTCCAAAGCGATTCCTCTGCTTCCTTGAGTTCAGTGATATCCTGAATTAATCCTGATATTGCAATAGCATTTCCGTTGGCATCATATTTAACGTGCCCAAAGTTTGTGACCCACATCGTATGGCCATCAGCGTGCTGAATGCGGTATGCTCCATTAGTGACCTTCCGATTTGAGATCGCATTTTGTATGGAATTCAATATCTGAATTTTGTCTTCTGGATGGAAGAAATCCAGTACAGTGTTTAAATCTGCATTTAAGTCTTTGAGCCCAAACAAACGGCTTGCCTCTGGCGACCATTCCACTTTGTTTGTGGAAATGCTCCATTTCCATGTACCCATGTGTGCTGCAATCAAAGCCAGACGTAATTGTTCCTGGCTGTTTTGCAACGCACTCTCAGATTTTTTACGCTCGGTGATGTCCAGCGAATTCACCATTGCAAGAGTAAATTGGCCGGTTGCCCCATGAATCGGTTGAATGCTGACCCGTTGCCACTCTGGATTTCCTCCAACTACACTTTGATATTCAGTGACCAACCCTTGCTCACTGGAAATAACGGTATGAACATGGTTCAACAACCAATCCGCTACTTGTGGGGGGAAGAACTCCTGAAGTTTTCGCCCTACTATCTTTTCAGCATCCGTGGCTAGTTGGGCTGCACCGATGCGGTTTATATAATGGAGTATGCCATCCCCATCTATGGTGAATATGGTTGATTCCTGACTGTTGATCAGGCTGCGATATTTTTCTTCACTGTCGCGCAATAACGCTTCGGTTTGTAGGTGCGCAATTACAGCTCCGATCTCAGTGACGATCGTTTCAATGGGCTGACGGGTGCTCTCTGGTACTTGGTGAAAGGCATGTGAGCCTATGTTGATGCAGCCAAGTGTATGCCCATGATCAATGACTGGGATAATGACAAGAGAACGAAGACCTTCGTCCAGGTAAAGCTTTTGGTTTTGTAAGTCAGACTCGCCAAAATAAAACATCATGCCTGCAAGAACCATTTGCACATTTGGGGCATCTGCTTCGTAATGGGAGACTGCTTGAATAAATCCCTGCCCTAATCCTTGGTGGTAAGCCAGCTCAAGAGTCTGTCTGCTTGAGTCAAAAAGGTAGATTCCCCCACAATCCATACCAGAGACTCTCAATGCTGCATCGAGACAGTAAGGTAATGATTCCGTTTGGCTAGTGGTGGTACTGGCTAACCGTGCCAGATTGCGTTGCGCATGTGTGATCTCTTCAGCCTGTCTGCGCTCCGTTATATCCTGGGTGAAGCCAGGTACCCAAATGTTTTTTCTGTCTTCACTATGTATTGTCTTGGTGTGAATCCATTTCAATTCCCCGCTGGTCAAAATACGGTATTCGATATCAAGTAACTGATTTTGTGCTGCTTGTTCCCAGGCTCTTTCTACACTCTCTCTATCTTGTGTATGGATGAGGTCTTTAATATCATCCATCTTATAAATTCCCGGTGCCTGCTCCAGAATATGGTCGTACCCGGGCCCGATGATGAATTCTCCAGTCTGAAAATTTGCAACCCAACTTTGCAGCTTCGCCACACTTTGAGTCTCCAGCAAGGTCTGCTGGTTTTTATATAGCATCTCCTCCATTTGTTTTCGCTCGGTGACATCGTTCATTGCTGTCAGCAAAAACGGATGATCCTGTACTTGAATATATTCTGCAGAAAAGACTCCATGCCGCAATCCCCCGTTTTTTGTGCATACAAGAACGTCTTCTCCACGTAAATACCCTTGTTCCTTCATTTTCCCCAGGAGACTTGCTCTTTGGTTTGGGTCGAAGAATAAATTCAATTCAGTGGCAGTTTTGCCAACGACTTCTTCCCGCGTGAAGCCCAGAGATTGCAGAAAGGCTTCATTCACATTGATGTATTTTCCCGTGTTGCCATCAGTAATTGCCATCTGTGCTGGGCTGGCATGGAAGACATGCGTAAAGCGTTCTTCATTTTCACGCGATAGATTTGCCGCTCGTCTTTGTTCTGTAATATCCCTGGTAATCGCCCCAATGCGATACCCATTTTCTGTCTTGACTGTGAATGGCGAAATCTGAATGAATTTCCTGCTCCCATCCTCTACTTGGATTTCCACTTCCCGCAGTTGTCCGAGGTCAGGATACTCCCCTGTTTTAAATGTGCTCTGAAGAGCGTCTTTAATGTTTTCAAGGCTTAGTCTGGCGCGGGTTTCAGGTGTTGATAGCCGATATTGAGTTTCCCAATATTTCCGCCCAATTGCTTCTTCTCGCGAAATACCCATGATACTTTCCTGAGCGGAGTTCCAGACACTCACATTCCCCTGCTCATCAAGGATGATAACACCATCATTGGTTTGTTCAATGAAAGTGCGATAAAGCGCTTCATCCTCCTGCCTATCCTGCTCGGCGAACTGCGATTGCCCTCTAGCTTTGAGATGGGCTACTTGTTCCAATTCGGCGATCCGCTTTTGAGCCTCTTCCAATTCCATGCTCAACTGCGCCTTGGTTTTTTGCTTTGTCATGGGGTTACTCCCGGGCCATATCTATAAATTTCCAATTACCTTCTTTAATAACATTACCTCAATGCGAAGGTTGTTTGCAGAGTACAAATGTCATCATCTCTGCTGCATAAATACAGCCTATTTTCTTTGCTTTACAATAAATAACGCTTCACTCAGCAATTGTGTATGGGTGGAAACCCCCATAAATACCTTCTCCAACAAGAATGAAAGCTTGTAAATATAAACAAAAAACCCCGCCTCATAAGAGACGGGGCATTGATATTCAGGTCACGGGTTACAAGTCACTTTTTAGCTTCTTTTCCAACTCCATCACAACGAAAACGATCACGCCTGTTGCCGCCGCAATGGACAGGTCACATCCACTCAGCGGAATGACTTCAAAGAATTTTGCCAACGCAGGGACGTACATTACCATCAACTGCAGTACAACTACCAATAAAGCCATGCCAGCTAGTAATGGATTGCTCAGCACCCCCAGTTTGAAAATCGATTCCTTGTTGGAGCGGGAAGCCAGCGCCTGAAAGACCTGCATGAACGCCAGAGACGTGAAGATCATCGTCTGCCATTCGGGGCGGCCAGTGAAGTAGTACCAGGAGCCAAGCCCCAGCGCCAGCGCGCCGATGAGCACGCCAACCCAAACCGTTTGGAACCCCGCGCCGCGGCTGAACACGCCTTCGGTGGGGGAGAATGGCTTGCGCTTCATCGTATCAGGTTCAGGATTTTCAACACCCATGCCGAGACCGAGCAATCCGTCAGTGAGTAGATTCAACCAAAGCAGTTGCAAGGGCAGCAGTGGCAACGGTTTTCCTAAAAATGGCGCGATCAACATCACCAGCACTTTGCCAATGTTGCCCGCCACACTAAAGCGCACAAACTTGCGGATGTTGTCATAGATCGTGCGGCCTTCCTGCACAGCCGCAACGATGGTTGCAAAATTATCGTTCAGCAAAACAAGGTCAGAGGCTTCCTTGGAAACATCCGTACCCGTGATGCCCATCGCCACGCCGATATCCGCTTTGCGAAGGGCGGGCGCATCGTTCACGCCGTCACCTGTCATCGAAACGATGTGCCCCTTTTCCTGCAAGGCTTGCACGATCTTCAACTTATGTTCGGGAGCCACGCGGGCAAAAACATTTACTTCTTCGACTACATTTTTCAATTCATCAAAAGATAAACTTTCGATCTCAACACCCGTCAAGGCACGGCCATTATCCGAAATGCCCAATTGACGCGCGATCTCCATTGCCGTCAATGGATGGTCGCCTGTGATCATCACGGGTCGAATGCCAGCGGCGCGGCAGGTTGCCACTGCGTCCTTCACTTCGTTGCGTGGGGGGTCGATCATGCCGAATAAGCCGACGATGGTCAGATTCTGTTCGAGGTCGGTCTGCATTATTTCAGGGATGGAATTCATCAGCCGGAATGCCACACCGAGGACGCGCATCCCTTTCTTTGCCAGCCGATCATTCGCCGCCTCAATTCTGGACCTCCACTCTGCATCCAGTTTCAGCGATTTTCCCTCCATCCAAACATGGCTCGATACGTCCAACAATCCATCAATGCTGCCTTTGGTGAAAGCGATATATCGCTTGTCGCCGATCTCCAAGCCAGATAACACGGTGGGATCGTATTGCCCCAGGTGATGGACAGTGGTCATGCGTTTGCGTTCCGAGTCAAAGGGAAGTTCGGCAGCGCGCGGGAAGGATGTGTCGAGTGTCGCTTTCCAGTAGCCCATTTTTGCGCCAGCCACAACCATTGCTCCCTCTGTGGGGTCGCCAATGGTGTGAAAGCGGTCGTCGCCTGTGTCGATCAGTTTGGCGTCATTACAGAGTGCGCCGCCGATCGCTGCCAGCGAAAGAGATGATTGGACGGGCGCACCCAGCCCACCGGTAGCATGAAGCGAGCCTGATCGTTCCATCGTCTCTGTCAAGTCAATCGCATGTTCTGCCACATCCAGCACAACCACGGTCATGCGGTTTTCGGTGAGCGTGCCTGTTTTATCGGAGCAGATGACGGTGACCGAGCCGAGTGTTTCGACAGCCGGTAATTTGCGAATCAATGCTTCGCGCTTCAACATGCGCTGTGCGCCGAGCGCGAGGGTGATGGTGACGACGGCGGGCAAGCCTTCTGGGACGATGGCAACTGCCACGCTGACCGCGGTAAGCAGCATGTGACGGACTTCGTCGCCGCGCAAGATGCCCAAAATAAAAATGAACACCGCGATGACAACGCCGATCACGGCGAGATTTTTGCCGAGCGCATCCAACCTGCGTTGCAGCGGAGTTTGTTCATGTTTCACTTGCTGGATGAGGTCGGCGATTTTGCCGAGTTCGGTGCTCATGCCGGTGGCTACCACCAACGCGAGTCCACGTCCTTGGGTGATGATGGTTCCCATGAAAGACATGTTGCGGCGGTCGCCAAGGGGCAGGTCTTCGCCAGATAAAGCGGCGGTATGTTTTTCGATCGGTTCCGATTCGCCTGTGAGCGCGGCTTCTTGAATTCGTAGATTGACTGCTTCGAGCAGGCGCAGATCTGCGGGGATGACGTTGCCTGTTTCCAGTTGAAGGATATCGCCTGGTACAAGCTCACGCGCCGAGAGTTCCTGCAAGTTGCCGTCACGCAGCACACGCACATTTGGCACAGACATTTTCTTGAGCGCGGCAATTGCCTGTTCGGCGCGGTATTCTTGCACGAAGCCGAGCAAGGCGTACAGCGCAACGATGGAGAGAATTGCAATTGTGTTTTTCGTATCGCCAAGCAAACCTGCCATCACAGCTGCGCCAATGAGAATGAGCACCATCGTGGCTGTGATCTGTTCCCATAAAATCTGGAACGCCGTTCGCCCGCCGCGTTCGATCAATTCGTTCGCGCCGTATTTGGCTTTGCGTTCTTCCACCTGTGCTGTCGTCAACCCTGTTTCAGGGGACGAAGAGAGTTCTTCGAGCGCGGGGTTTGTTTCAAGAATATGCCAGTTCATTGTTGTCCATTTCGTATTGTTGACCTTGGATTAATTAGATGCTATTGATACCACTGGCGGCGTGTCGAAGCGCAGAGCGGATCATTAGATATTCAGTGATATTTTCAGAAGTGACGATGCCCACCAATTGTCCCGCGTGGGTGACAGGCAGGGCAGGGATGCCTGATTCCTGAATTCGCATCAGGGCTACTTCCACCATTTCGTAGGAATCCACTTCGGGCAGGTTGTTTTTCATAATAGCCGAAACCGCGAGATTATGCCCATTGCGGGTGAGGGCGTTGAGGAAGTCGTCGCGAGTGACAACCCCGATCACACGTTCATTGTCAATGACGGGGAAATCATGTTGCGAGCCAGCGAGGATCAACTGTCCCATACGTTCGAGTGTATCACGCGGGGAGAGGCTTTTGTAATCCGTCAGCATGGCGCGCCCAACGGGAATTCCGCTGATGGCGTTCTTCATTTGTGTGGCGCTTGATTCTTGCGAAGCGCCGATCCATACAAAGAAGGCGATGAACAACAAAGACGGGTTGCCGAACAAACCGAGAAAGCCGAATAGCAGTGCCAGTCCCTGACCAACACTTGCGGCGATCTGTGTCGCGCGGACGTAATCCATGCGGGTGGCGAGCAGCGCACGCAGTACGCGTCCACCGTCCATGGGGAAGGCGGGGATGAGGTTGAACAGCACGAGCGAAATGTTCACCGTCATCACGCGTTCGAGAAAACTGCCCGAGGCTACGGTCAGCTCATTGAGCGGAACCAGATTGGAGGTTAAGAAAAGATATGCAAACAATCCCGCAGCGATGACCACGTTCACGGCGGGTCCCATCAAGGCAACCCACAATTCTTCGATCGGCTTCTCTGGCATTCGTTCCAGCCGCGCCACGCCGCCGATGGGGTAGATGGTGATGTCGCGGGTCTTGATTCCGTATTTGCGGGCGGTTAGCGCGTGCCCGTATTCATGCAAGATCACACACAGAAAAAGCACGAGGATGAAGCCAATGCCCGAAAGCACCTCACCCCAATTTTGATTCTCCAGCCAGTGACTGTAGCCGACCCACCCAATTAAGAGCAGGAAGGTGGCGTGGATGTAAACGTCGATCCCTGCAAAATTTCCAAGTTTCCATTGCCATTTCATAAATAATCAACTCCTTTTGAAGTTGATGGGATTGTACAATTAATATATTAGATAAATGTTATAAATATTCTATCAGGAACTATCAGGATTAAATTCCCCGCCTCTTTCCCCGCCCATGCCTGATTCTCCCCGAAAGGCATTCATCTCAACCCGAAGATTTCGCTGTAAGGTGAGGCGATAAAAAATCCCGAAGGGATGGCATGATTATAGAATTGGGGTGCAGAATCACATAATCCCGTAGGGATGACATGACACCCCTTCGGGGTTGGTCGAATTCTTGCCTTGAATCTATAATCATTTCACTCCTTCGGAGTTATTCTTGCGTAAGGTGAGTTATAAAATCCGTAATTGCAAGTAGGGTGTTCTTTCCGAACAAAAAAACTCGCTCCACATTCGGAGCGAGTTTTCACTTTTTACTTCCCACTTCCTACTTAATAATGCCCAGCTTCTTGCCAGCCACACCGATGATTTCCATCGCGTGTTCGATGTCGCTTGGCTCATGTGCAGCGGTGACGGTGGCTCGCAAGCGGGCGAGTCCCTCTTGCACGGCGGGGGAGACCACGGGCAGTACGAAGACATCCTGATGCTGTGCCTCGCGGGTCATGGCGAAAGCCACATCATCCTGTCCGCACAGCACAGGGACGATGGCGGTCTCGGTCAATAGGGTGTCGAAGCCCATGCTCTTCAATCCGCCGATGAACTGCTTGGTGTTTTCATTCAAGCGTTGGATGCGCCACGGCTCATCCAAAATGACTTTGAAGGCTTCGTTGGCGGCGGCAGCCTGAGCAGGCGGCAATGCCGCAGAGAAGATGTACGCGCGGCTGGCATGGCGCAGGTAGGTGATGATCTCTTCCTTTGCGGCCACATATCCACCCACGGAGGGGATGGTCTTGCTAAGTGTGCCCATCTTGATGTCGATGGCGCCGTACATGTTGAAGTACTCTTCGATGCCTGTGCCTTTTTCACCGAGCACACCCACAGAGTGGGCTTCGTCGATCATCAGCCAGGCGTTGTATTTTTTGCACAGTTCAACCATCTTCGGCAGGTCGATGATGTCACCGTCCATGCTAAAGACCGAGTCTGCGATGACCATCTTGGCTACATCAGCAGGGGCGTTCTTGAGCAAGCCTTCGAGATGCTCCATGTCATTGTGGCGGAAACGGCGAAACTCCGCGCCAGACATCAAACAGCCATCTACAATGGAAGCGTGATTGATCTTGTCTGAGAAGACGTAGTCACCGCGTCCCATCATGGTGGAGATGACGGTCAGGTTGGCGGCGTAGCCGGAGGTGTAGGTGATGGCGGCTTCGGCATGTTTGAAGTTGGAAATTGTTTCTTCGAGTTCGTTGTGGATGGTGAGGGTTCCAGCCAGTGTACGCACGCCGTTGGTGCCCGTGCCGAATTTGTCCACGGCTTTTTTGGCAGCTTCGTTAATGCGCGGGTGACCGACCAGCCCAAGGTAGCTGTATGAGGCGTACATCCCCATTTCACGCCCGCGGACGCGCACTTTCGCTCCACCCAACATCTCTTCCACGGGTTGGTTGTAGAAATACAGATCATTGCTCTTCAGATAGTGAATACGGTCAGTCATCGCCTTGATGCGGCGGGTGACGGCATCGTTAGTGTTGTTGAAATCCATGTAAAAGCCTCCGAAACAGAATGGCGTAAGTTTAGTCTAGGGGATGGTTTCTGTCTAGCAAGTAGCAGATAGCTGTCAGCATTCAGCGCTCAGTTTGCGAGTTTTCTTAATTCGGCTTCGTCAATGACTTTCACGCCCAGCGATTGAGCCTTGTCCAATTTTGAACCTGGCGCTTCGCCGAGGACGAGGTAACTGGTTTTCTTGCTGACACTGTCGATCACCTTGCCGCCATATGATTCAATAAATTCTTTCACGCCATCACGCGAGAGAGTGGGAAGCGTGCCCGTCACTACAAAGGTCAGCCCTGAAAGTTTTCCAGAAGACTGGCTTGCTTTTTGTTCCACGGTAGGCCACACGCCAACTTTTTTTAATTTTCCAAGCAGTTTTTTGTTCGTGGGCGTGTCAAACCAATCCATAATGGATTCTGCGATATTTGGCCCAACCCCTTCAATGCTCATTAGGATATCGGCTGTTGTGCCTGCGAGTTTGTCCAAACTGCCAAAAGTAGCTGATAGATCCTTCGCCATCACTTCACCCACTCCGTGAATTCCCAGCCCAATGATCAATCGGTGTAATGGTTGATTCTTTGCTTGGGAAATGGCATTGAACAGTTTTTCAGGGCGCTTGTCGGGTGCTTTTTTTGCGGTAGCTTTGACAGGGGTCTTGGGAGGATTCTTTTCCCTTCGTTTTCGATTGAGTTCTTCATTGATAACAGCCAAATCTTTTATGGTGAGTGTGAATAAATCTGCAACATCACTTACCAAATTGGATTCAACCAATATTTTCACCAGTTCAGTACCTAGACCTTCAATATCCATCGCGCCACGGGAGACGAAGTGCTCCACATTGCGGAGCAGTTGCGCTGGGCAGGCCGCATTGACGCAGTACCAAGCCACTTCACCTTCAAAGTGTTCCACGGCTTGTCCACACGCGGGGCATTTCGAGGGCGGCTTGTAGGTTTTCTCTTTGCCTGTGCGCGCATCCAGCACGGGACCAATGACGTAGGGAATCACTTCTCCTGCGCGTTTGACCAGCACACGGTCTTTCACGCGAATATCTTTCTCTGCGATGAAATCAAAATTGTGCAGGGTGGCGCGTTCCACAACCACGCCGCCAATTTCAACGGGTTCGAGCATAGCGTAGGGAGTCAACACGCCCGTGCGGCCAACAGCCACGCCAATATCATTTAATGTCGTGGTCACTTCGCGGGCAGGGAATTTGAAGGCAATTGCGCCGCGCGGGTCTTTGCCAACAAAACCCAAATCTGCGGCGAGGTTGAGATCATCTATTTTGATGACCATGCCGTCGGCCTCGTAGGCTAATTTATCGCGTCCTTCATTCCATGTTTCGGTGTAGGCAATTGCAGATTCAAGGTCATCGAATTTTTGGGCAACATCGGCCACGGGGAAACCCAATGCCTTGAGATATTCCAAAATTTCCCATTGAGTGGTGGGGACTGTGCCGCCTTCGGAATGGACGATCTGATAGACAAGCAAAGTCAGCGGGCGGGAGGCGGTCAATTGCGGGTCAAGCTGGCGCAACGATCCCGCCGCCGTGTTGCGCGGATTGAGGTAAGTTTTCTCTCCCGCTTCTTCGAGCTTCTTATTTAATTCATCGAATTCTTTGATGGGGATGAAGGCTTCGCCGCGGACGACAAGATACTTGGGAGGTCGAAGGTCGAAGGTTGAAGGTCTCTGACTTTCAACCTTCGACTTTTGACTTTCACCCTGAACTGGTATCTTCAACGGGATCGCCCGAATCGTTCGCAAATTGGAGGTGATGTCTTCGCCGACTTCACCATCTCCGCGGGTGGCGCCTTGCACGAACATGCCATCGCGGTAGTGAAGGACAACGGATAACCCGTCAATTTTTGGCTCGACGACAAATTTTGCTTTCTCAACTCTGTCATCCAGTTTTTTGACTCGTTCCAGCCATGCGCGGGCATCGTCTGCACCGAAGGCGTTGGCGAGCGAGAGAATGGCCGCAGGGTGGCGAATTTTCTCGAAACGGTCAGCAGGCCTGGCACCGGCTCGCTGCGTGGGACTGTCCGATGTGATCCAGTCTGGATGATCCGCTTCGATCTTCTTCAACTCATTAAGCAGGCGGTCATATTCCAGGTCGCTGATGATGGGCGCATCCAACACGTGATAACGATAATTGTGGAAGTTGAGTTGCGCCTTTAATTCTTCGTATCGGGGTAAAAGTTTGTCTGCCATGTTTTGCATTATAAATGTAAAACCCGCCCGTTTGCAGCGGGCGGGTGAGAGGTCAGTCTATTTTTTTCCAAATATCCGAAGGCGGGCGCGAGAGCGGCCGGGTCATGGCCGAGAGGCGCGATTCGTAAAATGTTTCTTCGGCGTTTGAAAAGCGCGAGACTGCAAATAAATTTCTCGCCACGAGAATATCTGCAAGTTGTTTGCTTTGATCGCGCGTGAATTCAAGTTTTTCAGCAAACTCGGTCAGGCTGAAACGGCCAAGGCGGATGACAAAATTCAAAGCCGAGCGAAGGGGCTCCGAAAACAGGACGACATCCGATGGGCGAATATCCTCCTTCCGTTCTTCAAGTTCCTTGAGTGCGGTTTGAAACAGTAGCTCGCTCATGGCTCCTCCTTGCAGAGACTGCCTTAATCTTTAAGTTGATCGACAAGACTGCGTAAACCTTTTGTCACGGCAGAATCAGGGAATCGAATCGAAAAAATACCAGAACTTGCAAGGGACATCATTTCATCAGAGTGGGGGAGTACCGCAGCGACTGTCGCACCGTAGGTTTGTTCCACGCGGGTACGGACATCTTCCGGGTCAAGCGAGTTGGGAACCTTGTTGACCAACATCAACAGCTTCGGCACGTCCAATTTTTTGGCAACGTCCACAGTTACGGCTGTGCCCTGATAATCCTGCTGGTCTGGGCGAAGAATGATGACCAGCGCGTTCGAAATTGCTATGGATAGCAGGGTCTCTTCATTAAGACCTGGGTGCGTATCAATTAAAAGATAATCAAGTTCAAGCTTTTCCACCACATCGCGGAAGCCATCGTTGAGCAGCCCAACATCATATCCTTCGCGCAGAATACGGGCGATCTCACCTGCCTTAATGCTGGAGGGAATCAGGAAAACCTGTCCCTTGATCTCGCCGCCAATATGGCCGGTTACATCGTGAGCGGCTTCTTCAATGCTGCACTTGCCCCACAAATAATCATTCAGCGAATGAACCATTTCGGTTTCATCGAGGTTGAAAAGCACGTGAATTCCAGGGGAATTAATATCCGTATCCACCACACAGACGCGTGCTCCATCCGCAGCCAGAAGCGCAGCAATATTTGCCGTAGTGTTCGACTTTCCCGTCCCGCCGCGAAAAGAGTGAATTGAAACAATTTTGGACATCTTCTCTCTCCAGAATTAAATGAATTTTCGTAATTATATGACCGTTCTTGGATTATAGCCTAACTGTTTTGAAAGTCCCAACGATTTTGCATAAAATCCCCCCGTGTTTATGTTATATTCGATTAAAGCTACCGACCCTTTTTCAACATTATCAACCACCCAATATATGGAAAACATAACCAACCCAATTCTTCAAGACTCCACTGATGAACTCCTGATCCAGCATTTCAAGGATGGCAGGAAGGAAGCATTTGATCTTCTTTATTACCGCCATCTTCCAAAGGTGTACAAACGGGTTCGGTACGTTGTCCCCGAAAACGATGTGGAAGATGTAACCCAGGAGATTTTTATTGCCGCATTAAACTCCATCCCTTCCTTTCGGGGTGATGCCAAATTCAGCACCTGGTTGCGTACATTAACCAATCACAAAGTGGCAGAATTTTACAGAAAGCGCACCCGCAAACAGGAGCCGCCCATTTCCCCTCTTTCAGATGCCTCCATGCACACCATTGGCAGCACTTCCAAAACATTGGAAGAAAGAGTCTACCTTCAACGGGCGCTTCAAAGCCTGCCGGAAAATTACAAGGAAATCATCCTGCTTCGTTTCGCAGAAGACATGCAATTTAATGAAATCGCCGAAATGACCAATCAAAACCTGGAAGCCACCAAATCCCTTTTTCGCAGAGCCATTGCCGCACTTCGCACCCACCTGGAAAAATAATATGGATCAAACAAACGAACAACCCAATCCCCAACAGGATGACCAACTGGCAGACTTTGTCGATCAGGTGATTAAAGGAAGGATGAAGATCAGCGCCTCAAACCCGACCGATGACCTGTCCAGTCTCGAAGAAACGGTCCTACGCCTGAACAGTTCCTTCCCTCAAGACCCGTTGGACGAAGCCAGTATTAAGCAAATGCATGTGCGGCTGAAAAGCCGCATTCGCCGTGAAGAACAGAGCGTAAAACCTTCCTTCTGGAAAAAATGGTTTGGCGTAGAGATCACTCCCCAGCTTGGGCTGGCTTTTGCAGCGCTGGCCGTTGTGGTTGTGGTGCTTGTCAGCAGCCCATCGTTTACAACCTCAGGCTCAACCATAACAGGAACCGCCTCAACGCCAGTGAACTTATTTGTAGCCGCAGGTTTGGCTGGAGTATTTTTTGTGCTCTATTGGTTTACACGCCGAAAATAAACTCACATTTCAAGGGAAACTATGTTAAAACGGTGACAAGGTAGTCTGTCACCCTTTTTATTTCCTTGCAGGTCATATCCAGTTACGGTATTATTCCTTTATGGCCCTCTGGATAGCTTTAACCATTGCGTTTGTCATCCCACTTTTGTTTTTATTCTTGCTGAGAAAATTTGATCTGTTTCAGACGGGTCAAATTAAATTCAACTTTGCCACCCTTATTGGGGGGCTGATTGCATATTTGTTCGCGGCACAAATCAACCCGGCCATGGTCAATGCAGGTTGGGTAACCTGGGATCAGGTCATTCGTATCACGGCTCCCATTGTAGAGGAAATCCTTAAGGCTTTGATTCTCATCTACCTTGTCCAGCGTGCTGACTTTAATTATGTAGTGGATGGCGCTCTCTACGGCTTCGGGGCGGGAATTGGTTTTGCCATTGTCGAAAATTTTGAATATGTGACCGGACACCCCGAGATTGCATTATCGCTTGCACTTGCGCGCGTTTTCTCCACCAACCTTGTCCACGCTACAGCGAGTGGATTGATCGGTACAGTCATGGCGTATCGTCGGGGAGATGCAAGTTGGCAAAGCTGGGCTGTTTTGTTCGGTGGATCTGCTTTTTCGATAGTACTTCATATGGTTTTCAATACCATGGTTAGCGCTGGCGCGTTTAT
>Ga0075156_10000246_pt1 | contig 27534 bp, 29 predicted proteins | sample JI81AbrownDNA_FD_70966 | JGI IMG/M metagenome (GOLD analysis project Ga0075156, IMG submission 70966) | Wastewater effluent complex algal communities from Wisconsin, to seasonally profile nutrient transformation and Carbon sequestration -... | ecosystem: Engineered > WWTP > Effluent > Algae...
GGGGGGGAGGGGCCGGGCCAACATACCGGCCCAGGCGGGCCCGGGCCATGGTTGCGGCGCGTGCCTCCCGACACGCGGCAGCCAGCGCGAGCCTGGCGGGACCGGGTATGCCGCCTAGACTCATCCTCTGGCCCACCCCGGTGGGGGCCCGAGTCTCCTAGTTGTGAAGGCGTTGCTGCTCGCTCATGATCCGGTTCGAGAATGTCACCAAGACCTATCCGCGCTCGACCCGACCGGCCCTGGATGACATCTCGCTCGAGATCGAGCGGGGTCAGTTCGTCTTCGTCGTCGGCCCGTCGGGTTCGGGGAAGTCGACGATGCTGCGTCTGGTGATCCGCGAAGAACCGACGAGCACCGGCTCGGTCCTGGTGGCAGGGCACGATCTCGCCCTGCTGCCCCCGCGCAAGGTGCCGCGCCTGCGCCGACAGATCGGAACGGTCTTTCAGGACTTCCGGCTGTTGCCGAACAAGACCGTCTCGCAGAATGTCGCCTTCGCTTTGCAGGTGCTCGGCAAGCCGAGCCGCACGATTCGGATGCTCGTGCCGGAGACTTTGGAGTTGGTGGGCCTCGACGGCAAGGGCAAGCGGATGCCGCACGAACTCTCCGGTGGCGAGCAGCAGCGCGTGGCGATCGCGCGCGCGGTGGTCAACAAGCCGCCGATCCTCTTGGCCGACGAGCCGACCGGCAACCTCGACCCGACCACGAGCCTGGACATCGTGCGGCTCCTGGCCTCCGTCAACACGCAATATGGCACCACGGTGGTCATGGCGACGCACGACAATGTCATCGTCGACGAATTGCAGCGGCGAGTCATCGAGCTCGATTCGGGGGTCTTGGTGCGCGACGAGGCGCAAGGGGGCTATGTCTTGAAGAACCCTGACGAGGAGGCGGTGGCCCCGGAGTTGCCGGAGAACGATCTCTGGGCCAATCCCGATGCGGACTGGGCCGATGATGTCGTGCGAGGGGATGACTGATGCGTTTGCGATTCCTCCTCGGAGATGTCTGGGTCGGCCTGCGCCGCAATCTGTCGATGGCGATCTCGGTCGTCCTGGTGACGATGATTTCGCTCTTCCTGCTCGGACTCGGCCTGCTCGCGCAGCGCCAGGCCGATGTGATGAAGGGTTATTGGTATGACCGGGTCCAGGTCTCGATCTTCATGTGCACCAAGGAGTCGCGGGACCCGAATTGCCCCACGGCGGTGACCGAGGATCAGAAGGCGAATATCCGCGCCCAGCTCGACCAGCTCAAGCCCTTGGTCAAGGACGTCTTCTATGAATCCGAGCAGGAGGCCTACGACCGCTTCGCCGAGCAGTTCAGGGACACCCCGCTCATCGGCAATATCGCGGTCGGCGATATCCCTCAGAGCTTCCGGGTCCAATTGTCGGATCCGTCGAAATATGACGTGATCGCAAGCACATTCGAAGGTGCCCCGGGTGTCGACTCGGTCACCGATCAGAAGAAGGTGCTCGAGAAGCTTTTCTCGATCCTCAACAAATTCACCCGGTATGCCGTCGCGCTCGCCATCGTGATGGTGGTTTGTGCGGTGCTGCTGATGGCCACCACCATCCGGCAGGCAGCCTTTAGTCGACGGCGTGAGATCGGGATCATGCGCCTGGTCGGTGCCTCCAATATGGCGATCCGGCTGCCCTTCATCGCCGAGACGATCATTGCCGCCGTGGTCGGTGCCGCCATGGCGGTGGGTCTGCTCTTTGCCGCTGTGCGTGCCCTGGTCGGCGACAACAATCGCAATGTGGTGCTCAATCAGGCAACGATCGGGGCCGCGGATATCTGGCATGTCGCCCCCATCCTCGGGGCGATGGCCATCGTCTTGGCCATCCTCACCTCGACCATCACCCTGTGGCGATACCTGCGCGTCTAGCCTGGCGCGACACGCCGGAGAATCGCGGGAGGCGACGTGCGTGGGAGGGATCGCTACCCTTGGGATCGATGATGCACGTGGGACGAACGAGGCGAAACGCCCGAAATGCAGCCTGGGCTGCCTCGCTGATCTCGGCCAGCCTGGCGCTCAGCGTCATTGCTGGCGCGCCGGCAACGGCCGATCTGCGCGACGACAAGCGGTCGGTGGATGCCAAGATCTCCGCCCTCGAAGAGGACATGGACCACACGTCCGAGGCGTTGGCCAAGGCCAACCGGGCGCTGCAGGATTCTCAGAGCAAGCTGCCGGCCGCCCGCAATGCGCTGGCCGCTGCCCAGCAAGCGCAGACCGATGCCAATGCGCGCAATGAGCAGGCCAAGGCCGAACTCGCCGTCGCGCGGGCCGATGAGGCCAAGGCCGTCGCCGACCTGGCAAGCACGCGCAAGGCCCTGGACGAGACCCGATCAGCGGTTGCCGGCTTCGCCTCTCAGCTTTATCAGGAGCAGGGTTCGGGCACCCTCGCCATTGCCTTGGAGGCCTCGGATCCGCAGCAATTGGCCGACCGGATGACGTTGACCGATGTGCTCTCGGAGTTGCAGAACAGCACGCTGGCCGACCTGAGAACCTCCAATGCCACCCTGCTCGCCGATCAGGACTTCCTCCAGGCAACCCGCAAGAAGGTGGCAGCCGCCCAGGCCGCGACGGAGGTGGCCCTCGCCGAGACGACCGCGGCCGCGAATGCCGCGGCCGCCGCCAAGGCCGCACTCGACGGTCTGATCGCGCAGCAGGCAGACGCCACGGCCGACCTGGAGAGCGAAAAGAGCGCCGAAAAGAAGCGCTATGCCGAACTGACCAGCGAATCCGACGCTCTTGAGGCCCGGCTGAAAGCGATCGCCGAGGCCGAAGCCCGGGCCGCGGCAGATCGCGAACGCAAGCGCAAGGAAGCCCAAGCGGCAGCCAACAACAACAACAACAACAACTCGGGCTCGACGGGCAATTCGTCGAACCCGCCGAGCGTCAACCCACCCCCGACCTCCGGCGGCTTTCTCTCCGCGCCGGTCCATTCGGGCTGGGTGTCCTCGGAGTTCGGCTGGCGGATGCACCCGATCTTGGGTTATCTGCGGCTGCACGCCGGCCGTGACTATGCCGCCAATTGTGGGACCCCGGTGTATGCCGCGGCGCCCGGCACCGTGGTCTCCGCCGGCTGGGGCGGCGGTTATGGCAATCAGGTCGTCATCTCGCACGGTCTCGTCGGCGGCGTGCCCTTGGCCACGACATACAACCACCTGCAAGCCATCGCCACCGGGGGCGGATCCATCGCCCGCGGGCAACTCGTGGGGTATGTCGGCACCACCGGCTTGTCCACGGGCTGTCACCTGCATTTCGAGACGCGGGTCAATGGCACGCCGAAGGACCCCCGCACCTGGCTCTGACCGGTGGCGCAGGCGGCGCCGATGCACGGTGCGGTGGGCAATTTCGCGGGCGCACGGCATACCAGGCAGGTAGCCTGTTGCGGCACCGCGGCGGGCGGGGTGCCCATGAGAGAGCAAGGACGGCGCAGGTGGCCAAGGAGACCGGGCGGAAGGTCGTGGCGAGCAATCGCAAGGCCCGCCACGACTACCTCATCGAGGACACCTTCGAGGCCGGGGTCGCGCTGATGGGCACCGAGGTGAAATCGCTGCGGATGGGGCGCGCGTCGCTGGTCGACGGCTTCGCGATCTTCTATGGCGACGAGCTTTGGCTCGAGGGCGTGCACATCCCGGAATATGTTCAGGGCACATGGACCAATCACACGCCGCGCCGGCGACGCAAGCTATTGCTGCACCGCGGTGAGCTCGACAAGCTGATGAGTGCCACGCGCGAGAGTGGTCGTACGATCGTGCCGCTGGCGCTCTATTTCAAGGATGGGCGCGCCAAGGTGGAGATTGGTCTGGCCAAGGGAAAGAAGGCCTACGACAAGCGGCACGCCCTGCGGGAGCGACAAGACCAGCGCGATATCGCCCGCGCCCTACACGTGCGGGGGGAGTAGGCCATGCGTCGTCTGCTCGTCCTCTTCGGCCTGCTGCTGGGCCTGCTGGCGTATGCCGTGCCGGCCGGCGCGAGCCCGAATCTGGATCGCGGTTTCGTGGCGGTCGGCACCGGCGAACGGGTCGGCGCCTATGAGAACGCCATGGTGCTGGAGCGCGACGGGTCGGTCCGGATCACCGAGACGATCTCGCACATCTTCCCCGCAGGCGAGGAGCGCCATGGCATCACCCGGGACATTCGGGTGCGCGCCGGCTATCAGGACCGTGAGGACGTCTATCGCTACTACCGGATGAGTGATCTGGCGGTCAGCTCCCCGACCGGCGCCCCCGCCGATGTCGACGAGAGCGACTTCGGGGCCTATGTCCACCTGCGGATCGGCAGCCCGGATGAGACGGTCAGCGGCACTCAGACCTATGTCATCTCCTACACCCTCGCCCATGTCGTCAACGGGATCGATAGCGAGCGTGCGGAGTTCGTCCACGATGTCGTCGGCGTCGCCAACGAGCAGTGGTATGACGAGATCACCGCCACCGTGACCGCCCCCGCTGCGCCCTTGCAGGTCGGCTGCAACTTCGGCGCGCAGGGCGCGGACTCGCTGTGTTCGGCGACGGCGGGCAGCCCCTCGACCTTCCGGCATACGGATCTGCGACCCGACCAGGCGATGACCGTCGCCGTCTCCTTGCCGCGCTCGGCTTTCGGCGACCTCAGCCCCGACCTGGTCGAGGGCAGCACGAGCAATGAGGACATCGGTGGCAGCCCGATCCCGCCGGCCGTGGCCCGCCGCCTGGGGCAGCTCACCGCCGGCCTCGGGCTGTTCCTGCCACTGCTTGCCGCCGCGGGTATGTCGGCGCTGGTGTGGACCCGCGGTCGCGATGAGCAGTATGCCGGGCTGACCCCCGGCCTGGCGCCGGCACCGGGGGAGAATGCCGAGACGGTGCGCCGGGCTCGGCCGGGCACCGTCGCCGTCCAGTTCAACCCGCCACCGGGGGTGCAGCCGGGCATGATCGGCACCCTCATCGACGAAAGCGCGGACACGGTCGATGTCACCGCCACGCTGCTTGACCTCGCGGTTCGGGGCTATCTGACGATCACCGAGACCAAGAAGTCTCGCGGTCGCGCCGACTGGTTGCTGACGCAGACGGTCCCGCCGAAGGATGCCAAGGCGCTCGCGGCATACGAGGAGATCCTGCTCGATGGCATCTTTGCCTCGGGTTCGCCCATCGCCTTGTCGCGCCTGAAGAACACCTTCGCCTCCACCTTGTCCTCGGTGCAGGGCTCGATGTACAACGAGGTCGTGCGCCGTGGCTGGTTCCGGGCCTCGCCGCGCGGGCAGCGCAGCGTGTGGTCCGGCTTCGGCACCGCCTTGATCGTGCTGGGCGTCGTGACGGTCTTCTTCCTTAGCGGCGTGCTGCCCGCCGGACGCCCGTTCACCGACATTCCGCTGGGCGGCACGACCATTCTCGGGATCGGGCTCGTGCTCAGCGGGCTGATCGTCAAGCTGCTCGGCGCGCGGATGGCCTCGCGAACAGCCGACGGGAGCGCGGTGCTCGCGCAGTCGCTCGGTTTCCGCCAATACCTCGTGACCGCGGAGGCAAACCAGATCCGGTTCGAGGAGGCGCAGCAGATCTTCTCCACCTTCTTGCCCTTCGCCGTCGTCTTTGGGGTGGCCGAGAAGTGGGCCAAGACCTTCGAGCAGGTGGCGGCCGCGGCGGCCGCGCAGGGCGTCGTGATCAGTCCGCCGATTTGGTATGTCGGGCCGAGCTGGGGCAGCGGCGGCTTCTTCGACGAGATCTCTTCTGGCGTGGACGATTTCGCCACGCAAGCCGCGGGCACCTTCGTCTCCACGCCGGGCAGCTCGGGCTCCTCGGTCTTCGACAGCGGTGGCAGCTTTGGTGGTGGCGGTGGCTTCTCCGGCGGCGGCGGGTCCGGGTCTTCCGGGGGTTCGTGGTAGCCGGGCCCGGGCGACCTTGGCTTGCCCTTTCGACGGTGCCCGAGTGTCCTTTCGACGGAAACCCCGTCGAAAGGACACTCTGAGGTCGTCGAAAGGACACTCTGAGGTCGTCGAAAGGGCAAATCCCGACAGAGGGGTTGTCCTCTCGACGGGGCCCGAGTGCCCTCTCGACGGGGCCCGAGTGCCCTCTCGACGGGGCCCGAGTGCCCTCTCGACGGGGGGAGGGGGTTCGGGTCCCGGGACCCGACCTCCACCACCGACCCCCGACTCCGGCCCCTGGTCAGTGGCCCCAGGCGTTGGGGACGAAGCTGAGGTGGTCCTTGGGGGCGAGCAGCGTGCGCCAGGGGATGGTGTACTCGACGACCCCGGCGGCGCAGGCATAGACCGCGCAGTGCGCGATGGTGATGTGCATCCCCGCGCGCGCCGGATAGATCTCGACCTCGTTGCGGGTGAGGTCCCCGCCGGGGAAGGCCAGGTCCGGGGCCCAGCGGTTCAGCTCGCGCTCGAAGTTCCAGTTAGGGCCACCGAGGCGCTGCATTTCGGCCAGCATCCGCTCCTCGGTCACCACGGCGCCGCTGGTGGTGTTGAGGATGTCGTAGCGGACGACATCGGTGCCGTGGGCGCCGCCGAGGTCGAGGTTGGAGCGTGCCTCGAGAACGACCAGGCCGGGGACATCGACCAGCACGGTGTGCGTGCGGGAGTAGCTCCCGAGGAATGGCCCACCCGCGTCGGCCCATACCGTCCACTGCTTCTTCCACTGCGCCAGTTCGAGGTTGGCGTTGGCGTTGACCTTCTTGACGAAGTTCGGCACGCCCTTGGCGGACGCGCAGTTCGCGGTCCCGGCGACGATCTCTCGGGAGACCGAGGCGCCGAGGTAGGTGCCCGTCTTGGGGGTGAAGGTGAATATCGCCGGGGTGGCGCACTGCGGCGTGGTGATCGCCACGGGGTTGGCGGCGGGTGCGGCCATCGTCAGGGCCGGGGCGAGCGAGATGGCGCCGGGGACGAGAGCGGCGATGGCCGTGGCAGCAGCAGTGAAAAGGGCAGCAGGTATGACGGAATCCTTTGGGGGAGAGGGGTTTTGGCGAGTCGGTCGGTGTTGGTCGACTCACTGCAGATGACGCGGCTCCCCCCGGACCGGTTGGTCACGGATCGATATCGCTCCCGGGCTGTCGCACCGCGGGCTCGGGTGGCGCGGGAATGGACTTGGGCGCACCGCCGTTGAGCGGTCATACTGAGCCAGTCGGGCCGTCGAGGCCCGGCGCATTGACAAGTCCACAGCGTGACGGAGAACTCACCCCTCGGGGGTGATCGGTTTCGACATTGGTCGATCTGCCAGGAGAAGCGGGTCGAGGATGCACGGTCATCTCGTCAAACGCCCCGTGCAAACCAATAGGTGCCAACAACAAGCGCACCGACTTCGCCCTCGCCGCCTGAGCGAGCCCGAAGTCCGTTGGCCTATGCGTGATCTCCGCATAGTCACCAGCGTCAGCTAGAGATCTTGCTGCGCCCTGTTGTCGAGGCAGGGCGCGGGACTCCTACTCGACTGGGCCTGTCAGGGAACGTGTGCGCGCGAGCCCTGGGGCCGAGAAAATCCATAGCGCACTGCACCCGGAGAAGTCCTGGTTCGTCGTCAGTGGACGCGGGTTCGATTCCCGCCACCTCCACCGGCCGCGCTGCGGCCTGTGGGCCACCTCCGTCACGCTGTGGGCGAATGCTCCAGTTCCAGCGCCCACCGATCCCCTTCGGGCGTGAAGCCGAGGCGGGCATAGTGGGTCGCCACCATGCCCGGCGGCGTCAGCACCCGGCGAAAACCCTTGCGCTGCAAGAGTTCGCTTTCGCGATAGACGAACTCGCCGGGGGAGAAGTCGCGATAGGGCGCCGTGACATAGTCCAGGTCGACCTGCGCGACGCCGGCGCCGGCATCGTGCATCACCACAATGCCGGCGGTGGTGTCGCCATTTTGGATCAGATAGGCCGAGGAACCCTCGGCCACGCCGGCGAAGCCGGGATTGAAGCGCGCGATATCGCTCGCCGAGCGCCGCACGAAGTGTCGCAACGAGGCATCATCGGGCTCCACGGGCACGATCTCGTATGCCGTGCCGGCCCCCCGCAACTCGCGCCATAGTTTGGCGATATAGAAGATATTGAGCCCGGCAAGCGCCGCATTCATCGCCACCATCGACCAGACCTCGATGCCCCAGTTGAAGATGAGGAGCACGATCGTCGCGGCAAGGTTGAGCAGGCGCAGCCGCAGGATGCGCGTCTGCATCACCGAGACGATCAAGAGGGCCGAACCGCCCCAGCCGAGGATGTCGAGGAAGGACATCAGGCCCAAGCCCAGCGAACCACGACCTGAGCCGCGACGGTGTTTTCCCCCATCTCCACCGGCATACTCCCGGCATAGGCGTCCCGCTTGAGGCCGGCCGCCATCGCCACCGGGGTGGGGCCGCCGCCCGACCCGGGGTTGTCCACGATGAAGAGCACCTGACCGAGGGTGCGGCCCGAGAGGGCCGCGAACTGCCGGGCCTTGTTCTCGGCGTCCTGGTAGGCGAGCTTGCGCGCCTCGGTCAGCAGCGGCGAGGGGTCCTCGATCTGCAAGCTGATGTTGTCGATGGTCAGCGCATTGCCCACCGCGCCGGAGAAGGCCGAGATGACCTGGCCGACGAGTTCTCGATCGCGGATGCGCAGCCGCAAGGACTGCTGCGCGATGTAGCCGCTGACGGAGACGCCCTCGCGGTCATATTGCGGATAGACCGAGGCGGAGGTGGTCTGCATCTCGTTCGGCTTGAGCCCGCGCTCGCGGGCATGACCGAGGATCGCGTTCATCGCCGCGTCCGCGGCACCGAGTGCCTCGGCGACCGAGCCGCCGGGGCAGCGCACCGACAACTCCAGGGCCACGACATCGGGGGGCGCCGCGGCCGTGCCGACTCCGGTCATTTCCACGAAGGCATCCATGTGGGGCACAGTAGTGTCCGGCCGCTGCCCCGCGTGCCAGCGACCCGCTCCCGACCGAAACTTCTCCTCGTGCTCTCCCGTCCCCGACTTGCTCGCGTGCTTTGTGTCCTCGCTCTCGGCGCGAATGCCTACGCCTTGTTCACGCCGACCCCCGGCGGTCCGACGCTCTTTGCCCACGCCGACAAGATCGTGCACGCGCTGCTGTTCGCCGGGCCAGCCTGCTTGGCCATTCTCGGCGGCTGGCGCCCGGTGCCGGTGCTGGCCGGGCTGACGGCATACGGGATCGCCTCGGAAGTGATCCAGGCGAGGCTGCTCGCCGAACGCAGCGGATCGGTGTGGGACCTCCTTGCCGACGCCGTGGGCATCGCCTGCGGAGTTCTCGTGGGACGGCGTGCGCGAGAATGGCCCTATGTCGGCGGCCAAGCTCTCGGGGCACCTATTGCTCGCGACGCCGCAGATCGATGACGGCATCTTCTTTCGCAGCGTGATCCTGCTGCTCCATCACGACCAGGACGGAGCGCAGGGCGTCATCGTCAACCTGCCGCTGGCGGCGGAGGTGGAGGCGGTCCTGCCCGGCTGGGGCAGCGTCGGGGCAGCGTCGCGGCAGCTCTTTCATGGTGGCCCGGTCGAGGGCGACTCCGCGCTCGGCCTCGCCGCCGTGGCCGAGGGGCTCGCGCCGCCGCCCGGCGTGCGACCGATCCTCGCCGGGCTCGCGCTCGTCGATCTCGACGGCGACCCGCAGGAGTTGCGGTCCCGGGTCCTCGATCTGCGGGTTTTCGCCGGCTATGCCGGGTGGTCCAGCGGTCAGCTCGAAGCCGAAATCGCCTCCGGCAGTTGGTATGTCGTGGAGCGGGAGAGCGCCGACCCCTTCGCCCCCGGGGGGCTGGAGTTGTGGCGGCGCATCCTGGCCCGCCAACGCGGACCGCTGGCGTTGGTCGCGAGCTATCCGCGCGACCCCGGCCAGAATTGACCGGCCGGGACGAGCGAGCGTGCGTTCGATCCCACCAGCGTGTACGTTCGGGCGCTATGAGCAGCGCCCCTGGAATGGATGACCCCTTCGCGCCGCAGGCACCCGGCACGAGCACCGCGACCCTGGAGCGCACTCAGACCGTCCCGCAATTGCAGGAGCCGGGAGATCACGAGCGCTTCAGCCACTATGTGCGCAAGGAGAAGATCCTCGAGTCAGCGATGACCGGGGAGCCGGTGGTTGCCCTGTGCGGGAAGATCTGGGTGCCCGGCCGGGACCCGCAGAAGTTCCCGGTCTGCCCCGTGTGCAAGGAGATTTACGAGGGCTTTCGGGCCCCGCAGGACGGCGAGGACTGACCGAGTGCGTTCTCGCCCCTGACCCGCACGTCGTGGTTAGGGTGGTCCGGCGAGGCAGACACGCCTCGTGAGGGGATCAGAGAGGAATTCACATGTCACGTCGAGTCATGCTCGCCATCCCGAGCGCCGCCTTGTTGGCGGTCGGCCTGGGGGCCGTGCCCGCATCGGCCAAGGTCGTTGCCTCGGAGGCCGCCGGCGCCGAGTGCGTCGTCCACAGCGATGCCCGGGTCGCGCAAGGGGGCGTCGCCAAAGACCCGAACCATGCCACGGATGCGGAGGTGGCTGCCGCAGAGCAGATCTTCCAAAAGGCGCTGAGCGATCGCGGGCTGCATCTTGACTCCGCCGGTCGCGCGGTCGACGCCCACGGCCGGCAGGCGCCGGCCACGGTCGTCCCGGTCTTCTTCAACGTCATCACCAGCGGCACCCAGGGAGCCGTCCCGCAGACGCGGGTCACCAAGCAGATGGCCGTGCTCAACAATGCCTTCCGGTCGGCGGGCTTCACCTTCAAGCTCATGGGAACCAAGCGCACCAATAGTGCGAGTTGGTTCAACCTGGGCCCGGGTTCCGGTGCCGAGCGGGCGATGAAGACCGCGCTGCGCAAGGGCGGAGCCAACACCCTCAACGTCTATACCGCGAACCTCAGCGGCGGGCTGCTCGGTTGGGCAACCTTCCCCTCGGACGGCAATGCCGCAGACAAGATGGACGGCGTGGTGCTGCTCTACTCGAGCCTGCCCGGTGGCTCGACCGCCAACTACAACCTCGGTGACACCGCCACCCACGAGGTCGGTCACTGGATGGGCCTGTGGCACACCTTCCAGGGCGGCTGCGGCGGGCAGGGTGACCAGGTCGCCGACACGCCAGCCGAGAAGTCCCCGGCCTTCCAGTGTCCGACCGGGCGCAACACCTGCCCGGCGCCGGGCAGCGACCCGATCCACAACTTCATGGACTACACCTATGACGCCTGCATGAATATGTTCACGGCGGGCCAGAAGACGCGCATGAAGGCGCAGTGGGCGGCCTTCCGCGCCTGAGGCGCACAAGCACGACCGAAGAGCCGGTCCCTTCTCGAATCTTCGAGAAGGCACCGGCCCTTCGGCGTTAGGCCCGCCTCGGGAGCAGAGGCGGTCACTCCGGGAGCGGGAGTGCGGGTCGGCCCGGGAGCGGGACCGACCCCGGTCGAGAGGTCTCCTTCAGTCGCCCAGGGCCCGCCGAACCAGGGGCGCGGTGCGGTGTTCGAGGTGGGTGACCATGGATATCGCGGTATTGGCGCGCAGGACGTGGACGTCGTCGATGACCGAGTCGATGACCCGGCCCAGGTCGGCATTGTCGCGGGCGACGATCCGCACGAGCAGATCGCCCTGGCCGGTGATGGAGTGGATCTCCAAGACCTCGGGGATGCTGCTCAGGTGCTCGACGACGGGCTCGTGGCCCTGGCGCTGGCGGATCTCCAACATACAAAAGGCGGTCACGGGGAAGCCGAGGGCTCCCGAGTCCACGGTGGGGGCGAAGCTGCGGATGACACCGCGCTGCCCGAGCCGGTCGAGGCGGGCCTGCACGGTGCCGCGGGCAACACCGAGGATGCGGGATGCGCCGAGAACCCCGACATCGGGATCGGCGGTGAAGACCTCGATCAGGCGCGCATCCAGCTCGTCGATCGTGGGGGAGGGGGGCACATAAAGATATTGACAGCTTGACCGATCAATTTGCTACCGCACCGAGCAAATTGAGTAAACATACCTAGCGTTGTTGCGCATCGCGCCAACGTTGGGCAGTCTGGCAGGTATGTCAGAGACGACCGTGACCTTGACCGAGTCCGAACGGGAGGCCGAGCTCGGCCTCACCCAGCTCAAGCAGTTGATCGGGCTGGTGGAGTATGACGAGAGCACCGACCCCTTCCCCGTCACGGGCTGGGACGCCATCGTCTTCGTCGTCGGCAATGCCACCCAGGCCGCCCACTACTACCAGTCGGTCTGGGGGATGGAGCTGATCGCCTACTCGGGCCCCGAGAATGGCAATCGCGACCACAAGGCCTATGTCCTGAAGTCCGGCTCGATCAAGTTCGTGCTCAAGGGCGCGGTCAGCCCGGACAGCCCGCTCATCGCGCACCAGGCCAAGCACGGCGACGGCGTCGTCGACATCGGTCTCGAAGTGCCCGATGTCGACAAGTGCATCGCGCAGGCCAAGCGTGCCGGCGCCACCGTGCTGGTCGAGCCGCACGACATCAGCGATGACTTCGGCACGGTGCGCTTGGCGGCGATCGCGACCTATGGCGAGACCCGCCATACCCTCGTGCAGCGCGAGGTCGACGGGGTCCGGTATGCCGGGCCGCACGTCCCCGGCTATGTCGCCCGCACCTCCACCTATGTCAAGCGCGAGGGTGCCCCGACGCGCCTCTTCCAGGCCCTCGATCACGTCGTCGGCAATGTCGAGCTCGGCAAGATGGACGACTGGGTGGCCTTCTACAACAAGGTCATGGGCTTTGTGAACATGGCGGAGTTCGTCGGCGATGACATCGCCACCGACTACTCCGCTCTGATGTCCAAGGTGGTCGCGAATGGCAACCACCGGGTGAAGTTCCCGCTCAACGAGCCCGCGATCGCCAAGAAGCGCAGCCAGATCGATGAGTACCTCGACTTCTATACCGGTCCGGGTGCCCAGCACCTTGCGCTGGCGACCAATGACATCTGCCGCACGGTCGATGAGTTGCGCAAGGAGGGCGTGGAGTTCCTCGACACCCCGGACGCCTACTACGAGGACCCCGAGCTGCGCGCCCGCATCGGTGAGGTCCGGGTGCCGATCGAGGAGTTGCAGAGCCGCAAGATCCTCGTCGACCGCGACGAGGATGGCTACCTGCTGCAGATCTTCACCAAGCCCCTCGGCGACCGCCCGACCGTCTTCTTCGAGGTCATCGAGCGCCATGGCTCCCTCGGCTTCGGCAAGGGCAACTTCAAGGCCCTCTTCGAGAGCATCGAGCGCGAACAGGACAAGCGCGGCAATCTTTAACGGCCCACCCATGTGATCTGGTGGCCGTATGTCGCACCTCCAGGCCCAGATCCGCGCCGCCTTGACCGCCGCGATGCGCGCCCGGGACAAACCCGCCGTCGCCGCGCTGCGTTCGGCTCTCGCCGCGCTCGCCAACGCCGAGGCGGTGCCGGTCGAGTCGATGCCGCGCGCCGGCGCGGTGGAGTCCTCGCGCCTCGGGGTGGGCGCGGCCGATGCGCCGCGGCATACCCTGACGGCCGACGAGGAAGAAGCGGTCCTCGCGGCCGAGATCGCGGAGCGGGAGGCCGCCATCACCCATCTTGAGGCTGCGGCGCCCGAGCGCACCGAGGCCCTGCGCCGCGAGATCGACGTCTTGAGCGCGCTGGCCGATCAGCCAACCTGAGCGGGCGCCGCCTCAGCGCACCGCGCTCTCGAAGGCCCCCTGCAGAATGTCCAAGCCCTCGGTCAGCAAGTCCGGGGCGATCGTCAGGGGCGGCAGGAAGCGGAAGACATTGCCGAAGGTGCCGCAGGTCAAGGTGACCAGGCCCTCTGCGTGACAGGCCTTGTTGACCGCTGCCGTGAGGGCTGGGTCGGGAGTCTTGCTGGACAGGTCCGTGACCAACTCGATCGCGAGCATCGCGCCCCGACCGCGGACCTCACCGATCCGGCCGGTTGTGGCGGCCAGTTCCTTAAGGCGCGGCACCACCGCATCCTCGATGGCGCGCGCCTTGGCGTTCAGGTCGTCCTCGCGCATCGTCTCGATCGCGGCAAGCGCGGCAGCACACGCAACGGGATTGCCGCCATAGGTCCCGCCAAGCCCGCCGACATGCACGGCGTCCATCAACTCGGCGCGCCCGGTGACCGCGGCCAGCGGCATACCGCCGGCGATGCCCTTGGCCGTCGTGATCAGGTCGGGCACCACGCCCTCGTGATCGCTGGCGAACCAGTCGCCGGTGCGGCAGAAGCCGGACTGCACCTCATCGGCGATGAAGACGATGCCGTGCTCGCGGCAGTAGTCGGCAAGCTTGGTGAGATAGCCGTCCGGCGGGACGATGAAACCGCCCTCACCCTGGATCGGCTCGATGATCACGGCGGCCGTGTTCTCCTCGCCGATCTGCGCGTGGATCAGGGCGGTGAACTCGGCGAAGGATTCCTCGAGGCAGCGCTCGGGACCGGTGGGCCAGCGATAGGGATAGGCCATCGGCACGCGATAGATCTCGGAGGCGAACGGTCCGAACCGGTGCTTGTAGGGCATGTTCTTGGCGGTCAGGCCCATCGTGAGATTGGTGCGGCCGTGATAGGCGTGATCGAAGGCCACGACCGCCTGCCGCCCGGTCGCCGAGCGCGCGATCTTGATCGCATTCTCGACCGCCTCGGCGCCGGAGTTGAAGAGCGCCGAACGCTTCTCGTGCTCGCCCGGGGTGAGCTTGGCGAGTTCCTCCGCGACCTGGAGGTACTCCTCGTAGGGCGTGACCATGAAGCAGGTATGCGTGAAGTCCGCGATTTGCCGGCTCACCGCATCGATGATCCGCTGGTTGCCATTGCCGACGGAGGTGACGGCGATTCCCGAGCCGAAGTCGATGAGTTGGTTGCCGTCGACGTCGCGCAGGATCCCGTCGTGGGCGGCCTCGATATAGACGGGCAGTCCCGTGCCGACACCGGCCGAGACTGCGGCCACCTTGCGCTCTTGCAGGGCCTGGGACTTCGGTCCGGGGATCTGCGTGGCAAGGATGCGACGTTGCTCGATCATGGCCAGATCCTAGGGCCGCACCGGCGGGCGTGAAAGGATCGACCTCGTGAGCACCCCGAGCAAGGCCGGTTGGTATGACGACCCCGAGGCGCCGGATCAGCTGCGCTACTTCGACGGCGTGGTCTGGACCCGGCATACTGCCCCCCGGACCACCCGGTCCAGCGCGCCAAGCAGCCCGGCCCACCCACCGGTGAGCCAGCCGCCCGCGAGCCAGGCGCCCGCCGCGCCGAATGCGGACCCGTATGGCTGGCGCGAACCGCAGAGCCCCGAGGCACCGCCCGCGGGCCCCCCGGCATACGGCCAGCAGCCGCAGCAGTGGGGACAACCGCCCCAACAGTGGGGCCAGCAGCCTCAACAGCCCCAGCAGTGGGGCGGGGCGCCGGGGTGGAGCGCGCCGAGCAACCGGCCCACGGGACCGATGACACCCGATGGCGTGCCCCTGGCGGGCTACTGGCAGCGGGTCGGCGCCTTCGTCCTCGACGGCCTCATCATGGGTGTCTTGACGGCGATCTTCGGTGGCTACTTCCTGATGCGAGCCCTCGATCCGTGGCTCGATGACTTCGTGGAGGCCATCAACAGCAGCAACACCACGACCATCGAGCAGTTGAGCAACAACCTCAGCACCTATCTGACCGGCCGCGACTTCTTCACCTTCGCCGCGATCAGCGTCGTGGTGGGGCTGGTCTATCAGGTCTTCTTCTGGACCCGCTTCGGAGCCACCCCCGGCAAGATGGCGCTGCGGATCAGCGTGCGCCGCCGCGAGGAGCCGGGGCCCCTCCCGCTGCCGGTGGCGCTGCGCCGCTATCTGATCACCCTGTGCTGCGCCATCATCAGCTTCTTGCCCAATGCTCTCAGCTCGGTGGCGACGCTCGTGCGGATCGCAGACCTGCTGTGGCCGGCCTGGGACGGGCGGCGCCAAGCCCTGCACGACAAGGTCGCGGGCACGCAGGTGGTGCAGGGCAGCCAGCCCCGCCCTAACCAGAAATCGCGCTCCTGATCGTCCCGGCGCACTCGCCGAGGCCGATCACGCCCCCATCGCGGCCCGGAGCGCTCGCGCGCAGGACGATCGTGTCGCCATCGGCCAAGAAGGTGCGCTCCGAGCCGTCGTCCAGAGTCAGCGGTTCCTGACCGCTCCAGGTCAACTCCAAGAAGCAGCCCCGGGTCTCGCGCGTCGGGCCGGAGATCGTGCCCGAGCCGAAGAGATCGCCGCTGCGCACGCTCGCGCCGTTCACGCTGAGGTGGGCGAGCATCTGCGCCGGTGACCAGTACATGTCGCGGTATTCCGGGCGCGAGACAACCGTCCCATTCCAGTCGACCTCCACGTGCAGATCGAGCCCGTATGCCGCCGTCCCCGACAGATAGGGCAGCGGCGCCGGGTCCTGCCCCGGCAGCGGGACGCGCGCGTGCTCCAGGGCCGCCATCGGGGTCACCCAGGCACCGATCGTCGTCGCGAAGCTCTTGCCGAGGAACGGACCGAGCGGCACATACTCCCAGGCCTGGATGTCGCGAGCGGACCAGTCGTTGAGCAGCACGACGCCAAAGATGTGATCCCACGCCGAGTCCAGGGGCACCGGGGCGCCCAACTCAGACCGGCCACCGACCACGAAGCCGAGTTCGGCCTCGATATCGAGCCGGGCGCTCGGCCCGAAGACGGGGCTCTCGGCTCCCGGCGGCTTGCGTTGGCCGCTCGGGCGCACGATCTCGGTCCCCGTGGCCACGATGGTGCCGGAGCGCCCGTGATAGCCGATCGGCAAGTGCTTCCAGTTCGGCGTCAAGGGGGCTTGATCGGGCCGGAAGATGCGTCCGACATTGGTGGCGTGATGCTCGCTGGCATAGAAGTCGACATAGTCGGCCACGGCGAAGGGCAAGCGCAGCGTCAACCCATCGAGCGGATGCAGGTGAGGGGCAACACAATCGGAGCGCTCGCGGCCGCGCAGGGTTTCCTCCAGCCAGGAGCGGGCGGCGGCCCACGCGTCGGGCCCTTGGTCGAGGAAGGGGTTGAGGCTGGCGCTCTCCCAGACCAGACCGGACTCCATGCCGGCTTGCTCGGCGAGACCGGCGATGTCGAGGGCGTGGTCGGCTACCCGGACCACGACGCGCGCGCCGCCGGGCAGGTCGGCCACGCCATACGGGAGGTTGTCCAGGCCGAATGGTTCGTCGGCGGGCAGATCGTGCCACCAGGTCATGCGGGGTCTCCTTCGAGGACGCCGAGGGCGGTCAGTTCGGCGATGGGTTCGCGCACGTCGCAACAGCCATAGGACGGCAGGTCGTTGCGCACCTGGGTGATCGTGGCGGGTGAGCAGTCGGCGAGAGCGGCGATCAGGGGTGCAGGGTCGCGCTCGGCGAGCACGGCGGCGATCGCGGCGACGGGGCGGCCGGTGCGGGCGAGGCGATAGGCGGCGAGCACGTTGAGCAAACCGTGTTCCGCACCCGTCGCCGCGGTGGCCCGGAGGGCATGATGCAGCCCGCCGGTGAGCTTCAGCGCGATCTCCATGGCGATCGCGTGTTGGATGGTGCGAGCCAACTCCCGCTCGGCCGGCCACGCCCAGGTCTCGGTGGCGCCGGTGCGGAACTTCGCGACGAACCGCTGCTCCGGGCGTTCGGCGGCCGCGATGGCAATCTCCGTCAGGGGGAGGGCTTGCTCGGTGCCGCGGGGCAGCTCGATCACGACGAGCGGGGCCGCCAGGTCGGCGCGCTCCCAGCCGGGCTGCCACCCGATTTCGACCGCCGTCAAAGCCACCCGGGAGTCCGCGGCCGCGAGCTGGGCGGCGGCCTCGACCGCCGCGATCTCGGTGCCCGGCCGCGCGGCGATGGCCACGTCCAGCGGCGCCGTGGCGGTGGGGCCCTCGTCCTCGCCCGGGCCGTCGATCAGGTCGGCCAGGCCCGCGAGATCGATCGCGGCGGGGATCGCCGCGGGCGCGACGAGGAGCGGGCCGATCAGGTCGGCATGGGGGCCACGCCGCAGCCGGCGATGACCCGCGACCGCGGCGTCGAGGGGCGCATTGCCCGGCGGAAAGACCGCGGCATCGTCGAAGAGCCCCGCAAAGAGGGCGCGTGGCAGCACAGGCACCCCTTCACCGTAACCTCCCGGCTCAGACCCGGCCGCGCACGGGGGTGCGATCGAGCGGCTGCGGTGGCTCCGGCGGCATCTTCATCTCGCCGCGCACGCCCAGGAGGCGCACTTCGCGACCGGGCTCCAGTGCGGCAAGCAGCTCATCGAGCGTGGCGAGCAGGGGAGTGGCCTCGGTGGTCGGGGCGGGGAGCTTGCGCGTCCACTGCCGGGTGAAGAAGGGTGCATAACGCACCTTCAACCCCACCCGCACAATCGCCCGCCCCTCGGCGGCGCAGTCGGCGACGACGGCGGCTACGAGTTCGCCGACGGCCGCGCGGATCTGCGCCGGCGTTCGCAGATTCTCCTGGTATGTCGTCTCCCGGCTGTGACTGCGGGCCACCCAGGGCGTGTCGTCCACCTCGGCGGAGCCCTCGCCGCGGCCCAGCGCGGCATACCAGGTGCCCATCCGGGGCCCGAACTCGGCGAGCAGCGGCTCGCGGTCCGCGCCCGCCAGGTCCTCGACCGTGTGGATATCGAGTCGGCCCAGCCGCTCGCTCACCCGCGGGCCGATGCCCCACAGCTCCCGCACCGCGCGAGCGCCCATGACCGTCATCCAGTTCTGGGCGGTCAGGGTGAAGGTGCCGCGCGGTTTGCCGAAATCAGTGGCATTCTTGGCGCGAATCCGGTTGTCCCCGATGCCGATCGAGCAATGCAGATGCGTGTTCGCCAGGACGCTTTGCTGCAACGCCCGCGCCACGGGCTCGGGGTCTGCCGCCGTGATCCCCAGGAAACACTCGTCCCAGCCGAGCGGCTCCACGATGACGTCCGGGACGGCGCGCAGCGCCGCGAAGACCTGCTCCGAGGCCCGCGTGTAGGCGGGGCCGTCGACCGGCAGAAGCACCGCCTGCGGGCACTTGCGCGCGGCCAGGCGCAGCGGCATACCCGAGCGGACGCCGAACTCGCGGGCCGCATAGCTCGCCGTGGCAACGACCGCGCGCTCGGATGGGTCGCCGCGACCGCCGACGATGACCGGCAGGCCCTCCAGTTCCGGTCGGCGCAGAATCTCGACCGCCGCGATGAACTGGTCCAGGTCCAGGTGCAGCACCCACCTGCGGGCCGCTGGTTCCGCGCGTGCCGTCATGACGACATACAGTGCCATTACCGGGTGCATACCCGCCCCGGTCCGTTCACGACGAGGTGAAGTTCAGGTGGCGCACTACACGAGCCAAGGCGCGATCCCGCCCAAGCGGCATACCCAGCATCGCGATGCGGCCGGCAATCTCTACTACGAGGAACTGATGGGGGAGGAGGGTTTTTCCTCCGACTCCTCGCTGCTCTATCACCGGCGGATCCCGAGTGAGATCACCCACGCGCGGGTCTGGGAGGTGCCCGACCAGAGGCTCACCCCCAACCATCCGCTCAAGCCCCTGCACCTAAAACTGCACGATCTCTTCCCCGACGACAGCAGCGGTGCCGATGCCGTCACCGGTCGCCGGTTGATCCTCGGCAATGGGGATGTCCGGATCTCGTATGTCGTGGCCGACGCGCCAAGTCCGTTCTATCGCAATGCGATCGGTGACGAGTGCGTCTATGTCGAGCGCGGCAGTGCCCAGGTCGAGACGATCTTCGGGGCCTTTGATGTGGGTCGCGGGGACTATGTCATCATCCCTCGCGCGACGACCCACCGGTGGCTGCCGAAGCCCGCCGGGGATGACCCCGACTGCGAGCGCCTGCGCCTCTATGCCGTGGAGGCGGCCAGCCATATCGCCCCGCCGAAGAGCTATCGCTCGCGCTTCGGGCAATTGCTGGAGCACTCGCCATACTGCGAGCGCGACTTGCGCCTGCCCGAGGGGCCGCTGCTCGCCGAGGACGTCGGCGCGGCGCCGGATGAGAGCACCGAGGTCTACGTCAAGCACCGCGGGCCGGGCCCGGGCGGGATCGCCGGCACGATCTATACCTATCCCTTCCACGTGCTCGATGTCGTGGGCTGGGACGGCTGTCTCTATCCCTACGTCTTCAATGTCAGCGATTTTGAGCCGATCACCGGGCGCATCCATCAGCCGCCGCCGGCGCACCAGGTCTTCGAGGGCTGGAATTTTGTGATCTGCAATTTCGTGCCGCGCAAGGTCGACTATCACCCGCTGGCGATCCCGGTGCCCTATTACCACTCCAATGTCGACTCCGACGAGGTCATGTTCTATGTCGATGGCGACTATGAAGCGCGCAAGGGCAGTGGGATCGGGATGGGGTCGGTCTCCTTGCATCCCGGAGGCCATGCCCACGGCCCTCAGCCGGGCGCGATGGAACGCTCCCTCGGCGCGGAGTACTTCGACGAACTCGCGGTGATGGTCGACACCTTCCGCCCGCTCGAACTGGGCGAGGGCGCCCTCGCCTGCGATGACGGGGTCTACCTGCTCTCGTGGACGGGCGGAACCTCCTAGGCTGGGGCGTATGTCGATCGCGCCCGTCGAGCAGGAGGTCACCTCCGCAGGAACCGACGAGGCGGTGGAACAGCCGTGGATCACGCTGGTCTGGAACGATCCGGTCAACCTGATGTCCTATGTCACCTATGTCTTCCAGAGCTACTTCGGCTATTCCCGAGAGAAGTCCGAGGCGTTGATGCTCGATGTCCACCACCGCGGCAAGGCCGTGGTCAGCACGGGCTCGCGCGAGAAGATGGAGATTGACACCGAGGCGCTCCAGGGCTTCGGCCTCTGGGCGACCTTCCAGAAGGACGAATAGCGGATGGCCAAGGGTTTCAGCCGGCGCGGCCGGGGCAAGAATGTGCGCTATGCCGCCCGCCTCGACGACCTCGAACGCGCCCTCGTCGTGGAGTTGCTGACGCAGGTCCGCGAACTCATCGACCCGGGCGGTGCCGCGGGCGTTCCGCCGGAGCGCGCGGGTGAGCCGGCGGATGCCTTCGATGCCATCGTGGCCGGGCTCGGCAGCGACTTCGGCGCCCGCGTCGAGGCCGGTGAGGATGCTGATTCGCCGGCCCTCGGTGGTCGCGGTTTCGGCGGCGCGGACCGGGATCCGGCGCTGGACCGGCTCTTTCCCGCGGGCCATCGCACCGATGAGGAGGCGGCGCGGGAGTTCCGGCGCTTCACCGAGCAGACCCTGATCACCCGCAAGCTCGCGGGCATCGATCTGGCGATTGCGGCGATCGAATCCGCGGTGGACGATCGCGTGGAGCTGAGCCAGGAGAAGGCTGTCGCCGTCCTGGTCGCCCTGACCGATGTCCGGCTGGTGCTGGGCGACCGGCTCGGGCTGCGCGAGGACCGGGACGCCCAGCGCCTCGAGGAGATCGCCGGCGCCGCGGACCCGCAGGATCCGGCGCTTTACGCGATCCTCGTCTATGACTTCTTGACCTGGCTCCAGGAGACGCTCGCCACGTCCATGCTCCCGCGAGGCTGATCTGGCTTAGGCTCTGCGACCGTGGATGCACCCATCGGGATCTTTGATTCCGGCTATGGCGGCCTGACCGTGGCCCGGGCCGTCCTGGATCAATTGCCGCACGAATCGGTGGCCTATCTCGGCGACACGGCGCGGGCGCCATACGGCCCGCGGCCGATCGCCGAGACCCGCAAATTCGCCCTGGAGTGCCTTGACCGGCTGGTCGATCACGGGGTGAAGATCTTGGTCATCGCGTGCAATACCGCGAGCGCGGCGGTGCTGCACGATGCCCGCGAGCGGTATGCCGTGCCCACCGTCGAGGTGATCCGGCCGGCCGTGCGCCGGGCCGCGCGCGCCACCGCAAACAACCGCGTCGGGGTGATCTCGACCAAGGGCACGCACAAGTCCAAGGCCTATCTCGACGCCTTTGCTGCGGCCCCGCAGATCGAGGTCTTCTCCAAGGCCTGCCCGCGGTTCGTGGAGTTCGTGGAGTCGGGGATCACGAGCGGACCAGAGCTGCTGACTGTGGCACGTGATTATCTGAATCCGTTGGTGGAGAAGGATATCGATACGCTCGTGCTCGGCTGCACACACTATCCACTGCTGACCGGCGTCATCTCGTATGTCATGGGGGAGGGGGTCACGCTGGTCTCCTCCGCGGAGGAGACGGCCAAGGATGTCTTTCGCACCCTGGCCGATCTCGAGGCGCTGCGTGCCGATGATCTGCCTGCCCCCCGGCACGGCTTCTCGACCACCGGTGACCCGGAGGAGTTTCGCCGGCTCGCCCGGCGCTTCCTCGGCCCCGAGGTCGATGAGGTCTTCGGCAATCTCGCCCGGGGCCCGGCCTCGGTGGGTATGCCGTGAGGCTGACAATCATCGGCTGCTCCGGGTCGTTCGCCGGGCCGGACTCTCCTGCGTCCAGCTATCTGGTGCAGGCCGAGCACGCCGGCCGGACCTTCTCGATCCTGCTCGACCTCGGCAATGGCGCACTCGGGGCTCTCCAACGCCATCTGGACCCGGACGACCTGGACGCCATCTTCGTCACCCACCTGCACCCCGACCATTGCCTGGACCTGACCGGGCTCTATGTCTTTCGCAAGTATCGTCCGGGCACCGCGCCCCTCCCGCCGATCCCGGTGCATGCGCCCCCGGGCGCGCAGGAGCGCCTGCATGCGGCCTATGACGGCATGGACGAGTCGGGGATGCGAGACCAGCTCGCCTTCGCCGAGGTCCGCGACGGCGCCGTCGTGGCGGTAGGGCCGTTTCGGGTCACGGCCTTCGCCGTCGAGCACCCCGTCCCGGCGTTCGGCTATCGGGTCGAGGCCGACGGGGCGGCCTTGGCCTATACCGGTGACACCGACAGTTGCCTACGCCTGCTCGACCTCTGCCGTGACGCCGACCTCATGCTCGCCGATAGCGCCTTCGTCGAGGGTCGCGATGCCCTGCGCGGGATCCACCTGACCGGGCGGCGGGCGGCTCAGGCCGCCGTCGACGCGGGCGCCCGGCGGCTGATGCTGACCCACATGCCGGCGTGGAACGACCCGCAGGTATGCCGTGCCCAGGCCGCCGAGGTCTGGCCAGGCGCCGTCGAACTTGCGGCGCCCGGGGCGACATACACGCTGTGAGCAGGGCTTTCGCCGGGTCTCGGCCCGGGCGGATAGCGTGGCGGGCATGACTCGACACGACGGCCGCAGCGCCGACTCCCTGCGCGAGGTGCGCATCACCCGCAATTGGCTCGATCACGCCGAGGGCAGCGTGCTCGTGGAATTCGGGCGCACGCGGGTGCTGTGCGCGGCCTCCTTCACCGATGGCGTGCCACGCTGGCTCAAGGGGCGCGGCACCGGCTGGGTGACCGCCGAATACGAAATGCTGCCGCGCTCGACCAATACCCGCAGCGATCGCGAGTCGCGCAAGGGCAAGGTCGGGGGGCGAACGCACGAGATCTCCCGTTTGGTCGGTCGTTCGCTGCGGGCGATCATCGACACAAAGGCGTTGGGAGAGAACACGATCGTTATCGACTGTGATGTCTTGCAGGCCGACGGTGGGACGCGCACGGCAGCGATCACCGGCGCCTATGTCGCCCTCGCCGATGCGATCGCTGATGCGCGGGCCCGGGGCCTGATCTCCGCCACCGCGCAGCCGCTGACCGGCTCGATCGCCGCCGTCAGCGTCGGCGTCGTCGCTGGTGAGCCCGTGCTCGACCTGGACTATCCCGAGGACTCGACGGCGCAGACCGATATGAATGTTGTGATGACCGGAGACGGCCGGTTCGTCGAGGTGCAGGGCACCGCGGAGCAGGAGCCCTTCGACCGGGAGTTGCTCGGGCGCCTGCTCGATCTCGCGACGCACGGGTGCGCCGAACTGACCCGTCGCCAGAGCGAGGCCCTCGCCGCGCCCGCGCGGGAGCGGGTGCAATGAGCCGGCGAATCGTGCTCGCGACGCGTAACGAGCACAAGGTCTATGAGCTGCGCCAGATCCTCGCGGAGGTATGCCGTGACCTCGACCTGGAGATCGTCGGCGCCGGCGACTTCCCCGAGGTCGAGGATGTGGCCGAGACCGAGGTCACCTTCGCCGGCAATGCCGCACTCAAGGCGCATGCGCTGGCCGCAGCAACCGGCCTGCCCGCCCTGGCGGATGACTCCGGGCTGGCCGTGGCGGTCCTCGGCGGTTGCCCCGGAGTCTTCAGCGCTCGCTGGTCCGGCTCGCACGCGGGCGCGGGTGCCGGGCGGGCCGAGAAGGACACGGCGAACCTGAGGCTGTTGCTGGAACAACTGGCCGATGTGCCGGATCAGCACCGGGCCGCGGCCTTCGTGTGTGCCGCAGTCCTCGTTATCCCTGGGCAGGAGGCGGTGACCCGGGAGGGCCGGGTCGAGGGACGGATCGGCCGGGCGCCTCGGGGGACCAATGGCTTCGGCTATGACCCCGTCTTTGTCCCGGACGCCGATCCCCGCCGCACCCTCGCAGAGTTCACCGACACCGAAAAGAACGCAATTTCCCACCGGGGCAACGCCTTTCGCGCAATGGAGTCGGTCTTGCATCAGCGGCTCGCCTGAGATCAGCCGTCGGCGTGCGCAGAGGGCGGAGCCGAGCCGCCACGCGGCGCGGTGCCGGACATCGTCGCCACGATGTCCTCGCGGACTCGGCCCGAGAGGCCACCCCAGTGCGCTTGATAGCCGAAGATCTCGCGCAGCGGGGTGCCGTGGCGGCCACCGCTGATGATTTCGACATCGTCGGCATCGAGCATCGCGGGGTGCCAGACGCCGCATGCCTCCGACACCTTCAGCAGGTCGCGGCGCAGGGTGCGGATGTAGTTCGCGACCCGCACGGACTTCAGCTCAGGATCCAAACCCCTTGCGAGCCAATTGTTTTGGGTCGCAACGCCGGTGGGGCAGTGGTCGGTGTGGCACTTCTGCGCCTGGATGCAGCCCAGCGCGAGCATTGCCTCGCGGGCCACATTGACCATGTCGGCGCCCAGGGCGAAGGCGACCAAGGCGTTGTCGGGGAGGCCGAGTTTGCCGGCGCCGATGAAGGTGACCTCGTTCTCCATGCCGGCGGCGGCAAAAATCTTGTAGACCCGGGCGAACCCCACGCGGAAGGGCAGCGAGACGGCATCAGAGAAGACCAGCGGAGCGGCTCCCGTGCCGCCTTCACCGCCATCGATGGTCACGAAATCGACTCCGCGAGAGCCTGATTGCATGTGCTCGACGAGTTCTTCCCAGAACCGGAGATCGCCGACAGCCGACTTGATGCCGACCGGTTTGCCGGTGGCCTGCGCGATCTTCTCGACGAAGTCGAGCATCCCGTCGACGCTGGAGAACTCTGCGTGCCGGGAAGGGCTGGCGCAGTCCTTGCCCATCGGTATGCCGCGGATCTGCGAGATCTCCTGCGTGATCTTCGCTGCCGGCAACATGCCGCCGAGGCCGGGCTTGGCACCCTGGCTCAGTTTGATCTCGATGGCCTTGACGGGCGCGGACTCCACGACCTTCATCAGCTTGTCGAGGTCGAACCGGCCCTCCTCGTCGCGGCAGCCGAAATAGGCGGTGCCGATCTGGAGCGTCAGATCGCCACCTTGGCGGTGGTGGGGAGATAGGCCTCCTTCTCCGGTGTTGTGCAGGCAGCCGGCGAGCTTGGCGCCGGCATTGAGGGCGCGAATCGCGGTGGCGGACAACGAGCCGAAGCTCATCGCGCTGATGTTGACCACGGAGTCGGGCCGGAAGGCGTCACGTCGCCCGCGGGGGCCGCCGAGAATCTTGGGGCTCGGGAGCCACACGTGCTCGCCGGCGTGGATCGCCGTCGGTGGCACCACGTCCGAGAACGTGTGCTGCTTGAAGACGACATACTCCCCGTTCTCGACGTCATTGTCGGTGCCAAAGCCGGTGTAGTTGTTCTCCAACTTGGAGCTGGCATACACCCAGGAGCGCTGGTCGCGGCTGAAGGGCCGCTCCTCGTCATTGCTGGTGACAATGTACTGCCGCAATTCCGGACCGATCCGCTCCAGTCCATAGCGCGCATGGGCGATGAGGGGGAAGTTGCGTTTGAGGCTGTGCTTGCGCTGGGTCAGATCATGGACGGCCACCCCCGCGAGGGCAGCACCGGCGGCCGAAAGCACAACCTTGGGCTTCATGAGCACATGATGCCCGTTCCGTCACCGCAACGGGCGGAAGGTCACGACTTGGCCGCTGGGCGTTTCGCGGCGCGCTTTCGGGCTGGCGCCGGCGCGGGCTGGGTCTCGCGTCGACCAAGGGCCGATTCGAGGTCGGCGAGCGCCTCGCCCGTATAGACCGCGAGGCGTTGGAGGTGGGGGAGTGCGTCGCGATCGCCGATGAAGCCGAAGTTGAGGGTCCCGGCATACGACTGGCAGGTGATATTGAGCGCCATACCGTGGATCGGGATGGAGAGCGGGTAGTTCGCCTCGAGGCGGGCACCGCGATAGAAGAGCTCGGATTTCGGGCCGGGGACGTTCGAGACACAGAGGTTGAAGGTGAACGGCATCGGCGCCTTGAGCCCGGTCATCGCGGTGAGCACCTGGGTGGCCGATGGCGCCATGAGCATCGCGCTGTAGGCGAGGATCGACTCCATCGGCAGATTGGTCAGTTGCTTCTTGGCATTGCGGGTGGAGCGCGCCACGGCGGCGAGCCGCTCGATCGGGTCCTCGATGTCGGTGCCCATCGTCGCGAGGATCGCGCCGACAGCATTGCCGCCGCCGCTGTCCCCCTTGGGCCGGACATTGACCGGCAAGAAGGCGATCAGGGACTTATCGCCCAGTTGCCCTGACTCCGTGAGGAATCGGCGCAGGCCGCCCCCGCAGATCGCGAGCACGACGTCATTGAGCGTGGCCCCGCCCGCCTTGCCGACCGCCGTGAGCCGCGCGATCTCGTATTGCTGCGTCGCGAAGCGTCGGTTGCGGCCGATGCGGGCGTTGAGGACCGAATGGGGCGCTTCATACGAGGAGACGAGGTGCTTGAATTCTCCGTCCCGGCGCACTTGGAGTTTGACCAAGGACGCCGCGAGGTCGGGCACGGACTTGGTGACGCTCACGGCGCGACCGAGGATCGTGGCGACATCGGCGAGCGGGGATCGCGACGGCTTCGGGACGGAATCGCTGGATCGGCGCTTTGGTGGCAGGCTGAAGAAGAAGTCGCCGTCGCGCTTGTCCGGGTCGGGGGAATACATCCGGGTCAGCAATTGCATCGCGCTATAGCCGTCGACGAGCGCGTGGTGGAACTTGATATAGAACGCGAAGCGGTTGTTTTCCAGCCCCTCGATGAGGTGCAACTCCCACGGCGGGCGCGTCAGGTCCAAGGGGTGGGAATGCAGCCGGGAGACGAGCACGCCGAGTTCGCGCTCATCACCGGGCCGGGGCAGCGCCGATCGCCGCACGTGATACTCGATATCGAAGTCGGGATCGATGACCCACTGGTGGGCAGGGTTGAGCAGGAAGCCAGGAGTCTTCAGCTTCATGTTCCACGGGGCATAGACCGGCATCGAGGTGCGGATCTCGTGCATGAGCTCGCGCAGGAAGTCAGCCGGGGCGTCCGGTGGCAGCGTCATCGGCAGCAAGCCCCCGACGTGCATCATCGTCTCGGGGGTCTCGCCATAGAGGAACATCGCGTCCATCGGCGTCAGTCGCTTTGCTGTCATGCCGAGATTGTCCCGTATGTCGTGTCCTCCCGTCGGCACGTTGGGAATAGTATGCCGACGACGCTGTCACCCCGGATCCACGT
>Ga0075156_10000247_pt1 | contig 27491 bp, 24 predicted proteins | sample JI81AbrownDNA_FD_70966 | JGI IMG/M metagenome (GOLD analysis project Ga0075156, IMG submission 70966) | Wastewater effluent complex algal communities from Wisconsin, to seasonally profile nutrient transformation and Carbon sequestration -... | ecosystem: Engineered > WWTP > Effluent > Algae...
GAACGGTATTGACGCTAGCGCCAACCCGACCGCTGAAGGTCCATTGTGGGCTGGTTCCTGGCCTGAATATGACAAGATCATGGGCCCGGCCATCCAGGGCGTGTTGACTGGTGCAACCACCGTTGAAGATTTCGGCGCGACCATCTGCGACGAAGCTAACAAGGTCTTCAACCCGTAATTTGTAAGATGAATAAAGTGGCAGGCAAAATATATTTTGCCTGCCACTCCTTTTGATGCATGTAGTTCTTATGTAAATTTAAATAGAAAGAAATCCCCAAGCTGCAAAACCATTTGCGACTTCGTGATTTTTTTGTATGACCCATCCGTGCTGGCCCGATCCGTGGAGATGTGAACCATGACCGCTTATTCACAAGTAGATCCAAAGACGAATCTCGTTTTGCGCATCCATTTCTTTTGGCGTATTTTATTTGCCCTGCTTGCTGCCGCTGGTGCGGCCTATATTTGGGTGGGGGGAATGGAGACCGCTCTTTGGCAAAAGATATTGATCTCAGTTGCTCTGGCAGCCGCGTCCATTTTTAGTGCGATCGCCGCCCCGCAAATTTCCCGCCGCAATCACAGCGGCAGGATGATCTCGCTCGTTCTTGATTATCTTGCTTTTGTTGTCTGCTTCGTTCTCATGTTGAACACAGGCGAAGCCTTCATCGGTATTGATGCCTTCGGCGAAACATTCCCGAAGGGCATCCCTTATTTAGGGATCACAGTCCTCGGCTATTTCCTGAGCATCATGGATGAATACCTCCCTCAGAAGAAGCAGACTTCCGAGAACAGCCTGAAGGTTGTTGGCCGCTGGGTCATGCTGGCAGGCTTCGCGATCTTCCTGCTGCAAGTAGACGCCATCAACGGAATCATTTATTTCGTTGGCAAACTTGCCCAACCGATGGGAATTGTGTCTGTGATCGGCGCCGTTATTTTTGGCTTGTCCATTTGGTCGATGATGCGGGACAATGTGTCGCAGGCTCTTCATGCGAAGACCGATCACGAGCAGGTCATCAACGGCTGGCTTTTCCTTTCTCCAAACCTGTTGGGCTTCCTCATTTTCTTCGCAGGCCCGCTTGTTCTTTCGTTCTATTTTTCCTTCACAGATTCAGACGCCTTCAATGCGCCGAACTGGATCGGCTTCGAAAATTACGCAAAGATTCTCAACGTCCGTTTTGCGTGGCTTTCCTCGCCAGATCAATTCGCCCGCGAAGTTGTGGATATCAAAATTTATGATGAAGTCGGCCGCTTTTTGATCGGGGATGGCGGGATTTTATTTGCCGCCGCCGATAAATTTTTCTGGCTCGCGCTTCGCAACACTCTTGTCTTTGTGCTGTTCGCTGTTCCTTTGAGCGTGATCCCCGCTTTGGTATTGTCGAACATCCTGAACAGCAAACTTCCCGGCATGAAGTTTTATCGCGCCATTTATTTCATGCCAAGTATCGCCGCTGTTGTGGGTATTTCCCTCGTCTGGCAATGGCTGTACAACGCCACGGTGGGATACATCAACTACTTCATCACGGTGGGGATCGAGTTCTGGAATAATCTCTTCAACCTTGCTGTCGTTGACCCGAAGATCCAATGGGTTTCAGACGAGAAGACAGCCCTACTTTCCATCATCATCATCGCCGCCTGGCAGACCATGGGATTTAACACCGTGCTTTTCCTCGCTGGTTTGCAAAACATCCCCGGTGAATTGTACGAAGCCGCCACTGTGGACGGCGCAGGCGCATGGGACAAGTTCTGGAACATTACCCTTCCCATGCTTGCGCCCACGACTTTCTATGTTGTGTCCACCACCACCATTCAAGCCATGCAGGTCTTTGAGCAGGTCTTCATCCTGATGAATCCAGCCGAGGGACCGAACAACTCCACGATCACCCTGGTGCTTTATCTGTATCGCAGCGGTTTCCAGAACTTCCAACAGGGTTACGCCTCTGCGATTGCATGGGTGTTGTTCATCGTCATCTTTGGCATCACGTTGGTTCAGTTCCAACGCCAGCGCCAATCCAGTATTTATGAAAGCTAAATAACAGGAGCAGACATGAAAATTCAATCCTATCGTTTTCTACAGTTCCTGAATAAATTCCTTGTTTATTTTGTTCTCACCTTTTTTGCACTGGTGATGATCTTCCCGTTCGCGTACATGCTCGCCACCTCCTTCAAGATTCCTGCGGACACGTTCCGTTATCCGCCGCGCATGTTGCCGCGCAACCCTGAGACTGTTGTGGTGGACGGTTACGATGAACCGCTTCCGCTCTACTTTGTAGATGTGGATGGAACGCAAAAGGAATACGCGCTTGCCCAGAGCAATATCAAAGTAGGGACATACGCCCCCGCTGAAAATCTCACCTCCACCGTGGAGCGCTATCTCACAGAGGTGAAACCGACCGGCGGAGCGACGAACCAGCAAAAAGTAGAAGTGAACGGAGAGCAGGAAAAACTCTTCGATGTCGAAGTGGACGGTCAGGTCATCCCAATGATTCTTATCAGCCAGACAACCGTCGGCGAGTTCATCGATCCGCAAAATCCTGAGAATAAGATTTTCCAAAATGTGCGCCTGAGCGAACCCGTGGAAACTTTTGGCGGACATCCCGAGAATTACACCGAAGTGGTTGAGTTGAACAACATGGCGCGCGCGCTTACCAATACGGCACTCGTGACCATCCTTGTGGTGGTGGGGCAGTTGCTGACTTCGGTTGTCGGCGGATATGCTTTCGCCCGTTTGAAATTCCCCGGACGTGATACGGTCTTTGTGTTCTATCTTGGCACGATCATGATTCCCTTTGTCATGCTCATCGTTCCGCTCTATCAATTGATGGTGCTTATCGGTTGGACGAACCGCCTCGCTGCCCTCATCATCCCGTGGATATTTTCCGCGTATGGCACGTTCCTCATGCGCCAGCACTTCATCACCTTCCCCAAGGAAATTGAAGAAGCCGCGTTACTCGATGGCGCATCGCGTCTTCAAATTTTGAGAGAGATTCTCATCCCTGCCAGTGTGCCAGCCTTGGCGACGCAAGCCACCTTCACATTCTTGTACGCGTGGAACTCATTCTTTTGGCCGCTTGTTATCATTAATGTCGGCAACGAAAAAAATCACGTCCTCACTCTTGCACTCAACGTGCTGCGCGGACGTGCATCCGACACGCCGAATCTAATTCTGGCAGGCGCGGCCATTGCCATTGTCCCGCCGCTGATCGTCTTCATTCTCGGCCAGCGTTTCTTTGTTGAAAGTGTGGCAAGCAGCGGTGTCAAAGGATAGTAAAATCCAGGTTCACAAAGTCTGACCATTTGGATAATAGACCGTGGACGATGGACAATAGACCGTGGTCTGCTGTCTGTCGTCCACGGTCATCTTATGCAATCATTTTAATTTCAAGGAGAACGTGCATCATGTTACAAAAAAAGGATGGCCGATACGAGGTATACGGCAACCCCATCACAGAACGCCAGACCCGCGCAGCAGATCAATGGAAGGCCATGCTGGCAAAGAAATTCAACTACGACCCCAACGAGAAATTCAATCTTACCGTCGAAGACCATCCTTATGATTCAGGAATCTTTGGGCTCAAGAACATCGTCCGCAATGGAAATGGAAAGCCGCTCGACAAAACAAACGGCGTCATTGTCAGCACCATCCGCATGGGATTTGGACATTACCGCATCGCGATGGCGGGAGTCTCCGCGGCAAAGGCGATGGGCTTCACGCCGTATTGGCTCGACCTGCTCGGCATCCCCGGCATCAGCACAGATGTGATCAACTGGTGCAACACCAATTACAGCAAATACTCGCGCATCTCACAGCGTTATCCGTGGTTCGATAAATACGTGTGGGAATCTCTCACCACGGGCGAACCAACTCTCCCCGGGTTGGATGCGCTCTTCAATTACATGACCAGCACCTGGCCGTGGCGCTTCCTCAAGACCGAAGTCAAAGATTACAAAATGAGCGAGTTGTTCAACAATCTTTATGGCGCGCTTCCATCGGACATGCCCACGCTCACATCCCACATGTGGACTGCGATGGGCGCTGTCGCAGGCGGCATGACCAACGTGGTCGATATGATGTTCGACAACTGGCCGATGGCTTTTCAACTCACCGAAGGCGCGAAACACGCGGTTCAATCTCCGTCGGGTTATTATGGTTTCCGTGCCATGCGCGGATTTGACGACAAAGGAAAAGTCCTCAAACCTGTTCCGCAGGACGCGCTCTTTTTCACAGGTCATCATGTGGATCATGAACTCGTTGAGAATATCGAAGTCGATTGCGAAGACCGCCTGACCCGCATGAAGGCCAAAGAACCTCGTCGCTTCCTCGTCACCATGGGTGGTGCAGGAGCACAGCGCGAACTCTTCAAAGCCATCATCGAGCACGCCGTGCCGATGATCGAAAAAGATCAGATCGCGCTCTTCATCAATCTCGGCGACCACAAAGATAATTGGGTTTGGCTGCAGGAACAACTCGCCCAACACAAAGACCTGATCAACACGCACTTCACTTGGGAAGACACCAAAGAATTCACAGACAGCATCCGCAAGAAGCCTGCGCACGGTCTGCACATCTTCCTGCACGACAACACCTTCCACGCGGTCTATGCCACCAACTATCTCATGCGCGTGATGGACGTGATGATTACCAAGCCCAGCGAACTCGCGTTTTATCCTGTCCCCAAAATTTTCAACGCCCGCGTCGGCGGACATGAAATGTGGGGCGCCATTCGCGGCGCAGAGATCGGCGACAGCACCGTCGAGACCCGCACCATCCCGCAAACCCTGCAAGCCATCGACCTCCTCACCGAAGCCGATGACCTGCTCGCCATGTTCTGCGATTGCATCGTCAAGAACAAAAGCATCGGCATCTACGACGGCGCCTACAAAAGCGTCGAACTTGCTACAGGGAAAAAGTTCACCAGATAGCTCCGAGCGCAGACCACGGACTATTTTTATAGTCCACGGTCTGCGGTCATTTTTATTTATTCCGCCAGACATTACCTACACCCACTCAGAATCCCCGCACCGATTCATCACCTGCCCCTGCAACATTTTCCCCGCATCTTTCCTACCCTCAACCTGCCCGCTGACCAATGGACATTGTCCACGCCTCGGGCATTCTCACCTTACGTGGTTTCCTCGTAGCGCGATATTCATGTCGCGCGAAAACGCGAGATAAATCTCGCGCTACCACGTAACGTCAGTTATTAAACATACCAATCGCTGGAGCATGAACATGACAAGCTATAAATTCCCTCACAACTTTCTATGGGGAGCAGCCACAGCCGCGTATCAAGTGGAAGGGGCGTGGAACGAAGACGGCAAAGGCGAATCCATTTGGGATCGGTTCAGCCACACCCCCGGAAAAATCCACAACGCGGAAATCGGCGATGTAACTTGCGACCACTATCATCGCTACGAAGAAGATTTCGCGCTCATGCGCACGCTTGGACTCAAATCCTATCGCTTCTCCACCGCATGGACTCGCGTGCTCCCAACTGGCCGTGGACAGGTCAACACCAAAGGATTGGATTTTTACGACCGCCTCGTAGATGCCATGTGCGCCGCCAATATCGAACCCTTATTAACTCTCTATCACTGGGACTTGCCTCAAACTCTTCAAGACGAAGGCGGATGGGAAAACCGCAGCACTGTCCATGCCTTTGCTGATTACGCCGCCATCATGGTCAAACGCCTCGGCGACCGCGTCCGTTTTTGGACGACATTCAACGAGCCAAGTGTCGTTGCCTTCATTGGCAACCTTACGGGTGAACATGCGCCCGGCATCAAAGATCAGCGCGTTGCGTATCAAGTGGCGCATCATTTGAATGTGGCACATGGACTCGGCGTGCAAGCCATTCGCGGCATGAACTCAAAAGTGGATGCTGGCATTGTCCTCAACTTATGGATGTCCGAACCCGCCTCCGAATCTCCCGAAGATGTTGCCGCCGCGAATAAGTATTGGGACGAGAACGAGACTTTATTCCTCGACCCCATCTTCAAGGGATATTACCCGCCTGCTGTGTATGAGAAAGTAGGGGAGGATATGCCGCGCATCCATGACGGCGACCTCGCGCTGATCTCGCAAGAGTTGGACTTTGTCGGCATCAATTACTACTCGCGCAATGTTCTCAACGCGGCTGGGAAAGTTGAAAAGGTAGTCGACTCCGAATACACCGAAATGGGCTGGGAAGTTTGCGCTCCTGCCATGCGGCGCATGTTGGTCAAAGTCAACAACGAATACAAACTGCCGCCCATCTACATCACCGAAAACGGCGTGGCCTTCAAAGACGAGATCAGCGCGGACGGAAAAATCCACGACCCGCGCCGCATTGACTACCTCAAGCAGCACTTCATCCAAACCCGCCTTGCCATGCAGGATGGCGTGGACATCCGCGGCTACATGGTCTGGTCATTGATGGATAACTTCGAATGGGCGCATGGTTTCTCGAAACCCTTCGGTCTCGTCCACACGGATTTTGAGACCCAAGAGCGCACTATCAAAGATTCGGGTGAGTGGTATGCAGAAGTAATAAGAAAGAATGAAGTAACCGAGTGATCGATAAAAAAATAAAGAGCGCTTCCAATAAATCGGGACATTTAGGATGTCGATTTACGAGAGGTTATTCCACATCGATGGATTCGAGTGCGAACTCTTCCCCCGCTATAATCTTTGCGCCGACACCGCCACATTGGGGACAGACTAATTCCCTGTCAGTGGGGTGGTATTTGTGGAAGCAGGTCATGCACTGCAACTCAGCAGACACACGGCGAAAGTGGAGTATGGCTTTTTCAGCGATGGTGTCTTTGGCGATGATTTCCCAATAGAACTGGATAGAGTCATCTACCATACTGGCGAGTTCGCCCATGACAATGTGCAAGTCGGTGATGCGTTTGGCATTTGCCTTTTCTGCGTGGTCGAGGGAGATTTTCAGGAGGGATTGGGTGACAGGAAGTTCGTGCATTTGGCAATTCCGATCTCTACTCTTAAAGTTATTTACAATGTCAAAATCATATCAGTATTTTGGATATATGTAAGATGTAAAACCTTACTGTACTAAAATTGACTTTATGATGCGATATGGAGGTTGTAAATGGCTACCGCATTCAGGATTTTCTCAAAATATTACACCACAACCTGTATGTGACATTTGTCACTAGTTTATGGCTCTAAGTGGAATATACTAAAGTTAACAAATATGCAAGGTCTGCGGCTTTTAGAATTAGATACTGATGTGAATGTTGTAATTTGTTATTTTGGTAAGCATAAAAGATTCTCAGGTGTAGAGTGTTCCAATGTAACAGGAAGGTTGCGTAAAAAATAGGGCTGCAGGCTTTTTCTTAAATTTTTCATGGGATATTTTCTTGAGAAAAATTGGAGACAAATGATACGGTGGCACGTAATTTGTAGTAAACAGCGAAGCGAGGAATTTCTCTGGCGACAACTTTGTAGTAGGGGTATTGAAGTTTATTATCCTTGTATTAATTTGCGTTCTGTAAAAATACAAACTCGGAAAATTAAGCCGTATTTTCCAGGTTATTTATTTGTGCATATTGATCTGGACGCTGTTGGAGTATCAATGTTGCAATGGATTCCAGGAGCGACTAGATTAGTTTGCTTTGGTGGAGAACCAGCTTATGTTCCAGATGGGCTCATTCAAATGATTCGAGTGAGGGTTGATCAAATAAATGAAGGTAAAGAAGAATTAATGCATTACCTAGAAAAAGGGGATGATGTAGAGATTTGCTCAGGCCCTTTTTCTGGATATAACGGAATATTTAATTCCTACCTTGCTGACCGTGAGCGTGCATTGATATTTATTAATTATATTAGGGATCAACAAGTTCGGGTGGAATTACCGGTAGATCAAATTGTACTTAAAAAGACATCGCTGCTTTTGGCTGCAAAATAGCGAGTTAAAGAAGTTTTCAAAAAGAAAACGAACTTTCTGAAATCTAGAGAATTTCGGAATGGCGGAGCAATGGAATTAATAGTATGAGGCACCAGCCCAAATTAAGGTTACAACAATCACTAAAGAAGCTATTGTTTGGTCTCGCTTTTTTAGCTGTCCTCCTTTTTTTTTATAAAAAATGGCTTTTACTTATTGGGGATGTACTTATAGTTAGGGATAATTTGCATTCTGCTGATGTAATTCATGTGATTGCTGGGGAGGATTATCGTACCGATTACGCTATACAGCTTTACAAACAAAGATATGGAAGGATTATCTTTTTTACCGGTGGGTGGTGTGTATACCATCAATACAATCATGGCGAGCATGGAGAAGAGCAAGCGCTTGCACATGGAGTGCCTTTAGATGCCATTGTCTTTGACGATTCGAAAGTTACCAGTACTTATGCAGAAGCGGAGAAATTAAATGAATGGATCAAAAAAAATCCTTATCCGATACAATCAATAATTGTAGTTAGTGATCCATTTCATATGCGTCGAGTACTTTGGACATACAAGAAGGTAATGGGAGATAGTATAGAAGTGCAAATGGCGCCAGTGCCTTTTGTGCAAACGCCTTACAAAAGACAATGGTGGAAGGATCCATTAAGTCGTAATTATGTTCGTGATGAATACCAGAAATATATCTATTATATTCTTCGATATCAGATTAGTAGCGGAAGATTTCAGGAATGGTTGGTTGCATTGGATTCGGAGTAATAAATACCTGCATTTATGTGTAAGTTTCTAAAGCTAATTTGAATTTTCAACCATAATTTTCACCTTTGAGTTTTGAGTTTATTTGTAGAACTTATCTCTAAAATAGTTTTTGATAAAAATAATAATGCAAACCAAATGAACGAAAGCGCGATAATTCTCAAGAAACCGATCATAGCGAACCAGAATACGGCGGTAGTTTTGTAGCCAAGTAAACTAACGTTCCACTTTCCATTGTCTGTGATAGCGGCGTAACTCGCGACCATCTTGGGTCTTTGGTTTCTTGCGATTGGATTTGTGCGGCGCAATCAATAAGATGCCTTGTTTTGCGAGTCTCTCATCCAAAGGATCACTATCGTACGCTTGATCTTCTATCAACCGTTCAGGTTTCTCGTCTACTAGTCAGTCATCCAAGGTCTTCTCAACTAGCTTGACCTCATACCCTAAAGGGCACTTTGCGGCGAAGTACTTCCAATGGATAGGGCGATAGGAAAACCAGCGCCATCTGCCAGGGCCATGAGCTTTGTACCCTTGCTCAACTTGGTTTTTCCCACCCCTGAGCCCCTTTTTTAGCCATGACAAAGGTGCCATCGATGAAACACTCTGTCAAATCTAAATCACCTCGTTCTTTCACATCTCGTACCAGTTTCCTGAGAATGGTCTCAAACGTGCCTGTTTTGACCCATTTCTGGAACCGTCTGTGGCAGGCTTGGTATGGTGGGGACCAATTGGGCAGGTGCTCCCGTTCGCATGATCCAATAGATGCCGTTTAAGATGGCGAGGTTATCTTTGAGCGCCAGTTTACCATTTTGAGATAACTTCGATGTCAAAATGAAAACGACTTACTTCAATCTTAAAACGATTAATAGTTTACTCAATTATTTTTTTCAAAATCGAGTAAGCCTTAATGCTGTTTCCAATATGTTTGGCAGGCTTTGGTCTTCAATTTTAAGTTTGTTGTCTGTGCCGATTTTATTCAGGCATCTTGGCTCTGAAGCTTATGGCTTGGTTGGTTTGTATGTGTCTTTTGAAGTCGTGTTTAATTTTTTAGATCTTGGATTGTCTGCAACTATTAATCGTGAGGTCGCTCGTAATGTTGCAACTAACAGACCTGATGCTGAAACCAGAAATTTATTAAGAACATTTGAATTTTTATATTGGCCAATCGGTTTTATGATTGCATTTTTAATTTTTTTTCTGGCAGATTGGATCGCTCAATATTGGGTAAATGCCCAAAGTTTGTCAATCCAAACAATCCGAATTTCCATATATGTAATGGCTATTATGTTTGCTGCGCGCTGGCCAAGAACGTTGTATGTAGGCGCTTTCTGCGGGTTGCAAAAGCAGCTACTTTTAAATATTATTTCAACAATTGCGGTCACTGTACGAATTTTTACCGCAATTATTCTTCTATGTTATATATCTCAGAGCATCATGATGTATTTGTCTTGGCAGGCAGTTTCATTTATTTTGGAGGTTTTTTTGCTGCGAGCGTTCATATGGAAGGATGTGAATAAAAAGTCTGTAGGAAAACCATGCATGGATCTGCAAATTTTAAAAAAAAATTGGAGATTTGCTTTAAGCTTCAATATAGTAGGTGTGTTTGGCATGGTTTTGGCGCAAGCAGGTGTTGTAATTGCAACCAAATTCCTTGGCTTAAGCGAGGTAGGGTATTACTCCATAGCTGGTACTGCCGCTGGAAGTTTAACTTTAATATCTGCTTCTATTAGTAATGCTATTTACCCAAGGTTTTCGGGGAACACGGCTTGTAATAATAACCAAATTGTGTCAAGGGATTTCCATCAATCAATACGAATTATTAATTATTTTACTTTTGGCTTTGGTTTTATTCTTGTTTTGTTCCCCTTTAATATTATTTATTGGTGGACAGGAGATTTAAGGGTAGCGTATCATACTTATTTGCTTTTGTTTTTTTTAGGGCTTGCAGGTTTGTTCAACTCGCTTGCAGAGCCTGGCTACTCATTGTTGGTTGCGTCTGGAAATACAAAGGTTCCGTTGCTTTGTAACCTGTGCAACCTTATTTTATTTATTCCTGCACTATTAATATTTCTCCCGAGATATGGAATTGTATCGGCAGCGATTGCTTTGTTTCTAGAGAATGTAATTGCATGTGTTATTTATGTTTGTTTTGTTGGTAAATTTATACTACGCGAATCATATGTTGAATATTTTAAAAATGATATTTTCCCCTACTTAATAATGTGCTTATTGTGGTTCCCGGGCGGGAAATTGATTTGTCTGTTTGTAGAAAATGAAGCAATTAAACTAGCGATAATAATTCTTGCTTTGTCAGCATATTTTGTCAGCATGGCGCCTCATATGATTAAAGGGATTAAATTGAGAGAGGTCAGGCCGGTAGAAAATGTGTCACTCTATCTGTAGTTTAGTGTATGTAAATATCAACTCCAAGCCGGTGTGCGCTAATAGAAAATAGCTTTATATAAAAACTGTAGAGGTAATAATGCAGCTGTTAAATAGCCGAAATAATTTGTCTATTTTAATTCTGTCCTGTGATCATTATGCAGATGTTTGGCCTCACTTCTTTACTCTATTTTATAAGTATTGGCCTGATTGCCCGTGGAAGATATTCTTAGGCACTAATAAAATCAAATTTAATGATCCCAAAGTGGTTAGCTTGCAAATAGGTGATGATACAAGTTGGGCAGATAGTGCAAAGAAAGTCGTTGAAAAAATTCCAACAGATTACCTTCTTATTCTTTTAGAGGACTTTTTTATTCAGAAGACTGTTGTGACGAATGAGATATTGGATTGTCTTGCATTATTAAGAGAGTTGAATGGCGGATATTTACGATTACGCCCATTTCCCAAACCAGATCGAAACATATCTGTTTCTCCAGCTATTGGAATGATCGATGAAAATGCCCCATATCGACTTGCATTACAGGCAGCGCTATGGAAGAAAGATGTATTCCTCCAATTAATTCAACCTGGTGAGACTGCTTGGGATATGGAAATTCAGGGTACAAAACGCAGCAGAAGTATTCCTGAAGCATTCTATTGTACTTGGGATACGGTTATTCATTATCGAGCCGGAATTACATTAGGGAAGTGGTCTCCGGTTGGAGTAAAAATATGCCAAGAGGAGAAAATGCAAATAGATTTTAATATACGCTCAAAAATGACGTCTGAGGGAGTTGGAAAATTGAAAACTTTGGAAGTATTTAATAACCTAATTAGTATTTTCCCTTGGAGATTTCGGAAAACTATTAAACAGTTTTGGATTGATGCAAATTTGGTTGGCAAATAATGAATCAACCTTATTTCTCTGTAACAATTCCAGTGTACAACCGAGAATCTTTCATTAAAGGTTGTGTTGAAAGCTGCCTGAGCCAAACTTTTACAGATTTTGAAGTTGTAGTTGTTGATGATGGCTCTTTGGACAACACATTGAATGTTCTTGGTCAACTTAAAGATATTCGCCTGAAAATCGTCAAACATTCGGAGAATCGTGGGATAAATGCGGCGCGTTTTTCTGGAATAAAGAATTCAACTGGCAAATGGATTATTGGATTGGATAGTGATTGGGAGTTGCTGCCATCTGGTCTTCAAAGACTGTACAATTTAACGTACTCACTAGATATGAGCATTGTTGGAATTCGTGCAAGACAAATATGGGATACGGGTTTTATTTCACCACCTTTTGTTCCAAAGGGGCCAGTTGATTACATAGGAAGAATAAAATATGTGGAAATGGTGGGAGGTTATGATGTCTTAGGTTGTTATCGTAGAGAAATGTATGACCAATTAGTTACATACCCTGATCGTCTGGGCGGAGATGCTGGCTTTTTTTTGGACGTTCTAAATATTCACCAATTGGGTTTGATGCTTTATGTAGAAGATGTTCTTTGTAGGCAATATTCAACTGCCTTAAATAGTGTGACTCGGGGGAGTATGAAAACGCGTGTACATAATTTGAAAAAATTTGCTCCCGACACACTTTGGATGTTTGAAGAGGCTGACCGTTTACACGGAGATGCGTTGAAAGAATATGGACCAAACCAATACTTGAATTTGCGTAGAAATATTGCGGTGCAGTGTTTTTACATGGGGAAAAAAGGCCAGGGTTTAAAAATGATGTTGAGTTATCTGCGGAAGAAGCCTTTTGATTATTCAGCTTGGATTATATTGTGCCTTGGTTTGATGGGTCAAGGGTACGTTCTTTATGGAAATGCTATTCGACATTTTGTTAGGAATATTCTCCTCTCAATATGAGAACTGCGTCGAACCATGGGGGAGGATTTCTAATCATCAGTTTTTTCGCTGTCGGAAGGTGATATCTTGACTAGTCCATGTTTGGATTTGTTATCCTAATAAGGAAGAAAAATGCAGTTACTGTGTGTTGGTGATGTGGCCATTATTCATAATATGGCACCGTGGCTTCCTCTCGATGGAGTTGTTTTTGGTGATGACATAAGAATAATTATTAATTGCGAACTTCCTTTTTCGCGCTCGTTTAATCCAATTTCGCGTAAAAGCGGCCCAAGAATTCTTTCCCACCCGGACTCATTTAATGTTATTGCTAAGTGGGCGCCTGGTTTTGCAACGCTAGCAACGAATCATATTCTGGATGGCGGTGTGGATGGGTTGGTAGAGACTCTTTGTGCGCTTGATGGGATTGGGTTTCAAACAATTGGGGCTGGGCTTTCAAAAGAGGAGATAGTAAGGCCTATATTTTGGGATACAAAAGAAGGAAGATTGGCAATTGTTAATTGGGTTTTTCCGGAGACCAATCCTGAATGGAAAACTATACCAGGTCCGAACTATTGGCCGGGTATTAAAGAAGCGAAGACTATTATTCAGAGTCTTAAGCGTGAAGCAAATTGGGTAATGATTCAAGCGCATTGGAGTGATGAACTTTTTCCATATCCGCGACCTGAGGACCGGGCCTTGGCTTGGGAGCTGGCAGAAGCAGGTGCAGATATTTTGATTGGACATCATCCACATGTTGTGCGTGGTATGGAGGTAATTGGAAACTGCCACGTGTTTTATAGCCTTGGTAACTTCTACTTTTCAAGCTTTATAGATGCTGATACAGGTATAACGGAACGGCAATCGCTTAGAAATCTTGAAAGTCTTGGGGTATTAATTTCATTTACGCAGGGAGAACAGCCTGATATTCGCTTGATATCGTTTTGGCAAAAAAATACTAAAGTTGTGCGTGATTTTTTCAATCGTGCTGTTAGAAGACTTAATTCTGTTTCCCGTCCTTTGTATGAGATGAGAAACTCCAGTTATGAAAAATGGTATTTATTCCGGCGTTTCTATTTTGATCGTATTGAGTATCGATGGCATTTCAGGCTTTGGCAATTGGGCGTAACAGGAATTGTAAAGACAGTTATTCGAAATATTGCGAAATTCTTCCATCGTATATAAAAGACCCCAATAGAATCTCAGGAAGGAACTCATGTTTGAAGGTATTAAAAATATCAACTCTATAAGAAGAATCAGAAAAACTATGTGGTATTCCCGCCTTAGGCAATATTTCCCAATGCCCGAACCAAAATATGTTGATGACCGTGGTCGATTAAATGGAGCGGAGATTGTGAGTATTCCATGGCCTGCATATATAAAAAAACCAATTTTTGGGATTGTTCAAGATGCTGATCAATATCCAAAGTGGACTAGGTATCGCCGTTTTTTGGAGAATAATTCTTTTGATTTTGGCTTTTATTCAATCCATCATTATGATTGGATCGAGCAGGCCAAAAGATTTGATGTCATTATTGGCGTACCTTCCAATACATTTTATGATTTATCCGAGATCCGGAGTAAGTATGAAGTCCTGGAGACTCATATGGGAAAAAAATGCTATCCGTCGCCATTCCATATGCGCTTATATGAGGATAAATGCCTTGAGGCTTATATTTCTCAAATTGCAGGGTTACCTTTTGCTACGACATATATCTCTCAGAGCAAGGAAGATATTCTCCAATTATTAAAGAATATAAAATACCCTTTAGTTAGTAAAATCATTCCATCTTCAGGTTCTCAAGGTGTGGAGTTGGTGCATACAGTCGAAAAGGGGTGTCAAATTGTTAAACAGGCGTTTTCAAGAAGTGGCAGGAAGACACACATGATTTCCTATCGACAAAAGAATTTAGTTTGCTTTCAGGAGTTTATACCGAATGATGGATATGATATTCGGGTAATAGTGGTGGGTAACCAGATATTCGGTTTTTATAGAAAGGTGCCACAAGGTGATTTTAGAGCTTCTGGAATGAACATAGAGGAGATGCGAGAATTGCCTGTAGAAGCAATGAAAATAGCTATGCGTGTCAATAAAATTATTAAGAGTCCTGCTCTGGCAGTTGATATATTGCATGGCTTGGATGGAAAATATTATATTATAGAATTTTCCCCAAATTTTCAAGTTGCGACTTCGGCAGAATTAAAATTAAAAGGTAAACCTGGGGTCAATATATTGGATGAGGATGGTGCCTATCATTTTAAAGAAGGCAGATATTGGATAGACGAGTTAGCATTAAGAGAATTCTTGATAAGAGACTACTTGCCTGGAGTGATAAAAAATGACGTTCCAGCCGGAAGTGTTATTAACGAACCTGCCTTGTATTAATTGATTTGAGACATATTCAAATAACAACATGTAATGAAATTTGTTCTGCTATTTAAGACTTTAACTTTATTCCGTCCAGGAATCCTTGTTTTGGGTACCCTGGTTGCTGTGCTGGCATTTCTTGCTGGACTGGCAGGTTTTATGCCTTACTTCCCTTTAATCTTACTGGGTGGAATTGTTTGTATAGCAATGCTCATAGTTTGGCTAGAGAAACCGGTATGTGCATTATATGCGCCACTTATTTTAGTTTTCCTCCCTGTTGGTTTAATCCCTGCTAATATTCATTCTATTCTTAATCGTTTGTTGACAGTTATCGCTGCTGGCGTATGGTTCATCTGGCTGCTTACTTCCCGCAAAAAAATAACGTGGACAATCCCTGCGCTATTTATGTTTCTCTTTCTCGGATGGGGCGGTATAACCGTACTTTGGGCAGAGAGGGTGAGTAATGCAGCGACTGCCTTACAGGTGTATTCACTTAGGTTCCTTTTGTTTTTATTTTTAATTCCAAATGAGATACGAACAAAACAAGACTTGGACGGATTAATGAATACTTTGGCTGTTAGCGGCTGGGTACTCCTACTTTCTTTTGTTGCGACAGTCTTGTTCAATGGGTATGAAGTAGGGACCCAGCTTGCAATATTTGGCGGGAATCAGAATGAGGCTGGGGTGTTGGCTGTGCTTGCCATGGTAGGTGTAATATGGCAAGTATCGCACTATGCAAAGAGTTATAGAATATTTGGAATATTGATGGGAACGACCTTTTTTTTGCTTACATTCGGACTTGTTGTCATGACTGGTTCTAGAGGAAGCGCACTCTCCATGATGTTTACTACACTTGCTTTCTGGTTTTGGAAACCTACCCGTGTTTGGGGTAAAGTGGTGTTGTCAGTTTTAATATTGGCGGTGATTCTCACCCCTTCAATATTTACTACATTGGTTTTGAGGTTTTTAGCTGAAGGAAACGATACTTTGCTTGGCGGACGTGAGATGCTATGGAAGGCAGCATGGCACATGATTCAGGACCACCCAACTGGTGGTGTTGGTATTGGAAACTCCCCATATGCAATATTGCCATATCTTGAAAACGATGTGCATATGGTTTTATTCCAAAGTGCAGTTGTTCATAATCCGATACTGACGATTTGGAGTGAAACAGGATTTCTAGGTATTCTTTTGTATCTGGGAATGCTTATAAGCTCCTTCTATTTATTTGTCAGTCAATATCTGAAATTTAGAAAAATTGGATGCAAAGATATAGACCCTTATTTTGCTGCGGTCTCATCTGTTGCTCTCGGGTACTTAATTTCTTGGTTTAAGGGAGGAGGAATGGAATCTGATTTTAGTTACTTTTTTGTTCTGGCGTTGTTGATCTTGCCATCTGTATTAAATTATACAAGCTTTAAGTGTATTCCAGCCGTCTCTTAAAACCCTATAGGCGGAGAGAATTTATGAAGTTCCTATTTGTTATTGATAATTTGAGCACTGGTGGTGCACAGCGTCAATTAGTTAATCTGGCAATTGGCTTGAAAAGACGTAATTATGTTGTCGAAGTATTTTGTTATTCATCCGGTGACTTTCTTGCTCAACCGTTGCATGAAATAAATGTTCCCATACATTGGTATATCAAGGGCGGACGTTTTTCACCTGGTGTTGTTATGTTTTTGCGCAAACTGATCGATACAAGGCACTATAATCTTTTGCTCTCTTTTTTAACTACACCAAATTTCTATAGCATTCTCGCTGGAAAAATTTTTGGAACTCAACATCTGCCAGTTTTGGTGTCTGAACGTTCTTCGGATTACCCTGGTTGGGTTTCAAAAACAGAGAAGATTGTTCGTCGGTTATATAGACTTTCCGACCATGTAATTGTGAATTCGAATCATCAAAGGGTCAATCTCTCTTCGCTTTTCCCGTCTTATAGCAAGCGGATTACAACAATTTACAATGGCTATGATCTGAATTTATTTACTCCATCCCAAAAGGAACCTGATAACCACCGCTTGAAAATTCTTGTTGTAGCAAGCGTGTCGCCCTATAAAAATGGCCTTTGTTTGATAGAGGCGCTAAGGATTTTAAAGAATAAGTTTGCTTTATTCCCTCGGGTTGATTGGATTGGGCAAAGGGTGATGGTGGGAAATCGCCTTACATCCCTGCGGGAAATGGAGCAGGCACTCAATTTGTATGGGCTTGAAAACCAATGGCGTTGGTGGGATCAAAGGATTGACATCATCAATCAACTATATCAACATGATGTCCTTGTTCACCCTTCCTTTGTCGAAGGCCTTCCAAATGTAGTCTGTGAAGCTTTGGCGTGTGGGAGGCCTGTAATTGTTAGCAACACTCTTGACCATCCGTATCTTGTGCAGGATGGTCAAAGTGGATACTTGTTTGATTGGCAGAATCCATCAGATTTAGCAGAGAAAATCAGGTTGTTTGGCGAATTGTCGAGCGATGAAAGAGCAAACTTGGGGAGAAATGGGCGCCGGTTTGCAGAATTGCATCTCTCCATGGATCGTTATATTGATGAATTTGAAAAATTGTTCCTCGATGTAATAAATGAAGGAAGACTATGAAGTTTTGTAAATCGTTTGCAAAAATGTTTCTCCTTATAAGCCATATCTGGCGCTATGTTTGTATGATGCTTGTGCGTCCTGCCTTTCACTGCTTTGGAACTAATTTTATTTTTGATTCACGTGATCACTTTAGTTATCAAAATATTGAAGTTGGGGATGATGTATCTCTTGGGTCTGGCGCTGTCCTTATGGCATCTGATAGCAGGATATTGATTGGGAATAAAGTTATGTTTGGTCCGGGAGTAATGGTTGTAGGAGGAAACCACAACACAATACAACATGGTAGGTTTATGTACGATGTTGTTGAGAAACGAAAGGAAGACGATCAGGATGTTGTTATTGAGGATGATGTTTGGGTGGGGTGTGGGGCAATTATTCTTAAAGGCGTAAGGATCGGGCGTGGCTCAATAGTTGCTGCTGGCGCATTAGTGAATAAGGATATTCCGCCATACACTATTGTTGCAGGTGTCCCCGCCAAAGTCATACGTGTACGCTTTGAAGATTTTGAAATCTTACGTGATCATGATGCTGCACTTTACCCTCCTGAAAGACGAATGGATGGTAGCGCACTCAGGGAAATATTAAAACATGTTCAGAAAGAGTGATAGGCAAATTAAAGAAATGCGAATCCTAGTTTCAGGATGTCTACCGCCGCCGATAGGTGGTATGGCGTCGTTCTATGAAGGACTGCTTGCTTCCTCTCTCCCTACCCGGGTCCATCTTGATTTTGTGCAAACCAGTTCTCAAAATCGCATGTTTCAAAAAAGCGGCAGACTCTCTTTTTTTAATATTATTTCCTCCGTTGCAGATTGTTTGCGTTTTTTTCGAACTGTGATAGCTTCACAGCCACATATCGCTCATATTGGTACAGCTTTTGGTTTGTCATTTGTCAAACATGGATTTTGTGTTTTGATTGCACGGCTGTGTGGTGTAAAGGTTTTGTTACATCCACACTGTAGTCTTACAGCGTTATACACAGAAAAGTCTGTTTGGTGGAGATGGTATTTTCTAAAGATTATTTCCCTCACACACGGTGTAGTTGCACTATCACAAGAATGGTTGAGACTAGCTGTGATAATGCCCAATACTAGTATTTATATCCTTCCCAATGCCATTAACTTGAAAGATTATTGTGAAGTTGCGCTTGAGCATCTGAGTTCGAACGCTCCGCTTATTGTTCCTCATGTTCTTTATCTTGGTTACCTAGGCAAAGCGAAAGGCAGTTTTGATCTGGTTGATGCTGCACAAAAGGCTGTGCAAAGGGGCATTTTGTGCGAATTTAGATTAATTGGAGGAGAATTATCCCCCGGTGAACTAACATCTCTATCTAAAAAAATTAAGGCAGCAGGTTTGGGTAAACATATTTGTATTGAAGAACCAGTTACAGGGCTTAAAAAGATCGCAGCCTTTCGTTGGGCAGATATCTTTGTTTATCCTTCATACAACGAAGGATTGCCAATGGCAGTGATTGAAGCTATGGCTTGCGGACTTCCTATCATTGCGAGCAAGGTTGGCGGATTGCCTGATCTGATTACGGAAGGTCTAAATGGATTAATGATTGACTATGGTTGTCCAGATCAAATAGCGAAGTCGATTGAACGGCTGATTACCAACCCAGCCCTGCGCGTTACCATGGGGCGAAGGGGATATGAACGTGCAGTGCAGGGGTTTGATATTGAAGACAGAATACAACAATTGATCTCAATTTATATATCTGTGCTCAAATAGGAATAAAAAAATCATTTTCTGCTATGAGGAATTTTTTTGTTGCCCCCTGGAAAGTTTGGAATGGTTTGCTGTGCTGGTTAATTCGCCCGGCAGTATGGTTACTTTTTACTCTAAATGATATTTCCTGGGGGAATGGCTGGAAGTTTTACGGGCTCCCGATTATTCAAAAGCATCGGCACAGTGTAATGAAATTTGGAACAGGTCTAAGCCTTCGTTCATCAATTTCATCTAATCCGCTAGGGCCGAATCATCCGGTTATCTTATGCACATGGAAAAGTAACGCTATCCTTGAAGTCGGAGATAATTTTGCGATGAGCGGTGGCTCAATTTGTGCGGCTAGGAAAATCACAATTGGGAAAAATATCGCCGTAGGAGCCAATACTATTATTACAGATACCGATTTCCATCCCCTAAATTTCGAACTTCGCCATCAGCACCCACAAGAAGCAAATACTGCCCCAATCCTTATTGAGGATGATGTTTTCATAGGCATGAATTGCCTGATCTTGAAAGGTGTGACTGTTGGAAAAGGAAGCGTAATAGGCGCTGGAAGTGTGGTGACAAAAAATATTCCATCAGGTGTCGTTGTTGCAGGTAATCCAGCTCGCATCGTTCGGGAAATATAACCATGAATATCATGTTTATGGCCCAATGTTACGCTCCTGAAAACATCAGCGCAGCAGTATTGATCACAGAACTGGCCGCCGATCTGGTTAAACGTGGACATCGTGTCACGGTAATTACAAGTGCTCCAAACTATCCGCTGGGGCATGTCTTTAATGGGTATCGTAACGGTATATTTTCAGCCGAAATACTGGATGGTGTCCATATTGTCCGCACTTGGAGCTATATATCGCCCTCGAAGAAGTTCTGGCCCCGGCTGTTTCACTATGGAACATATAGCGTTTCTGCATTCTACGGCGGATTATTTGCAGGGAAACCGAATGTACTTGTTAGCTATTCTCCACCGCTTCCGCTTGGACTTTCAGCCTGGCTGCTCTGTCGAATTTGGAATATCCCCTGGGTATTGCAAATTGAAGATTTATATCCCGATGCCGCCATTGCAGCTGGTGTTTTGAAAAATAAAAAGATAATAGATTTATTTTACAAAATCGAAAGATTTCTTTACCAACATGCTTTCCATATCTCTGTCATCTCGCAAACCTTTTACTCTGCCCTGCTTGCAAAAAATGTGCCCGCTTCAAAGATGGACATTATTCCAGTCTGGGCAGATCCTAATAAGGTGCGTCCATTGCGGAAACAAAATGCTTTTCGTAACGCATACAGGCTTGATGGCAAATTTGTTGTGCTGTACGCCGGGAATATTGGGCTGACATCCTGCTTACATGATGTTCTCCTGGCTGCAGAAATTCTACAAGCACAACCCGATATTCAGTTTGTAATAGTAGGCGAGGGTGTCAAAAAAGAATCGCTTGAAATTGAAGTACACGGTAAGAATCTTGACAATATTTTCTTCCTCCCTTACCAGCCGCGAGAAATATATCCTGAAATGCTTGCAGCAGCGGATATTGGCCTGGTAACGTTGAACGCAGATGCAATGTTCTCATCTTTGCCAAGCAAAATATTTAATGTAATGGCTAGCGCTCGCCCGATTCTAGCAATAAGCCCGCCAGAAAGCGAAATAGCGAGGATTATTAAAGAATCGGGTTGCGGGCAAAACGTCTCACCAGGGTCGCCCGAAAAATTAGCAGAAGCCATAATTGCATTGAAAACAGATGAGGCAGCGTTAATTAAAATGGGAAAAAACGGGCGGTCCTGCCTAGAAGAGCATTACACACGGGATCGTTGTATTAATGCTCATGAGATGATGCTAAAGAATTTGTGCCAGGAACCGCATGTGGAAACATCATATAAGGAGGTGGCACCGTGAATCCTGAAACTTTTGCTGAATGGATGAGACGTCAGGGGCATCAAGTTATTCGCACAGCCAGTAGTTATTGGTATAACGCTGGCCCGCATGTCTTGCAGGCGTTTCCGTATCATTGGCTCATTTGTCCTTCCAATGAGGAAATTTGCAATTTAATGACTACACATGGCATCATCTCATTGCGTTACTCAGCGCCACTTGATTTTCCTGATGGCAAGATCAGTTATCACATTGTGCTGCATAATCCATACAATATAGACATGCTGAAATCTCAGGCTCGCAATGGAATAAAGTGCGGACTTGCACACTGCCACGTGGAGCAAATTTCATTTGAAAGACTGGCTATTGACGGATGGATTTTGCAGCAAGATACCTTGGATCGACAAAATCGTTTAAGAAGCATGACTCAGCAAGAATGGGAGCAGATCTGCCGTTCGGCAGCGGATCTTTCTGGATTTGAAGCTTGGGCCGCCGTTACTGATGGTGAACTCGCTGCTGCATTAATCGTCTGCCAGATCGGCGCCATCTGGAATGTCCCTTATGCGCTCAGCCATAGAAAGCATTTAAACGAACATGTTAATAATGCACTTTTTTATATCGTGAGTTGCAACCTGCTTGCTCGCAGCGATGTAGATGAAATATTTTTCACCGTGCAATCTCTGGATGCATCACCGACAGTCGATGATTTCAAACTGCGAATGGGCTTGCGTCCAAAACTTGTGCGTCAAAGAGTTGATTTCCATCCCTGGTTAAGACCAATTGCGACCAAATCTGCGCGTGAACTATGTGCTCATTTTCTTCAGCGTGATAAAGGAAATCCGGTAATCGCAAAAGCCGAAGGTATGCTCCGGTTTTATGTTGAAGGAAAACAACCTCTTGCCGAACAGACCTGGCCTGAGTGTCTGGAGTCTTGCAAGGCAGAAATGCTCAACCTGTTGGGAGAGTAATGAGATGCAAAGCTATGACGAATGTCAACTTCCATGTTTGCCGCATGTGTCTGAAGGTAGGATTCCTGCTGACCCTGAACAATCCTTCATTCTGATCTTGAAATATTCCTTGGCGGTGCCATGGAATTATTATATAAAGCGCTGGTTGAAAAGCGTGTATTACCTGATTGCGAAATTGAGAAATGAAAATAAGGCTGATATAGCCTACAATGATATAGCACTAAAGGTTGGGGATAATGTGCGTGTACGTCTCTGGGATGAAATTAAATTAACACTAGATCCATTCAAAGAATTAAAGGGTTGCGCTTTTCTGGCGCAAATGCAGCGGTATTGTGGAACAACTCATTCTGTATTTCAGGTGATGGAACGCTTTTTGGATGAACGCGATTACAAGGTGAAGAAAGTAAAAGGGGTTGTTTTGTTGGATGGGGTGATCTGCCGTGGAACACCGGCTTTTGGTCGTTGTGATCGGTGTTGCCATTTATTTTGGAGAGAGGAATGGTTGGAGAAAATTGAAGGGTAGTTAATGTAAATTGTTTAGATTCAGCTAGGAGGGCCGAATGATTCGCCTGTCTTCGAGATTGAAATTTTCAAGATATTTAAAGCAGGGCTATTTTTCAAGTACGCTTTTTGTAAGGTCAATCAACGATTTTGGTAAGCGTCTCTTTGATATATTGGCCGCATTCTTTGGAATAATCATTCTTTCCCCGGGTCTTTTTTATTTTACGTATCGAATTAGACATGATTCACCCGGCCCAGCCTTTTATTGGGGCTCACGAGCAGGACAAAAGGGGAAGACATTCAAAATGCTCAAGTTCCGAACGATGTATGAATGTAAGCAGAGTTACCTTGGTCCACGTGTGACGTGCAAAGAAGATGATCGCATTACGCTGCTTGGGCATTGGTTAAGGGATACAAAAATCAATGAGTTGCCACAGCTTTGGAATGTATTGATCGGTGATATGAGCCTTGTTGGCCCGCGCCCTGAGGATCCAGAAATCGTGTCGACATGGACGGAGGATGCGCGACGTGAAATTCTTTCTGTTCGGCCTGGTGTTACCAGCCCGGCAAGCATTTTATATCATGACGAGGAGAACCTGCTTACTGTGTCGAATTTGATGGGGGACTATTTAAAAGGCGTTCTTCCCGATAAGATGCGTTTGGATAGACTTTATGTGCGTAATCGTTCATTTTTTACCGACCTCGATGTTATTTTCTGGACAATTGCGATCTTGCTTCCACGGGTAGCTCAAAGGCATATTAAGGAAGGTTATCTTTTTGCCGGGCCTCTTACGCGATTAACCGGCAGGCATCTATCCTGGTTCATTATGGATCTTTTCGTTACTTTTGGTTCCGGGGCGACAGCTGTATTATTATGGCGCTTTCAGGAACCATTGAATTGGGGTATGGGGAATCTAATCTTTATATCAACATTGATGGCTTTTATGTTCAGCGGGATTAATGTGCTTGTTGGGCTAAACCGTATCGTTTGGACCGAGGCGATTACAGAAGATGCCGGTGGGCTTATGCTTTCGGCTGCCTTTGCAACCGTTGTGACCTTATCATTAAATTATTTTCAGTCTGTTTATTACTGGTTTCCGTATCCTGCTTTGCCGATCACAATGATTTTTACCATTGGGTTAATGGCATCAATTGGGTTTGTAGTCGTTCGCTATCGCTGGCGCCTGCTCACAGGGCTAGCTGCCAAATGGTTAACCTGGCGTCATCAGAAAGGGGTTGTTGAACGGGTATTGATTGTTGGCTCAGGGGAGGGAAATCTTTTGGCAAACTGGTTGCTCAGGTATGGGGAAGCAAGCCGTGTTTTATCTATAGTGGGAATTGTGGATGATGAACGACCAGCGTTGCAGGGAATGAGAATAAAGGGTAATCAGCTTCTTGGTGGAGTGGCTGATATTCCCAGAATTATAAAAGACTATGATGTCGGTGTGGTTTTGTTCGCTATTCCAAATGCTGCGGTAGAAGTACAAAATAAAATTTATGGATTCTGCCAACGAGATGGTGTGCGTATGGTCTTTCTTGCCGATTTACTAGCTGCATTACAAAAACAACTTGCTCGGCCAGGTGTCCAGACTGCATGAAGTAGTGAATTCAAAGGTGTTTTGAAAAACCAGCTGTGCATTTGACCTCTTGCAAAAGTATAAAGATCTAGCCACAGAGGCACAAAGACACCGAGAATACCAATCAAAAACTCCGAGACTCTGCGTCTCAGTGGCTCAAAATGTTTTTTCAGATGCATCCACTACAACGTATGCAAGAGGTCTATTAAAGAATTCTTGCATCGTATGGGTGATGGTGGAAAATAAATGGAATGCAGATGTGAAAGTTTCTCAAAAAAAGGTTCTTGTTGCCTGTGACGGATGATATAGCTTCACGAGAGGCGATTCTTTCGCTTTGTCCGGGGATGATAGAAATGGATGTTGGTGTGGTGATTGAAGGAGCAGTAAATGCTATAAATAGAGTTGAGCCGGGAATTTGATATTGTTAAGGAGTTGTCATGGAACTAAAAGAGTTAGTAACATTGTGTCGCCGTTGGGCCTGGCTTTTGATAATAGGAACGGTTGCAGGTCTTGTTGGCGGTTTTGTCGCTAATTATATTCAAACGCCCGTTTATGAATCTGCAGCAAAAGTTTTCATTACCAGAAACCGGCAGCAAAGCGGTGCTGATATTTTTTCCATTAACGATCAACAATTGGTGTTAACGTACCAGCAATTGCTGAAAACACACCCTGTGATAAGCGAGGCAGAATCCAGGCTTGGTATTAGCATTAATCCAGAAGATGTCCAGGTTGATGTTATTCTTAATACCCAAATAATTCAGATAAAAGTTCAGGGTGAAAATCCCAACCAGATAGCCTCCATTGCAAACACATTAGTGCAGATTTTGATTGAACAAAATGAAACGATGCAATCTGGAAGATATACGCTTTACGAGGAGGGACTTAATTCCCAAATTGATCAAGTTCAGAGCGAGATTGCCACTCTTCAGGGTGAGATAGCTCAAGCAAACAAATCAAATGTAGAGCAACAACTTGATCTAGTTAATAAGCAAATTGTAGACTTGCAGGACGAAATAGTAATTCTGGAACAGGAAATTGCAGTTTTTGCTGGTACTAGTCAGGCTGAACGGGCTAGCCTTGCAGAGAAACAATCTCAGATTGACCAAATACGGTCGCTTCTTTATATTTATCAACAAATCAAGACTAACTTGACTTTTATTGGAGAGCCTATACAGGGAGATTCTAGCCTTGAAGACCCGCAACTAACCAGTCTTCAAGCAACGTTAAATCTCTATCAACAGGTATATCTGAACCTTCTTAATAGTCTTGAAACTGTCAAACTGGCGCGCCTCCAAAGCACACCTACGGTTACGCAAATTGAAGAGGCAGCTATTCCAAAAAAGCCGATACGTCCAATCCCATTGCTATATATTCCCATCTCAGGCGTCGTTGGCTTTTTCATTGCTTCCGGAATCATGTTTTTGATTGATTATTTCGATGACACTATTAAACCGTCTCAGAATATTCAGGAAATTTTTGATATTCCCGTTATAGGAAAGATTACTGAATCGAATCAATCAACTGAAATTGGAGAAGTCTATTCGTCTGGCCAGATTAATAATTCACTGCTGAATGCTTTTGAAATCTTGAGAATTAATGTAAGTCGTTTAATAAAACAAAATTCATTAAAAACGATTTTGATTACAAGCTCTGCTTTGGGAGAAGGCAAGACAACCATCGCTGCTAACTTGGCTATGGCCCTAACACAATCCGGAAAAAAAACCTTTTTGCTAGACGCAGATCTCTATCACCCTACTTTGCATTCTTTATTGAGAATTGATAACAAAAGAGGCTTGGGCGATATCCTAGCTGATGATGTAGATTGGAAGGATGTGATAAGTGACTTTAGGGGAATAGTAGTTATCCCTGGTGGCATTTCTCGCCACTCCGCCACTTCGTTACTGGAATCTGAAAGAATGAACAGGTTGCTTGAAGAACTACAGAAAGAAGCAGATGTAGTTGTGGTGGATGGCCCTCCATTATTTATCGCAGATTCTCAGATTTTGGCTTCTAAAGTTGATGGCGTTCTGCTGGTGGTTCGCCAGGGCGGTACTATTACCTCCATCGCACGAGCTATGTTAAATCAACTGAAATTGATTGGGGCCAGCGTAATCGGCGTTGTATTAAATCGAACCTCGGGTATAGATACGTATTACTTTGACGGATATTATCGCGACGCTTGCAGCATAAACGTGGCGAAGGCCGATAAAACTGGCACCAGTGTTCCACCCTAGTAAGACAGGTCTTCTGCTCCATAAAACTCACCCAAAATTATTTCTTCATGGGTGGGTTTATGTTTTTAAAAGAAAGGAGGTATGTTTGGGGTGTTTCAATCATATAAAAAAATCAATAGGGGATGTGAAAAATAAAATAGTGACATTTGACATAAGGATATATAATTTTTCATATTCATTTATCTGAATGTGTTGTATAATATATTCAGGTAAATGAATATGAAAGAAGAGTCCCTTGTAGAAATTTCAGAAAAAATATCCACGCCGCTCACAGCTATTGCCTCGCCACAACGTATTGCCATACTGCTTGCAATCGGCACGGGGGAAGCCTGTGTCTGTCATCTCGAAACCACGCTCGGCTGGCGGCAGGCATATATTTCACAGCATTTGATGTCTCTTCGTAAAGCAGATATTTTGCTGGATAGACGTGAAGGCCGTTATATTTTTTATCGACTCAAAGACGCTTCGCTACTGGACCTGATCACTGCAACCGCCCGCTTTAGCGGAATCTCCGCTGTATCAATTTCCTCGCTCATTAATACCCAATTTCATCCTTCCTGTGAATGTCCGCAATGCTCCCCTATACTTATTCCTGCATCCAACCTATAACTCATGACAACTCTTGACTCTTCATCACTGTCCCGTGCAAATAAATATCTATTTCCTATGCTGGCCGTTGCTGTACTAGCTTGGCTCATTGCTTACAATATCATTCAGCCCCTCGCAGATTGGATATCCTATTCAGTTCTTGGCCTTGCACGCGATTCG
>Ga0075156_10000250_pt1 | contig 27295 bp, 25 predicted proteins | sample JI81AbrownDNA_FD_70966 | JGI IMG/M metagenome (GOLD analysis project Ga0075156, IMG submission 70966) | Wastewater effluent complex algal communities from Wisconsin, to seasonally profile nutrient transformation and Carbon sequestration -... | ecosystem: Engineered > WWTP > Effluent > Algae...
AGAGTATACCTTCCAGGTGATCGGAAACTACCTTACCTACACAAATTTGACTTAATTCGAAATAAATGGATGCCGCTTCAAAAAATCCAGAAGCTTCCATATCTACTAATTCCAAGTCCAATCTATCTACCTCAGGTAGGTGTAAAAAATAATTTGGGTCTGCTTGTTTGTGATGGCTAATCGGCCTGTCAAATGTGGTCAAATTTGTTTCTGAAAAAGTACCAATCTTTTCTATTTTTTCAGGATAAAAGTCTCTCTTTTGGGCATAATCATGAATTTTGTTTACCCAAAAAAAGTCACCTCGCGCGTAGCTTTTATTAGCTGATCCACAAATGCCTAAATTCCAGATTCGATAACCAGGGTGTCTATCTTTTTTGGGAATTTTATGAGCAAGTTCTGTGACTGCCATTGCCATAGAAAGTTTTCCTGGCCCAGAAATGACAGCTGTGTGCTTTTCACTCCGATAAAAACGAAAATGCCCTTGTTTGTTTTCCGGTTTTAGCCCCAGGCCTTCAATCCAAGGTTTTGCCTCCTGAGAAAGAGCAAATAAAAGCGCTGACATAGTCTAATCATTTGAGAGGTTCAATGGATGCAAAGAAATCTTTTTTTGAGTTTATGCTTAATTGTTTCGATTTCACTTGAATCTAAGGATAAAAATATGAGTTTTTATGATTTGAATACGAATAATATCAAAGGTAAGGAAGTTTCCCTTTCTACCTTGAAAGGGAAACCGATTCTTGTGGTAAACGTTGCATCTAAGTGTGGTTATACGCCTCAGTATGAAGGACTAGAGAAACTATATAAAAAGTATAAAGACAAGGGACTTGTCATTTTAGCGTTCCCTTCTAATGATTTTGGCGCACAAGAGCCTGGTTCTGAAAAAGAAATTGCAGAGTTCTGTAAATTGAACTATGGTGTTAGCTTTGATTTGATGAAGAAAGTAAAAGTACTGGGAATGGATAAGGATCCTGTTTACAGGTTTTTAACTGAAAATGCACCTGAGAAAGGTGAAGTGAAATGGAACTTTGAAAAATTTCTCATTGATAAGAATGGAAAAGTTCGTGCCCGATTCAATTCAGCAATCACGCCAGAAAGTGATGAGTTCACTCAGGTGATTGACAGTCTGCTTTAATCTGATGAGAAGTTTTTTTGTGTTTTTAGTTCCTATCCTATTTTTGATCCCAGGTTCGATCATGACCGAAAGTATGAATGCATCCATCGATGTAAAAATCATCCAAACCAAAACAATGAAGGAAGTTAGCTGGAAAGAGATCCTAGACGAAATGGACAAGAATGAGATTCTGATATGGGGTGAGGAACATGATGACTCTTTCGGGCACATTGCACAACTTGAATTTTATAAAAAATTCTCAGACCTCTACCCAACCTCTCTCAGTTTAGAGATGTTAGAAAAAGACCAACAACCCATCCTTGATGAGTATTCGCGCGGTTCGATTCCAGAAAAACAACTGTTAAGTAGTCTTGTATTGTGGAAAAATTTTTTTTCAGATTATCTTCCACTCCTGAAACATGCAAAGGAGAGTTATCATCCGATTATTTGTGCCAATCCACCTCGTCGTTATGTAAATGCGATTGCGAGAAAGGGTATGATCGCCTATTCAGAGTTTTCCGAGGACGCTTACAAGTTGATTCCTCCTGCCTATACTCTAGGTCTCTATCAATCGGAACCATATTTAGCGAAACTGAGAGCCATGTTTCAGGAGGATCACACCTCGCCATCTAAACAGAATATCTCTTCAGAATCAATGATCTTGGCACAATACATGTGGGATCAGGGCATGGCGGATGCAATTAGCCGGGAAAGTTACCGATCGGGTCGTAAGGTCATTCATTTTAATGGTCGTTTTCATAGTGATGCAATGGGTGGAGTCGCCTACCGTCTGAGCCAAATGGGGCATAAAGTGCTCGTTCTCAGCGTTTTTCCGGAGGGAAAGGAGGAAGTGCAAAATTTTGAAAAATTAGCTGATTTTGTAATTTTGACAAAAAGCCGATAATTGTATTATCGGAAATACCATGCAGGCAAATCTCAGTCTTCCCTCCCCAAAGTACATATGCCCGCATTGCAAAAAAGCATCTCGGTTACCACAGCCGATACCTGAATCGGGAATGTACCAATTAACGTGTGTTTATTGTAAAGAGAAGGTAGTTCTCAAATTCGAAAACTTTAAATTTCAAGTAGATAGAGTCATTCCACCTCGGCCAGAAATTTCTTCTCAAAAAGAATCACCTCTCTGGGATACGCCAAAAGCGGAAGCCCCGGCCAAAAAACCTTTCTTTGAACGAAAGGTGGTCATGGAACAAACAAAATCATTATTCAAAAAAGCTCCAGAACAGAAACCCGGATGGTTTAATCGAGGAATAGAAAAAAGTTCGAGCACATCTCCGAATCGAACAAAAACTCGAATGAGTAACAATCGTTCGATTCTAAAGTTCGTGTTTTTAAGTACAGCTTTCTTTCTTTTTTTCTTTATCATCATCTTTGCTTATTTTATTACAGGTGTCTTTGAAATGAAAAAAGAGATACCAGGGTTACTCGCTGAACTCAAAAAAAATGTACCAACAAAAATACTTGATCGAAATGGCAATGTGGTAAGTGAGATTTTTCAAAAACGCACATCAACTTTGCGGCTTCAGGATTATTCTGAAGATATGGTCTCCATTCTATTAAATATAGAAGATCAGAAGTTCTTTTATCATTCGGGTGTAGATTATGCTGCGATATTGCGAGCTTTTGGAAAAAATTTAATCAATCTAAGTTACAAGCAAGGTGCTTCAACAATCACCCAACAGCTCGCAAGAATCATCATTGATGACCGACGCAAGAGTTTAACTCGTAAAATAAGAGAAGCACAACTTGCATTTGCTCTCGAGGGAACTCTTTCCAAAGAAGAGATTCTGGAAACTTATATGAATCATGTTTATCTCGGGCATGGGGCGTTTGGATTTGGAGAGGGCATAAAATTTTATTTTCATAAAAATCCACAAGAATTATCACGCGAAGAAATCGTTTTACTGGCATCTCTTCCTTCCGCTCCAAATAAATATTCTCCCTTAAAAAACCCTGAGGACTCTTATCGAAGAGTTAAGGCGATTCTAGGGATGTTTCGAAATCGAGGAATCTATCCTGCGCTACAGAAAGACAAATTCGTATCGATATATCATCAGTTTTCAACCCGCTCTCCGAATGAAACGGTATTCGGAGTAAGACAAGACATTGCACCTTATGTAACGGAACATATACGGGGAATACTATCTGGGTTACAAGGCGACAAAAATATTTATGAGAGTGGCGGATATGTCGTGGAGACTACACTCGATAGAAATATGCAAGAAATGATCGGTCCAATGGTTAGCCATTACTTGACCAAGTCAGTTAAATCAGGAAAAATCCAAAGGAAACTTATCCGAAAACTACCTGATACCCCAGAAGAAAAAGCAATCAAGCAACTGTTTAACGACAGTCTGATTGCTAACGAATTGTTTTGGGAGGCTGATTTTGATGAAAATGAAAAAGAGATTGGTATCCAAGCGGCGGTTGTAGGTCTGGAGCCAAACACAGGTGATATTTTATTTTTACATGGGGGAGAAGAGTTTAATAGCAAAAACCAATTCAATAGAGCAATCCAGATGAGGAGACAGACCGGAAGTTCCATTAAAGCAGTGTTATATGCATCTGCTATCGACTCAGGTGTAATACAAGCAGGCACGCGAATTTTAGACGCTCCTCTCTATTACCGTGGCGGTGGTGGGAAAGAATGGTCACCCGACAATTTAGGTGGAACCTACGATGGTGAAATATCGTTGCGTACTGCACTCATCAAGTCCAAAAATACGGCTGCCGTGCAAGTTGCTGAAAAGTTAGGTTACACTGGTATCGAGAAATATTTTACAAAGTTCTTTTTCCCGGACCCGATAGAAAAAAAATCTAGATTTCGAGGGGATCTATCTTTGGCGCTCGGGTCATTGGAAATCTCTCCCCTGGAGATGGCGTCCGCCTTTACTGCATTTATGAACCAAGGTACAATCAAAAGTCCTCATTTGATAAAAAAAATCACGAATTCACGAGGAGTTGTCATATTTCAGTTAAATGACCTTGATGAGTTTAAACTGAAATTACCGAAAGAGAGGCAAGTGATTCGACCTGACACAGCCGAGGTGATGGTTTCGTTACTGAAGGACAGTGGCCGTGCCAGTGGAGTAAGAAATGGCGGTTATACGGGAGAAGTGGTAGGTAAGACCGGTACGACTAACGATTATAAGGATGCTTGGTTTGTAGGAACACGCCCGGAAATTTCTCTATCGGTGTGGATAGGTTATGACAATCCAAAATACGGCATGGGTGGTGGCGGTCTTGGTGGAGCTCTGGCCGCTCCATTGTGGGGAGAAATCGTCCAACACTTAGATAAAAATCAATTTATCACAAAAAAGAACTTACCCACACCGATTCATAGTAAGTTGTTTAAAATTTGTCCTATCTCTGGTAAAGAGGCCGGGACTCTTTGTCCACATCCTACTTCTGAATTATATCTTTCAGAATACCCACCTGCAGGAATATGTACAGAAGATCATAAATTACCAAATTTAGATAATCGAGATCTGATGAAGAATTTATTCTAATGAAAAACATAATCCTATTGATTCTCACATTATTTTCCATTAACCTTTTTGCATCGGATCCATCATCTTACAAACAGGCTTATGAAATGGAGTCTTTGAGTACTTTATTTGCCATTCCTTTGTATGAGCACACCCTTCATTCAAACAATCCCAAAAACCTTCAAAAGGCCGCCGTAAGTCGCTTATTCTACTTATATAAAAAACACAATAAAATCATAGAAGCTTTGTTAATCGGAACACGATTCTCTCATATAATAAGTTCAAAAGAGAAGGCAGGGATCTGGAAAACTCTGACAGAAATATATAAACCCGTCTCTTATGAGCATCTTACTTCTTCCTATGTATTGGCTGTTAAAGCAAACCCTGAAAATTATTCAGAAATTTTAAAATATCTACAAGACAGACGAGAACCAAAATTATTTGAATTTGTTTATATTGTGTTATTCAAACGTAAACAATATGAAACATTGAATAAAATATTTGAATCTGATCAAACACTCACTTCCTCACCTCTGTATGAAGGTTTAGTAACTATCAAAGTAAATCCAGAACGGGGCAAAGAATATCTTTCGAATGTTAGTACTGAAGGTGAGAAAGACAATGCTACAAAATCGGATCTGCTTTATCTACTTGGTCAATATTTTCGGGCCATTGGAGAAAATAAAATTTCGGCCCGGTATTTCCGCATGAGTGGGACTTTTCTCTGGCCTGAAAGAGCGAAAATAGAATCCTCAAAATCACTAGTACTCTCTGGAAATTTCAGTGAAGCCTGTCAAAATTTTTCCTTCTCGTCATCACCTAATGAAGAGGTTGCGCAAATTTTTTATTTAGTCTGCGAAAAGAAAGATAAGCGTTTTTTAAAAGATATTAGAGCTAGTTTAAAAGCACTTGGATCAAAGGAAGGTGGTGAATTTTTTCAAAAAGTAAACCAATCTTTGGAGAAGTGGGATTCATGAAATTTATAACAGCAATACTGTTTCTTTCGTTTTTTATTACCGGAGTTAATTATGCAGATGATAAATTATTATCCTTAACAGCAGTTGATCGAACGTTATTTATTGATGATAAATCCTCAAATGATTATTTTTTATGCTTAATGGAAAATAAAAAAGTTTTCGGAAAAAATCATGCTAAGACAAGCGACTGTTATTCTCTAAAAGAGCAAGATCTCCGTAATTCCTTCGAAACATTCAACGCAGACTCGGTTGAATCAGAAATACAATTAGGTTTTTATTCTTCAGAAGGGAAACAAGTTTTTCCTTACTGGGAAGAAAATGGATTTCGTTTTAGCATTCAATCTTTCGTGATACTTCCAAATTCAAAATTTTTTGTGCAGGCAATTAGAAAGGATGCGAAACAATATTTTTACTTACGAACTTCAGTCAATGGATGGGAAATCTCTAAATAAAATCTCGTATTGAGTCTCGCTAAAGTAGAAATAAATTCAAATTCTTGTCAATTTAAATCGAAGCGGAAGGATAACTCCTGGCATCATGGGTCCCTTTGCATTTTTTCCGTTCATGGAATGTTATCACGGCATTGTAAGTATGGATCATCAGGTTTTTGGCAAGTTAGAAATCAACGGAGAGATGGTTAATTTTGATGGGGGGTAGAATAGAAGAATCTATGACCTCTATTCTAGAGGTAAATTTAAAAAATAAGAAAGGAGATCAGAATATTTTTGTTGGACGAGGTCGCAACACTGGTTTGGAAGTGGCAGGTAATATTTTGGAAATTATTACAAGATGAATATGTAAAATGCAAGAAATACAAAAACATAGTAGTTCATTTTGTTTTATATTTTTATTTTTGATAAATGTGAACAATACAAGCGCAATTGGTATCTATTTGAATTCATGGAACACTCGTTACGGTTCAATGGCAGGTGTAAATATGGCGATTGGGGGTTCACCTCTTGACCTGGCTACGAATCCAGCTAATCTTGGTGTTAACGGGAAAAAAGTTGTAGAAGCTAATTTTGCAATTCCTCATATTGAAGCCCGATACCAAGATCGATTTATAAATATTAGAGAACCTCAGAATTCTTACGTTAACGATATCACTGCGGATAAAACGTATACTCTTCCAAATTTTGGAATACAGATTCCCTTAAATAAGAATTTTACGTATGGTTTCGCTTTTTATCTGCCCGGAGGAGGTATGGGCGAAGTTAAGAATATACAAAGGTTAACGCCCGATAAACTTTCTGTTTAGGTATTGAACTTGTGTATGCAAAACAGATCCACAGACTCCATGAAAAAGATATCACGGGAACGATACGACTTCCCGGGCAAGGTTTTGATTATCGCAGTGATCCGGCATTTGCCCCAGGTTTCATTGCCGGCATAACGTATGAAATTTCTTCCCATTTTCACAGACTCAAAGATCTGTTACCTATAGGTTGTCCGATCCATGGTTTCCAACTCCTCTCGGCCAGACCAATACTTTTAAGGCTAATTTACGTTATAACGATGCTTGGACCATCGCCCTTGGAACGGAATATAGAAATGGTCGGTTTTCCTACCGAATTGGACATAACTATGGTAAAACTCCTGTTACACCAGATGGGATGAGTCCCCCCCAAGCGGGAGCTATTCATCAACACAATTCGGGTTTCGGTTTTGGAATTGAATTCTTTGAGGGTTGGAAGATGGATGCAGGCGTTTCTATACTTTACCATAATAAGGTGAGTGGAAGTGCCACAAGTGATTGGACTTTACAGCATGCTGTTTTTTCTCCAGTGGATCAGTCCAATATCCAAGTTGCCAATTATGCTCACAGCACATCGGCCTCCATCATCGCGCTTTTATTTGGTGTCAGTCGAGCTTGGTAGATGTTTTTGATCAATCTACTTAAGAATTTACCAGCTTCCACTCGCATCTCCTCCACCCGACCTTCCACCACCGCTTGAATAAGATGAGCTCGATCTAGAAGAACTTCTGCTAGCAAAACTAAGCCGGATCTTTTTTTTAGTTTATGCTTTTTAAAATTCCGTAACTTTGAGCTTCTAACGACAATTCTGTTTTCTGGTCGGAAATACAGAATCGGATGTCATATCTATGAATTGCTTTCCTATTTTTTATGTCTTTGATTCACATTGGCATTGATTTGGTCTATGAGCACAAGAGAGCCAAGTTTGGTCGCCGTAACTTGCTCACCCTTTTTCAAATTCGGTATAATCATTTCCTCTATGGTTCTTATGGAACTAACGATAGTTATATTCGATCCCTAACTGGAAAATCATTGGAACCAACGCTGAATCATTTCTGTATTTGAGTGAAAGTACCTATTCATGGAAATTAAAAAAATATAATATAATTGGGTTCAGAACGAAGATAGAGGGATTTTTTTCGTCTTCTACTATTGGAAAAAAAGATGAAAAAAAAATTGATCGCAGTTGATGATGATCCAGTCATTTTAGAACTCATACTAAATTCGTTCTCTTCTGAAAAATATGAGATCATCACAACTTCCTCGGCAGAGGAAGCAATTTCGACTTATTTAGAACAACCGACATCTGTCATACTTACTGATCTTAAAATGCCAGGAATGACGGGAGAAATGTTCGTGAAGAGAATTTTCGAGCTTGGTCATCATCCCATCTTTATTATTCTTACTTCAGTTACAGACGCCAGAATCGTAGTCGAACTTTTTAAAATTGGAGTATATGATTATATTTTGAAACCTTTTATTCCTGGTGAACTGGAAAACAAAGTAGATCGGGCGTTTCAATATTCTGATATGAAGGCTTTAGAGGAAAGCGTACAAAACGAAAGAAAAATTCGAATCGAACATCAGTTAAACTGGAACTTATTTAAAGAGAAAATTATCCGAAGGGACAATGACAAAATTGATAGTTCGCTCATGACAAGTATCAATACAAATTTAGTACAAGGTGCTGGTTTAGGGACCTTGGTCTCCCTTGGAACTATGATTGAGCAAGAGATGAAGTTGCAAGGGGATCGATATTTGGTTCAAAAAGATCTCCTGGATATGCTCATAGAAAACTTAGGAGTTACCAAAAAATTAATTACTATCATTCAGGAGACAGAACACGCGATCTCCCAGACTCTCGAAAAGAAAAGTACATCACTTACCGAAATAGTACAATTGATCGAATCCGTGGTCAAGGAAAATGAAAAATATCATCAAATCAATGGCCACCAAATCAAATTAGCAGAAAATAAATATCAGAAATTTACATTGGACATCAATCTACACAAACCATCGTTCGCTAAAGTAATCAAGGAGTGTTTGATCAACGCACTGAAATTCTCAGAACCGAATACGAATATTTATTTTTTTTACGAAGTAACAAAAGATGGTTTTCAAATTTCGATTTTAAACTCCCCTCCAAAGAACTCCGAATACCCAGAAGGTCTCCCCATTGCCTACCATAGATTAATTTTTGAACCATTTTTTCGACTATCACGTTTCGTATTCGAAGATTATGAAACTCTTGATTATGGTATGGGATTGTGTTATGCGGATAAAATTATAAAAAATCACAACGGAAAGATGAATATTTCGAATCTAAAAAGTCATTTAGAGGAGGATCAAGGCATTCTGATTAAATTTATGATTGAGTTACCATTTCTAGCGTGAATCAAAGATAGCATTGATAATTTCAATTTCAGAAATCAACTTTTTAATAAACAAACCATCGGCAATTTCGGTTTCAAAGTCCATACTCTCGAGTTTTTCCGAAAGTTCGGTTAATATCGGTAACGATAAACTTTTTGCTGTCCCTTTTAGGCGATGGGCAATCTGTTTGAGTGCATCCATATCTTTGGCCTGCACATTTTCATTTAAAAGTATAATGATTTCTTTGAATCCTTTCGAAGCAATAGGAATAACTTTGTTGATCATAACAATATTATTTTCATATCTCTCTAAAAGATCATTATAATCGAAATGAGAATTTTCATCTAGTTTCATTCAGTATCCACTTTTCTAAAATTTGTATGATCACATCTTTTTTTATCGGCTTAATCGCATAATCACTCATACCTGAAAGGTAACACTTTTCAATTTCTGATTGAAATGCTGCGGCCGTTAGAGCAATGATCGGTAATTTTTTTCCTCTTAATAATTTGCGAATTTCGACTGTTGCTTCTAATCCATTCATTATTGGCATTTGTACATCCATGAAAATGAAATCGGGATTATGTTGGTTGAACACTTCAATCGCAACATTTCCATTAGAGGCGAGCAAAATATTCGGAGAAGGCAGTGTGCTTTCCAGAATACTCTTTAAAAGAAATAGATTTACCTCATCATCGTCAACTAAAAGAATTTCTAAATTCTCTAATTGGTTTTTGGATCTTTTTTTATCACCAATTTCCGTTGCGGATATCATGGGATTTTTAGCCTTCACTACAATCGGGTTGAGCGCGGATAAATTCAATGTAAAATAGAATTTACTTCCCTTTCCAACTTCACTTTCTACTTCTAAGGAGGAGCCCATCAGTCCAAGTAGCTTATTCGTAATTGCTAGACCAAGACCTGTTCCGCCATATTCTCGGGTAGTAGAGGAATCACCTTGGGAAAATGGATCAAAAATAATTTTTTGTTTTTCTTCAGAAATACCGATTCCCGTATCTCTTATAATAAAGCGAATTTGTTTGCTGCCAATTGTGAATTCCTCATTCAACATTTGAATGGAAACTTCAATTTCCCCGCCTGAAGTAAATTTTACCGCATTCGATAATAAATTAATCAAAATCTGTCGGACCCTTACTGGATCAAAATAAAGTCTTGTGGGAATTGATTCGAAGTAGTTCTCTATTACGGTTAATTTTTTTTCGCGAGCCTGAAACGAAATTACATCTACAGCTTGTTTGGCGATTGCTTTTATGTCACCTAGTACGAAATCTATCTCTAATTTTCCGGCTTCAATTTTCGAAAAATCCAAAATATCATTGAGCAGAGAAAGTAGGGCCATTGATGAATTGGAGACAATCTGTAGATATCTATCTTGTTCTTGGGAAAGTTCAGTTTGTAACAATAAATCTGTAAAACCTATTACGCCGTTCAATGGTGTGCGTATCTCGTGGCTCATTGTTGCTAAAAAATCAGACTTCGCCTGAGTCGCAGCCTCTGCTTTCTCTTTAGCACGCTCTAGTTGAAGTTGGATCGTTTTTAATTCAGAAATATCGGAAACGAGGATGATAAACCCGACAACTTCACCGGATAAACCATGTTTGTCAGGAATAAAGTGCGTCCATAAATTTATAGTTTGATTCAAATCTCCGACAATTTGACTTTCAAATCGTACCTCATCACCATTTAAAACTCTTTGAAGATAAGGCCAATTTTCATGGAAACTAGACTCTCCTTGTAGTTCTCTTATATGATGACCTACAATACTCGACTGTTTTTTACCGAACCATTCTTCATATCTATAGTTAGCAAATGTACATTTCAGATCCGTGGTCCAATAAGATACTAAGCCAGGTATGGCATCAGTCACCGTAGTGATGAATCTTTTCCAAGCAAATAAATCATTGGTAACTTCTACCCTCGCGGTAACATCTCTGTAAGACCATACCCTTCCGACAATTTCCGTATCATGGAGTAGTGGATGTGAATATCTTTCATACAACTCACCATTGGTAAATTCGATGATATCAAAACTTTTTAGTGATTTGTTCTGATAAATTTCATCAATTCTAGCCTTTGCCTCTTCTGGATTTCCAACTTTACTTAAAATTTCCTGATTTAATAAATTTTCATCACTCGTAATGACTGATTGATAAGAAAATTGGAACATCATTCGAAATTTTTTATTGTATTGAAGTATTTTATTTTCCCCATCTGTAATTAATATCCCTTCTGCGATCGCCTCCAGTGCTCCATTGAGGATATCTTTGGCCATGGTTTTTTCAATTTCGCTCTTTTTTCTTTTTGAAATGTTTATATGGGTAACCACGAGTCCAGGGATAGAACCCTGTAGCCGACTGACATTCATTAAATACCATTTTAATTCACCTAGCGATGTATAAGGATATTCAAAATTAAATTGAGTAACCTCTCCACTAACTACGGCTATTATTCCAGCTTGTGCACTTTGAATTCTTTCGCTTTCTGAATCTAAATTAATGTTCCTAAATAACTCAAGATAGTTTAAACCAACAGGACTACCGATTAAGGATAAAGAAGTATCGTTCTCAATCTTAAAATCTTTCCATGCCTGGTTTACGCGTAAAATATTTCCTTTCAGATCAGTCACAGCAATATATTCGGATAGTGAATCAAAAACTTCCGCAGCCAAATCTAGTCTGTTTGTTAGATCCGCTACCTTTTTGATCTGAAATAGATCGCTTTGCCTTACAATCGAGATCGAAAAAAAGATGCTCTCGAGAATCGAGCCAAATAGAAGAGCACTCCGATTGATTAAAGAATATTCTAAAAATCCAATGGAAGTGAATTGGTAAATTGTCAATCCTGCCAGCAGAAAAAACCAACCGGTAACGAAAAAGGCAGTACTCTGACTTCTAGTAGATCTCCAATGATTGATCCCAATCCCAACCAGAAAAAATAAATTTACAATTGCTAGTAATTGGGAAACAGGAAATCTATTCGTAGTCAAATTCATAGAGATTTCATCAAACATTGGGGACAAGAAAAGAAAAAAGAATGCAAAGAATAATAAGATCTTTTTTGCTATTGAATTTTCTCGGATATTTAAAAGCTGTATTGCCAAAAGACTTACAAATGCAAAGGGAAGATTGATCCAAAAGGAAGGATTTTTGATGATAAAAAAACCAAGTTCCTGGGGTAAGATAAACGACTGGATTGGAAAATTATAGAGATAGAGTAAACCTGGGAAGCCTGTTAGAATATAAAAAATATAAAATAGGTAGGATCTGTTTTTAGAGATATAAAGAAAATAAGAATTTAAAAATAGCAAAAAGGCAAATGTCGTAATAAAGGAAATTAAGATCGTTCGATATTCCAAGCTTCTTTTTGTTAAAGAAAGGATACTACCGGCCTTGATATCCACATTCACTCTCCTTTCCGTGAATGTCCGTATGTAAACTGTTTGCGGCTGATTTTCGCTACCTAGTGGTAACATGAATAAATGGTTCGGGTACGATTTGTTTGACTCGTCTCGGAGCGAGCCAGTCGATGTGATCAAGCTGTAATCATTCCCGGTGTTTCTAAAAAAATCGACATGCCACAAAAGACTATTTCCTACTTCAATCCATGCATCTTTTTGCATGTGATTTACAATTGTGACTTTAAACCAATAAACACTTTTTGAACTAGGTCGAATAAATGGGTTTTGGTGGTTTAATTGGAATTTCTCTTGTGATTCCGCTTTTAGTATATCTTTTATAGTTAAATTCTGATTCTTATCTTCTAAAAAATAAATATGATCGTTTAAAGTTATAATGTCATTTTCGGAATGGATTGTCACGACGCCGGAAGATTTTTGATTCTGTTGGGCATAGAGGTTGAAACATGCAAACAAAAGAATGGTAAAGGAAAAACTTTTAGAAACTAGGAAGGAATCTCTCATAATCAATCACTCATTGCGACTCCATCCATTGCTCTTTTATCTTTAATACTTGAGGCAATATATCTAGAAAGAGTGCGACAAGATTCGGATCAAATTGATTTCCAGATTCTTTCCTAAGCAATTGACAGGCCTCCTCAACAGACCATGCTTTTTTATAAGGACGAGCGGTAGTTAATGCATCAAAAACATCAACGATTGCAATAATTCGACTTGCAAGCGATATCTCATCCCTTTTTAAGCCATAAGGATAACCAGAACCATCCCATCTCTCATGATGAGATAAAGAAATATCTCGCGCAAGTTGGAGCAGGCGAGATTCGTGATTTCCGATAATTTTTGCTCCAATGATGGGATGAGTTTTCATGATTTCCCATTCGTCAACATTCAATTTTCCCTCTTTCTGTAGAATACGATCTGGGATACCGATTTTACCTATATCATGCATTGGTGCCGCATTAAAAAGCTCCTCGGCTTCTTTCGTAGAAAAACCAGCAGCTAATGCTAGTAACTTGGCATAATAACTCATTCGAATGACATGAAGGCCCGTTTCATTGTCTTTATACTCTGCTGCATATCCAAGACTTTGAATGATTTGTAACCTGGAGTTTGTAAGTGTTTCTACTTGTACAAGAGAGAGATGAGTTTTTACGCGGGCACGCACTATGGCAGGTCGAATTGGTTTTGTCATAAAATCAACTGCTCCGATGGATAAACCATAGGCTTCATCGTTGATATCATTGAGAGCCGTAATAAATAAAATTGGGATATTTGAAATAGTTTGGTCTGACTTAATTCTTTGACAGATTTCATGACCACTCAGTACGGGCATCATAACATCTAATAAAATTAGATCGGGAGCAAAATCTTTTACCTTTGGAATCACATCTATTGCTGAATTTACCAAACACAAATCATAATCTCTTTTTAGAGTTTCTTCCAAGATGATTAAGTTTGTTTCCTCATCATCTGCTATGAGAATCCTGTTTCTCTCTTCCATGATTCTCTATCGCTCCTTAGCCTTAAAAACTAACTTCACTGGACGCGAAATCTCGCGCGATGTAAGTCAATACTATATACGAGGAATTTTTGATTCATCACTCGGTCTGAGTAAAAATAATTAATAAATCCGAGTCGGGAGACGGGATAGACTGGTTTTTTCAGTCCACTGTACCGAGGATCTGTCCAAGTTACTTGTTAGTCGGAATGATTAGTGGATTAAAAATCAGTTGTGGGCAGGGAAGGATTCGAACCTTCGAAGACATAGTCAGCAGATTTACAGTCTGCCCTCGTTGGCCACTTGAGTACCTACCCGGGGAGAAAAAATGGAGCCGCCTGAGGGATTTGAACCTCCGACCGGCTGTTTACAAAACAGCTGCTCTACCACTGAGCTAAGGCGGCGTGCTTTTCCACTTTTCGTGCCTGCTATCTAAGGTCAAATAAAAATTAACTTTGTAATCCGAGTCTTCTACCCAAGAATGTCCTACGTGACACTATTTTGGATCAACGGACTCATGAGCCTTTCAATTATCTGTTTTTATTTTGGATATTATTATCGCTTTAAAAACAATACGCTTCACCGATTTGTGAATTCTTTTGGTGTTTTATTCAATTTATCTGCGGCTGTTTATCTTTTGTGCGTAAAATACTTGTTTGGTGGAATGGAGGGAAATGGTATATTTTACAATGTCCCGAGACTGATCATAGAAATCCATAGATTTTTTGCTGCCATTGCTCTCATTATGCTGCTTGTTATGGCTTTTTCCGGTTATGCAAAGAAAAGAAATTTGCACAGAAAATTGCATTATGTATTTTTACCGCTATATACAATTGTGTACATCTCAGGCTTATTTTTATTTCAAACTCACCCAAATTAAGGAACTGCTATGAGCGTTATTGAAGAAGCAAAAAAATTCGCAAAGAATATTCGCATACAAATTATAAAAATGGTGACCGCGGCCAATTCAGGACATCCAGGTGGACCTCTTGGACTCGCGGATATTTACGCAGCACTTTATACGAAAATTTTAAAACATGATCCGAAAAATCCAGACTGGAATCTACGGGATCGATTGATTCTATCAAATGGACATGTTTGTGCTGTCCGTTATGCATCGATGGCTCTATCTGGATATTTTCCTGTTGAAGACTTGCTTACATTTCGTGGAATTAATTCATATTTGCAAGGTCACCCTTCTACACGTTATATGAAAGGAATTGAATCAAGTTCGGGTTCTCTCGGGCAAGGTTTGTCAGTCTCGGTAGGTCTTGCGTTAGGTGCTCGATTGAAAAACGAAAAGCATACAATCTATACATGTATCTCCGATGGAGAATGTGGCGAGGGAATGACATGGGAAGCAGCACAATCTGCCGTGCATTATAAAGTTGATAATCTGATCGTATTTATGGATCGAAACTTCATCCAGATCGACGGAAACACAGAAGATGTCATGAGGTTGGAGCCATTAGATAAAAAGTTTGAAATTTTTGGATGGAATGTAATTAACGCTGATGGACATAATATGGAAGAAATTTTTTCTGCTTTTGAGAAAGCTTCCACTCATAAAGGATCCCCGACTTTGATCGTGTTTAAGACAATTTTAGGAAAGGGAGTTTCTTTTATGGAAAATAATCCAAAATGGCATGGCACACCACCAAACAAAGAACAGGAAGCGCAAGCTCTTGCAGAATTATCTTAATCTTTAAATCTTGGATTGACATCGAGTATCGATTTTTAATTATTCTTGCATGGCATATGGGCACTATCCTAATTTCTCACCGGACGACATAACTCGATTATTATACGATTGGGAAATTTCACCGCCGGAAAAGAAACGTTTCATTTTGAAGATGATAGCTTCTCGCATACCTTGGCAAATGTCCGTGGAAGAGGCGACGGAAGAAGTCATAGATCCTGTTTTACGGGTAATGGCAAGGACGGTATCGCCTGATATCTTTAGACATAGGATTCGACATAGTTTTTTTAAACTAACGTTACGTGGTAACACAGGTCATTATAAGGATTTAGAGGAATCCGTAGTACAGCTTTCGAGCATAGGATTTCCGAATCAGAATTACTCTGAAATTAAAAAGGAATTGGATCGAATGGCCATTCGAGTTTCAGAACTTTTTGATGAGCATGAGGGTCATCTAACAGAAGAATTAAAGGTCCAAATTCTATGCCAAGTCCTATTCCAGGAAGAAGGGTTTGTTGGAAATCTGCAGAATTACAATGATCCATCCAATTCCTATTTATTTCCAGTGATTAAGAGTCGATTAGGTATCCCTATTTCATTGTCCGTAGTGTATCTGTTAGTTGCTCAGAGATTAGGATTACCTTTGTATGGAACAAATTTACCACTTCACTTTTTATTACAATATGAATCAGATGGTTATTTCACTTACATAGACCCTTTCCACGGAGGTGTTCTTCTTGATCGATTTACCTGTGAAAAATTTCTTGAAGCGAATGGATATCCGATCTCTCCAAAATATTTCACCAAGGCAAGTACGCTTTCCATTATTAAACGTATGTGCAGAAATTTGATTCACATATACCGGGAAAGTTCATCCAAAGAGATGGAAGACCAAATTAGTGAACAGCTCTCTATTCTAGAAAGTCGCTCCACACATGTTGAATAATAATGTCTTCCCAATTGTCTTTAGCGAAACTTCTCCGTACCTTTGATAAAAATTTAGACAAAATTATTGGAGAGGATCTTCCGATTCTAAAATTGATCAAAAGGTTTGTCATTGAATCTGGCGGGAAACGCATACGCCCGATGACACATTATTTGTTTTGCCAGTTTGTAGGATATCAAGGCAATCAGTGGCAACAAGTTGGTGCAGTAGCCGAGTTGATTCACTCAGCCTCTTTGCTTCACGATGATGTTGTTGATAATGCAAAGATACGTAGGGGAAAACCAACAATCAGTGCCAGTTTCGGAAATAAAACTGCCATACTTTCTGGTGATTTTCTCCTTGCTTGTGGAATTGAACAATTAAACTCACTCGGACAACCTTCCATTATGTCATTGTTTGCCAGAGTATTGCGAGACCTTTCCGTAAGTGAGCTCCTACAGATGGAATGGGAAAAAAATCCCAAAATTACCTTAAAAATCTACGATTCGATTATTTATGGAAAAACTGCATCTTTGTTTGGTGCATGCACAGAGAGCGCAGGACATCTAGCAAAGCTTAGCTCTAAGGAATGTAAGGAACTTTCAGAGTTTGGGATACGGTTAGGAAAATTGTTTCAGAAAAAGGATGATTGCCTCGATTACTTTTACTCTACTAAAGATAGTGGAAAAGAATTTTTAAAGGATTTCAAAAATGGTCTTTATACCTACCCGATTTTAAAATTAAAAGAGAAAACAAATTCAAAAATACGCAAACAAATTGACTTATTCTTTTTAAAAGAAGAGCGAAATGAAAAGGATTGTGATGAGATTCTTTCCTTACTAGCATCACATAACATAGAACAAATATTAACTGATGAATTTGAGAATGAGAATCTATATTTTCAAAAAGTATTATCTAATTTCAGGGACTCTGAAGAAAAAACACTTTTTAAAGAACAGCTTCAAAAACTAATTTAATTCGGGCAGGAAACATAAGCTGTGACTGGTAATGTAATCCTAAACTCGGTATTTCCGAATTCGGAAATTACAGATATCGTTCCTTTATGATTTTCTATAATAGATTTAGTTAATCCAAGACCCATCCCTGAACCTTCTCCCATTTCTTTTGTAGTAAAATCAGAATCAAAGATTCTATTTTGAATTTCAATGGGGATACCAGGACCATTATCTTTGATTTTAATTTCTACTTGGTCGGGCTCAACTTTTTGTATATGTATACTTAAATTTCCATTGTGATTCATCGCTTGCATTGCGTTTAAAAAAATGTTTGTCCATACTTGGAATATTTCTTCTGGAAAACCGGATAGGATCGCATCGGTTAAAAATGTTTTATTAAGCGATAGATTTCCTCGCATTTGGTATCTATAGATGGATAGTACAGTTTCTATATTTTCTATCAAATGAAATTGTTTTGACTCGTGCGAATCTGAGAATCTGGAAAATTTCTTTAATGCTAGTAGTAGACTTGCCGCTCTTTCAACAGCAATTTTAATGATTACTAAATGTTGACCTAGATTTCTCATCGATAGAATATATGGTCGAATTGTAGAATTTTTATGAGAAAGGATTTTTAAGTCACTCTCACTCGGTGATTCCAGACCTACATCAAGAAATTTTTCAATTTCATCTTCTTGGTATTCAAAATTATTTTTCTCAAAGATGATTTTTAAATGGTTCCGCTTTTCTTTCCGTTCCCGGTAACTCATTACTGAGGCAGTGTCTTTGTTTTTGGAAACTATATCGACCAACATTTGCAACTCGGAATCGTTTAATGATTGAAAGATTTCTTTCGCCTTTTGCATTTCACCAATTTCTTTATGGGTGATTTCAATTACGGTTTCCGAGGAGGCTTTGATCGCACTAATTGGATTGTTTAATTCATGTGCTACGCCAGCGACGAGTTTGCCGAGCTCGGTCATTTTTCTTGAGTATGCAAGTTGTGATTTAAGTTCTCTTGTTTGATGGAGAGAGTTATCAAGACTTTTACTAACTCTGTCTAATTCTTCCTTTAATGTTAGAATCTCCCGATGTAGACTTTCGATCGCTAAATTTTTTTCAGAGAGAAGTAGGCGTTTCGATTTTAAATACTTCGTTATATGATGAATGATCAGAAGAACTATAAAAGTGAAAATGATAGCAGTAAAAAAATAGAGAGCTTCACTGTTGCACGACATTAGGCGCATAACATTTAAGCGATCCGCGAATGATAACTTGTGTTGCTCCAGAATTAGTGGATGCGACTAAACAAGTTTGGTTATTTGAAGTATAACAAGTAGTTGTCGTCGTGGTAGTCTGGGCTGTGCAGTTTACATTGTCTAAGGTATAACATGTCGTATTGTTTGTTGTCGTAGCACCATCCACATAGGTTCCAATCAAATCCAAATCTACAGTAAACGTAGAAATCTCTTGTGCAGCCGTCAGACTCGTATTGATATTGATGCCGTTAGATGCCCATTTCACGGTTCCTTGCGTTCCGGTTGCTGTTTTTGCAAAATATCCCCCAGTCAAAACAAAACCTTGTTGGGCGTTGATATTTCCTTGGGTCTGCAAATAATCATAGGTGTAACGCAAGAACAATGTTTCTCTCGTTTTAAAAACAAGTTGAGAAACTATGGCAAATTTAGTATTGGTCGTGCCAGAGGTAGATGTCGTAGTCGTTCCTGTCGTCCCCGTATTTCCAGTCGAGGTACTTGTGGCGGTGCTGGCAGTTCCACAAGAGGACGTGACGCTGGTATCAATATCTCCCGGAAACCAAAGAACACTTCCACCTGCAATAGGAAGAAAGGACAGATCTACTTTGTTTTGGTTTTTGACTTTACAGGCTGTGAAAAGGAAAATCAGGCAAGTAACATGTAAAATACGGAAAACCATACAGCTCATCTTCTTCGTTTCCTAGGAATGGTCAAGACGATTCTCGACTTGGCTTCCAGTTTTTCCCTGGTAAATTAGAGGTGATTTGGAAGCATAGTTTTCAGTGATTTCGGCAGAAAAATTTAGATCCGTACTCGCAATCCAAGGACCGCGATCGATTTATGTCTATTCCCTTTTGATCGGACTCTTTTCCGGTTTCTGTGCCTATGGATTCAATATGCTCCTCGCGTTTGTGGAAAGCATTACGTTTTCCCAGCTGATTGGTTTTGATCCTGGTGTTCCAGCTGGTGATCAATTTTTTGCATTCCCGACAAAAGTAAGCGATTTAAGTTACGTTTGGCTTTTTTTATTACCGGCAGTGGGAGGTCTGCTTTCCGGTTTGATCATTTATTTTTTTTGCCCCGAGGCAGCAGGTGGCGGAACGGATTCACTCATACAAGCTTTTCATTTCAATGAAGGAAAAATCTCCGCCAAACTTCCCTTCTTCAAAACGTTAGTTACCATTTTAACACTCGGAAGTGGGGGGTCTGGAGGGAAAGAAGGACCAACCGCACAGATAGGAGCAGGGATTGGATCAACTTTGGGTTCTGCCTTAGGAGTTGGAGCTCGTGCTAGGCGTACATTAATGTTAGCTGGAACCGCCGGAGGGCTCGGAGCTATTTTTAGAGCTCCGTTAGGCGGCGCGATAACAGCAGTTGAAATGGTCTATAAAGAAGATATAGAAAGCGATTCTTTAGTACCGTGCATTTTATCCTCTGTGAGCGCTTATCTCATCTATTCAAATCTTGCCGGGAACGGTTCCATTTTTGCCGTTCAGGAATATAGCCTAAATGATTACCGACATATCCCTTTTTACATTTTACTTGGATTCGTTTGTTTTGGAGTAGGCTATGTTTTTGTAAATTTTTATCATTTTATAAAGGATAAGTTTACAATTTGGCAGATTCCAAATTATTTAAAACCAGCTTTGGGTGGTTTGGTGGTAGGTTCTATTGCTATATTTTTTCCTGAAGTGCTTGGATCTGGTTTTGGACTTTTACAAAAAATGGTCAATGGTGAAAATTTAGCCTCCTACCATTTTTCTTTGCATGGACCGATTTTCTTCTTATCGATTGCACTTGTAAAAATTGTATCAACTGCCTTCACCGTTGGATCTGGAAGTTCTGCAGGTCTTCTCGGACCCTCCTTTTTTATCGGAGGTATGCTCGGTGCATTTGTCGGTTCCGTCGCGCAATTGTTATTTCCCGAATTAAATATATTAATATTCCCCTTTATGTTAGTTGGAATGGGGAGCTTTTTTGCAGGTGTGGCGAGAGCACCTATAGCTGGTATGGTGATGGTTTGTGATATGATCGGAAGTTATGAATTATTGCCACCACTCATGATTGTCGCTGTGATTGCTGCTATTTTATCAAATAAAATGTCTATCTATCGTCACCAAGTTCAAAATAGGTTTCAATCACCTTCCCATCATTGGGATATGAATCAGGACATTATGGATCGGATTACTATTGTTAAACATTTTTCTGAATTTAGAAAATTTGCAATGGTGCTCGACTCAACCCCACTCACAGATTTGCAGTCCAATGCTCCTGGGATCCAAGCAAGTGATTTCATATTGACGAATACTAGTAACCAATATCGAGGCATCGTCTCTTTAAGAAAAAATCGAATCTTACCAGAATACGAGGAACATTTAGCAAATTTAATTACGTGTGAAGAAATTCTGCAGGACGTTCCTGCCGTTTCACCTAACGATACTCTCGGTAAGGCACTTAGAATTTTATTGCAATACGATGTAGATAAGGTGGCGATTGTCGGTGAGAACAATTTTTGTCTTGGTTATCTGCGTTACATTGATTTTTTCAACGCTTACCAATCGGAAATTAAACTCTATTCGCGCAAAAGTGATTGATCTTCAGAAAATAAAAAACTCTAAGAAAGAACCTTTGCAGATTCTATGCTTAGAGTTTACTTCGAGTCAGGTTTCTAGCTATTGTCTTAGGATTTAATGAAAACTGGTTTTTCTTTCGAAAATACACTTTTGTCCAAATAGACCATAGAACCAAACAGAATGCCTGCGTATGTTAAATCGCCCAAAAGGGAATTCTGAAAAAAGGGCAGAGCGAGTGTAAAACAAGCGATCAATCCTGTTCCATTGAGGGGATAGATTCCTGATGTAAGCCAAACCGCAAAATTGGTTACAAGGAAGAAAAACAAGGAACTAACGAACGTAAAACCTAAGGATTTTTTCAAAGTGAGTGAGTCCGAAAGTTTCGTACCGAGGTAGACAAAGAGTAGTAAAGAAAGATACACCACGGGAATGAGCTCATGGAAACCCAAATAGAGATCCGAAACAAACATTGCAAGCAATGGTACAACGTAAGCGATTCGTTTATCTAATAAAAAAGCGCCGGAAAATAAGGAAACTGCCAGAAGAGGACTGAAATTCGGTGGATGTGGCAAAATACGGCTGAAAGCAGCAACGGAGATCATCAAAATAGCTGTAATGATTCTGGATTGGAACATAGGGTAAGAATTTTCGTCACCTAGGGGGAAGGCAACATAAAAATTCGATTTGCGAACCAGTCTCTTCTCTAAATTGTTCCTTCTGTATGCATGTCCCCAAACTCGACACTCCGATCCAAAACTTATTGCAACTGACTCATGACCTAAGAAGTCCTGAGGGTTGTCCTTGGGATCTGGAACAAAATCATATTTCTGTGATCCCTAATCTCTTAGAGGAGGTCTATGAAGTCGTGGATACGATCGAAAGATCGGATGATATTCATATGCGAGAGGAATTGGGTGACTTACTTTTTCAAGTCGTGTTTCATTGTCAATTGGCGAAGGAAAGAGGTGCATTCATTTGGAATGATGTGGTCCAAGAAGTTTTCGAAAAGTTAGTGAGAAGGCATCCTCATGTATACGAAAACAAAGGCTCCATAAAAGAAGCAGGTGAAGTGCTTTTTCAGTGGGATGAGATCAAAAAAAAAGAAAAGGAAGGGAAAAAAGCACAAGAGTCTATCTTAGATGATATTCCTAAAGCCCTGCCTGCGATTCAGAAATCGGAAAAGATTCAATCTAAAGTATCCAAACAAGGTTTTGATTGGGAGCATCCTTTAGATCTTTTTACCAAACTAAAAGAAGAAATAGCCGAATTGGAAGAGGCAATCGGCCCGAATCCAGAAATTAAAAATAAGAAAATTTTATATAATGCACATATAGAAGAAGAGTTAGGTGATATTTTTTTTCTTCTTGTGAATTTATCTCGAAAACTTTCTTTAGATCCCGAGACAACACTCAGAAAAGCAAATCAGAAATTTGAGTCTAGGTTTAAACTCGTTGAAAAGTTGATTTCTGATCATGGGGAACAAATGAAAGGAAAAACTCTCACCGAACTGGATTCATATTGGCAGGAAGCTAAACAAATTTTAAAGAAAAGTTAGTCTAACATTCGTAAAACTACATTTTGAATTTCCCATTTATTTGTGGAATCAATTTTAATCGTTTTCAATTGGTATCCCTCGCTTTCGATTTCCAATTCGCCATCGAGAGCTGGCACAAAATAAGAATAGAATATTCCCGTTTTAGGGTGATTCGTTCTTGCCTCTCCTTGGAAGTAAGTGATCGATTTAATTCTAATTTTTGCAGGAAGAGGGACGCCTTCTGAATTAATTACCTTAATGAAAATTTTCTCACCAAACGCTATCTCATCGAACAACCTGATCCAGACCATCCGCAAGGAGTCTAAAATTTTTGGAACGTATTTGTAGTCTGGATTTAGATGGGAAGACTCAAGCACATATGCTAAAGTTCCATAAGAATAATAATAGTAGTCTTGATCTACACCATCGATAGGGTATAAGTTTTTTTTTAATAAAAATGGTTTTGTTGGATGGGTGCTTCTAATATTTTTGGTAATTTTTTTTCCAACGACTTCACTTAAGTCTGGAGAGGGATTTAAAAATCCTTCAATGGAATACGGGTATAACAATGCATTAGCGAATGCATGATAGCTGATAGAAGCAACAAAACGTTCTTTTCCCATTAATGTTATGAACGCCTGAGTTTCAGCCTCCGATGCTTCCATCTCACCTTGGTAATACGGACTCTCAATTTTATTGGAACTATATTCTCCTCCCGTTTTGCCCCAATGAATTGGAAAATTTCGATTCAAATCAACACCTTTAAAATTGTTCTCAAAACGATTTTTTCTTCCCTGGAGATGTGAAATATTCCAAAATGCATCCGATCCATCTGGATTCGCAATTGGTATGACCCAAATAATGAGTTTATCTAAATACCTCTCGATCATTTTTTTATTCGTCAAAATTGTATATATAACGTCGTAACAATGATCTGTTGTGATAACTTCATTGGCATGGATCGCACATTTTAATAAGATTGGTAATTTTTGATCATCAGATTTTTTTCTATTCGTTAGCCTCAAGGCCAAAATTTGATTTTTTGAATTGGTTTCTCCAATGACTTCTTTTGTCGCAAGATCAGAGAACTTTTCGGATAGTGAGGTTAAATATTTTTCGTTTAAAAATCGATCCTTGTAACCCAAGATCATATCACTTAGTTCGAATGCGGTTTTATTGTTTTGTAACTGGAAGTTTTCGGCATAATACTTAAAGCCTAAAGCAAGGATTTCCTCCTTGGCTCCTGAATTTTCTTTCTCCATTTTTTCCCAGACGACCCGGGGTAAAACGAGATAACTAATACCGTTTTCTTCAAAGAAAGAAGAGATTTTATAGTTGGTATTTGATTTAAAATTCGCAAGCTTATCCGTAGGAATGGAAACAAGAATGAATTGTGATTTGTCACTTAGAGGTGCAATCGGAACGATAGACCTTGGTCCAAACGAAAAGCAGCTTAAATCGATTAGAACGAATAAACCTATGCAGACTAAAAAAATAACACGACTGACGCTTCTGAACATCCACCCCATTAACTTGTTATTTATTTTGATTGCAAGTTTTCTTTTCTGTTCTTGTGCCATTGAATCGGATAACGTATCTCGCGGAACATGTACTGGTAAAAAAATCTCAGGGATGCAATGTATTCCCGAAGGAGAGTTTATTCGCGGTTCCAATGTTTTCGAAACCAATGAGAAACCGGAAACAAAAATTTACTTAAGCGACTATTTAATCGACATATATGAAGTCACAAATGAGAATTTTCAACTTTGTCTTGATGTTGGGAAGTGCCAACAATGCCTGAAAGAAAAAAAATGTGATTTTGTAGGTGCAAGATACGGTAAAATATATCAGAGGCCCAAGCAACCAATACTCGGTGTTAGCTGGTATTCTGCCGTAGAATACTGTGAGTTCGTAGGCAAACGGCTTCCGACCGAGGCGGAATGGGAGAAAGCAGCACGCGGTTCCAATGGTGATCTTTATCCATGGGGAAATGAAGCAGCTAGTTGCGAGAAGGCTGTGATAGAAGAAAATGGCAAAAAAGGATGTTTTAAAACCAGGCTTGAAAAAATCCACTGGATGACCACAAGCGAAGTAGGTAATAAACCTCCAGGACACTTTGGCCTGTATGATATGGCTGGAAATTCTTGGGAGTGGGTATCAGATTGGTATAGTAATTCATATTCAGAATGTGGCATTCATTGCAATGAAAAAAATCCCAAAGGACCATGTAACGGTGATAAGGAATGTCCTGGACATAAGAAAAAAATTGTAAAAGGTGGTTCTTGGTGGTGGCCTGGGACTATGGCAAGAGGTTCTTTTCGTAGACCTCATGTTCCAGAAAATTATCCCGAATACCATCATTTCGGATTTAGGTGCGCAAAAGATAGCTTATGAACCAACGACTCCTACCAGCACTCCTTCTCACTTTAATTTTCTATTCTTGCCAAACGAATAGAATGCAAACTGGATCAAAGAGTTTTGAATACTCTTTGCTGCACCTTGTTGAACAAGAAACGCTAATACCTACTCGATGGGACGTCGGCAATACTACCGTTTCGAATGAGGATCGATTGGATGTTCTCATTCCACATGTAACAAATATTGGAAACGTATATATCGGAGTCGGTGCAGAACAAAACCTAACAATTGCAGCGTGGGCAAAATCGGAATTTATCTACCTAATGGATTTTACGCAAGTAGTAGTTTCTGCGAACAAGATGATGATCATGTTTTTACGGGAATCACCTACAAAGGAAGTTTTCCTGAGTCGATATGCGAAAGGGAATGAAGCAGAATCTTTTGCATTGATTGATAAAAATCTAGAAGATCCGGAAAATTATAAAAAGATATATACAAGGATCGGTAAGTTTATTCGGAAACGGCATAAGACCAATCGAATTACGTCGAAAGATTATAATTACCAGATGTTTCAAACAAACGATGAGCAATATTCTTATATCAGAAACCTTGCCCTTAACAACCGTATCCTCCCGGTGAAAGGCAACTTATTAGGAATAACGACTCTAAAAAGTATTGGTGATACGTTGAAGAAAAATGGAAAATTTGTAGGAATTATTTATTTTAGCAATGCTGAAGAATATTTCTATTATCCGGCTGCGTTTAAAGAATCTATATTGAATCTTCCCGTTATTGATACTTCTGTCGTCGTACGGACATTATCCGTCAAACAGGCGAAATTCCCATGGTCTCCTGGATCGGATATTTCGACAGATTTCGGATTTCACTATTGCATTCAGCCGATCGAAAACTTTCAGACTTGGCTTTCTCTTGGGCCTTCCAAATTACGTTCCGATTTAATTATGGAGGGTGGTGGAACCATCAATCGTTCTCTTGGTATAACGGTTGTACGTGGGTTGCCGAAGTAAAAATGAAAAAAGTAAATCTAGAAATTTCAGATATTGACGCCTTATCTCGGTTATCGCATGATGCCGTCGTATTAATTATGTCAATTTTCCCTCCAAAAAATTCTGAAATTTCTTCGAAAATTCGAGAAGAATCAGAATTCCCGATTCGATGGGATTTTGATTATAAGAATCAACTTTTTGAGTGGGTAGTTTCAGCAATGGGTTCCATTACGCTGAGGTTAGGCGCTATTGACGGAACAAAAAAAAGCCAACCACCTGTTTTCTATTTAAGCATAGGCAAGTATGAAGGTGATCGTTATTTATGGGAAGACTTAGATGGGAATCCCATAAATAATTTAGAAGAGCAATTGGAGAAAATCGTTTTAGAAAAAATAAATCTATATTTTTTATCTAGTTTGAATTGATTTACTCTTTATTTTCTTCTACTTCCATACCTACTTTCTTTTCTATATCCTTAATTCGTTTGATCCATTTATTGAGATTCACTAAATTTTTAATGTTCACTCTATATTTTTGAAAGTCGGGATAATTGAGTCCGAGATCCCAACCAATGTATACATCTTTTGTTTTTGGAGAAGTCCTTAAGCTTGTTCCACCGGCGATAATTGTCCCTTCAACGAGCGTTATGTGATCGCTAATAGCACAAGCCCCACCGATAATAACATAGTTACCGAGCGTAACACTTCCCGCCAGACCTGATTGGCCAGCAATAATGACATGATCGCCAACCTTGCAATTATGCGCAATATGAACCATATTATCAAATTTACAACCATTGCCAACGACAGTATCAGTCAACGCTCCCCGATC
>Ga0075156_10000255_pt1 | contig 27203 bp, 24 predicted proteins | sample JI81AbrownDNA_FD_70966 | JGI IMG/M metagenome (GOLD analysis project Ga0075156, IMG submission 70966) | Wastewater effluent complex algal communities from Wisconsin, to seasonally profile nutrient transformation and Carbon sequestration -... | ecosystem: Engineered > WWTP > Effluent > Algae...
TAACCGCAACTAAAATTTCCATCAAGCTGAATAAACCTTCCCCTGCTCACACAGACGGTGAACTCTTCCCGGAATGGGTGCAAAATTTTGAGTATGAAATTCTGCCGCAGAAACTAAAGATACTTGCCGGGTAGTGAATATTTTTTATGGCTATATCAACTTACATGGAAACACCCGAAACTGAATCTCTTGACCTGTCTTTTCATCCGCTCACCCAAAAACTGTGGCGAGATTTTGAATTGCTCTTCGGCAACAACGGAGCCTGCGGCGGCTGCTGGTGCATGTATTGGAAACTGCGCGGGAAGAACTTTGATGAGAATCGCGGCGATGTTGCTCGCCAGATGCAAAAGTCGGTCGTTGATTCAAAAACCGTTCCTGGCTTGCTGGCTTATTCCGAAGGTTACCCCGTCGGCTGGATCGCCATTGAGCCGCGCAGCGCCTATCCAAAACTTGCACATTCCCGTGTTCTAAAACCCATCGACGATCAGGAAGTCTGGTCGGTCACTTGTTTTTTTGTTGAAAAAAAACATCGACACAAAGGCATTGCTGTTGAGCTTTTGAAGGCGGCAGCAGCACATGTAAAAAAACGCGGCGGAAAAATTGTGGAAGGCTATCCACTGGAATTAAAAGAAAACCAACCCGATCCTTTTGTGTTTACGGGCACGGCTTCGGCTTTCATCAAAGCGGGCTTTATCGAAGTGGCGCGTAATTCTCCCACACGCCCCATATTTAGATACCGTATACCCACTCCCGCAGGGGAGAGGGCGGGGTGAGGGAATGACTTTTCAGCCTCCATCAAAATCGCTAACCCCTCGCGACTATCAATTCATTGCGCTGGTTACGATTCTATTTTTGGTTATTTCCACCGCGCTGGTTTACGCCAACCTCACACTCGCAGGCGGCGGTGATTTTTACGTCCAATGGGTTGCCAGCCGCGGATTTATTTTTGAAAAGATCGATCCGTACAGTGGAGAAGTTCCCGCCCGTGTTCAGGAATTAGTGTACGGGGATTCAGCGAAGGCAGGCGACGAACCCTATATTCTCGATACGCCCTTTCAGATTCTCCTGCTCTATTTTCCTTTCTCGCTTCTTTCTGACCCGCAGCTTGCCCGGGCACTATATACATTGATCCTCGAACTGGCATTGTTCGCCCTCGCCTTGCTAAGCCTGCGCCTCACAGATTGGGAAGTGCCGCGTTATTTTTCAGTGCTATTTTTGTTTTTTTGTGTTTTCAACTTTTATACCTTCCAAGCTATCATGGAAGCTAGCCCCGTTCTGCTTCTTGGTCTCATTTATGCAGGTATTTTGCTTGCCCTTCGCGCCGAGCAGGATGAACTCGCAGGTACATTGATGGCATTTTCTTTATATTATTGGGAAGTAGGCGGCCCGTTCCTGCTTTTGGTGGCATGGTGGGCTTATCGTGAAAAACGGACCAGAGTCTTTGCCGGTTTAGGGATGATTACCTTTGCACTATTGGTCGTTTCATTTATGGTTTACCCAAACTGGCTTATTCCCTTTTTGCGGGCAGGCATGAACAATTTGCGTGCTGACTTTGGCTTTTCAACCCACGAGATTTTTTTTCACCTCTTCCCATCCCAAAGCGGAATTTACGCCTGGATATTTATCGGCATTCTCGTCGTTGCCCTTGGCTACGAATGGAATGCCGCCCTCACCTCAGATTACCGAAGATTTTACTGGGCAGCTTGTCTCTCACTTGCAGCAGCGCCTTTGTTGGGCTTTCGTTCTGAAATGGAACATCTTTCCGTACTGATAATTCCATTTGCCCTAATCTTTGCCGTAGTCCATGACCGTTGGAGCAGCATTGGCAATTGGTTCACGCCACTACTATTATTGATTATTTTCTCTGTTCCCTGGGCTTTATTTTTCTTTGCTTTACCTCTCTTTGGCGAAATTACCGAAGAGATTACCTTTCTCTTTCTCCCGTTAATCACTGTCGTCGGCTTATACTGGATTCGCTGGTGGGCAATCCGCCCTCCGCGCGTCTGGAGCGACTTGGCATCTCGCAGGTAGGAAACCATGTCATTCCGAACATATCTTATTTTATTTCTCTCCGGCTTGATCTTACCGATCATCATTGCACAATTTCAGCCCATCCCCGGTTATCTTGACTCGGATTATTACTTTGCAGGCGGGATTCAACTCGTCAATGGTAATGGTTTTACCGAACCCTACCTATGGAATTATCTCGATGGCACCACTTCATTGCCTCATCCATCCCACACCTATTGGATGCCCCTCGCTTCTATTGTCTCAGCTTTAGGAATGTGGGTAATGGGTCAGACAACTTATGCTTCAGCAAGATTGCCTTTCATTATCATTGCCGCCCTGGTTGTGCCTGTCACCGCTGCACTGGCATACGCATTTTCTAAAAAGCGCGAAGTAGCGCTTATCTCTGCCGTATTGGCGATCTTCTCAGTGTACAGCGCTCCTTTTGTTGGTGTAACTGATAACTTCAGCCTCTTCATGCTGTTTGGCGGCTTGTACTTTATTTTTGTAACGAAGCTTGTTGAAGACCCCTCCCGTCACCGTTACTGGTTTTTTCTTGGCTTACTTTCAGGCTTGCTATCCCTTTCCCGCAGCGATGGACTGCTTTGGCTTGCGATCACATTCCTGTTTCTGTTGTGGCTCGCTCCTAAAACCAACTTTTCACTGTTTACTTCTTACGCATTTCGTGTTTCTGTCCTGGCGCTTCTTGGCTTTCTCCTTATTATGTCTCCGTGGTACGCACGGAACTTAAGCACCTTTGGCACTCTTATGGCTCCCGGTGGCAGTCGTGCACTCTGGCTTGAAAATTACGACCAGACCTTCATCTACCCGCCTGAGAGTCTTAATAGAGAAGCATTCCTCTCAACAGGCTGGAAAGAAATTCTTTCAGACCGTTTGTGGGCGCTTAAATTAAATCTACAAAGCGGATTTGCCGCGCATGGTGGCATTATACTTTTCCCGTTTATCGTTGCTGGGATCATTTATTTCCGCAAGGATGAGCGTGTCAAGTTGGCTGCCATTGCCTGGTTGATTCTCTTTTTCGTCATGACGTTTATTTTCCCCTTTGCAGGTGCGCGCGGAGCATTCTTCCATGCGGGTGCAGCGCTTCAACCCATGTGGTGGGTTCTCGCCCCCCTCGGTCTTGATGAGATTCTGCTATCCTTGCGAAAGCGCAACTGGGGCGATGATCGAACCCGGGTTATATTCCAAAGCTCGCTTGTCATGATAGCAATTATTCTTACAGTGTTTGTTGTCAACCTTCGTTTATTCACTCTCGGTTGGGGTGAAGACGAAATTGATTATCCCGCAGTCGAAGAGTTTCTTCTCAAAAATGGAGTTGAGGCTGGCGACATCGTCATTGTTCGAAATGCACCTGGTTACTATGTGGAGACAGAACGTTCAGCAATTTCTATTCCGTATGGCGGGGCAAATGCTATTCTAGCGGCGGCAGATCAGTTCGGCGCAAATTATCTTGTACTGGAATCAAAGGCAGCAATTTCACTAATCGAAAGTAATCCGCAAAACGATAATAGATTTATGCTACTAGGTGAAGTCAATGACGCATCTATCATCAAAATCGACAACTGAAATTTCACAACGTGACCTGTTGATCATAGCCGTTGCGGTTTTGATGATCGCAGCAGTTTATTTACTGGTGAGTCTTTTCACCTACACAATCGGATTTCCCCTTGATGATTCATGGATTCATCAAACCTACGCGCGCAACCTTGCAATGAACGGCGAATGGGCGTTTCGTACTGGCATCCCATCAGCAGGTTCCACCTCTCCTTTGTGGTCAGCTCTGCTTGCCATTGGCTTTTTCCTAAACCTCTCCCCCTACATCTGGACGTATTTTCTCGGCGCACTCACCCTGTTTGCATTAGCAGCTCTTTGTGAATGGGCCGTTCGTAAAATCATAGACTCTTATCGTCCCCGCTTCCCGTGGGTTGGCATTTTCATTGCATTCGAATGGCATCTCGTTTGGGCTGGAATGTCCGGCATGGAGACGCTCTTGCATGGATTGATTGTCACAACTGTGCTCGTCCTTCTGATGACAAACACGCATCGCTACTTAACCCTGGGCTTGCTCACAGGTCTATCAGCCTGGGTTCGCCCCGATGGTTTAACCCTGCTCGGTCCCGTTCTAATGACAATCTTTTTTATGGAAAGAGATATGCGCTCGCGTTTTATATCTGTCGTGCGCTATGTCATTGGTTTTGGCGCGTTGTTCGGTTTGTACTTGTTATTCAATCTCGCAATTGGCGGCACGCCAATGCCTAATACGTTTTACGCAAAACAAGCTGAGTATGCCAGTTGGCAATTACTGCCAATTACCGAGCGCCTTGGGCAAATGTCTTTGCAATTGCTTGTTGGTCCAAGTCTCGTTTTAATTCCCGGCATTATTGGTTGGGTGATAAAGTCCGCCAAAGAGCTTAAGTGGGGGAGTATATCTGCAATTATTTGGTGTGCTGGCTATCTCGGTTTATATGTCTCGCGCCTGCCTGTATATCAGCATGGTCGCTATATCATGCCCGCCATGCCAATATTTTTTTTGTTTGGTCTGTTGGCTTTTGCTGAATTTGATAAAAATAAAACGTTTGCGCGCTACCATTGGGTCGCTCGGACTCTCTGGCAAAGCAGTATTGTGATGCTGTCATTGAGCTTCGTCATTCTTGGAGCCCGTTCCTATGCACAAGATGTAGCTTTCATTGAAAGCGAAATGATTGTCACTGCAAAATGGATGTCCCAAAATGTCCCGCCAGATGCCATCGTTGCTGCACATGATATTGGCGCTCTGGGCTACTTTGATAACCACAAATTGATTGACTTGGCTGGTTTAATCTCCCCTGAAGTCATTCCCTTTATTCGTAAAGAGCCCGAAATTGCAGCATTTCTAAACGAAAGCAGTACCGATTATTTGATTGTTTTTCCTGATTTCTACCCAACGCTTTCCCTTGGTCTAACAGAGGTTTTTTCAACAAATAGCCCGATCACCCGATCCCTTGGTCAGCCCAACATGGCTGTATATCTGTGGAAACGCCCTTAATGGGTTAAAATAGTGTATTGCATCAAAATAAATACTATAAAGAGAGAGAGCATGGGCTTGGGATGAACCAGATAACCCTATTGATTGTTGACGACCACCCGTTGTTCCGTCAGGGCGTTGTGGATGCCCTGTCATTGGAGCCTGATATGCGCATTATTGCCCAGTCTGCAACTGGGGATGAAGCGTTGGAGTTAATCAAGTCTAAAAAGCCAACTATTGCTGTTTTGGATGTGAATCTGCCTGGTATGAATGGACAGCAAATCACACACCAAGTCTCCCAGGAAAGACTGCCCACTCGCATCATTCTTATGACCGGGTACGATGATATTGAGCAGGCAATTCATGCAGCTCTTGCTGGTGCCCATGGCTACTGCTCAAAGGACATTGAGCCGCAGTCCCTTTCACGGATCATTCGTGAGGTTGCAGAAGGAAAGTTTGTTTATGCAAACAATGTCTTCACCCGCCGCGAATTGGAACTATGGGTTGAGGATAGAATGGAAGGAGCACGTCGTTCATATAGTGAACCCGGCACGCCTTTCCACCCGCTATCCGATCGCGAGATGGAAGTTTTGGCTTGTGTAGTACGCGGCATGAGTAACAAGGAAATTGCTACTTTGTTAGGTATCAGCCATCAAACTGTAAAAAATCATGTAACCGCCATCCTGCGGAAATTTGGCGTCGAAGATCGAACTCAGGCTGTTGTTTATGCATTGAAGCGAGGCTGGGTCACCTTAAAAGATTCAGATATTCGACCTTTGGAGTAATTTCATGACAGAAACATTGGATTACCAGAGTGAATTGGAGGAAACGCAGCGGGCTTTGCGTGAAGTTAACTTGATGATGGAACAAAGTCAGGGAGAACTTGCCAAGATCACCCAGCGTAACACGGCAATTTCATCTCACCTTCAACAGGTACAAAAGCAAGGTGCTGCGATTGAAGAATTAAAAATGGCATACGACTCAGCTTTGGATGCCCAACAGCGTCTTTTTATCATGCGTGGCCAGCTTGAAAAGCTTCAAAACGATAAAACGCACCTCGAAAAATATAAGATTGTTTTGGAAGAGGTGGTCTCCAGTGCTGGCGTTACCTCAGCTTCTTCTTCTACAGCTCCAAGCGGAAATCCTAAAAGCCAGATGGCTGGCATTGAAATGATTGTCAATGCCCAAGAAGCAGAACGCCAGCGATTATCTCGCCAAATGCATGATGGACCCGCGCAGGCTCTTTCAAACTTTATTCTACAGACAGAGATTGCAATGCGCCTGTTGGATATTGATCCGGCGCAGGCAAGAGATGAATTGGGGGATTTGAAAACATCTGCCATGAGCACATTCCAAAAAGTAAGAAATTTTATATTCGAACTTCGCCCCATGATGTTGGACGACCTTGGGCTAACGCCTACGCTTAAGAAATATGCTGATGCATTTAAGGAACAAACTGGCTTGGATGTGAGCGTTACTGTAACCGGAGTTGAGCGTAGGCTTGAACCCTATTTAGAGGTCATGATTTTTCGAGCTGTACAAGAATTGCTAGGAAACGCAGCGCGTCACAGTCAGGCTACCCTTATCAAAGTTCAAGTAGACCTTGGTAATGATTTAATCAGAGTTAGTGTTGATGACAACGGAAAAGGATTCGATGCCGAGACTTTGAAGGAATCATCAAATCTTGGCCTGAAATTAATTCGCGAAAGGGCAGAAATGCTCGGTGGTAATTTTGAAATTGATAGCGTATCAGGTTCCGGTGCCAGAATTTCATTTACAGTACAGGCCAGAAATTAGGCATTGTCCTTTATCTTAACAAAATTGTAAATTGTAGATAGGTTTAGTTAGCAAAGCCATATTACCCCATAATATGTTTTTGCCATTTTTCTTGTATAATGAATATGTTATAAACTGTTTTATAACAAAATAACTTATTTACTCCACGAGAGGAGAAGATTATGCGTCGCGGTCGAACTTTGATTTTAGTTCTTCTATTAGTAATAATCGTTTTAATAGTGGGCTTTGTAGCGATTCGTCAGTTTGTTTTTACTCCACAAACTGCGGAGCAGCCCGTCTTTGTTGAGGTATATTATGCTGCCCAGAATATTCCGCAGGGAGGTTCTATCACTGAAGATGTACTCCTAACGATGACTATTCCTCAGGCAAATGTAGTGGAAGTAATGTTCACCCGAGATGAATTATCTTTGCTGACTAATAACAAAGTAGCAAAATTTCCTCTTGATCAAGGTGTCGTTATTACCGAGTCTATGGTGAATGATGCTTCAGCAGCTGTTCCGATATCTGGACCCCAATGGGCTTCATTAATTCCGCCTGGAATGACTGCGATGTCTATTCCAGCCAGTCGTCTTTCACTATCCGGTTATGCAATTAATGATGGCGCGCATGTAAATATTAATGCTTGCCTTATGTTTGTGGATGTAGATCCAACTTTCCAAACGATATTACCTAATCTAACTGCGGTACTTACAGGAACTGGTTTGGGTCAGGTAACTGGATCTGAAGGGACTGGGTACGGTGCAACGGGCCTGCCAATTCTTTCTTTGGGTGTTGTTACTACAGGTGCGCCACAAGGCAGATTAGAACTGGATCCATCGCTTCAACAACCCTATTATCTGGTTCCGTCCGAAACGCAGCGTCCAAGGCTGGTATGCCAAATGATGCTTCAGGATGTTGTAGTAATGAAACTGGGTAGTTTTTCATTAATTCCGTCTGGAACGGTGACTGCACAGCCTGCCGCAACAGACCCGAATACTCAAGAACAAGCAGCATCTCCTGCCGCACCTGATATCATTACTTTAATTGTTACTCCTCAAGATTCTATAACCTTGTCATATCTGATGTATACCAATGCTCAGATTTCTATGACTCTGCGAAACCCAAGTGATTTAGCTCGCCAGGCCACAGAAGCATCTACTTTGCAGTTTTTGTTAAGCCAATATAATATTCCCGTACCTGCGAAGCTTCCTTATGCAATGCAGCCTGCGTTGACTACGCTGATATCCCCATTTTTAGCGAACGATACGGTTACTGTCCCTCCTCAATAAAAGATAACCATCAAACGACTGGATACGGTGTATGACTTCAGATAAAATTCGGGTCCTTATTGTAGATGACATTGCTGAAACGCGAGAGAATGTACGCAAACTTTTGCAGTTTGAGTCTGATGTAGATGTTGCTGGGGCGGCAAGGTCTGGCAGAGAAGGCATTCAACTTGCGCAGGAATTGGACCCGGATGTTATCTTGATGGATATTAACATGCCTGATATTGACGGTATCACGGCAACTGAAGAAATACGCCAAAGGTCACCTCATATCCAGGTTGTGATTTTATCGGTTCAGGGAGATCAGAATTATATGCGCCGGGCAATGCTTGCTGGCGCAAGAGATTTTCTCACAAAGCCTCCGATGGGGGATGAGCTCATTTCTGCTATACGGCGGGCCGGAGAAATGGCTCATGCTGAAAGAGTGAAGGGGGCTAAGCAACTGGGCGCTTCTTCTTCATCTGGTGGTGCAGCCTCCACAGCGAATTATTCTCAGCCTTCAAAGGGAAAGATAATAACAGTTTATAGTCCCAAGGGAGGAACTGGAAGCACAACAGTTGCTGTTAATCTTGCGATTGCTCTACATAATGAAGATACGCGCACAGTTTTGGTTGATGCGAATTTGCAATTTGGTGATGTAGCAGTGTTTTTGAATGAGCAGGGAAAAAATACAATACTAGAGTTAGCCCCTCGTGTAGACGAGCTTGAGCCTGAAGTTGTTGAGGAAATATTAATCAGACATGAGGCATCTGGCGTTCGGATTCTTGCTGCGCCTCAACGCCCCGAGCATGCTGAAAAAGTTAGCGCAGAACAATTCTCAAAAGTTCTTCAGTTTCTACAAGGAATGTATTCATATGTTGTCGTTGATACTTCCCCGATTTTAACTGATGTGATATTGTCCACGATCGATGTTAGTGATGTAATCGTTTTAATCACCACACAGGAGATTCCATCCATTAAAAATGCCCGGCTTATGCTTGATTTATTAAAGACTATGGGTGTAAATAAAGATCGTATTGTATTTGCAATGAATCGGTATGATAAACGAATTGCAATCACGCCTGATAGAGTAAGCGATAATTTAAAGCATGAGATTTCTGTGACGATACCCTTTGATGAAAAAATTGTCATTACGTCTGTCAATCGTGGTATTCCTTTTATGTTAGATAATAATAAACTACAACCTGTTGGAAGAGGGATTTTTTCTCTAGCAGAATCTATCCGGGCGCGACTTAGTGTTTTAGAAGTGGAAAATGATGCAGTACTCAAACGTTAAGGAGATTTATTATGTCGTTACTTCGACGTATTGAAAAAGGCCAGGGTGGCACTCAGGAAGGTGGTACGCCATCACCTGCACCACAGCAATCAAATAGTGGGGGGGGACAATCTGGTGGCGGAGGGAATGATTCTTCCCGTCTTTCTTCATTACAAGCCAGACGTGTTAGCGCACCGATTACTTCTCCACAAGCAGGTTCTTATTTTGATCTAAAGACAAGAGTACAAAATAAACTTTTGGCAGAAATTGACCCGTCAATGGATGTGTCGCGAACTGATGATGTTCGCCGTACTATTCAAGGGCTGTTTGAACAAATCTTGGTTGAGGAGAACATTGTTCTTTCACGACCTGAACGAGCGCGATTGTTCGAGCAGATATCCGCTGAAATATTAGGGCTCGGACCCTTGCAGACTCTCCTTGAAGATGACACAATTACAGAAATCATGGTGAATGGCCCTAAAAACATTTACATTGAACGTAAAGGCAAGCTTCATCGTGTACCTGTAACTTTTGAAAGCAATGAACACCTAATGCGGATTATTGATCGTATTGTTGCACCATTAGGCAGACGCATCGATGAATCGAGTCCATATGTTGATGCTCGTTTACAAGATGGTTCTCGCGTAAATGCAGTTATTCCTCCTATTTCTCTTGTTGGGCCAGTTCTAACAATCCGTAAATTTTCAAAAAACCCAATTACAGTAGAACAAATGATTCAATTTGGGTCTATTTCAAATGAATCTGTCCAATTCTTAAAAGCATGTGTGGAAGCTCGGCTAAATATAGTTATTTCCGGCGGCACAGGCTCTGGAAAAACAACCCTCTTGAATGTACTATCAAGCTTTATTCCATCTGATGAACGTATCTTGACGATTGAGAATGCTGCCGAGTTGCAGCTACGTCAAGAGCATGTTGTTACGCTTGAATCCCGACCTCCTAATATTGAAGGACGTGGTGAAATCACCATCCGTGACCTTGTTATTAATGCACTTCGTATGCGTCCAGAAAGAATTATCGTGGGAGAGTGTCGTGGTGGCGAGACACTTGACATGTTGCAGGCAATGAATACAGGACACGATGGTTCCATGACAACGGCTCATGCCAACTCTCCTCGCGATGCAATCTCACGTATCGAGACTATGTGTCTTATGGCAGGAATGGACCTTCCAATTAGGGCTATTAGGGAACAAATTGCCGGTGCTGTGGATGTGATTTGCCAGCAGGAACGTATGCGTGATGGCACGCGTAAAGTGACCGCGATTACTGAAGTGAGCGGCATGGAAGGCGATGTAATTACAATGACAGATATTTTCGTGTTTGAGCATACGGGCATGGAAAACGGTAGAATCGTTGGGCGTCTAAGACCAACGGGACTGCGCCCAAAATTTATGGATAAAATTGAGTCTGCCGGCATACACCTGCCCCCGTCCATTTTTGGTATTGGCGAACGCCGCAGATATTAGGAAGATAGTATTTAGGAAATTGAATTTAATCTAAGGAATAAAATGACCTGGATCATTATTATTGGCGGCATTATCCTGATCGTTATTTTGATTATTGGCGTTGTCGTTTCTTCAAACAGTGAGAGGGCTCTGGTGGAAGAACGTCTTAGCCAGTACCTAAGCGATGAAAAGCAGGATATAGATAGTGAGGCTCAACGTTCAGTCCTCACTGAGTGGGTGTCAAGAAGGGTTGAAAAGACTTCTTTTGGTGATCGTGTTGCCCGTGAATTGGCACGGGCAGATATGAAATTTAAAGTCGCTGAATATTTTGCTTTGATTTTAATTACCATTGTAATGGGGAGTCTTTTGTTATGGCTTGTCGGAAACCGGCACCCAATTTCAGCCCTGCTCGGAGCTTTGTTGGGAGCGTTTGCGCCCCGGTTTTATATTAAAAACCAGCAGAAAAAGAGACTGCAAAAATTTAACGATCAATTGTCAGATATGCTTAACTTGATGGTAAATGGCTTGCGTGCGGGATATTCAACGATGCAAGCAATGGAAGCAATAAGTAAAGAATTGCCTGCTCCTATTTGTGATGAGTTTCGCCGTGTTGTTCAGGAGATGCAGATTGGTATCCCTATGGAAACTGCTCTCGAAAACTTGTTAAGGCGTATTCCCAGCGAAGATTTGGATTTTGTGGTCACAGCTATCAATGTACAGCGTGAGGTTGGTGGTAATCTTTCTGAAATCCTAGATAATATTTCTTTTACTATTCGTGAACGTGTTCGCATCAAAGGAGAAGTGCGTGTTCTTACATCACAAGTGCGAACATCAGGTTCTGTGCTTTCTTTGATCCCTTTTTTTCTTACTCTCATTTTGTGGTTTCTAAATCCTGATTACCTATTGTCAGTAACGCAAGGTGGAACTTTGTGTACGGCTGCGATTATATGTGTCGTACTGGGTCTAATCGGTTCGAGTTACTTTATTATGATGCGTATAGCGGATATTGAGGTGTAACATGACAGGTACAATTATAGCTATTATTGTAGGAGTTGCGCTTCTTGGAGGGGCCGCTCTTCTTATCATTGTAGGAATGCGTTATGCACGGCAAGGGCAGGAAGATGATATGGATGTTGTTATGTCTCGTCTTGCAGAGGCTACGCAAAGGGGAGAGGCTGTTTCACTTGAGGACATTGAGCTACAGCAACCTTTTACGCAACGTGTTATTGTGCCGATTGTAAAAAGGCTCGGGGAACTTTCCACTCGCTTCACTCCACAGAAACTTCTTCAGGAAACTACTCTTAAGCTGGAATTGGCTGGTAACCCAGGCCGCATTGATGCTTCAACATTCCTTGCCACTCGTTTTGTTGGCGCCGCTATCTTTGGTGGACTCTTATTGTTGATTTCAACATTACCAAGTGTTAATTGGCCGTTTGCAAGGATTGTTCTAGTTGTCATTATTTTTACAGCATTAGGTTTTTTCTTCCCTCAGTTGTGGCTTCAGAGCCGAATCAATGGACGCCAAAACGAAGTACGCAAAGCCATGCCTGATGCTCTTGACTTGTTGACAATATGTGTGGAAGCAGGCCTCGGTTTTGATGCTGCCATGTCTAAAGTAGCTGAAAAATGGGAAAATGAACTTTCGATCATGTTTGGACGATGTATTCGTGAAGTTCAATTAGGGAAAACACAACGGGAAGCGCTGCGTGATATGGCAGATCGTATCGGCCTTCCTGAGTTGACCAGTTTCGTTGCTGCAGTTATTCAGAGCCAGATCCTCGGCGTTAGTTTAGCCAAGGTTCTAAGAATTCAATCTGATCAAATGCGGGTGAAACGACGCCAGTTTGCAGAAGAGTTGGCTCATAAGGCTCCTGTGAAGATGATTATTCCAATGGCTTTGTTGACTTTCCCGTCCATTATGATAATTTTGATGGCCCCGGCAGCTTTTCAAATCGCTGGTGCGTTTGGACCGTTTTTAGGAAATTAGATCGACAAAAGAATGTCTTTTAGGGGTATAAAAAATGAATTGGAAATATTCGATTTATCATTCGTTATGGAGTACGCTTGATCTGCTTTTTCCACCAACGTGTGGAGGGTGCGGTAAATTGGGCTCCTGCTGGTGTGTGGAATGTCAGAAGCGTGTGAATATTTTGGATGGAATATTGTGTGAAATATGCGGCTTGCCGCAGGATGAGCCAGGGGTCTGTGGGACTTGTCTTGCTGAAAGGCCGCATTTCCGCGCATTAAGAGCATGGGCTGTTTTTTCTGACCCTATTCAACCTGCATTGCATGGATTGAAATATCGACGCAATGTTTCGATGGGTGGTGCTTTTGCTTCGCAGATGGTGCCGTTTGTCAAGAGTTTAAATTGGCAAATTGATGTGGTGATTCCAATTCCGTTAGGTCGGAAAAGATATAAAGAACGGGGATATAATCAGGTTGGAATGATCGCAAAGCCGCTGGCATTGGCACTGGACATGCGATACGCACCGAAAGGATTGATGCGGCGTAAAGAAACGCGCTCTCAGGTGGGGTTAACAAAAGCCGAGCGTAAGGTAAATGTACAGAACGCATTTCAAGCTGGGAAGGGGATCAATGGGAAATCAGTTCTTATCATGGATGATGTATCAACTACTGGATCGACTCTATCCGCTGGCGCGGAGGTTTTGTATTCTGCTGGCGCCAGGGAAGTGTATGCGTTGACAGTCGCACGCGCGTTGCCTCAACATGGTTTGGAACATGCGTAGCGTTTGTAGCAAGTGACTTAACATCCCAATGAAGGAGGACCTCATGTCCAACAAAGTGGAAGTTCAGACACGTAATATCCGTTTGACCGAAAAGATCGAAGAGTATGTCAATAAAAAGGCTGGTAATCTCGATCATTACCTGCCCGCTATTGATGAGGCTCGTGTGGAGTTGGCTCATCACAAAGCCGCGCGCGATGCCAAGGATCGGAATGTGGCGCAGATCACCGTTTTTGGCAAGGGTTTTACCTTGCGGACGGAAGAACGCGCAGATGAAGCCCTGGCCGCGTTTGACCAGGCGTTGGATAATATGCAGCGTCAGATCGAACGACATAAGGGAAAGCACCATCGCGGACGTGGTGATGGACGGTCTGCTGCGGAAGTGGCGGATGAGATCATCGATGAAGAGACTGGCGAACTTGCCCCGTTATTCGCCAAGCGCAAGAAATTCGTGTTGTATCCGATGAGTGAGGATGAGGCTGTGGTGCAGATGCGAAATCTGGGTCACGATAATTTCTTTGTCTTTTATAACGCGGAGACAAGCAAGATCAATGTGTTGTACCGCCGCCGAAATGGAAGTTATGGGTTGATCGATCCTGAACTCGGTTAGTTGAGAATAAAAGCGCGGGCTGGGAAATTTCTCAGCCCGCGTTTTTTGTTTGCTTGAATCTGAATTCGAGGGCAAGAAAACTTGCCGCGAGGATAATCCATGCAATGACCTGATTTTGATTCAGGCTATTGCATATGAACGCGCTATCGCCGCGAAAGGCTGTGATGAAAAGGTGCGATGCTGCTGTGAGCGCGGCGAAGGTGAGGAAGAGAATGCCCGGGCGTGGATTCTGTTTTTGGAACCAGAGCAGGCCGAAGATTAAGAGCGAGGCGAGCGTCTCATAGATTTGAGTCGGGTGACGGGTGGCATTCCATAGATCGATCCCCCAAGGCAATGTGGTTTCTTTTCCAAAGGAAGTGCCTGCCGCGAGATGACTTAATCCGATGCCGATGAAGAGAATGGCGAAGAATGGAGTCAGCGCGTCGAGCGTGTGCCAAAGAGACAGATTGCGGCGCTGCCCGTAGACCAGCATGAAGATGAGCGCAACAGCGGTTGCGCCGATGGGGTCGAAGATGTCGGGATTGATGGAGATGATGCCCGATGGACTTTTGAGGAAGGTGGAGATGTTTTGCAGAACGAAGGAAAGCCTGCCTCCGATGATGAACGCCAGCAGGCCGTAGAATGTGATGTTGTTTAATTCATCTTTGCTGATGCCGTAGCGTTCGGCGCGTTTTTCAGCAAGGGTCAGCCCGACCCATGCGGCAGCGACAAGCAGGATCATGTGGCGGGGAGGGGAGAAGAGATTGCGGAATAATGTGAGCATGTTATTTGAGCGCCTCTTCAATGCGGGTACGAAGCAGGGCTTCGGACATTGGGCCGCCGATGACAACTTCGGTGATGATGCCGAGGCGATTGATGAAATAGGAGGATGGCAGCGAGCGCACTTGATACATGCGGGTTACGTCGCCAAGTTCGTCGAGAAGAATTGGAAAGTTGAGAGAATATTCAGCGATGAAGGTGGGAATCTCAATTGCGCTATCTTGAACGGTGCTGTTGACCGCCAGAACGACAAAGCCTTGATCTTTATATTCATCGTACATTTTTTGAATTGCGGGCATTTCGGCGCGGCAGGGAGGACACCATGTTGCCCAAAGATTGACAAGCACAGCGTTGCCTTTGAGTTCAGACAATGTGTACGTTTCACCTTGCGGAGTTTTGAGGGTGAAATCGGGCGCGGTGAAACCTGCCTGTGGTGCAGAGGTGTTCACGACTGCGGGAGCTCCCGCAGGTGCGGCGTTGAGAAATATCCACGCGGCTCCTGCGATGAGGACAAGAATGTAGAGGGTAATTCGTTGGGATTGCGTCATTTTTTGTGATTGCCCTAAATTGGAAGTAAAATAGAAACAGTTTCTTATTTCTGTTGGCTTTATCTCTTCATATCTTACTATGTTATTTACCGATACCACCTACGTAGGCATTGACACCACTTCAGGCCGTAAGACTTTTACTTACGCGGCGCTGGATCGTGATTTGAATCTCGTTGCGCTTGCAGATGGGGAAATGGAAGAAGTGATGACATTCCTCGCGGCGCAAAAATCTGCAACCGTGGCGATCAACGCGCCATCGGGAGTCAATCGCGGGTTGGTACGCGCCAAGATCAAAAAAGAAATGCTTACCAAACAACAAGTCCGTGGTGCGGAATATCGCATGGCGGAATTTATTTTGCGCGAACATGGCATTGCGGTTTCAGGCACGCCCGCAACTACTGCCACTTGTCCCGCGTGGATGCAAGTTGGTTTTGAGTTGTATCGCAAATTGGGGAAACTTGGATTTAAGAAATATCCGGATGCAGAGTCGACTCATAAAATTTTGGAGACGCATCCGCAGGCTGGATTTTGTGTTTTGTTGAACGACGCGCCTCTTCCCAAGCCGACAATTGAGGGGCGTTTACAGCGGCAGCTTCTACTCTATGAGCTTGGTCTGCGCATCAAAGACCCGATGGATTTTTTTGAAGAGATCACCCGCCACAAAATGTTGAAAGGCATCTGGCCTGTGGAATTGTTGTACCACCCTGAGCAGTTGGATGCTTTGGTCGCAGCCTTCACAGCGTGGCGTGCGATTCAAAAACCTGAACAAGTCATTTCCATTGGCGACGAAAAAGAGGGGATGATCGTTCTACCTGAAAAAGAACTGAAAGAAAAATATTAATTAAGCGGATGGTAAAATAGCCCCCATGACAACTGAAAATTTACAAACACGCGCGATCAATGCACTTCGATTTCTTTCTGCGGACGGCGTTCAAAAGGCAAACTCTGGTCACCCTGGCTTGCCAATGGGCGGAGCCGCGATGGCATACACAATTTGGACTCGACACCTGCGGCACAATCCACGCAACCCAAAGTGGGCGGGACGAGACCGCTTCATCCTTTCGGGTGGGCATGGTTCCATGCTCCTTTACTCTTTGCTGCATCTGACTGGATACGATCTGCCGCTCGATGAATTGCAGAACTTCCGTCAGTGGGGCAGCCTCACACCCGGTCACCCTGAATACGGATGGACCCCAGGCGTGGAATTGACCACTGGCCCGCTCGGGCAGGGATTCTCCTCTGGCGTGGGCATGGCGATTGCTGCTTCACACCTCGCTGCCATCTTCAATCAGCGTGGACATGAGATCATTGACCCGTTCATCTATGCCATCGTCACAGACGGTGACTTGATGGAAGGCGTTGCCTCCGAAGCCGCTTCGATGGCGGGGCATTTATCCCTTGGCCGTTTGATCTATCTCTACGACGATAATCACATCTCAATTGACGGTTCCACCGACCTTGCCTTCACCGAAGATCGCGCCGCACGCTTCAGCGCGTATGGCTGGCAAGTCTTGCGCGTGGAAGATGGCAACGATGTGGAATCAATTGACAGTGCCATTCAGGAAGCAAAGCTTGACCCACGCCCGTCGATAATTATGTGCCGCACCACGATTGGTTTTGGCGCTCCGAACCGACAGGGTACATCCAAGGCGCACGGCGAACCGTTGGGTGACGAAGAACTCAACGCCGCAAAAGATAATTTGGACTGGCCCAAGGAGCCGCGCTTCTTTATTCCTGATGATGTGTTGGCGTTCTACCGCAAAGCTGTAGACAAAGGCCGCGAACTTGAATATGACTGGAAGATGAAGTTTGAAGCGTTTTCCCGTTTGTATCCTGCTCAGGGTTCAGAACTACAGCGCCGTTTGAGAGGTGAACTTCCCGAAGGCTGGGAAGCTGCGCTCCCCACTTTCCCCGTGGACGCAAAAGGCATGGCAACCCGCGCCGCATCTGGCAAAGTGATTAATGCGCTGGCTGCAAAGATCCCTGAACTTATTGGTGGCTCTGCAGACTTGGCTCCCTCGAACAACACAAAAATTGACGGAAGTCCCGCCTTCCAAAAAGATTCCTATGCTGGGCGTAACTTCCATTTTGGTGTGCGTGAACATGCAATGGGTTCCGTGCTGAATGGCATGGCTGTCTTTGGTGGCGTAATTCCGTACGGCGCGACCTTCCTTGTTTTTGCGGATTACATGCGTGCAGCTGTCCGTTTGGCGGCTTTGTCGCATTACCCATCCATTTTCATTTTCACACATGACAGCGTTGGCTTGGGCGAAGACGGCCCGACCCATCAACCAGTTGAACATTTGACATCGCTGCGCTTGATTCCGAATCTCGTAGTCATCCGTCCAGCGGATGCGAACGAAACTGCCGCCGCGTGGAAAGTTGCCATCGAGCGCAGAAATGGTCCCACCGTGTTGGCATTAACCCGTCAAAACCTGCCGACCTTGGAATCATCCGCGCAGGTGGAAAAAGGCGCGTATGTGCTGAAAGATTTTGGCACGCCAGAGATTATCTTGATGGCTTCTGGCTCCGAAGTTAGCCTCATTCTCGAAGCTGCGCAAAAACTTGCGGACGAAGGCAAGGGCGTGCGCGTGGTTTCCTTCCCAAGTTGGGAACTGTTCGAGAAACAGGACGAAGCCTATCGCGAGTCTGTGTTGCCGAAAAATATCCAGAAGAGACTCTCCGTCGAAGCGGGAGCAGGCATGGGCTGGGAACGATACGCAAAGTCTTCCATCAGCATTGACCGCTACGGCGCGTCCGCTCCAGCAAAGATCATCTTTGAAAAGCTTGGATTTACCGTCGAGAATGTAGTGGCGCGAACGAAAGAACTTTAATTAGAAAACCCTAAAGGTCTTTAAGACCTTTAGGGTTTGTTTATGGAGTGAAATGAAAATTGCAGTAGGTTGTGACCACGGCGGCTTCCCGCTCAAAGATGTGGTGATCGAAGCCGTGCGGGTCGCAGGGCATGAAGTGATCGATGTCGGCACGTTCAGCGCAGAGGCGGTGGACTTTCCCGACTTTACAAAAAAAGTTGGCGAGAAGATTCAATCAGGCGAAGCTGAGCGCGGAGTGTTAATCTGCGGTTCGGGCATTGGCGCAGCGATTGCGGCGAACAAAATGAAAGGCATCTATGCTTCGATCTGCCACGATACCTATTCTGCGGCGCAGGGTGTTCAGCATGATGCAATGAATGTGCTGTGCATGGGTGGCCGCGTGATTGGGCCTGAGTTGGTGAAAGTAATTGTCCCTGCATTTTTAGGCGCAAGATATTTTGGCGTGGATAGTGATGGGGAGCGGTTTGCAAGAAGAGTAAATAAAATTAAGGCAATGGAACAAGAACAATAATTTAGCGATGCGTAATTCACTTTTGAATTACGCATTCTGCTATTAATCTCAAGGAGTTTATTTTTATCATGTCTGAATCAATTAAGAAATTAACGGCCCTCGGCCAGTCTCTTTGGTACGACAACATTCAGCGAAAATTGTTGGAAACTGGCGAACTCAAAGCCATGATCGAGCGCGGCGACATTCGCGGCGTCACATCCAACCCGACCATTTTCCAGAATGCAATTGCAAAGACAAATGATTACGATGCCGCATTGATTCCGCTTGCATGGGCAGGTTGGGATGCAGAAAAGATTTTCTGGCAGCTTGCCATTGAAGATATTCAACAGGCTTGCGATCTTTTTCGTCCGCTGTATGATGAAACCAAAGGCGGCGATGGATATGTGAGTCTCGAAGTCAGTCCGTATCTGGCGAATGACACCGAAGGCACAACCAAACAAGCCAAAGAACTTTGGGATCGGGTGAACCGCCCGAACCTGATGGTGAAAATCCCTGCCACAAAGGAAGGCATTCCCGCTATTCGCGCCAGCATTGCCGCGGGTATCAATGTCAACGTCACACTTATCTTTGCACTGGATCGCTACGCTGCCGTTATGGATGCGTATCTCGCGGGGCTTGAAGATCGTGTTGCTGAGAACTTGCCAATTCAACAGATTGCTTCGGTGGCGTCATTTTTCGTTTCACGTGTTGACTCGAAAATCGATCCACGCCTTCCCGCAGATTCTGCTCTGCTTGGAAAAGCTGCCATTGCAAATGCAAAATTTGCTTATGATGCTTTTGAATCCATTTTCACTTCGCCGCGTTTCGCCACCCTCAAGGCTCGCTTCCGCGCCCGCGTTCAGCGTCCGCTGTGGGCTTCCACGGGCACGAAGAATCCGAAATACCCCGACACGCTTTATGTCGACACCCTCATCGGCCCCGACACCGTCAACACTGTTCCGCCCGCCACGCTCGATGCCTTCCGCGATCATGGCAACGCGCAAATGACCGTCACGCAAGGTCTCGAAGAAGCGCAAACTCATTTTGCCGAACTCAAAGCACTTGGCATTTCGATGAGCACCGTCACAAAAGAATTGGAAGATGAAGGTGTAAAGTCTTTTGCAGATGCGTTCAAGACTCTCTTGGATGCAATTGAGGATAGAAGAAAAAGTGCGCTCGCTTCAATCGCCCCGTTAGCTGATTCTGTGGCCGAGCGTTTATCTCAGCTGGAAATGGATTCTGTCCCCGCTCGCATCTGGCAGCACGACCCCACGGTATGGACGAATGACCCCGCTGGACAAGCCGAAATCAAAATCCGCCTCGGCTGGCTGGACTCAGTCAACGATGCCCGCAAACGCCTTGATGGATACACTTCTTTTGCGAAGCAAGTCCACGACGAAGGTATTGACCGTGTCCTCGTCATTGGCATGGGTGGCTCTTCTTTGACTGCTGAAGTATTAAGTTCACTTCTCGCGGCTGCAAATATCGAAGCAAAATTATCGCTCGCCATTCTCGACTCAACTGACCATCAGCAAGTGAAACTGGCTTTTGAAAATTACCCACCAGAGAAATCCTTGTACATCGTCGCCAGTAAATCAGGTGGCACCGCCGAGTTGATGGCCGCCTTTGATTATGTCTGGAAATTAAGCAACGGCAACGGCTCGCGCTTCATCGCTATCACTGATGAAGGTACATCATTGGTGACTCTTGCAAAAGAACGCGGCTTTAGAAAAGTGTTCAACCCCGATCCCAACATCGGTGGCCGCTTCTCTGCATTGACCGATTTTGGTCTTGTCCCTGCTGCCTTGCTTGGCATGGATATTGAGAAATTGCTGGCATCTGCCGAGAAAATTAGTAGTGTTTCCAGGTCAACTTATAGCCCTGGCTTTGCATTGGGCGCTCTACTGGGAGAATCTGCTCTCGCAGGCAGAGACAAGCTCACGGTTTTGGCTGATGCGCCTGTGTCCGCTTTGGCGGGTTGGGTCGAGCAGGTCATTGCTGAATCCAGCGGTAAGAATCAAAAGGGAATCCTGCCTGTGGCGCTCGAACCTTTGGGCGCGCCAGAGATTTATGGGGATGACCGTCTGTTCGTGTATTTGCGAAACAACGGCGAGCTGGATGCGAGTGCTTCCGCATTGAAAGCGGCTGGTTTCCCTGTGATCGAACTCCCCGTTACCAATCCTTACGATGCGGGTGCAGAATTCTTCCGCTGGGAAATTGCGGTTTCGGTAGCCTGCCACATTTTGGGCATCAACACCTACGACCAGCCTGATGTGCAGGATAGCAAGTTGCGCACCATCGCCAAGATCAAAGATTATCAGTCTACGGGAAAATTGGCTGAGATCGATCTGGTGGATGGAAAAGATGCGAAAGCCGCAGTGCAGAAATTCCTCGCCGATGCGAAGGCGGGAAATTTCGTAACCATCAACGCCTATGTGCCGCGCAACAGCGAAATGGTCGATGTCATTCAGAAACTTCGCGTTGCCATCCGTGAAAAGACGGGTTGCCCCGTCTCGGCGGGATTTGGCCCGCGCTTCCAACACTCCACGGGACAGTTTCACAAAGGCGGCCCGAATAAAGGATTTTTCATTCAAGTGGTGTACGATGCCGAGAATGATTTTGACATTCCAACTCAGGGACTGACTTTCGGCACGCTCATCCGCGCACAGGCGCTGGGAGATTACGAAGCCCTGCTCGCCGCAGGACGCAAGGCCATTCGAATTCGACTTTCACAACCCGCTGATCTTGAAAAATTGATTGCGGCTGTGCAATAAAATAACCCAAGACATCGGAAGTCTTCAAGGCTTCCGATGTCTCTTTTTTTAGAGGTGTTCCATGATTAATCTTGCAGCTGGGCAATGTGTTGCTTGCCGTGGTGGCGAACCGACTTTGACCGATGCCGAGATCGCAGACCTTCATCCACATGTACTTGCATGGCAGATCAAAGAAGTGGACGGGGTCAAGCGCATCGAACGTGTCTTTAAATTGAAGAACTTTATCGAAGCTGTGGCGTTTACCAACAAGATCGCGATGGTCTCGGAAAAGGAAGACCATCATCCTCTCATTATCACTGAGTGGGGGAGAGTCACCGTGCAGTGGTGGTCTCACAAGATCAAGGGATTGCACAAGAACGACTTCATCATGGCCGCAAAGACGGATGAGTTGTTTGGGTAACATAAATAAAGGGTAAACCAGAGTTGTGTTAAAAGCTCCCACTTCCAACCGCAGAGGCGCGGAGTTCGCAGAGATTTAATGAGATTTTCTCTGTGTTCTCTGCGGTGAACATTCCTTATCCATTATTGACGTTGGCTGGAAAATAAAAGTCCTCAAATTCTATTTGAGGACTTTTTCGAAACAAACGCTGTTTTCCACTTCGGCATATTGCCCATAATTTGGAATCAGCGTATAGCCATTCTTTTGGTAAAGTCGGATTGCTTCCGGCTGTTTTTTTCCAGTTTCCAAAATGCATTTCTCGTAAGACATTTCAGCCGCCCACGTTTCCAACTCTGCTAATACTCTGGAGGCAACTCCTTTTCCCCTGCATTCGGGCGGCGTGTACATTCGCTTCACTTCCATGATGTTTGGAGCGTATTCTTTTATTGCGCCGCAGCCTACAGGTTTGCCGTTTTCGTACGCCACAACAACATTCTTGATTTTGTCAATTTTATTGAACCGAGCATAAAAAGAATGCTCCTGTCCGTCCCTTTCAGCCAGGTCAGCATCAAGATGTTTTACAAGATCAATAAAATCCTGATTACTTGAGTCGGTTCGTAGTATTTCGATCATTTTATAAACTCCTGTTTGTTTTTAGACTCTCTGGTAACGGTGGGGTCGACCATTTTCGCCACAGAGAACACAGAGTTCACAAAGAAAAACCTTTAAAACCTCCGTGTTCTCTGTGAACTCCGTGGTAAGACGGTTTTTCACCGACTTAACCTCAAAAAGTCTATTTTTTAGGACTTACGCAAAACCTAAAAGCCAGCCGCAAATTACACGAATTTTTGCTAACTCTCTAAAAAATTCGTGTAAATTCGCGAAATTCGTGGCTAAATATTTTGAACTGCGTAAGTTCTATTTTTATAAACCTGCCCGTCTTTCCCGCAGCTTCTTATCATCCATCATTTTGAAAATTCTCAAAATAAAAGGTAAACTTCCCAACCAACCAAGCAGGGCTGCCGAAATGGCATTAAAGCCGCTTGGGAATGCAGGCAGAGCGACTGCGGGGGAGAAGTCCACGAGGCGATTATCAAGCTGAAAGGTGTACCTGCCAGTTTGCGTGATCTCTGGGTCAGCTTCGAGATAAGCACGAAGGTCTTCGCGTTCGGTTGTGGTCATCCACTGCGGCAGGTCTGAGGTGGCTTTGAATCCACAGACAATGGCGAGGTCTTGCAGCAGCTTCTTTTGCTCCTGCGTCATCTCATTTTCTTTTTCCACAAAATAGGCAACATCCGAGTCGATGTGCAGCAGCGGCTTCAACCACAAGCGATGCGCCACCGTTCGCACGGCGTTCTTTGTCCCTGGGGTTGTTGGGTTTTGCAGCATGTGCGCATCGCGATACACTTCCCACTTGTGCGCCACATCGGGGCCAATGCGCATCGCGTCACATAATCCAATGGCAGGGATAATGGGCGTGCCGCAGGTTAGGAAGAACGCATCCGCGCCCATCGCATCCCGCATCACTCGCAGCGATTCACGGTACGCGGCTTCTCGCGGCATGTCTTTGTAGCGCTTGCCCTTCAACGCGCCGCCATATAAGAAATCTAGTTTGAGGTAGTCAAAGCCCCAGCGGCGGACCTGCTTCATGAGCGCAACCAGCCACGAGATTACGTCAGGATGCGTGGTGTCGAGCGCGTACAACTGCTCGCCCCAGTTAAATCCCGCAGAGACGAATCGCCCACTTTCATCGCGTAAAAACCAATCCGCATGTTGTTTGAAAAGTTGCGAAGATTCCACAGCGATGAGCGGCGCAAGCCATAAGCCCGCGCGCCTGCCCGTTGATTTTATTTTCTCCGCCAGCGCATTCATGCCTGATGGAAATTTTTTATTTGCTTCCCAATCGCCAATGGAAATCTGCCAGCCATCATCCACTTGCAGCACATCAAAAGGCAGGTCATTCAACCCGTCAAAAATCTCAAAAAGAATTTTTTCATCGATCACGGTGTACAGGCTGTACCATGAACACCACACGCGCGGGGCTGTGGTTTTATTTAATTTTCCAAAACGATTTCCCAGCTGATCGGCATATTTTTTGAAGACGACATTTTCCGGCCCATAGGCAATGAACCACTCGATCTCATCCGCTTCACTCCGCCCTGCCAGTTGATCCTCGACGAGGAGCACATGCGCATCTGTGGCAAGCGCGCCCAACAAAAGAATATTTCCATCTTCAAACTCCACCGCGCCAACCCATGAGCTGTGTGGGGCGGTCTTGCGGATGTGCTGCACATCAACCTGCAAAGGATGAAAAATATCCGGCTTCTGTATCGGTAATGGTTTTATATCTGTCCACGCCGCCAATGACCAGGATTGCCATCCATGCCGAAAATATTTTACAGGCGCGGATGGCAGTTCAATATCGATCTCTTTAGCTTTGATGACCTTGGGGCCGTTTTGGATTTCATTGAATTTAATGAGTGGCATGTGATTTCCTTCAATATTTTCGATGGGCGATAATAATCCATCCAGGAATTATTTGCCAGTTAAAAAATGAGAGGCCTGCTCGGTGCAAATTTGGCAAAAATAACAAACCCTCTTGACGATTAAAACGCCATAAGGTATATTCTGCGTGTCACTTTCGGAAAAAAAGCGGAAACAACATGTATGAATTCGACAAAACAGACATAAAAATCGTCAATTTGCTCCTTGAAGATGGCCGTATGTCCGCTTCGGAGATGTCTCGCCGTATGGGAGATATTTCTGAACGCGCAGTTCGTTATCGTGTAGACCGAATGATCGAAGAGGGCGTCATTCAAATTAGCGCGGTGGTCAATCCTGAGGCGTTGGGCTTCAAGATCAAAGCCGATGTTTGGCTGGAAGTGGAAGCCGATGCTGTGTTGGAAGTTGCCAGAAAAATGGCTTCTTTCGAAAATGTGACGTACGTAGCCTGCGGCATTGGACAGAATGACATCAGTATTCAGTTGGTTGCAAGGGATACTTCCGAGATCTATTACTTCGTCACGGAAGTGGTTCGTAAAGTTCCCGGAGTTCGCAAGACCACAACCTCCATCGTACCGATCATTCTGAAAGATGTTTACCAGTGGAGAGTGCCCGAACGAATTGCAAATGAATTGTCAGAGAACGCATCAGTCGCAACATCCAAATAATCCATAAAAGGAGAGTGTATGTTCGGTTCGAAGACGCAATCGTTACAGCAGCGCGCGCAAAAAGTTATACCGTTGGGGGTGAATTCCAATTTTCGTTTTTGGGGCAATGAAATTACCCCGTATGTGGATAAAGCAAAGGGCGGATATTTATGGGATGTGGATGGCCGAAAATATATCGACTATCGCCTAGCCTTTGGGCCGATCATTCTCGGTCATGCTTACCCTGAAGTTGATTCAAAAGTTCTGGAAGAGATTCAACGCGGAGTCCTTTTCGCGATGACAGGTGAGCTTGAAGTTGCCGTGGCAGAGATGATCGTTGAAATGTCCCCGGCAATTGACATGGTGCGCATGGCTTGTTCCGGCACTGAAGCCACTATGCACGCCATCCGCGTGGCACGCGCCTACACGGGCCGCGATATTATCGTAAAGTTTGAAGGAAATTATCATGGCATGCATGATCACACATTGTGGTCAACTTACGCGCCTGTGGAGGCATACGGGAATCGCCGCAGCCCAATTCCGGTTCCAGCTTCGTCTGGCATCCCGACAGCCATGCGCGACTTCATCATCGTATTACCCTTTAATGACTTTGAAGGCTTTGACCGCGTGATGAAATCTCACGGGGAGCAAATTGCCGCAGTAATTACCGAACCGTGTCAGGGTAATTGTGCGGCGATCAATCCGCAAGATGGATTCCTTGAGTTGATTCGTCAGCGCACGGAAGAACACGGCTGTGTTTTCATTTTGGATGAAGTGAAGACGGGCTTCCGCATTGCGAACGGTGGCGCGCAGGAATATTACAACATCAAGCCTGATATGGTCACATACGCAAAGGCGCTTGGTAATGGATATCCTGTTGCCGCATTTGGCGGCAAGCACGAGATCATGTCCATTATTGGGCAGGGAGTGTCGCAGGGCGGGACGTACACCAACAACAAGCCGGGGATTGCAGGCGCATACGCCACTTTAAACCTTTTGAAATCCAAGCCAATTTTGAAAACAATCGAAAAGCGCGGCCAGCGTTTGATGGATGGTTTGAAAGAGATTTTTGAAGAGAACGATATTCAGGCCGTATTTACCGGCTACCCTGCAATGTTCTCCTTCTCGTTTGGTATTGACGCTGTCACCTGTCAACGTGATTGGGCGGCAAGTGACCATGACTTATATATTGAGTTAACAGATAAAGCCATTGCTCGCGGCGTGATGCCTGACCGCGACGCGCGTGAACCGTGGTTCCTCTGTTACGAACACACGGATGCCGATATTGATGAGACATTGAATGTGTACGCGGAAATTGTGAAGGAAGTTAAGAAGTAAACAGGTAAACACGTAGATAGGTAAATCCGTACAAATCTTTGTACACGTGTGTACTTGTTTTCTTGTCTACTTACTAAACGGAGAACATCATGACGAATAAACTAACATCCAAAGAAATCGTTGACCTCAGCAAGGAATACACCTTTTTTTCCTGGTCGGTGCAGGGACAAGCCAGCCCCATACCTGTGGAAAAGGCGGAAGGCGTTTATTTCTGGGATGCGGATGGCAAACGCTATCTTGATTTTTCCTCCCAACTCATGAATACGAATATCGGTCACCAACACCCGAAAGTGGTCAAAGCCATTCAAGATCAGGCGGCAAAACTGTGCTTCGTTCACCCGGGCAACGCTACCGATGTCCGTGCATTGCTGGGTAAAAAACTTTCGGAAGTGACACCCGGCAATTTGAAGAAAACCTTCTTTGCGCTTGGCGGCTCAGAAGCGAATGAGAATGCGATCAAGATCGCGCGCTTTTATACCGGACGACACAAGATCCTTGCCCGCTATCGCTCCTATCACGGCGCGACGCATGGCTCCATTGCGTTGACAGGTGACTACCGCCGCAACGCCGTTGAACCTGCCATGCCCGGCGGAGTCCACTTCCTCGATCCGTTTTGCTATCGCTGTCCGTTTGGGCAGAAGAAAGAATCCTGCAAACGCGAGTGCATTTCGCATCTCGAAGAAGTGATCAAGTACGAGGGTCCCGATAAGATCGCTGCCATCATCATGGAAGGCGTGGTTGGCTCGAACGGGCTGATCGTCCCGCC
>Ga0075156_10000258_pt1 | contig 26794 bp, 17 predicted proteins | sample JI81AbrownDNA_FD_70966 | JGI IMG/M metagenome (GOLD analysis project Ga0075156, IMG submission 70966) | Wastewater effluent complex algal communities from Wisconsin, to seasonally profile nutrient transformation and Carbon sequestration -... | ecosystem: Engineered > WWTP > Effluent > Algae...
GAGAAATCAATATCTGTTGTAGCAACGCCTTTGAAATTGCCGTCTTTGTCTGTAAAGGGGATGCTCCAGGTGACCATCCATATTTCTCCACCGCCAGCATCGAAATATGGAGGTGATAGAGCGGGGTCGAGGCTTTGTTTTGCCAGCGAATACCATTCCTGATTAAAGTAATCGTATTCCGAGTTGCCGAGTTGTGTAAACTTTAGGGTGTTTTCCTGTGTACGATTGTAGTATGGCGACCAGTAAAACTGGTTTTCTTCAAACTGATATGGCTCGTATGCAACTGTGGAACCATAGATTTGATCATTGTTTATCAGGTTTTTTTGAATGAGTTCATTTAGGCTGTCTCTATCGAAACTGCCGGATTCCACCGCAGTTGAAAGGTTTATCGCAATCGTTTGAGCGTCTGTCAGGGTGTTTTCGATCAATCCTATTTTTTCTATCGCTTCAGATTGAAGGTCTTCCTTGAGATTCTCGGCCAACGATCCCTGACTGATCCGAATGCTGATAAATGTGTACACTAGGAAAGCAAACAACATCAACCCAATAACGATCAAGGGTAGTTTTACGCCAATGCTTGTCCGTTGGGGGGACAGGGCTGTGTCTGTGTTGTTTGATGCCGGTTTGTCAGGTTGATCCATAAAATTCTCTTTTTGGTTTTAACACATTTAAGGATTTGCTACGTATCCATTTCCATTGCAGTCGGTTCGATCTGAACGATCACTTCGCCGCCCAAAGCGCGGCTGAGTTCCTCTGCGGCGGTTTGCAGGATCGTTTCAAAATGGGTGGAGGAGCTTACTTTTGCTGAAATATCCGTGGTGATTTTTTCGATGTCAGCGCGGCGTTGCGTGGTGCGAAGCAGGGTGGCGGATTCTATCGCAAGGGAGAGGCGTTCAGAAACTGCCTCGGCTATATCCACCTCATCCTGGGTAATGGCGGTTTCTCCGTTTGTTTTTAGATTCAACACTCCAATGACATTATTGCGAAGTCGGATGGGAATGGTGAGATTGGAGGTCCTGTCAGTATGTGTAGTGAGGACGGTTTCGCCCTGCGCGAGTGCCTTTTGGATATCCGGTCCTTCGAGGGGTTTTTCCATACGCCTGGCTGAGTGGTCTGAAAGTTGAAAACCCAACCCAACGGTTTCAGGGCGGATGATCTTCCATGATTCCTGTGTCAGTTGGCCGAATGCACTTTGGGCTTCAGCCAGGGACTTGCGAGCTTCTTCCAGGGTGCGTGCGTTTTGTATGGCGATGGATACCTGGTCTGCCAAAGTGGCTAATACTTCAATATCGTTATTGGTGAATGCGTTGGATTCTTCGCTTTGCACGTCTAATGCGCCGATGATCTGGCCTGATATACGGAGAGGCAGAGCGATCTCGGAGTGTGTGTGCGGGAGGTAGGGGTTGTCAAAGTAAACGACATCCGCTCCCACGTCCAGTGCGATGCGGGGTTTTCCCGTAGCGGTCACATATCCGACAATGCCTGTCTGCCCAACGGTAAGTTTATAGTTGTTTTCGAGCATTTGTCGCCCGCCTGTGCTGTTGGCGGCTCGCAATACTGCATACTCGTAGTTATCGTCTAGCAAAAAAATGCCGGTGTGGTAGTGACCGAATTGTTCGCTGATCACTTCGGTAATGCGTGGGAGGATGAGGTCCAGTTCCTGAATGGTGGAAATGGCGCTTGCTACTTGTGCAATAGTTTCAAATTGTTTGGCGCGTCTTTCGTTGTTATGGTTGGCGGCGTCCAGTTCTGCGGTGCGTTGATTTACTCTTTCTTCAAGAGATGCACGCAGGTCTTCCAGCTCAATGTTCTCCAGTCTTTGCAGTTCTTCACTTTTCCGGGCTCTTTGGACGCTGTCATTCAATCTATTGGTGAGTAATTGGATAATTCCAGCGCACCCAATAAGGAAAATAGGGAGAATAATGGCATCATCCATTCCGGACTGAACATATCTGATCTGGCGGTTGAGGTCGTAATATGCGATAACTATTGAGGCTGCAACTGTGAGCGGCACCACGAAATAAATTGAACGCTTGCCCAGCAATATCGCAGAGATAATTAATACGATGGGAAGGGCGGTGATACCCGCATTTTTTAATCCGTTGGTGGTTAAGGAGATAACTACAATAGCGGCGATCAAGCCAAATGGTACAACCACCTTCGCCATGCGGATTTTTCCACGTAGGACAAAAAAGAAGGAAATGACTTCCAGTACGAGAGTAATGGATAGCGTTACCAACGCCCTCGGATTGCGAGAAGTTTCACCGGCAAGGCCGGTCACCAATGGCAGAAGTGCAATATTTACGAAGAGTACGAATATTAAAATATTCCGCGTCAATCGAATAAATGACGGGTCGTTGTCTTCTTCGTCCTTGAAAAAATCAGACATCTTTATTTTTGACAGCATGACGTTCTCCTGAGCCTTCTTTACTGCTCGGGTTTTTGTGGAGTAAATTGGATTGCGATCTCTGTTCCAGGCAGGGTGTTTCCCAGCTCTTCGATGGTGGTCTGAACGATGTTGTCCAAATTAACCAGGCTGCCAATCTTGGTTGATATCTCACCGATAGTGCGTTCTTTTGCGGCGCGTTTTTGTGCATCCAGCAGGAGACGTGCGTTTTCGATCGCGAGTGCTGTGCGGTTTGCTGTTGCTTTCGCCAGTGCAATTTCCTCTTCCGTCCATATACGGTTTGGGTCGGGGTCATTAAGTTTAAGAGTACCGATACGTATGCCGCGTAGTTCGAGTGGAATGGATAGGCTGTATGCGGCGATCTCCCCGAGTTCCGGTTTGATCTTTTTTGTGTCCACTCCATCGAATTGGTAGCCGCCTATGGTTTGACGCGTTAAGAATTTATTCCACTGCTGTTCGCTTAGCTGCAATGAAATGGCTTCAGCCTGTGTGAGTGCTTCCTGGCTTTCCTGGAAGGAGCGTGCATTTTGAATAGCTACGCTTACCTGTTCTGCCAACGTGGAGAGGATGCTTACATCTTCCTGGGAAAAGGCTTGTGCTATTGTACTTTGCACATCCAATGCGCCAAAGATGTTGCCGCCGATTCGCAGCGGCAGGGCGATCTCGGAGCGTGTTTCGGGGAGGTCGGGATTGTTGAAGAAAACAGCATCAAGCCCCACATCCAGTGCGAGGCGGGCTTGTCCCGATTTGGTTACATACCCAACGATACCGGTTTCGCCCACCTGCAGGCGATGATTGCGGTCCAGCATATTTTTTCCGCCGGTACTGTTGGAAGCCACTAGAATGGCGTATTCCTTATGAGAATCCAGCAGGAAAATGCCGACGTGGTAAAAGCCAAGCCTTTCTGCAATGGTTTCGGTGATCTGTGGAAGCAGAGTGCCGAGAGTTTGGTTCGAGCTGATCGTGCGTGATATTTGTGCGATCGATTCGAACTGGGTTGCACGATAGGCATTACTTTCACTGATCTTTTCGATTGCCTTTGTGCGTTCGGAAATGCGTTCTTCCAACCCAAGCAGGGTATCATTTAATCTTTCTGCCATGATGTTGAAGGATCTGGCGAGAATACCGGTCTCATCTTCTGATTCTACTTGTGCACGGGCGGATATATTTCCACCGGCAACTTGCTCCACGGTTTTTGTCAGGCGGATCAATGGCCTTGTAATGACTCGGCCAATCCATAAACTGATAATGAGGGCACCGACAAATAAAACGAGCAGAATCCCGCTTGCGACTCTCAGCGTGGATCGGACCTCATTTTCAACTTCATTGCGCGCAGTGACGATACCGCTGTTCAGTTCATTGACTGGCACAAATACAGCGAGGCGGTAGTTTGTTGTTTCCAATGGTTCAACGGCAACATAATTTTCCACGTTGTTGATGGAGAGGGTCTGCAGCCCCGGTTTGCCGCTCACGATCTGCTGTGCGATTTGTTGCAACGCCTGAAATTTTGTGTCCAATATGGTTTGCTTTGGACTTTCATTAACCGGTATTTCTTCTGTCTCAAGGCCAAAAACCGAATAACCTTGCGTGGGCATGGCTATGATGTGCCCGCTATTATCCACAAGAAAAGAGAAGCCGGTTTCACCAAATTTGACATCGGAAATGAAGGTGGATATTTTTGAGAGTTGAATATCTGCTGCGATGACGCCTTTAAATGTCCCCACACTTGAATAAATGGGGATGGAAAGCGTGACAATTAACCCTTCGCCTGCAGGATCCTGATAAGGCTCCGTCCATTTTGGTGCATGCTCCGGATTATTCCGCGGGCCGGCGATGGTATAGAAGAGTTGTTCGGTTGGGTTGAAGTTTGCGGGTACAGTCTCTGCAAGGAGAATATTTGGATAATAGGTGGTGTACCCGAGCTTGCTGATGTAATAGATCGCCACCACCTCGGAATGTGATTTGAGAAATTCAGGGGCAACAAAATCCAGGTACGATGAGGTGTTTATATCCGAGAGCATTTCTTCGCTTAGAGGAAAGATATTTGGAACAAAAACTGAGGCTGGGTCTGTGCCGGAGTTTCCATATTGACCACCGGGAAGTGGTAGTATCTTGGTGCTTGAATCCCAGTAGGTGCCGGTATTGAATAGATAGGATTGGTTTTCGATCTTTGTCCGGTATTCGGCAACTTCAATAAGATCGTGTTGTATTTCTTCAAATACAGCATCGGCTTTTTGCGCCTCGATCTGAATAACTCCAGTGATCTGAGCTTCGGCTTGTCCCTCAATACTGGTTTCAAGTTTTTGGGCTAATAATTCAATAATGGCATTTGTCTGGCTTAATCCGAAAATGAGAAGACTGATGACAGTAAAACCACCTGTCAGGAGGATGCCCAGCGTGATCCTGATCTGCAGGCTGAATTTGTTATATTCCGCCGCAAGGATGACCAACATTGGGATACCAATGGCAATAGCAATGTAAGTTGAATACGTTTCAATCTGTGGGACCAATATGCGGTTGTTGCCCAGGAGTGCATCTGTCACGAGCGCCATTATTCCAAAGGAAACCCCAAGTGCTATACCTGTGGAAGAATAACTGGATGTCATTGAAAAACCGGCTATGGCAATTGTCACCAAGGTCGCGGATACCGCCACAATAACACCCATCCCCTGCACCAGAAATGGGATGATCAGAATATTGATATTAAACACAAACATAATGATAAGCATTGCCCTGTTTGTGTTGCCCTGTCTGATGAGGGCCAGTGGCAGCAAGTCTAATACTATGCTTGCTATTAATGTGGCAGCTACAATGTATAGTTGCGGAAGGTCATTGTTATAGCCAATGAAGCCAAACAAGATGGCGGATGGAATGGCTGTGACCATAAGAATGGCAATGATGATCCTGCCGTTGCGAGCGCGCCGCACGCTTTTACTGGATGTTGTAGGTGATTTGTACGATTGAGACTGGTTCATGGTCTTGAGCAACTATTCGTTGCCGCCTCCAATCTCGACCGTTACCTGAGCGCCGCTAATTTGCGCTCCCAACTCCCGGACAGCGGTCTTCAGGATCGTTTCGATCTCAGTTCCCTTGCCGATCTTTGCCGAAATATCACTGATCGCAAGTTCTCTTTCGGCTATCCTGCGGCTTTCATCCAACAGGCGGGCATTTTCTATGGCGAGGGCTGAGCGTTCAAGGATGGCATTGATAATGTCCAATTCGTCCGCGCTCCATTTGCGATCGATGTTTGCTTTAAGACTTAATATTCCCACAGCTTCACCACGCAAGGTGACTGGCAGGGTGAGTTGAGAAGTTCCCGTGTTTTCCACTTTTTCCTGAAAGGCACTACCAGTTTGAATTACTTCCTTCGCCCCCGGTAATTCCAGCGGATCTGCAAGGAAGCTTGATTTCATTCCCCGTCTGCGAATGCCTGCGAGTTTTTGAGAACGGGAGAATTTATCCCAGCCGATTTTCAGTTCCTGTCGATAAGACATGTCCGCTTCGATCAACAATTTTTGGGTCGCTTCGTACTGGCGGGCATTGACAATGGCTACGGAGACCTGGTCAGCCAAAGTGGTGAGGATTTCAACATCTTCCTGATAGAATGCTTTCGGAGTTGTGCTTTGAATATCCAACACCCCGATGATCTCGCCATTTGACTGAAAAAGTGGCAGAGCCATTTCCGAGCGGGTTTCAGGAAGGTCAGGATTGTTAAAGTAAATGGCATCTGCTCCAGTATCAAGAGCAATACGCACTTTCCCTGTCTTTGCCACATAGCCAACGATACCGGTCTGGCCGATACGCAGCTTATGAGCCCGCGCAAGCATTTTTTCTCCACCTGCGCTGTTGGCTGCGCTGAGAATGGCATACTCTTTGTTCAAATCGATCAGGAATATGCCTATATGATAAAACTCGAATTGCTGGCTGATCACCTGCACTACCTGAGGCAGAAGATCCTGCATGTTCTGGGTGGAGATAATTGCGCGGGTCACCTGTGAAATTGTTTGAAACTGCTTTGCGCGTTTTTCGATACGTAAATTGGCATTTTCCAATTCCTTGGTCCGCTCTGCAATGCGTTGTTCAAGGTTATTTGTCAGGTCGGTGAGTTCCCGGTTGCTGATCTTGAGATTTTGCTCATCTTCCCTTGTTTGAAGATCAAGGTTTTGTATGTTTTTGGATGCGAGATTAATGGTGCTTGAAACAAGCAGGAATCCGACTGTCAACACAAATACATTGCTTGTGGGGGCGAGCTGTGCATTTACCGGCTGTAAAATGCCATTCTCCACCAGGACAATAATTGTTGTTTGAACCAGTGCAAAATATACCGCCGTGGCGGTTGCTGCACTGCTTCCGAGCAGCAACCCGGCGAAAATAATGATCCATGCAAAGAAAATAATATAAGGACGCGGTTGCGCAGCGAAACTCACGCTCAAAAAAGTGATGGTTCCGGCCAGGGATAGGACGAAGATACTGCTTGCCGCTTTTACATATCCTCTTCGGTTTAGGATGGATACTATTAAATTAATAACAATGACGAAGACCGCCGAAGGGGTGCTTCGAGATTTGAAAGCGGGGAAAAGCATTGGAATTAAAAACAGGCTGAACGGAACCAGCCAAGCCCAAAGCGTGATGGTATGAAGCAATCCGCCAAGCCGGTTTTGCTCTTTGTCTTGAAACACTGGTGGTTGTACTAGTCCGCGAATTGCCTTTAACATATCTCTTCCTTGGCGAAACTGACGTTAAGTATCTTTTTCTGAATGAATGGAACCTGAGTTGAATTGCAATACAATCTCAGGGTCGCCCAGTACCCGTTCCAATTCCTCGGTGGTTGCCTGAAGAATGTTCTCGATGTTGATCGCTGAACCGATCCGGGCAGTGGCTTCGAGGATGGTACGCTCTTTCGATGCCCGCTTCTGACTTTCTTCAAGCAGACGTGCGTTTTCAAGTGTCAGGGCAGCGCGGTTTGCTGCAGCCTGCGCAACTGCAATTTCCTCATCCGACCATGTGTGAGAGGGGTCTTCCTGCTCCATTCCGATCACGCCGATCACCTGATTAAGAACCATTAATGGAACCAGCAGGGTACTGAGAGACTTTTTGGATCCGGTTGAAATTTGATCTTTTTCAGACTTGACCACAATTGGGCTGCCGCCTGTCAGTTTTTCCAGTAATTCGGGCGCAAGGTTTTGCGGTACAGGATTAACTTGCAGACCATTGTACTCATAGGTCGGCGCGTTCTTTTCGTTTATGGTGGATTGCCAGGTTTTTTGCGTCTGGAAACGATTGGATTTTGTCAGCTCAGTAAGGGTGCCTTCCACTTGTTGCACGAGCTGGGCATTTTCAATGGCTGCGGCCAGTTGGTCTGCCAGGATCTGTAGGGTTTGAATATCCTGTTGATTGAAGGCGTTGGAAACATTAGCCTGAATATCAAGCGCGCCGATCGTAATACTGCGGCTGCGCAGAGGCAGGGTGATCTCCGAGCGTGTGTCTGGTAGAAATGGGTTCTCAAAATGAACAGCATCCGACCCCACGTCAAGTGCGATGTAAGCCTGCCCGGTGCTTGTCACATTGCCGACCAGTCCGGTTTTACCCACGCGTAATTTGTAATTGATCGCAAGCATTTCTTCAGCGGCTGTGCTGCTTGCTGCGCGCAGGTAGGCAAATTCTCCGCGTTCATCTACGAGGAAGATGCCAACATGATAATAGCGTAGTCTTTCCTGAATTAGATTGGCAGATACATTTAGCAGTGTATCCAAGTCTCGGATGATGGCAATTTCGCGTGCCACATCTGCGATGGTTTCCAGCTCCAATTTGTTTTTGGTCAGTTCCGAGGTGCGTTCGTCGATGCGCTGTTCCAACCCCACCAGAGTGGATTGAAGTTGAGTTGTCATGGAATTGAACGCGGTTGCCAGTGTCCCGATCTCGTCAGGGTATCCGATGTTTGCGCGCGCGCCGAAGTCTCCTTGGGAAATTGAGTTCGCCACTTTTGTCAGCGCAAGAATGGGGTTTGTCAATGTCCGCGTCACCACGGTGGCAATGATCGCCACGATGATCGTTATTCCGATGACCAGAATGGTGTTTGTCTGGGTCTGCTGCTGAACATCTGCAAGAAAGACGGAGGTTGGCTGGCTGTATGCAACAGACCAGGGTCGGGTTTTCATAACGGCGACAGCAATGGTGTCGTCCCCGGGAATGTTTGGTGTAATGTCAACTCTAAAGAAAGACTGTGAATCAGCATTGTCGAGAGCATCTTCAAACTCAGGGAAGTTCGTTGTCTGATCTTTGAGCGGTAGATCCAGGAAGCGTTTATTTTCGACGGCAAGCAAATAGTCGACCGGGGTAAGTGGAGCGATCGATTTTTGAATGAGACTTGGATTTTTGCTGTCAGCAAGACGAATGTATTCTGGATCCAAAAGCAAGACCAATGAGTTTGTGGTTGTTTTTGCGCTTTCCAAGACGATGGTTTGAAGAACGTTCGATTTGTATTTGATCCGCAAAACTCCAATAAATTCGCCATTCTGCCCGAGAACCCTGTTTGCAAAGGTGATCGTGGTCGCTCCAAAATTATCATAAACAACTTCAGTCAGGATCGGCTTGTCGCTAAATCGAACCTGCGGAAAATAAGATTGATCCGCCTCGATTTGCACCGCGGCATGAGCGTCCGATGAGTCTAGAATAACCTGCCCATTCACATCCACAAGCGCATAGGAAATAATATTTTCCGTGTCCTTGGTGCTTAATTTTTTGAGCAGGTCTTGGGCGCGTACTATTTCTTTGCTGACGGGGCGCTGTTCAGGGCGCAGCATTAGAAACTCTGTAAAGTCTGAGATCTTGGACTCGATGGCGATCGATTCCAGTGTGGTTTGGATAAATGTATCCAGACTGTTTGCTGTTTGTTCTGCACTGGATTTCAGGGATGCTTCGGCACTGGCGGTTAACGCTTCTTGCGTTTGTAAAATATCGCGTATCGAGATCAACACGAGCGGCACAAGCGAAATGAACAACATGAACAACACCAGGCGTGTCTGAAGTGAGATAACGCCTGTGTTTCCTTTGTTATTACTGATTTGTTGCTCAACCATATTCTGTCTCATCTTGGCCTTTTTTATAAATCAACCATGGAATTTACTCGGTTGTTGTTTCATTGCTGTTTTCAGCAGGGGGCGCCAATTGGATAAATGTACGCGAAGCGCCCAATGCCTGACCAAGTTCCTGTATGGTAGTTTGCAGGATGCGATTAAAGTCGCTGGATGATCCGATCTTGGTTGTAATTCGGGCAATCGTTTCTTCCTGTTCGGCGCGGCGTGTTGCGTTCTCAAATAGTCTGGCGTTTTCCAGGGCCAGCGCAGCTCGCTCAGAAATAGCCTGCACCAGGGTGATTTCCTCTTCTGTCCATTTTTTGCCATTCTCTGAAGATTCAATGTGGATGATCCCAATCACTTGGTCACGGAGTTTTACCGGTACAGCCAAGGTGGGGGAGATGTTCTTCGAAGATGAATTCGTGATCTCGGTCTCGCCAGAGGCGATAGCTTTCTGCGTGGTTGAGTTATTTTCTGGAAGCGCATTTGATATTGATCCATCGGGCGAAATGGAGTATCCAGAGGCGGGAAGCTTGTCCGTCATCCTTAAACCCGTGCGCCAATTGCTTCGTTTTTCAAATGATGGCATGCGGTCTTGTCGTGATGTTTGCAGGTTTCTGATGACGATCGCCAATTGATTTGCGAGCGTGCTTAATATGCTTACATCCTCCTGATTGAACGCGGAAGATTTGGTACTTTGGACATCTAATATGCCGATGGTGATAGGCCCGTATTTTAAGGGCAGGGCTATCTCAGAACGGGTTTCAGGAAGGTCAGGATTGTTGAAAAATACAGCATCAGCACCCGTGTCAAGCGCAATGCGCGGTCGTCCGCTTTGAGCAACATAGCCTACGATCCCGGCACCGCCAATTCGTAGTTGATGGCGGCGGGCAAGCATTTGTTGACCGCCTTTGCTGTTGGCCGCACGTAGCACTGCGTATTCAAGGTTTTCATCAAGAAGAAATATACCAACATGGTAAAAGCCAAATTTTTCACTAATAATTCGAGTTGCCCGCGCAAGTAGTTCGGCGGGCGTTTCATTGATGTTCGCCATCAGTTCCTGAGAAATGTCTGATGCTGCCTGCAATTTATCCGTCTTCCATTTTAGTTGATCGTTTGCACGATCCAACTCGTTGGTTCTTGCAAGCACCTGAGCTTCCAGAGTGTATTTGGCTTCTTCAAGACGCTGGTAGGTAATGATCTGTTCATTTCTGTTCTTGGTTGCAATGATCAGCAGCGCACGATGCCTGTGAAAGACTGCTATTGTTGCGCTCATAACTGTCAAAAAGAAGAACGAGTTCAGGATGACATACTCAAGGCTGGTGGAGTAGGTGCCAGGCAGCAGATAATAGACTTCGGCAAGACCCGCAGAAATGAATAGAATGATGACGAATAAGCCAAATATAATAGCTGGGTGATTATTCTTTCTGCTATACACATTTACCAGGAGGAACAACCCCAGATTTCCCATCCAGATCAGGTCATGAACTCCTTCGCCTTCGAAGATCGTCACAATTACGATTGATATCGCTGTTCCTATTGGAAATAGGATTAGGTAGTTGTATCTTCCGCGAATCGCCTGTACCAACGTAAAAATAGCGACAGCATTGGTAATCACTGATGCAACGATGACAACAGGATTTCTGTATGCAAAAATTGCGATGATAGTGGTAAGGAAGCCAAGCGACATTGTGATGATCGCTTCTGCCCGCTGTCCGAATTCTTCGCCGGGTCGGTCATTTAGTAAATAATCGCGGAGATTAGTGGTATTCATGCTGTTATCTTTCAGAGGAACGATTTGCGCTTCTTCGCTGGTCCGTAACTGGTTGCTCACCATTTGGCTGATCCAGCAACTGAAAGGTTACAGAAGTGTTCTTTATCGCCTGCCCGAGTTCCTGTACGGTTTCGCGCAAGATCGCGTCCACGTTTGAAATACTGCTGATGCGAGTGGAAATATCCGATACCAGAGACTCGCGCGCTGCCCGCTGCTGCGATTCCTTATATAAACGCGCGCTTTCCAAAGCACCGCTTAATTGGTCGGATAAGGCTATTGCAAGATTGGTCTCCTCTTGTGTCCATGCTTCAGATATCTCGGACTTTTTCAGACGGACTGCACCAATGGCCTGACCGCGGATTTTGATGGGAATACTAATGGTCAGCCCGTCTGCGCCAAGGATCAAATCGCCAGTCTCGAATGCCTTTGCAAGGCTTGGTTCGATCTGGTTTACGTTTGTTTCCACGGTTCCGGGCAGAGTTGCAATATAGCCAATACGCGGTTGGTTCTGCAGGATCTTTCCCCACGCATCGCGGCTGAGCTCGCCATACGCAAGGCGTGCAGCATCTACTGCTTTTTTTGCTTCGCTGAACAAATTCGCGTTTTGAATGGCAATCGCCAATTGTTCTGCGAGGATTTGCAGAATTGCAATATCTTCCTGTGTAAAAGCCATCGGTTGCGTACTTTGTACATCAATTACTCCGAGTATTTGTCCGCTGACAACGAGAGGCAGCGCCAATTCGGAGCGGGTTTGAGGCAGGTCAGGGTTGTTGAAATAAACTGCGTCATTACCTACATCCAGAGCAATGCGCGCCTGTAATGATTCCGCTACGTACCCTACAATACCCGTTTCGCCAACTTTCAATTGATGGCCTCTGTCGAGCATTTTTCTCCCGCCTTCGCTGTTCGTGGCCACTAAAATGGCGTATTCCTTCCGGTCGTCCAGAAGGAAAATACCAACGTGGTAATACCCAAAGTTTTCATGTACGAGGTTTGTTGCTGTCTCAAGCACCGATGGAAGATCGCGAATGGATGTGACTTCGCGAGCCACTCTTGAGATCGTTTCAAGTTTTAAGTTTTTATCCGCCAGGGCTTCGCTGCGCTGGTTTAAGGTATTCTGATTTGCTTCAACTTCTGCCGCGAGTCTGTTGAAGGCCTGAATTACCCCGCCTGCTTCATCCGTGGATGAGTAAGCAATACGGGTGGTCAAATTACCGGCGGCGAACTGTTCCGCAGCCTCGATCGTTTTTTGCAAAGGCGCACTGATGGATTTCATCAGTCTGTTCCCAATGGAAAAAGCGATGATGACACTAATTGCTGACAATAAAATATTTAATGTTACCTGTAACCTCAATGCATTTGTACGGTTCTGGATGCCTTGTTCCAGCAATTGGGAGCTTAAAGTGTAGAAGTCAGTACCGGCATCTGCGGTCAGGGAGTAAAGCTTATTTAATTCCACTATATCTTTCGACCCAACTTCAGCGTCCAGTTTTTGTTGTACGGTCGTTAGATAGGTGTTGAATTGATCAGTATAGTTCTTGAATGCATCTTGCAGGGATGGGTCAAAAGCCTCGTTGATGTTGTTTTCTGAAGCAACCGTCAATCCACGGGTAATTGCCTCAAGATTTTGGGTGATCGCATTTAGATAATTTTGCATTTCAGCTGCTTCAGCAGGAAGCAGACCGTTGTTCGCAGCAGCCTGATCTGTGAGAAGTTTTATTTTGTACAACGAGGCTTGGTTTTCAGGAAGCTTGAGCAAAACAGCATCCATCAGGTAGTATGTATCCAGATCAGGGTCAAGGATGAGATATGACTTGTCTCCAATTTCCTGTATCGCCGCTGATATTTCTTCAAAGAGCGGGTCAATATCTTCGGGCGTTTGTACCGTATTCCATTTGCTCGAGAAGCTGCCGGGGGTAAAAAACAATCCTAGACTTCTTGTGGCTTCAGTGTTGCTTTGCAGCTTTTGAATATTTTCCTGAACCAGCTTTTCGGAGGCGTCCAATTCTTCTTGTGTAGTTTCGCCGTTTTGAAAACTTATACTGGCTATACTGTATGTTTGCAGACTATCTGTTACCATCCAAAGATCGCGCAAATAGAGTGTTCCCTGAGCCTCCTTCAAACCATACCTGTCTATTCGAAGGAATTGTTCGTATACAAGCGGTGCAAAGGCAAGCAAAGGCAAAGCAAAGATTAGCGTAATGACCGTAAACTTTTGCGAATAACTTAACTTAGCCCACGACCCAATTTGAGCTGGGGAGCTGTTTAGTTGAGCTGAATGTTTGCTTTCCGGCATGTTCATATTCGATAGATACCTTGTAAAACGAATGGCCTTTGGTTTGGTACAAACACTATATTCCTGTGTGCGGAAATGCGGGTGCTAGGAGAAAGTTCCTTTTTGGATCGCCTCAGTTTGGGTAGCGCCAATTAAGATCTCCGCCTCTTTCAGGTCAAATGCGTGGCGTAGTTCTCTGGCCGCTGTTCGCACAACTGCGTCAATATCCAATGTCTCGCGCACCTGGGTTGAAACATTCGCGATCATTTGGTCTCTTGCCGCGCCTTTTTGAGCCTCATCTACAAGTCGGCTATTTTCCAGAGCTAGCGCGATTTGATCTGCTATTTTCTCCACAAGAACGCGTTCTCGCTCGGACCAGCGGGTGACTTCACCTTTTCGTCTCAATTTCACCATGCCAACTTTTTGTCCATGAAGCACAAGAGGGACATTGAGACCTTCGCCATCATTAGCTCTCTTGCCTGTAGAAAAAATTGGACGGACACCAGCTGGAGTGTATTGATACGCAGGCTTTTGGCGGCTGGTTAACTTTTTCCAAGTTCGCTCAGTTTGAATATTTGTATTCATTTCCAGTTGGATCAAAAGGCTTCGCGTCTCGTTAATAAGGCGGGCATTGTCAAACGATATGGCCACGAGGTCTGCAAGAGTTTGCAGAATTTCTGCATCCTGGTTGCTGAATGTGCGCACCTGATCCGAATGCAGGTCAAGAACGCCAAGGATGTCTCCCCGAACAGCAAGTGGAAGAGACATGCGGGAACGTGTGTTGGGGAAATTTGCATCACGCAGAAAACTGACGCCATCAGTGTCGGAAGAGATCACATGGCGATTCTGACCAACCACAAGGTTGATCGGGTTTCGTTTGTCAAAATCAACCCGAATTCCCTGTCCGATCATTTGTTTTCCCATTGTAGAGGATGCCGACTGAAGGAAGGCGATCTTTTTATTTTCATCCAGAACGTAAATGCCTACATGATAGTACCCAAATTTTTCGGAGGTAAGTTTTGTGACCGTGTCGAGCAGGTCGGAAATATTCTGCATTTCCGCCATGATTTTTGAAATAGCAGATGCAGTTCTTAGTTGGCCCATTCTTACTTCAAGAGCTTCCGTTCGGGCTTGAACCTTTTCCTCCAACTGCACGCGTTCTGCTGTAAGTGATCCGAAGGCGCTTTGCATGGCTTCTATTACCTGGGCAAACGCGGTTTTGAACTGACCAATGGCAGCAATAAGTACACTTCCAATAACGAGGAGGTTGGCGCAGTACGTGAACCAGTCTATGGGCATCGTTGAAGGAACGGCAGGCGCTGAAAATTGATAAACGCCAGTCTGCTGTAGAACCGAGATGAGGATGGTAAAAACAACGCTCACAACTAATAAAATGATATCTACCCTGCGGTCAAGCAAGAGAGATGCCAGTAGAACGCAGGCCAGAAGGAAAAGATTCCCGTCCGCCCAAGGTCCCCAGGATAGAATTGCATTTACACCAACAGCAAAAAGGATAAACAGCAGTGTGGATACTCGCGCCAGATATGGGCTTCTCAATACGGTGATGGCAACAAGGCCAATGTACGACCCAATAAAAAGGAACTTGTCACTGGTTGAAGCCGTCGGAAAAGAGAACACGAGCATCGGTATGGCTAAGACGCAGCTAATTTGAAGGAGGATTAAAATAAATCGCTCACGCCAGTCAGCATAACTAAATTTTGCGCCCGGTTGTTTTTCCTGGATGGGAGTTGTGACAAATGGATGATTACTCATTTTCGCCCTTGTCCATGGATATTTCTATTTCAACTTCAGCTGCCTCAAGGGAGCGGCCTAATTCCCGGACCGCGGTCTGAAGAATGCTTTCCATACTGCCAGACGCCCAGACTTTTGAGATGATCTCATTTGCGAGTTTTTCCCGTGCAGCGATCGATTGACTTTCCTCCACAAGCCGTGCATTTTCCAATGCCAGCGCCGCCTGCGTTACGATGGCCTCCACGAGGCTTCTCTGCTCAGGATTCGATTCGGTAACACCGATCAACTGAAGCTGCCCAATGACCTGGTCTCTCAATGCAAGCGGTATGTCCATCTCGTTACCCAAAGATGGATCATTATCACCAAGCTCATATTCCAGATCCTTTTCTTCGGTTAATGTCTGCCATGCGCCTTGCAGATATTGTCTTTGGGTAGCCCGCATTTCAGCAAGACTTTGTTGCGCCTCTTTAAATAGACGTGCATTTTCCAGCGCAATGGCAATTTCGTTTGCCATATTTTGAAATGTATTTAAGTCCGCCGACGTAAATGCATTTTCGCGGGTTGTGTGAATTTCCAGAGCGCCGCGAATTACATCACCAGTGAGTAGCGGTAAAACAATCTGGGAGCGGGTGTATGGGAGCAGAGGATTTTCCATCTGCACCTGCTCTGCCTTACTGCCAAGAGAGATTTGCCCTTCTCGTGTTCGAATGGCTTTGGCAACTGCACTATTTCCGTTTAGATCAAGTCTGTGTTTGTTCTCGCGCAGTACCTTTCCGGCCTCGCCGGTGGCCGCTTTTAATTCAGCCCATTGTCCGCTCACATTGATAAGAAAAAATGCAGAATAATAGAAGTTGAACTCGGTTTCAATTCGATGCAAGGCACTCGGAAGCAGTTCGTCAGGATCCAAAATGCCGGATACAAAACGCCCGATCTCGTTAATTTTTCGGAGTTGTTGCGTGCGCTCTTCTACGTTGATCTCAAGATTGTTTCGCTCCGATTTCAATGCACTCAAAGTCACGTCAATTTGTTTTTGCGCTCCCGTGAATTCTTTTTCCAGTCTTTGGAACCCCACAATGACAGCAGCACCAAACATCACGACTACACCAATGGCGCTGAACCAGTCTGCCAATTTTGATGGAGATGCGAATGGATTAAGCGGTGTTATTTGCCCACTCCGGAAGAGAAACGCGAAAAGCGCGAACGTGAGGATGTTAATCAAAATAGCCCATATTCCGGCACGTGGAGAAATTAGCAGCGTCGCGAAAACGATCAGCCCAAAGAAGAAGATCAGGCTGTCTCCCAATACTCCATGGGTGATCAATTCTCCCAGCCCCAAAACATAAACACCCGCCAGAAATACGGAGATTCGAATAATGTAAGAGAACCGAATGACAGTGACGAGTCCGGCAACCACATAAACAGTGATGAAGGCTGCATTAACGATCAGATTGGACGAAGCATTGATCGCCGGGATAAGAACAATGGTCCCGAATGCCAAAACGCCGATAAGCAGAGGCAGGGCAAATTGCTCCCTCCAATTTCTGTAAAGGAGACGGGTAAGTTCTTCTGGTTCTGAAGTTCGCTTGTCTGAAGAAATGTTATCCATTAAGACTCTTTGTGCGTGTTCGGTTTGATATTAATTCTTGCATACCGCGAACCGGTGATTCTCGTGATTTCACTTGCTGTAGTCATCAGGATGGACTCAATGTCAGTGGATCTGCGGATCTTCCCTGCAACCTCATTGATCAACCGCTCGCGCTCCGCTTGAACTCGGATCTGTTCAAGCAGTCTTGCGTTGGCAATGATCGCAGCCAGACTTCCGCCCAGTGTTCCAAGCATCTCCTCGTCGTTTTCCGTATAGGCGTCCACCTGTTCGCTTTCGACATTTAATACGCCAAGCAGCTCGTTTCGATAGATTAGTGGGATGGCTAACTCAGATCGTGTATTGGAACTGGCTTGTATATAGCGTGGATCCAAATTCACGTCTCGAACACTTAACGTACGCCTGTGCTCTGCAACCCAACCAGTGATGCCACTACCGAACACGATCTGTGTCCGTGATATATCTTCCGAGTACCCCATGGATGCTTTGATTTCAAGATTCTTTTTCTCGCGGTCTGCCAGTAGAATGGCAACCCGATCACCGCCAAGAGTAACTTGCAGCCCATTGACGGCGCTTTCCAAGGCTTCTTCCAGAGTTGATCCGGATGCAGCAGTTGTGGTGATATGGTGAAGCAGACGGTGTTGTGAAAGATGTTCCTGGGTTTCTGCAAAAAGTTCGGTGTTGACCACAGCAACGGCCAATTGATCTGCCAAGATCTGCAGGCTGCGTAAATTATCTTCAGAGAAAGAATACGGCGTTGTGCTTTGAATATCAAGAACACCGAGGATACGATCGCCAACTTTAAGAGGAATGGCTGCTTCAGCACGTGTGTCAGGCAGAAGAGGATTCGCATAATATGTGGCGTCCCTTGCCGTGTCATTCACAACAAGCGGTTCGCCTTGTCCGCTCACAAAGCCAACGATGGACTTCGATCCAACTCCAATTTTGTATCCAGCCCTCTTCATTTGCGTTCCCGCTTCACCGGTTGCTTCGCGGACCATTGCGAACTCGCCTGGGATATCGTGCAGGAAGATGGAAGCGTGATAGAAATTAAATCTCTCACGAATGAAATTTACAGCCTTGATCAATAGTTCGTCCAGGTTCAAGGAGCCGCTGATATCACGGGCGATCTCTGCGGCAGTTTCGATCTGGATCGCCTTGCGCTGACTTTCATTCAGCAGATGGACATTGTTGATCACCCCAGCGACCTGGCTGGTAATGGTAGTGAAGAATTTTAGATCGTTATCGTCGAATGCGTGATCGTGCTCAAGATCCTGGATGATCAAAGCTCCGATCGGTTTGTTTTGTACCAGCATCGGAGCGCCCATCCATGAGCGGGCTGGTTTGCCGGCTACCTTTGCGCCAAGCTCAATAGCTCTTTTTTCCGTATTTTCCACCAACATTAATGGCTGGTGGGTCCGTAGAAGGATGGATGTTAATCCTTCGCCTAACGGGAACGGATCGATGGAAATGATGTGTTTGTTCTCGTAACTAAATGGGACACTGATCGTGTTGCTTCTCTCATCATAAAGAGCAACGATCATATTGTAATCACCAATGATCTGCTGGATTTTCCCCAACAATGCACGAAAAAAGCTCTGAAGATCAGCTTCTGACGAGATCAACTCATTGATCGATGCCAGCGACTCCACTTCACGCAGATGTCTTTCAGTTTGATGAACCGCTTCAATTTTTTCGAGCGTACTGGACATTAAGTCGGCAAGATTGGAATATAGTTGGATGGTTGTATTCGTAAGCACGCGGTCGCGCGCCCCGATCAAAATGACGGCAAATAAACCACTCCGATTTTTTATCGGTATAAAAGCTGCGCTGGTTACTTCAAGTTGTCTGATCAGTTCGTGAAAAGCCGGTGGGATGGTAGCTTCCGTCGGCGTGGTGATAACTGGGCCGCGCAGAAGGTAATCGTTGATCTCAGCGTATTCGGCCTCGAAATTTGGCGGCAGTTGATTGATGGAAGTGATCCCTTGTACAGCATCTGCAGAAGAGATGACGTGAAGCTGATTTTGATCCACTTGAAGCAAAATCGTTGGGTATGGAACATCCTTGAGGATTTGCCCGCTGATAGTCAGTACCTGTTCTTCATTACCGGCTTCTGTGATCAACCGGCTTGACCGATACAAGCGCTCAAGTTCCTCAAAGTTTACCTGGCTTGTTTCTATCAACCCTGCTGTTTGTATCGCTGTCGCGATCTGGCTGGCGAGCGTTTGCAGCATGATAATGGTATCTTTACTGAACGCACCCGGGCGGTCACTCTGCACATCCAGAACGCCGAGAACCAGAGTTCCCAACGAGATGGGTACACTGGCCTCTGAGCGGGTGTCTGGTATCAATTCATTTTTTAAATGAAGCGGGTCTTCCGAGACATCTGATGCGATGCGTGGACGGTTGTTTGAAACTACCCATCCTATAATGGAAGGGGAGTTGGTTTTGATCCGGTAGTTTTTTTCTGCCAGCGCTTTTGTTGCTGCACCAGAGCCGGCCTTGAAATCTATATAATTTCCACTACGCTCTAGCATGTAAACGCTGGCCTGTTTATAGCCAAATTGTTGAACGAGCAATTCAGTGGTTTTGGTGAGCATATCATCCAGGTTTGAAATGGTGGTAATGCTTTGCGCTACTTCAGATGCCGTTTGAATTTGGCGTGTGCGCTCTTCCACTTTTTGCTCAAGGGAGTGGTACACCTCCCCGATCTCGTTCGCCATATAATTAAATGAGGTTGCAAGTACGCCTACTTCATCGTCACTTCCAACATTTGCTCGAAGGTTCCAGTCTCCTTCAGCGAACTTCCTCGTGATCTCAGACAAGGATCGTAAAGGTTGGATCACACGCCTGATCCCCAGTGTCAGGGCCACTCCCGTGCCAGCCAGAGTCACCAGCACTAACAGGAACGTGAAAGGAGCAAGGCTGGCAATTTCACCATAGATCTTGTCATTGCTGATCTCCAAAACAATGCCGCTTTGCATACCCGGAAACCATAGTAACTGCGCAAGCGAAGCTTCACCAGTTGGCGAAGTGACATCCAGCGCGATTGATTTTTCGCTGTTGCTCTCCTTGAGCGACAAGAGATTGGCTCCAAGTTCATTTTGATCTGTTGATGCGTTGATCTTTATAAGTTCACCGGTGACCGGGTCGCTGCCAATAAATTGATTATCTGAAAGAATATAATAAGTGCTGGCAAAAGGAGACAGTCCGTTCAAAGGTTGAACAAGCTGCTGTAAGCTTTCTTTTTCGGAAACACCAACGATCGTCCCCAACACCGAACCTCGCTGGGTTTTATAAGGTGCCATCGTGACGAGGACCAGCTCATCCGTGTAAATGGGGGATAGGCCATACAATGCATGGGATACAGACTCTTCGGCATCTTCAAAAAGAGAGATGTTAAGAGTTTGGTTTTCCCAGTCCGGGTTGCTGGCAACTTTGATGATTCCATCTTTGTCAACAAGAAAAAACTGGTCAAACACAGGTTGGCCATCATTCGTGTTGGCTGATTGCATTTCGTTTACAAACCCCTGCCGTATATCACGAAATTCTTTGCTTTGTGGGTTTGCGTGTAAAGCAAGTTCGATCGTGGTTGAAAAAGCGCTGGAAGCCAGGCGCTTTTCGATCATCTCTTGCTTGGATACGATCTCCCCGTTGACGATTTTAAGTTGGTTACTTAATAGGTTTTCCGATTGCGAGATCGCCTGGTCGCGCAGCAAGCCCCGTGTGCGAAAATACGCAGTCCCTGCCATTAAGGCAAGCGGAATAAATGTAAAGATAAGAAGCGTTCTTACAAGGGTACCTGTCAGACTGCCCTTATATCTTTTCTGCGGTGTGTCAACTGCGGGCGGTGCTGGATTTGTAGCCATTAAAGAATTAACTGAACTCCCAGACAGGTTCCCCGCTCAAAATGCGGCGTATTTGATCTGGAAAGCGGTCAGGGTCAAGCGGTTTTCCTAAAAAGCCGTCAAAGCCTGAGTCTTGAGCTTTCTTCATCTGTTCCACGCTGGCCTCTGCTGTGACTGCGATGATCGGAACAGACTTGAATCTCTCAGACGCGCGAATTTTCTTTAACGCGCCGTATCCATCTTCGTACGGTAGTCGAATATCCATCAAAATTAAATCAAGGCGCGGAAGGGTGTCCGCATATTCCAAAACTTCATAACCTGATGTTTTCCATTCACAATGTACACCAAGATACCCGAGCATTCGGGCGATCAACACAAAATTTGATACATTATCCTCAACCACCAATACAGCGGCATCCTTTGGGATGTTGGGTTTGCGAATAGGCTGTGTGTCGGATACAGCAGGGGGTTGGTTCTGTTCAGACATTTGAGCTCCTTGTCGTAAAACGCTCGATTTGTTGGGCAAGCGTGTCGATATCAATTGGTTTTTGTATATAGCCATCGCATCCCGCTTCAAGCGATTTTTCGCGGTCACCCCGCATTACATTTGCGGTTACTGCAATGATAGGTATGGTTGAAAATCTTTGGATCCCCTTGATTTTCGTGGTCAATGTATAGCCGTCCATGTCCGGCATGTTAATATCCATCAGGATAAGGTCGACGCTATTTTTTTCAAGATTATCAATGGCCTGGTTTGCATTAATGGCATCGATAACAGAATACCCCTCCGCTTCTAACACTCTGCGGATTAAATTTCTGTTATCCGGGTTATCCTCCACGTAAAGGATGGTGCCTTTTTTTGCTTCTGTCATTTCAAGTCTACTCCGGCTTGAATTTTACATTTAAGAACTATGCATTCGCATAACAGCTACCTTACAAATAGTATAGCATAACAAAAAGTCGAGGCAACAATTTCCTCGACTTATCTATGAGCGGGTGATGGGACTCGAACTCACGATACTGCACCGTGCGCCAAGTTTGGGAAGCAAGCGTTCTACCATTGAACTACACCCGCGTGAGGAAGGGCAAAACCACTTAATTCTAGCGTGATTTGGGTTGATTTACCATCATTTTTTATAAAGTTCAGCGCGTCCCGTTTGGCTCATTCAGGGAGGCAAGCGTTCATTTCTTGCGCCGTTGATGAGGTAATTATATGCAGGAAGATTCTAAATGGCAATACATTGTCATTACACGTTTGTTATTTGTAAGGTGTCCGGCAAATCCGCGGGATTTGATGAGACCGCCCATGCCCATTGACGGCTCTTATCCAGCAGAAAGGTTATCAAGACCGCGCTTTGTATGGTCACTTGGCAGGCGTGGCGCGCGATAAATATCCTATGGTACTGATTAGTCATTGACTGCAATGCGTTCTTTAGGGATAGTTGAGCGTATTGTAAAGGTTGGTGCTTTATGCCAGAAGAAGATGAATTATTAACACAAGAAAAGACAAATATTGTTAAGCGTATTATCAGGAAATTTTCGCCAAGCAAACTATCCAGAGAAGAAAAGATAGAAGTATTGAAGCGCCTTTTTAGAAGGTATTCCTCAAGCACGCTTTCTAGGGCACATGCCGTGGAGATATTCGAGCGACTTGTAAAAAAATATCCCCCTAAGGATGAGTAATATCCTGTTTTGCAGCATGATCGTTTGGGGAGACATAAAAACGCCGTCTTTCTGCCAGATTTTGGCAAAAACGACGGCGTTCTACTCATTTTGATATCTATGAGCGGGTGATGGGATTCGAACCCACGATATCTTGCTTGGGAAGCAAGCGTTCTACCACTGAACTACACCCGCGTAATTGGTAACGATGATTATAAGCTACGCTGAAAACGCATGTCAAGCCTGATTAAAATCACCGCCTCTTTACTTAAACTGATTATTGCTTCCGCTTTAGCAGCATATTTGCCAGCTTGAGCATTTCCTCGCCAGCCTCGCCTTGTGGATTTGCCTCTTTCAAGTAGCTCAACGCCTTTTGAGTCTCTGCCTCAGACATAGTCTCTGCAAATTCTTTACCGCCTTCATCTTCAAGCATCGCAGAGACAACATTGACTTCGTCCACTGCAATTGGGCCTTGCTTCCATCTATTAGCGAACTTCCCATTTTTGCCAAGCGCAAAGAGAACGGGGAGGGAATTTTTCCCTTCCACAAGATCGCTCGCCGCAGATTTGCCGGTCAGGGCTTCATCGCCCCAAATCCCAAGGATGTCATCCTGTACTTGAAACGCCAATCCTAAATGATACCCAAACAAGCGATACGCCTCTTGGTTTTGTTCATTCGCGTAGCCAAGAAGAGAGCCGATGTAGGTGCAGGCAGAGAGTAGGGCGGAGGTTTTGCCGCCGATCATCGGCCAGTAATCTTCTATACTAAGATCGTTGCGTTCCTCGTAGGACATATCCAGGAATTGACCGCGCGTCAGGTCAAGGCAGCAGTTGTTCAGAATCTGCGCAGCTTTGACGACCATGTCAGCCGGATAATGTTCAACCAGATCAAGAATGGACTGGTTGGCGATCACGAACATGGCATCACCAACATTGATAGCCATCGGTGAGCCCCATTTGACCCATACAGTTCTCCGTCCACGCCTGAGGTCAGAATTATCTTGAATATCATCATGGACAAGCGAGAAGTTGTGGATCAATTCAATTGCTGCTGCCGCTGATTTTGCGTGTAGCCAAAAAGAACTATTGCTTTTTTCATTTTCTTCTTTTTTATCAATAACAGAAGAAGCAGCCAACAAAGTTATCAATGGGCGAATTCGCTTCCCTGTTGCGAGCGGACCAGCGCCTTCGCCCGTCCAACCCATGTGATAGGTCAACATCTCGTGAAAAGGTTTTGTTCTTGGCTGGTCAAGCCGTGCGACCTGATGCTGTAATTCTGTTTCAATTGCCTCGAGCATGGATTGAGTGATGGATGTCATGAGTCTAATAACCCTTAATGGAAAGTTGATATAAGTCCCGCTTTAGTTGGGCAGGGGACTGGTACTGAATTGTGATGAATCCCATTTTACGTGCTGTTTCTATATTTGGCCGAGAATCATCAATAAATAGGCACTCTTCCGCTTTGCGATTGATTCTTTTCAGCGTGATCTCAAAAATGGACGGGGCTGGTTTGATGATATGGTGTTCGCCGGAGATGATCATGTCATCGAATATCTCAAGAAAGTCATGCTGCTCTTTCATCAATATAAATTTCTCGGATGAGAAATTGCTCAATAGGTAAAGCGGCCAACCGGACTTTTTTAGATTTTTGGCAATCTGGATGGTTTCGTACAGGGTTTCTGTGATGCTATCCATCCAGTGGGTATCATACGCCTGGATCAGTTCCGCATATTTCGGGAATTGTTTGGATAGCTCAGCAACACCTTCCTTGAACGGGCGGCCAGCATCCTGATGGGCATTCCATTCAGCGAAGTGGATCTCTTCCAGAAAGGAGTCAACAGCTTCCAGCGTGGGGAAGAAGCGTTTGTAAAGGTTGCGGGCGTCCCAGGTAACGAAGACGTTTCCAAAGTCAAAGATGATGGTGGTGATGGGGGATTCCATAGGCCCTATTTTATCGCAACATATACAATGTCCACGGGAGATTGCCCGAAGCGGTATAATCGCGCTTCTGTAAAATAATCTGACTTTGGAGAATTTCCCTTGAGCCGCGTGATCAACCCCGATTCTGTAGGAAAAGAACGAACCCGTTTGACGAAATCCATTGTGCTGTGCATTCGAGAGCTGGCAAAGCAATCGGATGTGACGGCTGAGACGAAAGACCAGGCAGCGTACATTGCTCTAGCACTGCAAGCCATCGCCGACGGCATTGATGTGTCAGTGGCAGCGTGGGAGAAGCGAGATTACTGGGTAAAGGCTGATAAGTTCCGCATGGAGTGGATGTGGGCTGGGCAGGTAGCCGCTAAACTGAAGGCCGCAGTTCTCACTGATGATTGGGCAACGATCGCGATGCTCATGCCGCAGATCGCACAGAGATTTAACAAGATAGAAGTTTCAGACAATCACAGGCTGGGCAAGCCGTGGACAAGCGCCTATCAATTGCTGGCGTTTCATAGGAAGTTATAAACAAAAAACTCCGAGGTCTTCAAGACCTCGGAGTTTTGATTTAATGCATTACAGATTTTTCAAATGCAGTTTCGTATTCTTGAGCAACTCGATCATCAGATCGCGGATGTGCGGGCTGAGGTAGTGATGCTCAAGTGTGGAAAGGGGCAGGAAGCGCGCACCAGCGACAACGTGAATGCAGTTCGCGGCACCGCAGAGACAAATGAACGGCGCTTGCATTTCCCATTCAGTGGATGGGTAGAAGAAGGAAAGCTCTTCACCCTTCTCAATATCACGGCGCGCGATCATCACCATTTTTTCCGTGTCGAGGATCACATTGGGATCGCAGGAATGATTCAGCGCCGCAAGTTTGCCAACGTGGGTGTGCCTGTCACGTGCGATCTGCACTGTGAATCGATTGGGTTTGTCCATGATGTTTTCGCTTGGCATTGCACAGATCACTTCGCCTTTTTTGTAGGTTTGCTTTGTGATCAAGGTTCGAAATTTATTTTCTGTTTTGATGGAAAGTGTTTCCATCGTTGTTGTATTAACCATTTTATTTTCTCCTTATCAAGTATAAAACTTCAACTCGTTTGATTTAGTATAGCCGTTATGAATTTAATTACAAGGTATTAATGGATAATGTATTAATATTTTAAGGTTGTGTTATTAAATAAAAATAAAACATCATCAATAAATTATATTGATGATGTTAATTAAATTGTCGTATTTTTTTGAAATCAAAACAGTTTCATTTGAAGAGATGCTTTACGCCCATCCAGTAAAACATAAGGCGCTGCACGTTCGGCGATGACGCCAAGTTTTTTTAATGATGACAGATCGCGAATCTTTTTATTTCTTCTTGTACACAAAATTGCTTCTGCACCTTTGATGCCAATACCGGGGATCTTGATCAAGTCATGTTTTTCTGCTTTGTTTAATTCAATGGGCTGGTGAATTAAATTTATTTCCGCCCATGCCTGCTTTGGGTCGGTGTGGAGGGGGAGGTTGCTATCTTTAGTGAATGGCAGGTCTTCGATGTCAAAACCATAATCACGCAGAAGGAATGATGCCTGATACAGACGATGCTCGCGCATTGGATCAACGGCAGGTTTGTTTTCCAGCGGCGTATCGCGTATTGGATGGAACGCCGAGAAGTAAGCTCGCTTGAGCCTTACGTTTTTCGTCAGCCAGCTTGTGATGCCAAGCAATTCAAGGTCACTTTCATCCGAGCCGCCGGCTACGAATTGCGTCACCGTGGATGGATAACGTCCGTTCCAGAATTTGTAAGCGGGGACCGTCCTTCGAATTTCCTCCACCCACTTGAGCGAACGCAGCAATTCTTCAAAGAAAATCTTGTGCGGCGCGAGCTTTGCCAGCCGCTCGGTGCTGGGTGCTTCCAAATTGACCGAGACGCGGTCTGCTAATTGCATGGCGCGGTAGACCTGATCCTTCTCAGCGCCCGGCATTATTTTTAGATGGACATACCCACGGAACTGATGTTTCTTGCGAAGGATATCCGCGGTATCGAGGAGCTTATCCATCGTGCGGACTCCGCCTCCTGCCAGCCCGGAGCTGAGGAACACACCTTCAGCCATTCCTCCCCGATTCATTTTGCTGAAAAGACATGCGAATTCGTCCGGTTTGAAGGTGGCGCGGCGAAAATCCCTGCCTGCGCGGAAGGGACAGTAGAAACAGTCCCGTTCACAGGCGGAGGAGAGCAGGGTCTTGAGCAGGATGATCTTCTGTCCGTTGGGGAGTTGGGCAGGATGTGCAAAGGCTTGGTCATGCTCCTTCGGACTGAAGCAGGCTGGGGCGGGGGAAGAAGCGCCTGCCCTGAGCGTGTCGAAGGGAGGCTCTCCATCTGCTTCAAAAGACATTTGAGAAGATAACTCTTTGAGGGTTTCGAGCGAATCCATACATCCATTATAGAACATAAATTCTAATTATTCAAGC
>Ga0075156_10000261_pt1 | contig 26564 bp, 20 predicted proteins | sample JI81AbrownDNA_FD_70966 | JGI IMG/M metagenome (GOLD analysis project Ga0075156, IMG submission 70966) | Wastewater effluent complex algal communities from Wisconsin, to seasonally profile nutrient transformation and Carbon sequestration -... | ecosystem: Engineered > WWTP > Effluent > Algae...
TGTTATTGAAGCGGATATCGGTCGCCGAACCGGTCAAGGTCACCTGGGTACCTCGCGGCACGCCGGTAGTCGCCGCCGTACCGCTCAGCGCCACCGTAGTCACATCCGGCCCTGCCGGGGTGATATAAGGCGTACGCACTACCTTGGCGGCATAAATCAAAGCCTGCAGGTTCTGCGGTTTAATGGTGCTGTTATAGGTCGTGCAGCTCTGGAAGAACGATGTACCCAGCTCAAAGGTAAACGCCGCCACACCCAACTCACCGTAGCTGACAGCGTCGCTGGTACCGTCCGTGGGATAGAGGCCCACCGACTGCTGCGGCGTGTAGTTATTGAAGTAGGCAAACTTCCGTCCCAACGTCTGCAAGGCCGTGCCATTAGGGGCAGCGCTGGAGCGATCACCCCATGGCCATAGCACCAGTTGGCTGTAGCTGTGGATATCCAGATGGATGCCACTGGTGGTGGCAGGTGCGGCATCCCCCACATTGGGGCCACGCGAATCCGGCCAGAGCGTGCGCACATAAGCCTCGATCGCCTGGGTCTCCGGCTCGGAGGCCGGTGCAGGCCCGCGATAGGTGGCATTGCATTGGCTGCCACTGGAGCCCGTACCGCCGGTGGAGTTCCAGCTCTGTGTGAAATTCCGGTTCAGGTCGGCCCCGCGGCTGTTGCTGGTTGCCCCGCAATAGGCCTGGTTGGTGTTCTTGCGCCAGGACAAACCCATCTCCGCCCGCTTGCGGCCATCGGGGTTGGTATGCAGCAACATGTGTATCTCGTGGTGGTCCAGCAGCCAGGTGGCATCTGCATTGGTGCCATAGCCATTGATCAGCCAGCGAGCGAACTCCAGCACCAGCGGTGCGGTGGTGTATTCACGGGCGTGGATGGCCGAATTGATGAACAGCTTGGGCTTGCTGCCTGTCACGGCACTATTGGTCAGCTTCAACACGCGCATATCGTAACCACCCAGCCCATTCTTCTTCTGCCAGGAGTCGCCGATATCACTCCAGCTGGCCAGGGCAGGCTTGCTAGCCACAAAGCCCTGCGCTGCGGTAAAGGTTTCCTCTACCGTCTCATAACAGCTGTAGCCGGGTATCGCATACAGGTTCACATCATCGATCGGCTGCCCTTTGGTCAGGCGCTGACGCATCAGGTTCTGCACCTGCCCCAACACCTGCTTGCGCTGCGACATGAACCGCTCGGCCGGCTTGATACGGAAGCCAAACTGCCGCAACTTGCCCATGTCCTCACGGTTGAGTTCCATCACCAGGTAGCCACTCTCGTAGTTGGCCTCCAGTACCGCATGGTGGAAGGTGATGGCTGCCTTGCGGGCCAGGTCCAGCGAGGGAAAGTGGGCCTCATAGACATTACCAGCAGATTTGTCCTCCTCCAGCATGTCCAGCACGCGCAAGCCCTGCCCCATGGCAGCCGAGTCATGCGCCGAAACCAGCGGCGCAGCACAGGCAAGGACAGCAGCGACACATGCAATTTTCTTATACGACATTGCGTTTCTCCTTTGTTGTTTGCACTACGTAAGTAGCACCAGAGATGGTCCTTCCTGGCACCCTGCTTGCCGCCACGCCAACCCGGATCGGGGTTGCCCGGCACAAGTACGGTAAGCCGCTGCCTGCACGGCCAATTTGGTTATCAAATCAGCATGCGCGAGGATTAATTTTTTGCTGGTTTTTCAGTGCCTTCCGACACAAAGTCCCATGGCAATGTCACAAGGTGTTGCATGCACGCAAACAACAGGAAAGCCTTGCCTTCGCGCCAGCGTTTGCCAGACTGATTAAATATTCCCGTCTGGTTACCATCATGCAGCCTCCTTCCCTGCGTCGGCGCTTCTGGCTGGTTGGCCTTTGCGTCAGCCTGCTGGCCTGCGGCCTGCTGGGTCTGGCCCTGTGGCATATGCGCGGGCTGTCCGCCACCATCGATGCCAGTCTGGCCCGCAATCTGGCCGCCAACGAAAGCTTGCTGCTGCTTGAGAACGCCCATGTTCACTTCAAGATACAAGTGCAGGAGTGGAAAAACATCCTGCTCAGGGGCAGCGACCCGCAGATGCTGGAACGTTACCGCCGACAACTGATGCAGGAAGGCGAGCAAACCCGCAAGCTGCTGGCACTCCTGGAGGAGCGTTGGCGCAATCAGGGACGCGAGGCAGCCACCATCCAGCAGCTGATCAGCAGCCAGCGCAGCGTAGAGGCACGCTACCTTCAGGCCTTGCAAGCCCAGGACCCCACCCTGCCATTCAATGGGCAGTTGCTGGATCAACAGTTGGTCGGGGTTGACCGTGCCCTGACCCAGCGTCTGTTTGAACTGGTCCGCAGCGAAGAAGCCCGCTTCAATCAGCAACTTGAGCAGGGCCGGCGGGATGTCGCCAGCAGCGCGGCATCGGCCAGGGCGCAATATCTCTGGTGGGCACTGCTGGGCGCGGCGGGCAGCAGCCTGTTGCTGGCCTGGATAGGCCGCTGGCTGTTTCAGTTGCTGGGTGGCGAGCCAGCCTATGCTACCCGCGTGGCGCATGCCATCGCCGCAGGTGACCTAAGCCTGCAGATCGGCTCGCCCGGCCAGCGGCTGGGCACCAGCCTACTGGCCGCCATGCAGGACATGCAGACGACACTCAACGGCTTGCTGCTGGAGGTCAGGGAATCAGCCGAGCAGCTGGCTGACGCCGCCAGCCAAGTCGGGGCAACCGCCACCATGGTAGGCAGCGCCACCAGCGAGCAGGCTGCCAGCCTGGAGCAGACCAGCGCCGCCATCGCCGAGATCGGCAGCACCTCACAGCACAGCGATGACCAGGCCCAGATGGCTGCACGTATCGGCCTGCGCACGGCCGAGGTAGCACAAAGTGGTGGCGATGCCGTGCGGCAAAGCCTGGACGCCATCCGCGCCATTGCCGACAGGATCAAGGTTATCGACGAGATTGCTTACCAGACCAATATGCTGGCACTGAATGCCGCCATAGAGGCCGCCCGCGCCGGTGCAGCGGGCAAGGGTTTTGCCGTGGTTGCCGGTGAAGTACGCCGGCTGGCCGAGCACAGCCAGAAGGCTGCCCGCGAGATAGGCGAGCTGGCTGAACATAGCGTGGAGCAGGCAGCATCCGCCGGCAAGGTGCTGGACGAACTGGTGCCAGAAAGCCAGGAGACCGCCAAGCTGGTTGCCGCCATTGCCCAGGACACCAGCGAGCAGCGTGGCAGCCTGCAACAGACACAAACGGCCCTGGGCCAGCTGTCACAAGGCGCGCAGCAAAACGCCTCGGCCTCGGAGGAACTCTCTGCCATTGCCCATCAGTTGCATGCGCGCGCAGACGACTTGCATGCCTTGCTGCTGCGCTTCAAGCTGACTGACAAGCCATCCTGAGCTCATCAAGCCTGCTTGGCACCGCGTAACACCAGATAAGCCGCATAGAAGAAGAACAAGGCGAACAAGCCATCCCCAGCGCCATAGACGGCATAGAACATCCCGGTCAGCGGCGCCTGGGCAAACAGTACCGGCAGATCTGCGCCATTGTTGGACAACCACAGCAGCCAGTTGCCCAGATAAAGCAGCTTCTCGACGCCAAACACCAGCAGCAGCCAGGGAACCTGCCCATACTGGCGCCAGATGGACGCATAGGCCGCCCCCCACAGCATGATGGCAAAGAGCCCCAGGGTAGAGAAAACCTCGGGATCCGGCTCGCTCAAGCCAGCATTGCTAAAGCCTGCAGAAAAAACCAGAACGCCCAGTATGTTATAGGCGCCCGCCAAAAGCAGGCCGCGGCTGATCAGCGGGTGGGGGTGATTCATGAGAGGCTCCGTCCATCACAAGCCTTTAGCGTAGCATCTGCCGTGCAGCGGCGGCACCGTGTCGTTCAGATACAGCAAGCCAGGCACATGGTCACGAAGGCACCAGCAATTCCATATGCCCCGCCAAGGCCTCTATCAGCACCGATACCGAGCGCAGCGCCCGGCAATCCGGCCGTGTCAGCAGCCAAAGCTGAGTCGTGCATCCGGGCAAGGGTGGCGTCAATGCTTGCAGGCCCGGCACAATCAGAAAACCCGGCAGCACGGTCAGGCCCAGACCCGCCCGCGCCAGACTGGCGGCCGACAGTAGGCTGTTGCAGTGAAAACGCGGTTGCACACCAGGGTAATGCTGGCGCCGCCATAGGACAGACGCGTGGTCAGGCAGGAAATCATCCGGTGCTATCCAGTCCATCTCTGACCAAGGCCTGTCACCCTGGGCACGCAGATAGTCGACATGGCCGCATAGCTGGTAAGGCACCTCGCCCAGGCAGCGGCCCACCAGATGCTCGGGGGGTGTACGGGTCAGGCGTAGCGCCACGTCCGCCTCGTGCCGGCTCAGATTGGCAAAGTCGTTGGAAGCAATCAACTCCAGCCGCAGCGCCGGATACTGCGGCATAAAGCGCGCCAGTGCAGCTTGTAGTAATCCATGCAGGACGGTATCGGTACAGGTCAGCCTCACCGTGCCACTGACGATATCCCCCTCCTGCAGCACCGCCAGCTGGGCCGCCGCCAATGCCTGCTCGGCCCGCTCTGCCTGCTCGGCCAAGCGCAGGGCCATCTGCCCCGGCAGGTAGCCCGATCGACCTTTCTCGAACAGGCTGCTACCCAAGCCTTGCTCCAGCCGGCGTATGCCCCTGAACACCGTGGTCACATCCACCTGCAGCAACGCTGCCGCCCTGGCCAAGGTGCCGCCACGCACCAGCGCCAACACCAGCATCAAGTCCTCATGCCTCACTTGCATTGCACAACCGCAATCTCTTTTTGCATATACGCCAATATTCATTGCACCTACGCAAATATAGAGTGGGCCACCTCACGCCTGCAAGCGGCGTTTCCTCAAGGACAAGCCATGTTGCATAACCCACCCCTCCGCATTGCCCTGGTAGGCGACTACCAAGGCCAGGTTCTCGCCCACCAGGCCATTCCCCGAGCGCTCGAACTGGCTGCACTGGCACTGGACTGTGATCTGGCCCCCGTCTGGTTGCCCACCGACACACTACGCCAAGCCAGTGATCTGGATGGCTATGCCGGCATCTGGTGCGTACCCGCCAGCCCCTACCGCAGCACCGCAGGCGCCCTGACCGCAATACGCCACGCCCGCGAAACCGGCACACCGTTTCTCGGCACCTGTGGCGGCTTTCAACACGCCGTGCTGGAGTACGCCCGGCATGTACTGGGCTGGCATGCGGCAGACCACGCCGAGACGGCACCCATGGCTGAGCTGGCTGTCATCAGCCCCCTGAGCTGCGCCCTGCTCGAAGAAACCGGCCTGGTACAACTGCGGGCCGGCAGCCGGCTGGCTGTTGCATATGGCACCACCCATGCACTGGAAGGCTACCACTGCCGCTATGGCATCAACCCGGCCCTGCAAGCCGGTCTGCTGGCAGGGCCGCTGACCGCCGTCGCGCATGATGCAGCGGGCGAGGTACGAGCCGTCGAATTGACCAATCACCCCTTCTATATTGCCACCCTGTTCCAGGCCGAGCGTGGCGCACTACAAGGACGCCTGCCTGCGCTGGTCGCCGCCTTCGTGCGTGCCTGCCAGCTCCAGCAGGCCCAACACACGGTACAGCCGGCATGATCGCCCCTACCCCTGCCCCACCCTATTACGCTGTGATCTTCAGCAGCCGACGCACCGATGACGACCATGACTACGCGGCAACCGCCGAGGCCATGGTCAGGCTCGCCAGCCAACAAACAGGCTTTCTGGGGCTGGAATCGGTACGTGATGCCGATGGCAACGGCATTACCGTGTCGTACTGGGAGAGCGAGGCCGCCATCGCCGCCTGGCGCCAAAACGCGGAGCACACCCAGGCGCGGCAACGTGGCCGGGCGCAATGGTATGCCGCATTTAGCGTGCGGGTTGCAAGGGTGGACCGAGCCTATGGGACAGAACTGGACCCACCGGCATAGTATGGTCATAAGCAAACAGCCAGGGCGATGCCCCGGCTGTTTGCTTATTCATGCCACTAGACCATCAGGGCTTGGGATGGCGCAGGGTCTGTGCTTCCAGCACTTGCTCCCACTTCTGCTCGCCCAAGTCGTTGATCACCTTCAGCACCAGCCGGCGCTCCTTCTTGCTGCCCTCAAAGCGCAGCTGGCAGAAATTGCGCTCGCCCATGACCACGGTACCCGGCACCACACCAGGCCGGTTGCGCAGCTTCTCGTCGGCATATACGCCCGAGGTCAATGCAGAGCAAGTCAAATCATGCAGTGGATAGCTGCCCGGCCGCTCCAGCCTGCCCAGCTCGCTACGATGCACATCGCCGGACAGGAAAATCACGCCGTCTATCTTTGCATCGGCCAGAAACTTCAGGAAGTCCTCCCGCTCGGCCGGATAATCCACCCAACTATCCCCGCGCGGGCTCCTGCCCAGCATCTGGCTACCACCGGCAATCACCTTGAAAGGCGCCGTGGAGGCCAGCAGGGCATTTTTCAACCAGCTCATCTGGGCCGGACCGAACATGGCACGGTTGTTGTCGGTCAGGCGATAGTCATCGCGATACCAGCGGTTATCCAGCAAAAAGAAATCAGCATCGTTGTAGCTGAAGGTACTGAAAGCCCCCGGTACATCAGGCAAGCCATAGCTTGGGTTGGCCCAGTAGCGCTGCTGCAGCTTGAGCGCCTCACCCTTGAAGACAAAGCTCTTGTTGCTGTCATTGGGGCCGTAGTCATGGTCATCCCAGATGGCAACATGGCCACCCACCTGCAGGATTTCCTGCAGATAACCCTGGCTACGGTCACGCTGCCAGCGATAGGCCATGCCGGCCGGGCTATCGTAATCAACCTCTCGGTAATACAGATTGTCACCCAACCACACGGTCAGATCCGGCTTTTGCGCCGCCATGGTCTTGAAGATGCTCAGGTGGCGATCGCCATAGGGCTTACCCGGCCTATCGTAGCCAGGCTCATTGCCATAGTTGCAGGAGCCCGCCAGCACGGTGAAATCCGGCGCATCGGTGCGCCACTGCCACAGCGCCTGGGTGGCAAAACCGAAGACCTTGCCACCCGCCGCCGGCTTGTCGTTCAGTACCACCCGGTAGCTGTAGCGGCGGCCTGGCTCCAGGCCGAACACGGTGATATGGCCGGCATATTGCGCCTCGGCCGTCAGTGCCAGTGGCGCAGTACGACGTTTGGCGGCCTGTGTGCCCTCGGGCCAGTACTCTACGGTGGCACGGCTGGCGCCATCGGCTTGCAACCAAAGCGTCACACCACGCAACGTGGGCGGCCCAGCCATGGGTCCGGCGGTCAGATCAGCTGCGTAGGCAGATGCTGCCAGCACACTGGCCAAAGTCAGGGAATACAGGGATTTCAGCATGTGTTTCAACCTCATACCAAGGGCAGCGCAGCGCGCTGCGGGTGCCTAAAAGGGACATACGGCAGCACGGCCTGCCTTGCTCACTGCCTTACAGGCCCGCAGCGTGAAACAAAAGCGGGCTGGATGGAAGCCCCCATAAATGGAACAGGCGCCACAGACCTCGCGGTCTGCGGCGCCAGCCTGGGCTTTGCTGCGACGATTAGAACTCGTAGCGCAGCGTGCCCTGTACCGCCCACTGCGACTCACCCTTGGACTGGCGAGTCACCAGGTTCTCGACGCTGTCCATGGCGTAGACGTAGCGGCCTTGCGCATCCATACCCACATAGTTGACGAAGCTACGTGCCTGGCCGCCAGTGGTCTGGAAACCCACTTCATCGATATGGCCCCAACGCTTGTTCAGCATATTGGCCACGTTGAGGAAGTCCAGCGTCAGCGAAGCCTTGTGGTGCTTGCTGAAGGCAAACAGCTCCTGCTTGATGCGGATGTCAAAGCTGTTGACGAAGGGCGAGAAGCTACCGTTGCGACGGGTAGTCTTGCCGGCCGAATTGCGCAGCTCCTGGTGCTGGTTCACCACCTCCCAGAAGCGCTCTTCATTGGTGTGGCTCGTGGCCGTGTCACCAAGGAACACCACTTCACCCGAACCGGGGCGCGAAGGAATGTACATCAGGTCGTTACCGGCCAGGCCATCGCCGTTCAAGTCATTCTTGACGGTCCAGCTGTAGGGCTTGCCCTTACGACCTTCGTAGAACAGGCCCACGCTGGTCTTGAGTCCGCCAAACAGGCTGCGCTCCCAGTTCAGCGAGGCATTGACACGGTCACGGGTCAGGTAGGCCGAGTTGGCAGCCACTTCTTCGTTAGGGTTGAAGATGGAACGGCCGGCAAAGTTCGAACCCGAGGTGGACGAATTCAGCGGGCTCACTTCCGTAGCCGAAGTACGGGTGAAGGCCAGCGACCAGCCCAGGCCACCACGTGACGGCTGGCTCAGCGACAGCGTGGTTGCGTTGCCGCTACCCTTGCTGGTGCTGCTGGCCATCAGCACATTGTTGAACTTCTCATTGCTCAGCGCCTTGGCACGCAGCCCATTACAGCCCGTCGCCGAAGTATTGCTGCTACCGTCATCACGCCAGCAGTTGGGGTTGTAGCCCTGTGCGTTGTAGTACAACTCACGGCCATCCTTACCGGTGGCGGTAGGCGCACCCAGGTTCAGGTTGCGGTAGTAGATACCGGTACGGGTATTGGTGTAGACCCATTCAGCGCCCAGCACCAGACCGCCCCATGGCAATTCGTGATCAAACGCCAAGTTGGCTTTCCACACCGAAGGCTGGGTCAGCCCGTCTTCGATCAGATCCACGTTGACTGCTGGTACGGCGCCCGTGAAGTTGGTGCGCTGATTGTTGGGGTCCGCACTGAACACGCCGCCGGTAGTCGGGCAGGCCGCAAAACCGGAGATACCACAACCAACAATCTGGGTTGCCATGCCGCTATTGGCATAGGGGTTGCCCATCCACACATTGGCTGCTGCCCCCTGGAACAGGCCGAAACCGCCACGCAACTGAGTGGAACGAGCGCCATCGAGTTTCAGGTTGAAACCGACGCGTGGTTGCACCAGGACTTCACCGTCCATCGTGTAGGTGTTGTCTACACCGAAACCGCCAGTTTGGCGCACATTGCCAACCACATTGCCCGCCACCATGGGCTTGGCCACTTCAGCGTTAGCCAGCGGTGTATCGGGCAGGCCCTGCCGGTCAAGGCGCAAGCCGTACATCAGGCTCAAGTTACGGTCGATCTTCCAGGTATCCTGGGCAAACAGGCCTGTGTTCTGCACAGTGAACTTTGCAGCACCATCAGCACGGGTGCGGCCAGCCAAGGGGGCCTGCACCTGATAAGAGCTTGGGCGGCCTATACGGTAGTTCTCCAGCACGGCGGCGGCAACGCGCTCAGCCGAATCGCGCGAGCAATTGACTGTACCCAAGCTATAGGTATAGGTGGCGCTGCTGTTCACACAGGCAAAGGTGTAATCACCATTCACGTTTTGCAGGAAGGCATTGAAGATATCGTTGTCGGTGTAGTCCACGCCGAACTTGACTTCATGCTCACCCAGTTGCCAATTGGCGCCTACGTAGGTGTCCAGGGTCTTGGTACGCAGTTCATTGAACTGGCGGCTACGCTCGGTACCGAAGTTGAGCGAGCGGGTACCACCCATTACGCCCTCAGGCGAACCGACCGGTAAAGCACCAGCGTAATCCAGCTTGATGGCGGGTAGTTCGCTGTTCTTGTTGGGCACGCTGTCATAGTCGCGCTGCGACAGCTTGAATTCGGTGGAGAAATCCGGCGTCCATTTGGCGAACCATTGGCCCACCGTAGTCTCAATGACTTTCTCTTGGGTGTACCAGTGCGAGGACAGCGACAGCGAGCGGGTGCCGAAGTTGTTGTAGAACGGCTCGCTCTGTTCGGTCTTGGTATAGCGGAAGCTGGCACGATGGTCGTCGTTGATGTTCCAGTCCAGCTTCAGCAGGCTGTCCTTGACCTTCAGCTTGGTATCGGTGGGGGCTTCCCAGCCGCCGATCTCCATGCCGTACTGGCTGCGGCTCAGTTCCTGCACTGCATTGATGGTGGCCGGGGAGATGCCGACGTTGGTCAGGCTGCTGCCCAACGGGCCGAAATCGGGCGAGGAACGGCTGCTTTCCATCTCTTCGTAGTTGGCGAAGAAGAACAGTTTGTCCTTGATGATGGGGCCACCCAAGGTAAAGCCGGTCGTGGTTTCATCAAAGCCCGGTGCCTTGGTATAGCTATCACTGCTGCGGTTGTAACGATCGCCAGCGCCGTTCTCATCACGGTACACATAATAGGCGCTGCCGTGGAACTCGTTGGTGCCCGACTTGGTCACGGCATTGATGTTGGCACCGGTATAGCCGGTCTGCGACACATCATAGTTGGAGATATTGACCTGTACCGACTGGATAGCATCGATCGAGATCGGCTGCTTGGCCGTCGGCATATTGTTGGCCTCAAGGCCAAAGGTGTCGTTGATGGTTACGCCATCAATGGTCACCGAGTTGTAGCGGCTGTTCTGGCCACCGGCCGAAATCTCGCCGCGCTCCTTGTCAGACTGCGACAGGCGAGGGTCGGCCCGGGCATAGTCTTGCAGGTTGCGCTGGATGGAGGCCTGGGCTTCCAGATCGCGGCGGCTGATATTGGTGGTCGCGCCCATGGAGGACGAGCTGAACTTGCTGGAACGGCTACGACCGGTCACCTTGATTTCTTCGGCGCCCGATTTGCCCAGGGTAACGCTGTGGTTAAAGGTTTCGGCCAGGGGCAGCACGATATCGTCCGCCTTCTCGCTGGTGCCGTCCTTGCTGATAACGATGGTGTAGGGACCGCCCACACGCAGACCACGCGCCACATAGCGGCCATCCGCGCCGGAGGTGGCCGTCGCAGTGGAGCCCGACTCCATGTGCTTGATCACCACCTGTGCGCCGGCAACCGGCTTGCCATCGGCGCTGGTTACCAGACCGGTCACCGAGGAAGAGGTATTTTGCGCCAATGCTGGCGCTACCAATACGGCAACTGCCAGACTGACGGCGGTACGCGAGAAATTGTTGAAAGGAAACATGTTCTAGCCCTGGTTTAAAAAATAGCAGCCGCGCTCACACGAAAGTTTCGTGTAAGCTTATCGCGACGAGACCCCGGCATTCTGGTTACCATTTGTTACAAAATCACTTCATTTCCGCATAAGCTTATCGCCCGAACCTAGGCGCACTTACCCGCGTCGCATGAAAACACGCCGCAAAATTCAAAAAAACTATTTTATTTCAATCGCTTGAATTAAAGCGTTAACTCTAAAATGGTCAATTCGTTGCAAAAATGCGCCACTCATAAAATGTTGCAAAAAACACGCAGATTACAATACTGAATTTTGTTTTGAATACAGAGGCTTGGAGTCAAGCCCTTCTGTCAATACCCTCACCGTCAAGGCGCGATGCAACAAAAAAGGGCAGCCCTAGGCTGCCCTCTTGTCACTTCATCCATCTCAGTGCTTAGCGCTTCAAACAAAACCCAGCGTAGCGGTTCTGGCTAAGCGCGCGCAGCAGACAGTACGTGGGTACGGCAAGCTCGCACGACAACGCCAGAAAGGTTTTGGTAGTGGCGCTTAGAAGCGCCCCTTGAGCTTCTGATTGCGTAGCACGCACAGCAAATCAGCGGCAATATGGGCTGCTGCCAATGCCGTGATTTCGCTCTGGTCAAACGGCGGCGAGACCTCCACCACATCCATGCCTATCAGCTTGACCGGCTCCATGCCACGGATGATGTGCAAGGCCTGGGCACTGCTGAGGCCTGCCGGCACCGGGGTACCGGTGCCTGGTGCAAAGGCCGGATCCAGGCAATCGATATCAAAGGTCAGATAGGTGGGATTGTCGCCCACGATCTCGATGATACGGTCCAGGGTAGCCTGCGCGCCGTTGGCATGCACCCAGGGTGCATCCAGCACGTTCATGCCCATGAAGTCATCATTCCAGGTCCGTATGCCCACCTGTACCGAACGCTTGGGGTCGATCAGGCCGTCCTTGATCGCCTTGTAGAACATGGTGCCGTGGTTAAGGCTGTCCGGGCTGTCGTCGGCCCAGGTATCACAGTGGGCATCGAAATGGATCAGGCTCAACGGTTTGCCAAACTTCTCGGCATGGGCCTTCAGCAAGGGGTAGGTGATGTAGTGATCGCCCCCAAAGGTCAGCATTTTGGCGCCGCTGGCCAATATGGTACGGGCATGCTCGACGATGCTGGGCGTAATGGTGAGCGGATTGTGGGCATCAAACCAGCAATCGCCGTAGTCAATCACGGCCAGGTCGTCGAACGGGTCAAAGCCCCACGGAAATGGCTTGAGCTCGGCCAGTTGCACGCTGGCTGCACGTACCGCCGCAGGGCCAAGCCGGGCCCCCGGGCGGAAGGTCACCGCCAGATCCAGCGGCACGCCGCTGATCACCACGTCTGCACCGGTCAGATCGCGGGTGTATTTGCGGCGCATGAAGCTGAGCACGCCTGCATAGGTATTCTCGATACTGGAACCATAAAGGCCATCGCGACGGATAGCGCCGTCGCCGTAGATCGGTTGGGTCATGCAACATCTCTCCGATAAGGGCATTGCCGGTCCTGTGCAAAGGGAAGCGGACACTGGCAGCACCCATGCGCCATACGAGTGCTTGACACTCCGCCGACGACTCCCATCCATCTTTCAACAGCCGACGCGTGAAGGCTGCACAGGCCGACAAGGCCCGTAGGCGAAGCTTAAAGGCTACGCCCCGAAAGCTCAATTTCCCTGATCGGCATCGGCACGCATACCGCGCTGGCATGGCAAGCCGATTCGAACCAGCAAGCCCGCATCGAGTGTCATATGGTTAGTGTGTGCCCCCTCACCCTGCAACCATGCCCAATCAACGCAGCCAACACTGTCTGGACTACCTCCTTGCCGGCCTGCTTGCCCTTGCCAGCCTTGGGGTACAGGGCGGTGTGGACTGGACCGCCATGGAACAACGGGCGGCCGACGACCCCATCAAGGTTCGCGAGGAAACACTCAAGCTCAGCCGTGAGCTGCAGGCCAATGGCGACAAGCGCGAAGAACTTGCCGCATTACGCCTGTTGGCCATCACCTCTGCCCAGATGGAGCACTACACCGATCTGGATATCGTGCTGGCACGCGGCCTGATGCTGGCGCGTGAGCTCAACCAGGCCGGCAGTGAATCCACTCTGCTGTCGCTACGGGGGCGCTTGCTGGCACAAAGCGGCAAACAAGCCGAGGCCATGCGGGACCTGGACGCAGCCATCAGCTTGGCCGAACGTAACAAGCAGCAGCGTGAACTGGCCTCTGCCCTGCAGGAAAAAGCCCGGTTGCTGCAAGGTGAAAGTCGGTTCAACGAGGTCTTGCCCCTGCTGTTTCGCGCCCACGCCCTGTTCGATAGCCTCAAGCTGACGGCCGACGTCAGCGGCGTACTCAACGACATTGGCAATGCCTACAGCACGCTGGGTGATGAGGGCCAAGCGGTGGACTATTACCGCCGTAGCCTGGTGGGCCTGAACCCGGCGCGGGATCGCCATGCCTTGTCGGTACGGCAATACAATATCGGCGTCAGCCTGTTGCGCCTGGAGCGTTGGCAGGAAGCTGGCGATACCTTGCGCGAAGCGCTGGCCCACTCCGAAGCGCTGAACGATGCGACTGGCGTAGCCTATGCCCGCTTCAGGCTGGGCGCCATCGATCTGAAGCAAGGGCGAACTGATGCCGCCTTGCAGCAGCTTGATCTCGCCTTGCAGGAGTTCCGTCGCACCCATCTTCAAGACATGCTGTTTGGCACGCAGTTGGCGCGAGCCGAAGCACTGGCCGGGCGTGATGTCCGTGCCGCCATGGCGGCGATGGCCGAGGCCGAGGCCATCTTCAAGCAGAACCCCACCGCCCCACGCAAGCTGATGCTGCACAAAACCAGCAGCCTGGTCTACAAGCAGCAAAGCCGCTACCGGGAGGCGCTGGCCGAGCTGGAGGCCTGGGTACAGGCGAACAAGGCCAATGATGAACAGTTCAACCGCAAGCTCACCACCGAGATGCAAGCGCGGTTTGACAGCGAGCGCAAGGAAGCCGACAACGCGCTGCTGAAATCCGAACGCCGTCGCCAGGCCGCCGAACTGGAAGCCGGCAAAAGCCGCCGCCTGCTACTGCTGTTGGGCCTGCTGTGCAGCGTTATCGCCATCGCCACGCTGGCTTTTGTATTGCTGCGGCAGGTCAGGCAGAAACAGCGCTATGCGGCCCTCGCCATGCATGATGAACTGACTGGCGCCCCTAATCGCCGGCATATCCTGGCGTACGGCCAGCGACAATTGCATGCCTGCCGCGAAGAAGGCCTGCGCTTCTCATTGGCGGTGATTGATCTGGACCATTTCAAATCCATCAATGACCGCTACGGCCATGAAGTCGGTGACACCGTACTGCGGCGCTTCGCCCAGGTTTGCCAGCCCACGCTACGGCGCGGCGATAGGCTGGGCCGGGTGGGCGGTGAAGAATGGCTGCTGATCATGCCCGCCACCCATAGCAGCGAAGTCCCCCTGGTGTTCGAGCGCATGCGTCAACACCTGCAGGCGCCACAGGAAGACCTGCCTGCCGAGCTGATCATCGCCTTCAGCATGGGCGCAGCCGAGGCCCAGCCCGGCGAGAGCTTCGAGCGCCTGATGCGGCGCGCAGATGCCGCCATGTATCGGGCCAAGCAGCAGGGGCGCGACCAACTGGTCATCGCCCGGCCCAGCGAGGCAAACTAGAAACGATGGCGCGGCAGTAACCGTACTATCTGGCCTTTGTGCGGCGCACCGTCCAGCCGGCCAGACAGATAGGGGTAAGCCAAGCGGCTCAAGACGCTGATGGCGCCTCACAGCGCGTACGGACCATGGGGAAATCCCGCGACTTTGCCTGCCCCTTGATCTGGCCCTCTATCCTAGCCAGCAAACTGCCATCAGGCTGCAGGCTGTACAGGATGCGCTGCGGAAAATCATGCGCCAGATTCTCGAACACCAGCGAACGACCCTCCGCCCTCAGCAACTTGAACGTGGCCTCCGCCTGGCCGGAAGGTTTGGCGGTATAAGCCAGCTGACCATCCGCCACATGGATGCGCAGGTATTCGAACTCCCGCGTCTGGCCCTTGACCACGATGCGCGATACGCCCAGCAGCATGCCGCCTGCGGGCTGCGACCATATCTCGACCGAACCCGGCTCGCGCTGGCTGTGCTGCCAGCAGCCACTGAGCCATGACAGACCATCCACGGCGCTGGTCGTATCGGCAGGAACCTGATTGGCATCCCCCGCCCAGCTCAGCAATGGCAGCGCCAGCAGGCAACCCCCTAGCAGCGGCAAAAATTTCATGGTCCCCACCCTACTCTATGGTTTGGCGCACTCGCACACCGGATTGCCCTTATCGAACACCACCTTCCAGACACCGGGCGCCTCCTGCCGCCAGACTGAATTGAAGGTCGCCACGATCTTGCCGGCAGGGTCACGCACCGGCCCGCTGCTATGCGCCAGTGTGCCCGATGCCAACACCTCCACCGACTGAGGCTCCCAGGAAAACGGCGCAGCCGCACCTTCGAAGAAACCCTTCCAGCCCGCAGCCACCTCTGCCTTGCCGTGCAGCACCTTGCCTCCCCCGAAAAACACGGCCTCGTCCGACAGGAAACCGCTGAAAGCCGCGTGATCGCGGTCTGCCATGGATTTGGCAAATGCACGCTCGGCATCGGCCACCTGCGCTTGCAGGGCCTTGGTCTCCAGTTCGGCGGTGTTAGCAGTCATACTCAAGGTCAGGCTCATGGCGGCAATCAGCAAAGCAGGTAATCGTTTGTACAAGATGGGTACTCCGAACATTGTGGAGCATGCGGCTCAGGGGTTCTCGGCAGACCAGGTTTTCATGCGTTCCTGCAGCTCGGCCTCGGTCAGGTCTTCCAGATGGGTGGCGATATGCCAGCTATGCCCAAACGGATCGGACACACTACCCACCCTGTCGCCATAGAACTGGTCGGCCACCGGCCTGTCCAGGCTGCCGCCGGCAGCCACTGCCTGCGCCACCACGGCATCCACATCCTCCACATAGAACATCAGGGTGCTGGTGCGGCCCTTGAGGGTATGCGGGCTGATGGCGCCCCAAGCGGGGAATTCATCCGACAGCATCACCCTGGAATTTCCCAACTGTATCTCGGCATGTGCAATCTTGCCGGCCTCGTCCGGCATGGTCAGGACCACTGTTGCACCAAAGGCACGCTGGTAGAAATCCAGCGCTGCATGGCCGTCATGCACGGTGATGTAGGGCGTAATGCTGTAATAGCCATCAGGGATGGCGCGCGTTGCCTTGCTCATGGAGACCTCCGGGTTTGTGCTTGTGCAAACAGTGTAGATAAGCGCAATCCGTTTTGCCGGCCGTGCAATATCCGCATCGGCTTGTAAAGCATATTCAACAGTGCTAGCTTGCTGCCAGTACCTCGATCACGCCCGGAAACCCGCCATGCTGAAGTACGATCGCCAGCCGCATATCGACTCCTACTACGTCGCCAGCACCCCTGACATCCCCAGCTACCCCGCACTCGACGGCAGCACGCAGTGCGATATCTGTGTAGTCGGCGGCGGACTGGCAGGTCTGTCCAGCGCCTTGAATCTGGCCGAGCGTGGCTACAGCGTCGTGCTGCTGGAGGGCTCCCGCCTCAGCCATGGGGCATCAGGCCGCAATGGCGGCCAGGTCATCAACGGCTATGCCTGCGATATGGATACCCTCAGCCGAGCGGCTGGCGAGGTGGCCGCCAAGGCCATGTGGGACATGTCGCTGGAAGCCATAGACATCATTGAGGAGCGCATACAGCGCCATCAGATTGATTGCAACTGGGAGCGCGGCCACACCCTGGCTGCCGTCAAACCGGCCAAGTTCAACGAACTGGTGCAATGGCAGGCCGAGGCCGAACGCCGCTTCGGCTACCAGCACTACACACTGTGGGACAAAGCCGAACTACGCCAGCATCTGGATAGCCCGCGCTACTGCGGTGGACTGTACGACGCCCTCGGCGGCCACATCCACCCGCTCAAATACGCCTTGGGGCTGGCCCGTGCCGCACACGCCGCTGGCGCCCGCCTGTACGAGAACACCCCCGTTACCCGTATCGAGCAAGGCGCCCAGGCCAAAGTCCATACTGCCAGCGGTGTGGTGAGCTGCAAACAGCTGATACTGGCGGCAAATGTCTCGATGGGTGATCTTGCGCCCACCTTGGGCAACAAGATCATGCCAGTGGGCACCTATGTCATCACCACCGAGCCACTAGGTGCAGCCCGCGCGCAATCCTTGATCAACCCGAACTTTGCCGTGGCCGACACCCAGTTCGTACTGGATTACTACCGCCTCACCCGCGACCATCGCCTGCTGTTTGGCGGCAAGGTCAGCTACTCCGGCCTGCCCCCACCCAACTTGGCCAGCGCCATGCGCAGCGACATGCTGCGGGTATTCCCCCAGCTCGCCGATGTCCGGATAGACCATGCCTGGGGTGGCTTTGTCGATATCACCATGAGCCGTGCGCCGCACTGGGGCAGGCTATCTCCCAATGTCTATTTCTGCCAGGGTTTCTCCGGCCACGGCGTTGCCGTGACCGGCCTCGCCGGCCGGCTGATCGCCGAGGCCATTGCAGGCCAGAATGAGCGCCTGGACCTGTTCAGCCAGATCAACCACCACCCCTTCCCAGGCGGCAAACTGCTGCGCATGCCCAGCTTGGTGCTGGGCATGGCGTGGTACAGGCTACGTGATTATTTCTAGCCGTGACGCGTGTCGTGCGCGCAAGCCGCAGCATGAACAATCTCTGGCTGGTGGCCTGCCTTCACCGCTTGGATCGTCGGTGCAATAGACTTGCGTAGGATCAGGCTCTGATAGCTGCGGCCGGTAAAGCGCAGTGACTCGGCCAGGATGTAGCCCTTGCGCAGGTAGTAGGCCAGCAAGTGGCGCGCCTGTTGCGGTGTATCCAGCGCCAGCGCATGGCAGCCCTGCCCCTGCGCCCATCGCTCAGCCATGCGCAGCAAGGCCTCCCCCACGCCGCGGCGTTGCCAGTCTGGTTCCACCGCAAACTGGTGTACGCTGGCTACACCCGGTTCCCGGTAGGCATCGGCCTCACTCTGGGCCAAGGCACCATATACCGTCAGTGTGCCAACCAGTTGGCCGTTCACCTCCGCCACAAAGCCTTGGCCGCTTGCCAGGCGTGCTTGGGTAGCGGCTGGTGGTTGCCGAGCACTGGCGCAATCCAGCCCCATACGCGCCATCGGTGCAAAAGCGCGGTGCAAGAGTTCCGTCAGGGCCTCAGCAGAGTCCTTGCCCTGCCAAGGCCGCAGCAGGACAGGAGGCATCCAGGTTTTGTCCATGCCCAGCACCTCAAAAGCGCACTACACGCTTGCGCTCAACCTGGAAATCCGGGCGCAGCAAGCTGTCGCAATCGTGAAAGTATCGCGAGCTGTCCGCCAACAGGCTGGCGCCACTGCGGCGGCATAAGGCCATGCCGCAGCCCTCTTCCGTCAACAACTGGCTAAGCAAGGCATGTGGAACACCTGCCTCCACCAAGTGCACGGTACTCACGCCATGGCCCAGCGCATCCAAGGCAGCGCGTACCGTTGTGGCGCCAAGGGCTTCCGAGTGCTCACCCAACCAGACTTCCAATTGGGTACGGCTGTTCAAGCCATCATGGCTATCCACCGCATGCAGCACATCGCTGTTCACCATCAGTACCAGTGTGTTGGCCTTCAGGCGCTGAGCCAGCAAGCTGCCTATGCACTCGGGCAGCAATAACTGATCGTTGCCATCCGCGTCAGGCGCCATCGGCATGATCACCGGCAGCAGACCCTGGGCCTGCATGATCTGCAGCAGGCTTGCATCCAGCTCTGCGACTTCCGCTGCCCGGCCAGCCGTAGCGGGAGGGGCGGCACGCAGCAATTGGCCATCCTGCCCAGCAAGCCCGATGGCCCTCGGGCCATGCTGATTGATCAGCCGCACCAGTTCCAGATTGATTTCAGCCATGGCCGTCCTCGTCACCTGTGTTGCCACCCTCTCGACCAGGCTTGCGCCCCCGGCAGCATGGAAGGCCGGGGCGCCACCATGTATCAAAACTGTCTGGGCGCCCATCATGGCGAGCAGGCTGATGTCCTGCGCAAAGGTCTGCCGTATGGCTGGGTCATAGCTTGCTGTGCCGGCAAAGACCACCACCACGGTCTGCCGCTGCAATGCCTGGACAAACGGCAGCGATCCCGCCAGCAGATCGGCATTGAGGCCTTGCAGACAGTTCTGGGCGTTTACCTTGGCGGGTGCCGCCATACCAGTGAAATGACGGACATTGGAGGTCATGATGTTTGGCTTTCGAGCAGGATACGGCGCACATCGAAGGGGGTGGCTGCAGCGCGTAGCAAAGCGCGGAATGATCGCTCGCAGAACAGCCGGGCGGCATCGGCGAGAATTTGCAGGTGATCCTGGCTGGCATGCTGGGGAACAAGCAAGAGGATGAGCTCGCCGACTGGCTTGCCGTCTGGCGCGTCAAAGGCGATGGGCTGTTCGGGACGGACAAACACCGCCAACGGGGCGGAGAGGTCGGACAAGCGGGCGTGGGGTATGGCTACCCCCTGCCCCAATGCGGTCGAACCCATACGCTCCCGCGCTTCCAGACTACCGATGATGGGCTCGGCTGCCAGGCCATAACGCCGCTGCAGGTGCCGTGCCACATACTCAAACAACTGGTGCCTGTTCTGCACCTTCGCATCAAGCAGGATGTCCTCTACAGGACACATTCGGGCCAAGGTATTCATGGTTATTCCCTACGTCCGGCCGGGGCTTGCAAACCCGCGCCCTGAGGCCACAGCGGGGCGATACCGGATGATGGAAGTGCATGGATTGCGCTTATGCTTGCGAGCGTTGCTACATCCGGTATCGCCAGGAAAGTTTATGTGGCTGGACGTAAAGAAGGCATATAGAGCGGTGCCTCACAGCTAAAGATTGCGTAAAGCGGGTTTGATCCTGCTACCCAATGGCACCCCCACGGCAAGTGGGCCACGGTGCTCCCTACACGCCAGGGTAGTCGCTACGGCTAGCCTGCTTGAGGGCGAGAAGCATCGTGGGCACCAGTGGCTTCATGGCCCACACCCACCAGCCTGTACCCCACCCCCAGCTCAGTCACAAAATGCCTGGGCTGGCTGGGGTCTGCTTCCAGTTTCTGCCTGAGATTGCCCATATAGACGCGCAGATAATGATCGCGCCCACTGGCGTTAGGCCCCCATACTGCCATCAGGAGTTGGTGATGGGTCATGACCCGGCCATGGCTTTTGATCAGGGCCGATAACAAGCGGTATTCGATGGGCGTAAGGTGGACTGCCATGCCGCCACGGCTGACTTCACGACCAGCCAGGTCCACGCTGATCTCGCCAAAGCACACCACAGCGCTGCTGGGCTGGATACTGGCACTGTTACGGCGCAGCTGGGCCCGCACGCGGGCCAGCAGTTCCGGTACACCAAACGGCTTTACCAGGTAGTCGTCGGCACCGGCGTCCAGCGCCGCGACCTTTTCTTCTTCGCGGTCGCGTGCCGACAACACGATCACCGGCGCCTGTGTCCAGTTGCGCAGCTCGCGTATCAGTTCGCGGCCATCACGGTCCGGCAGGCCAAGGTCCACGATAAACAGTTCAGGCTGGCGGCTGGCAGCCTCGATCAGGGCCCTGGCCACGGTCTCTGCCTCGAACACGGCGAAACCTTCGGTTTCCAGCGCGGTACGGACAAAGCGCCGGATATGGGGATCATCTTCTACGATCAGCAAGCGTTGCGCACTCATGGGCAGCTCAATGTGGCGCCAGCTCGGCCTCCGCCATCGATGGCGGCGTGCCCAGCGGCAAGGTGAAAACAAAACGGGCACCGCCTTCCGAGCGGTTCTCAGCATGGATGCGGCCACCGTGTGCTTCGATGATGGCGCGGCAAATGGCCAGGCCCAGCCCCACACCAGGCAGTGCCGATTCATTGTCGCCACGCTCGAACTTGCCGAACAAGCGCTCCTCGCGCCCGTCGGGCAGGCCAGGGCCATTGTCTTCCACCACCACCCGCAACAGATCACCACGGTGCTGCGCCCGTATGCAGATTTCGCTGCCGGCAGGGGTGTACTTGGCGGCATTGTCCAGCAGGTTCACCAGCACCCGCTCCAGCAATACCGGGTCGAACTCGCACAGCGGCAGATCAGGCGGCAACTGGCTTACTACACGGTGGCCTGCCAGCACCACGTCCAGCTGACGCCGTGCAGAGCCCAGCACTTCTTCCAGCGAGTGCCAATCCCGCCGCAGCTCTACCGCTCCCGATTGCAAACGCGCCATGTCCAGCAGCTTGCCGACCAGTTCGGCCATACCCCTGGCCTTGTCGCCCACCGCCAGTGTCAACTCCTGGCGGCTGGCCTCGCTCAGTCCCTCGCGCCCCAAGGTATCGGCCAGCCCCACCAATGCCGTCAGGGGGGTGCGTAAATCATGCGAGACGGCGGTCAGCAGCCCATTGCGCAGGCGCTCGCCTTCCATGCTGACCAGCGCATCCTGCGCCACTTCCACGAAGTGTACCCGCTCCAGTGCCAGTGCCACCTGGGCGGCACAGGCTTCCAACAGGCGCCTGTCCTCGGGTTCGTCCAGCAGCGTGGAATCCATCGCCTGCAGCGCCAGTACACCTCGCGTGCGCATGGGCGCCTTGAGCGGCAGGTAGTGCGCCGGGCTGGCGGGCAGGGTTTGTGTGCCCTGCCCCGCAGCCTGCTGATGGTCATACACCCATTGGGCAATCTCGCTATCGGCCTGCAACAGCTCATGCTCGCCATCCGCATGCTGGCCCGCCGTCGTAGGGCGCACCCGCTCGTGTGAATCAGGTAGCAGCACGGCACAGCGGGCGTGGAAGACCCCCTGCAACCGTTCCAGTGCCGTGCCCACGATCTGCTCTGTTGTCAGCGCACCCGATAGTTCACGCGCCAGCCCGGCCAGTTCATCCGCCCGCCGCTCGCGCTGGCGGGCCACGTCAGCCTCGAACCGCAGCTTGGCTGCAAGCTGGCCGATCACCAGGGCCACCCCCAGCATCAGGGCGAAGGTCAGTACATACTGTGTATCGCTCACCGCAAAGGTAAACCGCGGCGGCACGAAGAAAAAATCAAAACTCAACACGGCCGCCAGCGCCGCCCAGGCACCCGGCCCACGCCCATACCGTAGCGCAGCACCCACCACAGCCAACAGGAACACCATCACCACATTGGCCAGGTCAAAGACCGACAACAGCGGCGTAGCCAGCAGCGTGGTCACAGCCACATAGGCAGTTGCCCAGGCATAGCCGCGCCAGTCTGGCCGCGCTGGCCTGCCGCGCGCCTCCCGCTCGGCCTGCGCGCTGGTGTCGTCCACCCCCACCAGGTAAAGATCCAGCTCCACCGCCTGTTCGGCCAATTGGTCGGCCAGACCAGGCAGCAGCTTGCGGCGCCAACCCGCCTTTAGCCTATGGCCTATCACCAGCTTGCTGGCATTGCGGCTACGGGCATAGGCAGCCAGGGTTCTGGCTGCATCGGATCCCGCCAATGTCGCCGTCTCAGCGCCCAGCTCTTCAGCCAGCTTCAAAGTTTCCAATACCCGTGCCCGTCGTCCGGCCGGTAACCGTTGCAAGGCCGGGGTCTCGACATAGACAGCAATCCAGTCGGCCTGCAGCTTGGCTGCCAACCGGGCCGCTGCCCTTACCAGCTTCTCGCCGCTGCTACCCATGCCCACGCACACTACCAGTCGCTCCTTGGCCTGCCATACGTTGGCAATGGCACGATCGGCGCGATAGGCCCGCATCTGGGCATCCACCCGGTCGGCAGTGCGGCGCAAGGCCAGCTCGCGCAAGGCAATGAGATTGCCCTTGCGAAAGAAGTTACGCGCTGCGCGTTCGGCGGCATCCGCCAGGTACACCTTGCCGGCCGCCAGCCTCGCCAGCAGCTCATCCGGCGGCAGGTCTACCAAGGTCACCTCGTCCGCCACATCAAAGACCTGGTCGGGCACCGTCTCGCGTACCCGCACCCCGGTAATCGAGCCCACCACATCGTTCAGGCTGTCCAGATGCTGCACATTGAGTGCTGTGTAGACATCAATCCCGGCCGCCAGCAACTCCTCCACATCCTGCCAGCGCTTGGCATGGCGGCTACCCTCCACATTGCTGTGGGCCAGCTCGTCCACCACGATCAAGCGAGGCTTGCTGGCCAGTGCAGCGTCAAGATCAAATTCGGCCAGCAATTTGTCGCGGTATTGCATCTTGCGCGAGGGCAGCATGGGCAAGCCCTCCAGCAGTGCCCCGGTCTCAGCCCTGCCGTGGGTTTCGACTATACCTATCAGTACATCCACACCCTCGCTCAGCTTCTGCCGGGCAGCCTGCAACATGGCGTAGGTCTTGCCTACACCGGCACAGGCACCAAAGAATATCTTCAGCTTGCCCCGCGCAGCGGCCATCGCCTCTGCCTGCAAGGCTTCCAGTAAACGATCTGGATCAGGTCTTTGTTCATTCATGGTTCTATGCCGGTCATCAGGCCATTATGCGGTGGCGCCAGGCTGCCTGGCGAGAATGCAGGCGAGGTGCATGGCCTTTGACCATACACCTCGTATGCACAACAAACATGGCGCAGGCCGCTGCCACCGGTCTTTCGAAAGGATATCGGGCAATTAACCCGCGTTGGCAACAGCCTGCCAGGCTTGCCTTCAACCTTGTTTCAAGCTGCAAAACACGGTTGTGCCAGCCCTACGCTCAGGTTCTACCTTGCGTATTCAGCGCCATGTTCAGTGTCAGCACATTCACTGTGCGATCGCCAAAAATACGCCAGCTGGGGTACTCGGTATGGGCATCCACCAGCCGCTGCACATCCTCCGGCTTCAAGCCACGTGCCTTGGCTACCCTGCCTATCTGGTAATAGGCAGCAGCAGGCGAGATATGCGGGTCCAGCCCCGAAGCCGAACTGGTGACAAGCTCCGCAGGCACCGGGCCGGCTTGATCAGGATGGGCGGCACGCATCGCCTCTATCCGTGCCTTCACCGCCTCGGCCAAGGCCGGATGCTGCGGGCCATAGTTGGAGCCGCTGGAGGCAGCCACATTGTTTGGTACTGGCCCGGTGGCCGATGGCCGCCCCCAGAAATACCTGGGGCCGCTGAAGCTCTGGCCTATAAGGCTGCTGCCCACTACCTGGCCCTGCTGGTAGATCAGGCTGCCGTTGGCCTGTTCCGGAAACACCGCCTGTGCCACACCGGTAATCGCAGCGGGGTAAAGCACACCGGTAATGACACTCAGCACCACAAACAACGTCAAGGCTGGACGTATCAGGTTCTTCATCATGTTTACTCCTTGCGGGCCGGTGCCATGGGCGATGCCCTGCACCGGCTTGTCGTCTTAAGCCAGGCCCAAACCGCCCAGCACCATATCGATCAGCTTGATGCCCACGAATGGCACCAGCAGGCCACCCAGGCCATACACCAGCAGGTTGCGGCGCAGCAGCGCACCAGCAGCCATCGCACGGTAGGCCACGCCCTTCAGTGCCAACGGTATGAGGAAGACAATGATCAAGGCATTGAATATCACCGCCGAGAGTATGGCCGAGGCAGGACTGTTCAGACCCATCACGTTCAGCGCTGCCAGTTGCGGATAGGTCACCGCGAACGCTGCCGGGATGATGGCGAAGTACTTGGCCACATCATTGGCCACCGAAAAGGTGGTCAGGGCGCCGCGTGTCATCAGCATCTGCTTGCCGGTCTCGACTATCTCGATCAGCTTGGTCGGGTTGCTGTCCAGGTCGACCATATTGCCGGCCTCCTTGGCAGCCTGGGTGCCACTGTTCATGGCGACCGCCACATCGGCCTGGGCCAGCGCCGGAGCGTCGTTGGTACCGTCGCCCGTCATGGCAACCAGCCGGCCTTCAGCCTGGTAGTCGCGTATCAGCTTGAGCTTGTCCTCCGGCCTTGCCTCCGCCAGAAAATCGTCCACACCGGCCTCGGCCGCGATGGCAGCAGCGGTCAGGCGGTTGTCGCCGGTGATCATCACGGTCTTGATACCCATCTGGCGCAGCTCGGCAAAACGCTCCTTGATACCGCCCTTGACGATATCCTTGAGCTCCACCACCCCCATCACCAGATTGCCGTCGGCCACCACCAGCGGTGTACCGCCACGGCGTGCCACCTGCTCAACCAGCTCGACCACTGCCTGAGGCCACTGTCCGCCCTGGGCCAATACATGAGCCCTGACTGCCTCTGCCGCGCCTTTACGTACCTGGCGGGCGCCAATGTCCACCCCGCTCATGCGGGTCTGCGCCGTAAAGTGAACAAACTGGGCGTCGTGCAGTTCGCGGCCACGTAGCGCAAAGCGTGTCTTGGCCAGCACCACGATAGAGCGTCCCTCGGGCGTCTCATCAGCCAGCGAAGCCAGTTGGGCCACGTCCGCCAGTTCACCATCGCTCACGCCCGGCGCCGGCAGAAAAGCACTGGCTTGGCGATTACCGAGGGTAATGGTGCCGGTCTTGTCCAACAGCAGCACATCCACGTCACCGGCGGCTTCTACGGCACGGCCTGAGGTGGCGATGACGTTGGCCTGCATCATCCGGCTCATACCCGCCACACCGATCGCGCTCAGCAAGCCGCCTATGGTGGTCGGAATCAGGCAGACCAGCAGCGCCACCAACACCGTCACACTCACCGGGCTGCCGGCACCTGCCGCATTCACGCTATACATCGAGAACGGCAACAGGGTCGCCGTCGCCAGCAGGAACACCAGGGTCAGCGCCACCAGCAAGATGGTCAGGGCAATCTCGTTAGGCGTCTTCTTGCGCTTGGCGCCTTCCACCATGGCAATCATGCGGTCCAGAAAGGCCTCGCCCGGATTAGCCGTCACACGGGCGATCAGCCAATCGCTCAGTACCCGCGTGCCGCCGGTGATAGCCGAAAAATCGCCTCCCGACTCACGGATTACCGGGGCAGATTCGCCCGTAATGGCCGACTCATCCACCGACGCCACGCCTTCCAGCACCTCGGCGTCGGCCGGTACGGTGTCACCGGCTTCCACCAGCACGATGTCGCCCCGACGCAGGCTGGCAGAGTCCAGCACCGTTACCTTGCCATCACGGCTGGGCTGCGCCAGCTTCTTGGCGACGACATTCCGGCGGCTACCCCGCAATGCCGCAGCCTGGGCCTTGCCACGGCCTTCTGCCAGCGCCTCGGCAAAGTTGGCAAACAGCACGGTAAACCACAGCCAGGCCGCAATCCCCAGGATAAACCCGGCGCCCGCTTCACCCTCTCCGCCCAGGGCGTGGATGCCCAGCACCGTAGTCAGCACGCTGCCTACCCACACCACAAACATCACGGGGTTACGGAACTGCGCCTGCGGCGACAGTTTTCTGAACGACTCCACCACGGCCGGCTTGAGCAGCACAGGGTCCAGCAAACGCCAGGATTGATTCATCGGTTTGTTTTCCTGCATGGCCGCGCCCGTGGCTGGCGTGGCTGTCTTTAGTCTGTCATTCATCTCAGCCTCCTTGGCCAGCAAACAGTTGCAGATGGTCGACCACCGGCCCCAGGGCCAGGGCGGGGATATAAGTCAGGGCGCCGACGATCAGCACCGTGCCCACCAGCAGCACGACAAACAACGGCCCGTGGGTAGGCATGGTGCCAAGCGACGCAGCCAGTCTGGGCTTACGCGCCAGCGAGCCGGCAATGGCCAGTA
>Ga0075156_10000262_pt1 | contig 26558 bp, 23 predicted proteins | sample JI81AbrownDNA_FD_70966 | JGI IMG/M metagenome (GOLD analysis project Ga0075156, IMG submission 70966) | Wastewater effluent complex algal communities from Wisconsin, to seasonally profile nutrient transformation and Carbon sequestration -... | ecosystem: Engineered > WWTP > Effluent > Algae...
CGATCGCGGTCGAAGGTCAGGGCTGGTCGATGCCGGCGGCAGCGCGATCCGCGCCGAGCAGCGAGTGGGCAGCGTGGTACTGCTCCTCGGTAACCGCTTCGAGCCAGGTGGTGGCGTCGCCCTCTTCGGGTGCGATGAGGAGCGCGAGGTGGCACATCAGGTGGTCGGTCGTCGCGCCGTGCCAGTGTTCCTCGCCGGGCGGGGTCCAGATCGTCTCGCCGGGGTGCAGGACGAGGACGCGTCCGTCGCGGGTGCCGACGAAGCCGACGCCGTCGGTGCAGTGCAGGGTCTGGCCGAGCGCATGGCTGTGCCAGTGGGTCCGGGCGCCGGGGGTGAACCGAACCTGGGCGGCGACCAGACGTGACGGGTCGCTGCCGTCTGCGATGCCGTCGACGAACACGTCACCGGTGAAGGTGGCGGCCGGTCGCTTGCGGGTCGTCGGGGTGGGGTACTTCTCCATGGTCTTCCTTCTCGTCGGGTGACGGTGGGGGTGGTGGGCCCCCGGGTGGGTCAGGCCGGGGGCAGCACCTCGCGCACGCAGGCCAGCGCGTTGAGCGTGCGCGGGTACCCGATCCACGGCAACAGTTGGGTCGCGACATCGATGAGGACGACCCGGCCGTTGCCGACGTTGGCGTTCCCGGTGATGTGGCCCTTCAGCTGCGACTCGCAGCCGCCGAGGGCGCTCAGCATCGCGAAGGTGAGCAGCTCCCGGGTCGGCACGTCGAGCCCACCGCGGGTCCACGTGTCGCCGAAGCAGTTCGCGCTCAGGAACTCATGGAGGTGAACCTCGTCGGCTGGCGCGTTGTCGTAGCCGGCCTGGATCCGGTCGCCGAAGATGGCAGCCTGGAGGGCGAAGCCCGCCTCCCGGCGGGTCGCGGGCGTAGTGGTCGACTGGGCCTCCAGCGGCAGCTCGATTCCCCGCTCGGTCAGGACGTCGTTGGTGGCGTGCAGGAAGTCGAAGACCCGGGCCTGCCCGCAGTAGGGCACGGCGTGGTACACCACCTCCTTGACCTCGACGGGGGTAACCCCGACGTTGAGGGCCGCGCCCAGCATCACGCGGTACTCCGCCACCGCGCCCAGCGCGATCAGCGCCGCGAGGGTGACCTCCAGCCGCAGCTGGACCGGCAGGAGGCTGCGCGAGGCGACCTCGTCGAACGCGAAGTTGTCGAACACCTCCACGAACTCGGGGTCAGTCCGAGCAAGGGAGGAGGTGTGGGAACCGAACAGCACCGCGTGATTCGTGTGCGCGGCGTCGGTGATGGGCATGGGTCTCCTCCTGGTCAGAACGATTGTGGGAGCCGCCGGCGTAACGGTCCTCTCATCGTTCGTACAGTTCCCATGCAACGCGGTTCCGCCGAGCCGAACAAGCTCACGTTGCTGCGGGTACTGCCAGTACCCCCCAGACTCGTCGCAAGTCCGCCCAGTGGGATCGAGGCGTCGGGCGTCCCCAACGCGAGCGATGCGTAGAGCCAGGTACGCCCCTCGCCGGTGCTGACCTCCCCGGCTGGCCCCATGCCGCCACCACCAGCGGCCGGCCAACTCCACCTGAATTCCTGGATGTCGTCCAGACAACCCTCGTCGGGGTCACGTTCAATACGGCCGGCTGGGCCATTCCGTGGGGAACACGTGGGGAACACGACTCACGCGTGGGGAACGAACGCGCCGTCCGAGGCGTCGCCGGTCACCTCAGCAACGCATTCCCCGTTGCCAGCAGCAAGTCACAACATCGGGACATGAGAAAGGCGGGAGGTTTTCGCCTCCCGCCTTTTCGCTGTATAACCCCTAGTCAGAGGCGCCTTCTGTGCGCGAGAGAGGAGTTGAACCTACCGCGGACGGCGACGGAACCGAGCGCTGACAAGGAGTTTTGTGCAGTTCCGATGGGCTGGAGGGACGCCCGTGGGGCAGATGAGGGGCACGACTCGCAGCTCAGATCACTCCTGTTCAAAGGATCGGCGTCGCGTTCCAGACCCGGTGTCAAGCAGAGCGGCCCATCGCTGGGCATCTGCGGGGGTGTCGAGGTCGTCGACTATGACGTCTCCGGGGTCGATCCCGAGGAGGCGGAGCGGCCCCAGTAGCCGATAGAGCGCGGTCAACGGCGGGCTGCCGCGATCGGCCAGTCTTGCCTCGAGCGTAGCGGCGCGGTAGCACCCCAGGAGCCACTGGCTGCGGCCGTCAGCGTCGAGCAGGCATACCCCGTCATGCTCGGGGTCGGGCACTGCCGTAAGTAGTCGGGCGACGGCGGCTTCTGCGTCCGGCAGGTCGCAGGCCAGCAGCAGCAGCCACTCCGCTGGACTTGTCAGGGCTGCGAGCCCGGCCGCGAGTCCGGCGACTGGGCCACCGAATACCGGCTCCTCACGTGTGCGCAGCACCTGGTCAGGGACGTCGACGTCACCGACGACCACGATCCGGTTTGCGCCTCCGGCGGCTACGAGCGCGATGTCGAGCATCCGGCGTCCGGCAACCAGGAGGTCGGGCTTGCTCGGCGCACCCAGGCGGGCGCCGCGGCCCCCAGCGAGGATGATCGCGTCGTAGTCCGTGATCACAGCATCCTCACCGTGACTCGGTCGCACGGCGCAACCTCCGTGACATCTTCGGCAACGATCGCGATCGCGTCCGCGGCGGCGAGCGAGGTGACCATGTGGGAGGCCGAGCCTCGCGAATGCGCGGGTCGGGCGAGGAGGCGCCCGTCGGGGTCGGAGGAGAGCCGCACCGGCAGAAGCTGTTGCCGGCCGGCTGGTGACCTCCAACCAGTGGCAGCGACGGCTGTCAGGTCGCTCCTCGGCATGGTGCCCTGGATCCTGTCGAGCAGGGGTCGTACCAATACCTCGTAGGAAAGAGCCGCCGAAAGCGGGTTGCCGGGCAAGGCGACGATGGGTGTGCCGCCTGGCCAGAGTCCCCATCCTTGCGGTTTGCCCGGCTGCATCCGGACGTGTCGGAACGTTCCGCCGCCGTGCGCGGTGAGTACGTCCCGGACGACGTCATAAGCGCCTACCGACACGCCTCCGGCCACGATGACCAGATCGGCGGCTGCCGCGCTGCGGTCCAGCCACTCGACGAGATCCTCAGCCCGGTCACGCAGGGGCGATCGGGTCAGGACTTGGGCGCCGTCTCTCGCCAAGGCGGCGGCGAGCACGACCGAGTTCGACTCATAGATCTGGCCGCGTGCCAGCGGAGAGCCGTCCGCGACCAACTCATCGCCGGTAGCTGCCACCAGCACCACTGGACGTGGCCTAACCGAGACGTGGGTGTGGCCTGCAGCGGCGAGCGCGCCGAGGAGGGCGGGGGTGAGCCGGTCGCCAGCTGCAGCTAAGAGTTCGCCGACCTTGATGTCCTCGGCGACACCGCGCACGTGGATACCTGGTCTGGCCGGCGCCAGCCTGACCTCCACATGATCGGCGCCGCCGTCTGTGTGTTCCACGGGGACGACGGTGTCGGCGAAGGTGGGTAGAGGCGCCCCGGTCATGATGCGGACGCACTCTCCGGCCCCCGCTGCCGGGTCGGCCGGGCCGCCCGCCGGTACGTCACCGACGACCCGCATGAACACAGGGGCGCCCTCGACGTCGGTGAAGCGCACGGCATAGCCATCCATCGCAGAGTTGATGAAGGTCGGGATGCTCACCCGACTGGAGGTTGCAGCAGCCACGACGCGGCCTAGTGCCTCAACGAGACGCAGTGCGACAGTCCGCTCGTCGGGCTGCACCAGCTGGAGTAGCTCAGCCGTGTACTCCTCGATACTCAGCGACAGCCGGGCGGCAGAGGTCACGAAGGTGCGTCCTTGGCGGCAAGGCGGACGATGCACAGTTCCGGGGTGACGTATGGCTCGAGTGCGTCCACCTTCCACGGATCATCTTCCTGGAGGAGTCCGGGCACCAGGCCCAGGTGAAGCCGACAGACGATGTCTGGATCCTCGCCCGCCAATGCCGCGTAAGGGCATGGCTTGAGCTCGATGGATGGCGGCGGCCCGTCGACCAGTTGGGGTTGGTATCCCATCCTGGCGAGGCAATCGACCAGTCGCGGCAACGCCTCAGCCGGGTCTGACGACTGCCCGACGAGCAGCTCCGCCCCCCACGATTTCCCGGCTGCTTCTGCGCGGTTGCCGCGGTCGTCCATGGGCCCGGCATAGTGCCGGACCATGGCGGCGGCGAGGTCGAGATAGGGCGGCTGGTTCGGGGCGGGATCGGCCGAGTAGAGGACGCGTGGCCACCCAGAGCGCTGTCTGCTCTCCGCTTCCCGATGAACTAGTCCGAGGTTGAACAGTCCATCGAGGTGAAACCTGGCGGTGTTCTGGTGCAGGCCGACGGCTGCAGCGATGGTGGCCACCGGTTCCGGGGCGCCAGTGTTGCGCAGATGCGCCAACACTTCCGCCCGGCTCGGCCCGAACCCGCGAGCACGCGGGCCGGCGTCGAGTTTCATGCTTGCTCCTTCCGCGCGCCGCCCATGGTCGAACGTATCTACTAGAAGATCGTAACAATCCCGCACTACGGTGGTGTGGAAACCGCCAACTTCGTGCAGAAAGCCGGCCGTGCCCACAATCCTGACCCCCTTGGGGACGCTCGCCGACGCACACGGCCGCGCGGCTCGGGACCTGCGCATGTCGCTGACGGACCGGTGCAACCTGCGCTGCACATACTGCATGCCCGCGGACGGGCTGGCCTGGCTACCCACCCCGGAAGTGCTCACCGACACAGAGGTCGTCCGGCTGGTAGGCGTGGCTGTGGGCCAGCTCGGGGTCCGGAAGGTCCGCTTCACCGGCGGCGAGCCGCTCCTGCGACGCGGACTCGCCGGGATCATCGCCGGGGCGAACGCACTGCGCACCGACAAGGGCGTGCCGCCAGAGCTGTCGCTGACCTCGAACGGCATCGGCCTGGACCACCGGGTGGCTGAGCTGGCAGCAGCAGGACTGAACCGGGTGAACATCTCCCTGGACTCCCTCGACAGGGGGCGGTACGCGACCCTCGCGCGACGCGACCGGCTCGACGAGGTGCTGGCCGGTCTGGCCGCAGCCGACGCGGCCGGCCTGCGGCCAGTCAAGGTCAACGCTGTCGTCATGCGCGGGGTCAACGAGGCCGACGTCGTGCCGCTGGCCGAATTCTGCCTGCAGCACGGCTACCGCCTGCGGTTCATCGAGCAGATGCCGATCGGCCCACAACACGGCTGGGACAAGGCGTCCATGGTGCCTGCAGCGGAGATCCTCGAACTACTCGCCGGGCACTTCACCCTGTCCCCCAAGGCTGGCCGGGGGTCAGCACCCGCAGAGGAATGGCTGGTTGCAGAAAGCGATTGTCACCCGACCGGCAGTGTCGGTGTGATCGCTTCAGTCACCGCACCGTTCTGCGCCGCGTGCGACCGAACCCGCCTCACCGCGGACGGCCAGGTGCGCACCTGCCTGTTCAGCCTCACCGAAACCGACCTGCGCACGCCGCTACGCAACGGTGCCAGCGACCAGGAGCTCGCTGAGTTGTGGATGGGCGCACACCACGGTAAATGGGCGGGACACAACATCGGGCGGGCCGACTTCCAACAGCCCGACCGCACCATGAGCGCCATCGGAGGATGACAGTGAAGATCACCTACTACGCCGGCGCAGCCGACGCCGCCGGGTCACCGGGCGCAGAGTTGGACGCCAGCGACCTGACCGCTGCTGAACTCACGAGCCTGCTCGGTCGCGACAACCCGCGCCTCGCCGAGATACTGCCGCGCTGCACCCTGTTGATCGACGGCACGCCCGTCCCCGACCCGGGGACCCTCATCTCCGCCCTTGCTCGGGTGGACGTCCTTCCACCGTTCGCACGGGGCTAGGTCCGCCGCCACAGAGGCATCAATCGAATTTCCCGTTGATTCGTAGAAATCGGCGCGCGCGGCTCGAAGCGTCGCTAGTCTGACGCCATGAGCACCCCGCCAGTCCAACTGGACGGTCCCGCTGCCCGTGGCCTGCTGAAGCTGGGTAGGTACTTCACGAAGTGGGACGAGACCGATGACAGCCGCGCCGTGTTCCGCGAGGGCGGCCGTGCCGGCGACGTCTTCTACCGCGACCGATGGAGCCACGACAAGGTGGTTCGCTCCACGCACGGGGTGAACTGCACCGGCTCGTGCTCCTGGAAGGTGTACGTCAAGGACGGCATCATCACCTGGGAGTCGCAGCAGACCGACTACCCGTCGACCGGTCCCGACCGTCCCGAGTACGAGCCCCGTGGTTGCCCCCGCGGGGCCGCGTTCTCCTGGTACACCTACAGCCCGACGCGGGTGCGCTACCCGTACGGACGCGGCGTGCTGCTGGAGCTGTACCGGGAGGCCAAGCAGCGGCTCGGCGACCCGGTCGAGGCCTTCCGCGAGATCTCCACCGACCCGGTCAAGCGGCGCCGCTACCAGCAGGCCCGCGGCAAGGGCGGCCTGGTCCGGATGAGCTGGGCCGAGGCGATCGAGATCGCCGCCGCGTCCTATGTCAACACGATCAAGAATTACGGCCCCGACCGGTGCGTCTCGTTCAGCCCGATCCCGGCCATGTCGATGGTCTCGCACGCGATCGGCACCCGGTTCAACCACCTGATCGGCGGCGCGATGACGTCGTTCTACGACTGGTACGCCGACCTGCCGGTGGCCTCGCCGCAGGTTTTCGGCGACCAGACCGACGTCCCCGAGTCCGGCGACTGGTGGGACGCCACCTACCTGATGATGTGGGGCTCCAACGTGCCGGTCACCCGCACCCCGGACGCACACTGGATGGCCGAGGTGCGCTATCGGGGCACCAAGGTCGTGGCCGTCGCCCCCGACTACGCCGACAATGTGAAGTTCGCCGACGAATGGCTGCCGGCGCAGGCCGGAACCGACGGCGCCCTGGCGATGGCGATGGGCCATGTGATCCTGAAGGAGCACTTCGTCGACAAGCAGACTCCCTTCTTTCGTGACTACGTGACCCAGTTCACCGACCTGTCGATGCTGGTCCGTCTGGTCGAGCATCCTGAGGGCCATGGCCTGACGGCATCCAAGTTCATCACCGCCAAGGATCTTGGGCTGGGTTCGGGCACCGACCACGACGCGTTCAAGACCGTGCTGTGGGACAAGGCCGCCGGCGCTCCCGCCGTCCCCAAGGGTTCGATGGGCTTCCGCTACGCCGACGACGGCCCGGGTCAGTGGAATCTCGAGTTGGGCGACCTCGACCCGGCGCTGTCGCTGACCGAGACAGGCGACTACGAAGCCGTCGAAATCGCCCTGCCCTGCTTCGAGGATCCCCGCGGCGAGGGCAGCGTGATCCGCCGCGGCGTACCCGCCAAGCGCGTCGGAGACGACCTCGTCACCACCGTCTACGACCTGATGCTCGCCCAGTACGGGGTGGGTCGCGACGGCCTGCCCGGGCAATGGCCGGCCGGCTACGACGACGCCGACGTTCCCTACACGCCGGCCTGGCAGGAGGCGATCACCTCGGTGCCGGCCGAGGCCTGCCTGAGGATCGCCCGCGAGTTCGCGGCGAACTCCGAGGTCTCCAAGGGCCGCACGATGATCATCATCGGTGCTGGCATCTGCCACTGGTTCCACGCCGACGTCACGTATCGGGCGATCATGTCGCTGCTCATGCTGACCGGCGCGATCGGACGAAACGGCGGCGGCTGGGCGCACTACGTCGGCCAGGAGAAGTGCCGGCCGATGACCGGCTGGTTCAACCTGGCCAATGCGTTGGACTGGATCCGTCCACCGCGGACGATGATCGGCACCGCCTACTGGTACATGCACACCGACCAGTGGCGCACCGACGGGTACTCCGCCGACCGGATCAAGTCGCCGTTGTCGACCGGCAAGCTGGACGGGCTGCACACCGCGGACGCGTTGGCCCTGTCGAGCCGACTCGGCTGGATGCCCTTCTACCCTCAGTTCGACCGCAACCCGCTCGACCTTGCCGATGAGGCGAAGGCTGCTGTCGCTCGCGGCGAGGCCGACACCGTGCAGGATTGGATCGCCGCCAGGCTGAAGTCGGGCGAGCTGAAGTCGGCGATGGAGGACATCGACGCACCCGAGAACTGGCCACGGACGATGATCGTGTGGCGCTCCAACATCATGGGCTCCTCGGCCAAGGGCAACGAGTACTTTCTCAAGCACTTACTCGGCACCCACAACAACCTGATGCCGAACAACTACGCCGCAGATCAGCGTCCCGAACACGTCGCCTGGCACGACGAAGCGCCCGAGGGAAAGCTGGATCTGCTACTCAGCGCCGATTTCCGGATGACCTCCACCACCCTGCTTTCCGACATCGTGTTCCCGGCGGCCACCTGGTACGAGAAGCACGACATCTCCTCCACCGACATGCACCCCTTCGTGCACGCCTTCACCCCGGCGATCGACCCGCCGTGGGAGGCGCGCACCGATTTCGACGTCTTCCACGCGCTGGCGCGAGCGATCGGCACCCTGGCCAAGGAGCATCTCGGTACCCGATCCGATCTGGTTGCGGTCGCCCTCCAGCACGACACCCCCGGCCAGATCGCCCAGCCCGGCGGCACCGTCCCCGATTGGAAGGACACCGACCTTCCCTGCGTGCCGGGGAAAAACGCCCCCGCCCTCACCGTCGTCGATCGCGACTACACCGCGCTGGCCGACCAACTCTCCAGCGTCGGGCCGCTGGCGGATCGGCTCGGATTCACGGTGAAGAACATCACCTACGACGTGAAGCACGCAGTCGAGCGGATCGGCAAGCTGCACGGCGTGATGTCGCACGGCGTGGCCGCGGGTCGCCCGGCCATTGACACCGATCAACGCTTCGCCGAGGCAATCCTGACCTTCTCGGGTACGACCAACGGCGAACTGGCCACCCAGGGCTTCCGCGACCTGGAGCGCAAGACCGGGCGCAAGCTGGCCGACCTGGCCGAGGGTTCGGAGGAGAAGATCATCACCTTCGCGATGACTCAGGCCTCGCCCCAGCCGGTGATCACCTCACCGGAATGGTCCGGCTCGGAAACCGGCGGACGGCGCTACGCGGCCTTCACCATCAACACCGAGCGGCTGAAGCCGTGGCACACCCTTTCGGGCCGGATGCACTTCTTCCTGGACCACGACTGGATGATCGACGCCGGTGAGCAGCTGCCGATCTTCCGTCCACCGCTGCACATGGGCACGGCTTTCGGCGAACCCGAGCTCGGCCCGAACGGCGAGAAGGCGATCGTGCTGCGCTACCTGACGGTGCACAACAAATGGTCGATCCACTCCGAATACCAGGACAACCTGTTCATGCTGTCTCTGGGACGAGGCGGCCCGCAGGCCTGGCTGAGCGTCAAGGATGCCGCCAGCATCGGCGTCGCCGACAACGACTGGATCGAGTTGACCAACGCCAACGGCGTCTTCGTCGCCCGAGCAGTGGTCAGCCACAAATTGCCGGACGGGGTCTGCTTCGTCCAGCACGCCCAGGAACGCACGATCGACATCCCCAAGTCGGAGGCCACTGGACGGCGCGGCGGCATCCACAACTCGGTGACCCGAATCCTGGTCAAACCGACCCACCTGATCGGCGGCTACGCCCATCTGGCCTATGCATTCAACTATTTGGGTCCGACGGGCGTGCAACGAGACATCGTCTCGACCGTTCGCCGGCGCTCGCAGGAGGTTCAGTACTGATGCGAATCATGGCTCAAGTGGGCATGGTGATGAACCTCGACAAGTGCATCGGGTGTCACACCTGCTCAGTGACCTGCAAACAGGCCTGGACCAACCGGGCCGGCACCGAATACGTCTGGTTCAACAATGTGGAGACCAGACCGGGCTTGGGCTACCCCCGGCGCTACGAGGACCAGGCGAAGTGGCGCGGCGGCTGGGAACGCACCGCCAGCGGGCGGCTCAGGCTGAAGTCGGGGGGCCGGTTCCAGAAGCTGCTCAGCATCTTCGCCTCGCCGGTTCAGCCCGAACTGCACGACTACTACGAACCGTGGACCTACGACTACGACAACCTGGTGAAGGCTCCGCTGGGCGACGACTTTCCGGTGGCACGGCCGAAGTCGCTGATCACCGGCAAGGACACCGCGATCACCTGGTCGGCGAACTGGGACGACTCCCTGGGTGGCACCCACGTCACCGACGAACTCGACCCGGTAATCGAAAAGTTGCGCGCCGAGGCGAACTCGCAGATCAAGTTGGAGTACGAGAAGAGCTTCATGTTCTTCCTGCCCCGGATCTGCGAGCACTGCCTCAACCCGTCCTGCATGGCGTCGTGCCCCTCAGGCGCGATCTACAAGCGCGCCGAGGACGGCATCGTGTTGGTTGACCAGGACCGCTGCCGTGGCTGGCGGCAATGCATCACCGGCTGTCCGTACAAGAAGATCTACTTCAACCACCGCTCAGGCAAGGCCGAGAAGTGCACGTTCTGCTACCCACGCCTTGAGGTGGGCCTGCCCACGGTGTGTTCGGAGACCTGCGTCGGCCGGCTGCGCTACATCGGGATCATTCTCTACGACGCCGACGCGGTCACCGCGGCTGCCGCGACGAAGGACGAGAAGGAGCTCTATCAGGCACAGATGGACGTGATCCTGGACCCGCACGATCCCCGGATCATCGCGGGGGCACAGGCCGCCGGCATCCCCGAAGACTGGATCGACGCCGCCCAGCGGTCGCCGGTCTACGCGCTGATCAAGGACTACAAGGTCGCCCTGCCGCTGCACCCTGAATATCGGACGATGCCGATGGTGTGGTACATCCCGCCGCTGTCTCCGGTCGTCGATCTGCTGAAGAGCCAGGGCCATGACGGCGAGCACGCCAACAACCTGTTCGGCGCCATCGAGGAGTTGCGTATCCCGGTGGAGTATCTGGCCGAGCTTTTCACCGCCGGTGACACCGACCGGGTCACCCGTGTGCTGCAAAAGCTGGCCGCGATGCGCTCCTACATGCGCGGGGTGACCCTCGAACTGGGCCGCGATGAAGACCTCGCCACGGCAGTGGGCATGACCGGGGCCGAGATCGAGCGGATGTACCGGCTGCTGGCGATCGCCAAGTACGACGAGCGCTACGTGATCCCCAAGGCCCACGTCGAGCAGGCGCACAACCTGGAGGAGATGGGCTGCTCGCTGGACTTCGAGGAGGGCCCCGGCATGTTCGAGTCCGGCCCCTTCGGCGAGGCGTCCGGACGCCCGGTGCCGGTCGCGCTCGAGCTGTTCAATGCGTCCCGGCTACGGCAGACGGCCGACGACCAGTCCGAGACCGGGCAGCCGTCATGACCGCGGCGCTGATCTACCAGGCCGCCGCCCTGGTGTTGTCGTACCCGGACGAGCGGGTGCTGGCGGCCGTCCCGACGATCCGGGCGGCGCTGGCCGGAACGGACGCCGCGACACTCTTCGAGCCGGTTCTGGCGCACCTGGAAGGCGATGACCTGCTGGCCCTGCAGTCGTACCACGTCCAGGAGTTCGACCTGTCCCGGCGGCACGCGCTGCACCTGACCTACTGGACCGAGGGCGACACCCGGCGTCGCGGCGAGGTGCTGGCCCGGCTCAAGCAGGTCTACCGCGACTCGGGACTGCTGGTGGACACCGGCGGCGAACTCCCCGACTACCTGCCGATGGTGCTCGAGTTCGCCGTCCACGACCCCGAACGTGGCGTGCCGCTGATGGCCGGCTATCGGCCCAGCCTGGAGCTGCTCCGGTTCGGCCTGGCCGAGGACGGCCTGCCGCACACCGGCGTGCTGGCGGCCGTCTGCGGCACGCTGCCCGGGGAGTCGCCGACCAGCCGCGCGGAGGTCCAGGCCATGGCCCGCGCCGCCCAGCCCAGCGAGGAGGTCGGCCTCGAACCGTACGGCGCCGAGCCGGCGGTGGCCTTCCTGGGGCTGCCCCAGCTGCCCACGCGCGAACTGCAGAGGAGTTGAGCATGGCCGTGCTGTTGTGGGGCGTGCTGCCCTACGTCACCGCGCTGGTCCTCATCGGTGGCCTGATCTGGCGGTACCGCTACGACCAGTTCGGCTGGACCACCCGGTCGACCCAGCTGTACGAGTCGAAGCTGCTGCGGATCGCGTCCCCGCTGTTCCACTACTCGCTGTTCGGGGTCCTCGCCGGTCACCTGGTGGGCCTGTTCATTCCGAAGTCCTGGACGGATCTGGTGATCACCCAGGACACCTACCACGCGTTCGCCCTGTACGGCGGCGGCATCGCGGGCATCGGCACCGTGGTCGGCATCGCGATGCTGATCTACCGGCGGCGCACCACCGGCCCGGTCTTCATGGCCACCACGGTCAACGACAAGGTGATGTACGTCGTCCTGGTGGGCGCGATCGTGCTGGGCATCTGGGCGACCCTGACCGGTGACCACACCCCCGACGGGCATCACCACAACTACCGCGAGACCGTATCGGTCTGGTTCCGCTCGCTGCTGATCTTCCAGCCGGACGTGGACGCCATGGCCGCCTCCACGATCCAGTTCCAGATCCACATCCTGGTGGCGTTCGTGCTGTTCATGATGATCCCGTTCACCCGTCTGGTGCACGCCTTCACCGTCCCGTTCCACTACCTGTTCCGGCCCTACATCGTGTACCGCACCCGCGATCGGCGTCCGATGACCCACGCCACCGGAATGAAGCGCGCCGGCTGGGAGCCGATCGGCACCCCGGACCGTAAGCGAAAGGCAGAATGACCAACGCGGCCCCACCCGTCCCCGAAACCGGAGACGGGACGATCCCACCCGACCAAACCACCCGGCGCGACGCGAACCGGGTACTCGCCATGTCGACCGTCGACTTCACGGTGATGTTCGCCGTCTGGATGATGTTCGGCATCCTCGGCATCGAGATCCAGCGCGAACTCGCCCTGTCCGACATCGAACTGTCCTGGATCAGCGCGCTGGCCGTCCTCAACGGTTCGATGTGGCGGCTGCCGGCCGGCATGATCGCCGACCGGATCGGCGGCCGCACGGTGACCATCGTGATGCTCGCCGCGACCGCCGTCCCGGCCTACCTGGTCTCGACCGCGCACAGCTACGGCGTGCTGCTGGTGCTCGCCTTCCTGGTCGGCTTCGGCGGCAACCTGTTCAGCGTGGGCGTGGCCTGGAACGCGGCCTGGTTCGGCCGCGAGCGGCAGGGCTTCGCCCTCGGCCTGTTCGGCGCGGGCAACGTCGGCGCCTCGATCACCAAGTTCATCGGTCCGCCGCTGATCGCCGGGACGGCCGGCATGACCTTCGTCTTCGGCGTGCAGGGCGGCTGGCGGCTGGTGCCGGTGATCTACTCCGTCCTGCTGGTGGTGCTGGCCGTGATCACCTGGGTGGTCGTGCCGCGCCACGACCGGATGGCCGGCAGGAGCAAGCCGGTGGCCGAGATGCTGGCGCCGCTGCGGCACGTGCGGGTGTGGCGGTTCAGCCTGTACTACGTGGCCGTGTTCGGCGCCTACGTCGCGCTGTCGTCGTGGCTGCCCAAGTACTACGTCGACAACTTCGGCGTCGACCTGTGGACGGCGGCCCTGCTGACCGCGGTGTTCATCTTTCCCGCCTCGCTGCTGCGCCCGCTGGGCGGCTGGATCTCCGACCGGGTCGGCGCCCGCAAGGTGATGTACATCACCTTCGCGGTGATGCTGTTCTCCAGCGGCGTGCTGATGATGCCCAACGGGCACATCGTCATCGTCCATCCCAACGGCGAGCAGACCCAGCACCTGGCCTACTCGATCACCGTGGGCTGGTTCACCGCGCTGGTGTTCCTGCTGGGCTGCGCGATGGGCGTCGGCAAGGCGGCCGTGTACAAGCACATCCCGGAGTACTTCCCCGGCAACGTCGGCTCGGTGGGTGGGCTGGTCGGCATGCTCGGCGGCCTGGGCGGGTTCATCCTGCCGCCGCTGTTCGCCTACACCAAGGCGTGGAGCGGGTTCCCGTCCAGCACCTTCTTCGTCATCTTCCTGCTGACCGGCGTCTGCGCGCTCTGGATGCACCTGACCATCGTCCGGATGCTCGACCAGCAGTCGCCCGACCTCGCCGACCAATTCGACATCAAACACGTGGAAACCCGAACCCCGCAGGAGGCCCCAGCATGAGCACGCTCACCGAACGACTGCAAGGGGGGCCGGAGTGGCTGAAGTCCTGGGACCCCGAGAACGAGGAGACCTGGGACTCGCGGCTCGCCTGGCAGACGCTGTGGATCACCACGTTCAGCCTGATCATGTGCTTCGCCGCCTGGTTCCTGCCCTCGGCGATCGTCCCGAAGCTGAACGCGATCGGGTACAGCTTCACCCAGGTCCAGCTGTACTGGCTGGCCGCCATCCCCGGCCTGTCCGGCGGGTTGATGCGGCTGGTTTGGATGGTGTTGCCGCCGATCATGGGCACCCGCAAGATGGTGGCCGCCACCACCCTGCTGCTGTTCTTCCCGGTGCTCGGCTGGGGCGTCCGCTCGATGTCCCCGGACGCGCCCTACTGGGAGCTGGTCGTGCTGGCCTTCCTGGCCGGCATCGGCGGCGGCGCCTTCTCGGGCTTCATGCCGTCCACCTCGTACTTCTTCCCGCGCCGGATGCAGGGCACGGCGCTGGGCCTGCAGGCCGGCATCGGCAACTTCGGGGTGTCCCTGGTCCAGCTGCTCACCCCGTGGCTGATCGGCCTGGGCTTCCTGTGGTGGCTGGGTCAGAGCCAGATGATGAAGCGACCCGGCAAGCCCGACCTCGAGGTCTGGTACCAGGCCGCGTCCTTCGTCTGGCTGCCGTTCATCCTGATCGGCGCCTGGATCGCCTGGCAGTACCTGAAGTCGGTGCCGATCAAGGCGAACATCAAGCAGCAGTTCGACATCTTCAGCAACCCCGACACCTGGTGGATGACCGTCCTCTACATCATGACCTTCGGCACCTTCTCGGGGCTGTCGGCGCAGTTCGGCCTGCTGATGATCAACCTGTACGGCACCGGCAACGCCGGCATCGTCCAGGGTGCGGGCGCCGACGCGCAGATCCTGATCGCCGGCTACCAGGTGCCCGACCCCGCGGCCTACGTCTTCCTCGGCCCGCTGGTCGGCGCCGGCGCCCGGGTGCTGTTCGCGCCGCTGACCGACCGGATGGGCGGCGCGCTCTGGACGCTCGTCTCGGGCATCGGCCTGGCCGGCTCGATCGCCTGGACGATCCCCTCGCTGACCCCCGACCTGACCAACGCCGACACCCTGCAGGGCGGGTTCAACCGGTTCCTCTGGGGCATGCTGCTGATCTTCCTGTTCACCGGCATCGGCAATGCGGCGACGTTCAAGCAGATGCCGATGATCTTCGAGCGGCGCCAGGCTGGTGGCGTGATCGGCTGGACCGGTGCCATCGCAGCGTTCGGTCCCTTCCTGTTCGGCGTCGGCCTGACGATCATGTCCCCGACAGCGTTCTACTGGATCGGCGTCGCCTGGGCTGTCCTGTGCGTTGCCATCACCTGGTGGCGCTACGCCCGTCCGGGAGCACCGAAGAAGTCCTGAAGGGGGGTTCCGCCTTCACACCTCGACCCCGCCAGCTGAGAGTTGGCCGCCCATGTTGGCGCCCAACTCACAGCGCGCGCGTTGGTGGGGTCAGTGGTGGCCAGCGCCGTCCAGCTGGGCGACGATATAGCCCAGGAGTGGACCGACGACCTCGATCGCGTCTCGCACGCCACCCCGGGAACCGGGGGCAGTGATCACGAAGACGGGTGCTGGCGCCTCCAGCACCACACCCGCCACCTCCCGCGACACGAGTGCCGAAGCCACGTGCATCGCGCCACGGCGGCGGATCTCCTCGCTGATGCCCGGCACCTGATAGGCCAACAGCGGCGCCACTGCGTCGACGGTGACATCACTCGGGCCGATGCCGGTGCCACCGCAGGTCAGCACCATTCGCGCACCGCTGGAAATGGCCGCTGCCACGGCAGACCTGATCTGCTCCTTGTCGTCCGGCACAACGACCAACTCGACGCTGAGCCCATGGCCGGCCAGCAGGTCCACAGCGATCGGGCCAGCGCGATTCGCGTCCTTTCCAGAGTGGATCTCGTCCGACACCGTCACCACGGTTGCCCTCAGCTGCATGCCAACATCCATACCGAGCAGGCTATCCGCCGGCAGCGGGGAGCAAGGCAGCACGGCCTAGCTCCGGGCCTCACACTGGACGAATCAGACAAGCACCGGCCGCCGCGAACGGCAGGAGTTGCTGCGGTTCGGCGGAGATCGCGTCGATCAGTCCCTGGTGGATACCGCAGACCACACCCGGGTGCCGCCGGGCGGAGGCCAGCAGCGGGCAGGTGCGCAGGGCGATCCCGTCGGCTGTGTCCATGGGGGTGAAGCCTTGGTCGGCCAGGATCGACACCAACCCCTCTCCGGTGGCCGCCAGCAGGCTGCCCCAGTTCAGGCCAATGGAATGGGCGGAAGCGGCCGGATCTGCGGCGCCGGCGAGGTGTTCGGCCAACGCTTCGACGAGCGCACTCTGTCCCTGCCGGTCCGGGTCTTCCACGGCCACCTGACGACCCGCGATCGTGGCGAGGTAGGCGCGGGCGGGCTGGCCACGGCCGGATGTCGGGACCGAAGTCTCGGTGACGAAGCCGTCGCTGACCAGATGTTCCAGGTGCACGCGAATGGTGTTCGGATGGCCGCCGAGGGCGGCGTTGAGCGTCGCGACCGTGCCACCTCCGTCGCTGGCGATCAGGGCTTGCAGAACCCGCAGGGCCGCGGGTCGCGGGGGATCGGTGCGGGCCGCCTGCGGGCCGAACCCGGTCGATGTGCTCATCCCGCTAGTGTAGAGTATTTCTTACAAGACGATCTGTAAGAAATGGAGTTCGGGTGTGCAGCTACTGCGGGTGTGATTCGATCGAGGTGATCGGCAGGTTCATGGCCGAGCATGTCGAGATCATCAACGCCAACGGTCAGCTGCGCGCCGCCGTGCACTCCGGCGATGCGGAGGCACTGGAGGCTGCCAGGTCTGTCGTCTCCGGACTTCTTTGGCCCCACACGGTCGCCGAGGAGGTTGGCTTGTTCCAGGTGATGGCAAGGGACGATGCCTACGCAAGTCATATCGCCGGCCTCTGCGCCGAGCACGAGTCCCTCGGGTTGCATCTCGCGGCCATTACCCCTGGTGACAGCGCAGCGATGGCGTTGTTCGAGAACGAACTCCGAGACCACATCGACAAGGAGGACAACGGCCTCTTCCCGGCCGCGGCGATAGCGCTGGGCGGTGCGGAGTGGACCGAGGTCCACGACATCACTCCACACTCTCATGACGGCGCCTCTCCGCACGTCCACCCGGCAAACCCGGGCCAAACCCACCACGTCGAGCCGGCGACAGCCGGTCAGCCCAGCGGATCCTCGCTCTGAGGATGAACCCTGCCGCACCACTTGCCGCCGCTGGCCGCTCGGCGACCGCCCCAAGCCGTGGCCGGGCAACTAAGGGCCGGGTCCTCCTGGTGGCGCTTGGTGGGGCCGCCCTGCTCTCGGGGCTGAATGCAGCCCTCGTACGGCTCGAGGTGTGGGCACCCATAGCCTCTGATCACCTGGGCGATGTCCATGGACAGGTAATGGTGTTGGGTTTCCTGGGAACCCTGATCTCCCTCGAACGCGCGCAGGCCCTTGGCCGCGCCTGGGCCTTCCTGGCCCCGGCGCTCTTCGGGCTCGGGGCCCTCGCGCTGAACAGTCCAGCGCCGGTGCTCTTGGGCGAGCTGCTGCAAGTAGAGGGCGGGTTCATCTTCGTCGCCACCTACCTCGCCCTGTGGCGTCGGGCGCCGCGTCCGCTGGTAGCCGTCCAGGTGCTCTCCGGCGTCCTGGCACTCGGCGGTGCGGTTGTGGTCACCTTTGCTGGAGCCCCCGGTGGGCTCCCCTGGCTGGCCGGCTTCGTGATCGTGACCATCGCTGCCGAACGAGCCGAGCTGGCTGCGCTGAGCATGGGGCGGCGGGCAGACCTCGAACTCCTCGCGCTGGCGTCGGCCCTCACCCTCTCCGTCCTTGCCGCACTCGTGTTCCCGACGATCGGCGAGCGGCTGGTCGGGGTCACCGTGGTGGCGACCGCGGCGTGGCTGGCGGTGCACGACGTGGCCCGGCGGCAACTGCGCCTCACCGGGCAGCACCGCTACCTGGCAACTGCACTCCTTGCCGGCTACGCCAACCTGCTGATCGCCGGAGTGGTCCTGGCCGTCGCCGGGCTCCGGACCAGCACGGCCACCTACGACGTGGTGGTGCACGGGGTGTTCCTCGGCTTCGCCGTCTCGATGGTGATGGCTCACGCCCCGGTGATCCTTCCGGCCGTGCTGGGCCGTCCGCTGCCTTATCGCCCGGTGCTGTGGGTTCCGCTGGTGGTGCTGCACGTCAGCCTCGGCGTCCGCTTCCTCGGTGCGCTCTCCGGCCAGAACCAGTTGTGGCAGGCCGGCGGCGTCCTTGGCGTGCTCGCGATGCTCACCTTCCTGGCGACGGCCATCACCCTGGTCGTGCGCCGATGAGCCGGCCGAGTGCCCGCGGCCGGTCCCGCCTGCGCGACCTGCCGCTCCTCGGCTGGCTCCTGCCCGCCGCGGTTTTGGCGATCGTGCACCGCTGGCTGCCGGACGCGAACTGGCTGATGCTGCACATGGTGCTTCTCGGCGCGCTGACCCACTCGATCCTGGTGTGGAGCTTCCACTTCGCCCAGACCCTGCTGCGCTCCCCCGCCTCGCCGCAGGACGCCCGTTGGCAGACCACACGGCTGGGACTGGTCACCGGCGGCGCCGCCGCCGTCCTGGTCGGGGTACCCACCGACTGGTGGCCGCTCACGCTCGCCGGCAGTCTCGCCGTGGCGACTGCGGCCTGCTGGCACGGTCTGGTCCTGTTGCGAATGCTGCGCAAGGCTCTTCCGGCCAGGTTCCAGGTCACCGTCCGGTACTACCTGTGGGCCGCCGCATCGCTGGTGCTGGGCGCCGGTCTCGGTGTGACCCTCGCGTGGGGTTGGCCCGACCCGTGGCACGGTCGGCTGCTGGTGGCCCACGCGCTGGCCAACGTGCTCGGCTGGGTGGGTCTCACCCTGACCGGCACCCTGCTCACACTGTGGCCGACGATGCTCCGCACACGGCTCGACCCGGCCGCCGAGCGCTGGACCAGGCAGGCCTTGCCGGTGCTGGCCGGCGCAATGGCGCTCGGAGTGGGCGGCGCCCTCGCCGGCGTCACCACCATCGCCGCGCTGGGTGTCGTCGTGTACGTCGCCGGACTGTGCTTGTGGGGACGCGGGCTGTGGAGCCCAATCCGCAAGAGCCCGCCACGGGAGTTCGCTCCGGCCTCGGTGGCCATCGGTCTGGTGTGGCTGATGATCGGCCTCACCTGGGCCGGCTGGACGCTCGCTACCGCATCCAACTGGCAGGTGGTGCGCGAGGGATTCGCCTGGCCCGCCGCAGCGCTCGGCGCCGGCTTCGCCCTTCAGGTGCTCACCGGCGCTCTGTCCTACCTGCTGCCCTCGGTGCTGGGGGGTGGCCCGAGTGTCGTGAGGGCCGGACAGTCCTGGTTCAACCGCGCCGGGGCTTTCCGCCTGATCGCGATCAATGGCGGCCTGGTCCTGTGGTTGTTGCCCACCCCGAGTTGGGTGAAGGTGAGCGGATCGCTGCTCGCCCTCGGTGCAGCGGTGAGCTTCCTTCCGCTGATGGTGCTGGGCCTGCGGGCCAGCATCGCGGCCAGGAAACAGCTGATCGCGGCACGCGAGGGTGCGCTCGCCACACCCGATCCGCCACAGCCACCCTTCGTTGATCGACCAACGATCTTCACCGCGGGCCAGCTCATCGCCGGGCTGACCGCACTGGTCACCGCCGTCGTGATCGGCGTCGGCGTGGATCCTGCCGCCGCGGGGGTCACCGGCGTTCCTTCTGCCGCCGCCGTCGCCGTCCAGCCGACCGGCAAGGTGGTGCGGGTCGAGGTGACAGCCGTCGGCATGCGCTACACCCCGTCCCAGGTTCACCTCAATGCGGGCGACCGGCTGGTCGTCGAACTGGTCAACGGCGACACCACCACCCACGACCTCGTGATCGGTGCAGCCAGAAGCCCACGGATCGCTCCCGGGACGCACACCGAACTGGATGCCGGCGTCATCGGCGCATCCACAACGGGCTACTGCTCGGTGGCCGGTCACCGCCAAAAGGGCATGGTCTTCGAGGTCGTCGTGGACAACGCGCCCGCCGCATCGGGGGCCAGTTCCTCGGCCCCACCGCACGACATGGGTCAGATGGAACATGGCCCGACGGACTCGAACCCGGCGACCCCGCCCCCGGCGCCCGAGGTGGTCGATCCCGTCCTGCCCCCGCTGAGCAGCGAGCGCGAACACCACGTCACCCTGACCGTCCAGGAAACACCGCTGGAGGTCGCGCCCGGCGTGTGGCAACGTCGGTGGACCTACAACGGCCGTCCCGTGGGACCAACGCTCCACGGTCGAGTCGGGGACGTCTTTGTGATCACCCTTGTCAACGACGGTTCGATGGGCCACTCGATCGACTTCCACGCCGGCGCACTCGCCCCAAACACGCCGATGCGGACCATCGAGCCGGGCGAGAGCCTCACCTACCGGTTCACCGCCACGAAGGCCGGCATCTGGATGTATCACTGCTCGACGATGCCGATGACTGCCCACATCGCCGCCGGGATGACCGGAGCTGTGGTGATCGAACCCGATCGACTGGCCAAGGTCGACCGCTCCTACCTGCTCATACAGTCCGAGGTCTACCTGCAGAACCGTGCGACCGACGCAGCATCGTCAACAGAGGTCGACGTCGATGCGGCCGCCGGGGGCGAACCCAGCTACCTGGTGTTCAACGGTGTCGCCAACGGCTACGACACCCAGCCGCTCACAGCACGGGTCGGCGAACGGGTGCGGTTCTGGGTTCTCGACGCCGGCCCGAACCGTCCCAGCAGCTTCCACATCGTCGGCGCCCAGTTCGACACCGTCCTCAGCGAAGGCAGCTACCAGCTCAAACGGGGGCGCGACCCGTTCGGCGACCAGGGCGGCGCCCAAGCCCTCGGACTGCAGCCCGCCCAAGGCGGCTTCGTCGAGACCGTCTTCCCCGAAGCCGGACGCTACCCCATGGTCACCCACGTCATGGCCGACGCCGAACGCGGCGCACACGGCTACATCCAGGTAGGCCCATAAACAACGGGACTATCCGTCCGGCGGCACCGACGGTGCCCGCCGCCACCGCTCCCACGGGAGCCAACCGAAGGAGATCACGATGACCAAGACCGTCCCCCTGGAGACCACAACGACCGGCGGCTGCGGCTGCGGGCACCACGAGGAAGAGGACCTGGTGCTCGACGTCCGCCCGATTCCGCACGCGATCCGGCACGCCACCGTCTTCGGAGCATTCGATGCGATCCCGATGGGTGGTTCCCTCGTCCTGGTTGCCCCCCACAACCCCGTGCCACTGCTGAACCAGCTCGCTGAGCGTTCCCCCATCGGCGTGGAGTACCTGGTCGAGGGACCCGACGAGTGGCGGCTGCGGATCAACCGGCTCCCCGATCAGGATCAGGCCGGTCGATGACCTCAGCCAGCACTTTCACAGCGATCGCGGACCTGACCGAGCGGATCACGGTTCAGCCGGAGGCAACCGTGTCGCGGACCGTCCTGCGGGCCGCCGGAGTTCGGGTGGTCATGTTCGCCTTCGACGCTGGACAAGAACTCACAGAGCACACCGCCGAGATGCCGGTGTTGCTACAAGTTCTGAAAGGCCGACTAGCAATCACCGCCGACGGACGCACCGAAGACCTCCTGCCCGGTGGCCTGATGCACCTCGACACCCGAGTACCCCATGCCGTGCTCGCGCACGAGCCATCCCTCCTGGTGCTCACCATGCTCGACGACCGCACGAACTAGGCCCTCACCTTCAAGGGCGCCATGGTTGCCAACCCGCCCATCGGCCGACCCATGGGCGGTTGGATGGCGCGCAGGTGAGCTATCGGTTTGATCGAGCAGCGACGACCTCGCGGGACAACCCTCGCGGGTTGCCTCCCTCACAACCCGCAAACGGCGCCCGCTCTCGCGGCGGACGCCTCGGCTTTTCAAGGCCATGCGCTGTCCGTCGCCGTTCAACGGCGTCCGCACACGACCGCGAATAGCGGCCCCCGCGGCGCCCAATTGAGACAAGGCTGGCCAAGACCCGCCCCACACTCGCCGCGCACCGAGACCCGGTAGGAGCGTTTCCCCTAGTCACCATCCGGTCGGAACTGGGAGGACGGCCTCAACCTCGCCTGCCTCCCACTCACCGGCGGCGCTCCGGCCCGGGGGCGAGGAGCGTGCCGGGACCGGTCCACTGGCCGTCGGCGGTGACGTGGGCGATTGCTTGGCGCGCGGGCGCGGGTCTGGCGAACAGGTAACCCTGGGCGACGTCGCAGCCCAGCTGGCGTAGTCGCTCGAGCTGTTCGACAGTCTCCACTCCTTCGGCGGTGGTGGGAATTCCCAGAGCGTGCGCCAGCGCGATCGTGGAGACCACGACCTGTTCGGCGTACTTGTTCGGTCCGCCGAGCGCCTGCACGAATGTCTGGTCGATCTTGAGGAGGTCCCACGGGAAGGTGGCCAGCCGTGCCATCGATGACCATCCGGTGCCGAAGTCATCGATGGCGAGGCGGACGCCGAGATCGTGGAGTTCCCGAAGAACACGCGACGCTGTAGTCGCGGCGATCGCCCCCTCGGTGACTTCGATCCACAGGCTGTCGGCCGGGCAATCGGCACGGTCGAGGGCTTTGGCAACCGCGGCGGGCAGATCGATATTGCCGAGCTGGTGGGCGGAGGCGTTGATCGCCACGTCCGGGTGGAAGCCGAGCTGCTTTGCCCACTGCGCTTGTGCCCCGAGGGCTTCAGCGAGGACGTGATCGAAAAGGTGGCCGGTCAGCCCGATCTCCTCGATGACGGGGACGAAACGGGTGGGCGGGATGGATCCCTGGTTTGGATGGCACGAACGCGAGAGTGCCTCGAAGCTGAACAGTGCCCCCGACTCGATGACCACCTCCGGCTGGTAGACGCAGTACAGATCGTCGTTGGCCAGCGCTCCCGGCACTTCGGTCTGGATGAACAGCCGGTCCATCACCCGGATTCGCAGTTCGTCGTCGAACCGATGGAACCGGCCCCGGCCCAGCTCCTTGGCGCGGAAGAGCGCGGCATCGGCCTGGCGCAGCAGTGACGAGCGATCGGTACCGGGCTCGGCATGCGCGAGCCCGACGGAGATCGAGGGGGTCACTGTCGTACCGTCGCCGAGAACCATCGGCACTGCGACTGCCGCGATCAGCCGCCGCGCGACCTCCTCAAGCTCGTCGCAGTCACCGTCCATCACGATTACGAACTCATCCCGCCCTGGCGCGCCACCAGATCGCCCACCCGCACGGACCTGCGCATCCGACCGGCCACTTCAATCAGAACGTCGTCGCCGGCCGCATGCCCAAGGCCGTCGTTGATCACCTTGAAGTGGTCCAGGTCGCACGCGCACACACCGACACCGCGGTGTTCCGACGCGGACTCGATGCGTTCGCTGAGGGCTGAGGTGAGGGCGGCCCGGTTGGGTAGCCCAGTCAACGCATCACTCATCGCCTGGCTGGCAAGACGGGCCTCGACTTCGGTGCGGTCGACAAGGTCTTCTACGAGTGCCGACAGGACCAACGTCGACCCCGCGGTCACCGCGAGGAAGAACTGCAGCAGTGTGATGGCACGGCCGTCGGCGGCGCCTAGGAACGCGAACGGGCCTTCGCCGATGGAGGTGAACCAGTTCGCGATCTGCGTCGTCACGAAGATCCCGAGTGCGGCACCGCGATACCCGTAGCGCATCGCGGCCCACATCAACAGCGGGATGATGAGGTAGGGGATCACCAGGTATGGCAGAGCCTCCTCCCAGGCGTCATTCCAGGTGCGGAACGACACGAAGGTCACCGTGATCAGCGCCACAGAGAGCGTGATCGTCTCGCCGAAGTGGCGGGCAATGCCCCGCTCCCTCCAGCACAACAAGAGCGGTGCAACGAGAAGGACACCGAGGGCATCCCCGACGAAGTACTTGAGCCAGACCTGCCAAACGTCAGTCTGGTCGCTGGTCATCAGCGTGCCGACGGTGCCGATCGAGCCACCCACCAATGGTCCGATCAGGACGGCCGCCACAACGAACCGCATCAGCTGCTGAACCGGGACAAGCAGGCCTGAGGGGTTGCCCAGTCGGCGCAACAACACCGCCCCTATCAGCGGTTCGATGCTGTTGCCGACCGCCCACAAGAGAGCGGCTTCCAGCGGGTAACCCCGAGCGAAACCTCCACCGAGCTCGGCGACCGCCACGCCGGCGAGCACCCAGCCCCAGCGGCTCGGAGGGACCAGCATCAGCAGCGCGAGGCTCAGCCCGGCGGCCGGCCTGAAGCCGGCCCCCAGGTTCACCGGATCGTTCAGCACCATGACGAACTGGTCCAAAGCTAGGTAGCTTGCAGCGACGACAAGGAACAACGCGACACCGGGAACCTGGTGGCTCCTGTACCGGTCGAGTGACGATTTCATCAGTTCACCTCCAGCGCCAAGTTGGCGCTGTTCCAGCAGCGGACCTGCAACCACCGGCGGCAACACGGCTTCAGACTGAGTCATCAGGTCCTTTCGGGAGCAAATCTCGCGAAACACGTTCTCGACTGGCACGGCACCACCGTGCCGACTGCTCGGGAAGGAGTTCGCCTTGGTCACTGTCGTATCTGGGGAGGTGCAGCCAGCCCTTGATCCTGACGGCAAGACCCCTGGTCCACGTCTCCTGGTCGCATGCGGGCGGCCTACCCGCTGCCCAGGGTTGGGGAAGGAAGCAAGCCCTACTGAGACACAGCAACTCCGGTGCCTTGCCTGCGCACCTTCCCTGCCTGCCGGAAGCCTGACACCGGTCAGTGACCTCCGTGAATACCCTGAACGCTGTTCGGTACGGCGATTGGTCACCTGTACCAAGTCTTCGGGAGCACCTGCCTGTCAGGAGTTGCCATGTGGGTTGGCCGACTTCTCAACGGACCTGGTGAATCGTGGGGAGCGGTGGGATTTTCGGGGATCGGCGTGGTCTGATCGTCTAGGCGGGCCCGGCACGGCCTCCTCCATGGTCGGAAAGGCCAAGCAGTTCACCTGCCCGGCAGCCCCGGTCACGAGCGAGGCCCCGGCCCAAAGCCCCGAGAGTCGCTCAGGGCTCACGACATACCGTCTAGTCACCCCGGCAGTTGGGCGGATTGCTTCGCCAAGAGTTTCGGCCACCGGAGGCTGCGCAGCCAACCATCAACAGCATGTGGTCAGGAAGGCTAGCCGAGTCGGTGCGTTATCCCGCTTTGGCGGTCCCGGTGTAGTGGAGCCGGAAACTAAGATTCTTGCATGCGTCTTGGCTCCGGGCGGGGTCGTCGACGACGACGACGCGGAGCGCGACGTTCACTGCTTGGTGGCTTGGCACCTGATATGTGGGCGCACCGGGCACCGACGAGTCGTAGCGCTCGATCCGGATGTTGCCCGCTGCGGGGCAGGTACTCGAGGCGTCGTCGGGAACAACCATGATGGTCCGGATTGTGATCGGCCACGGATTCGGGTTGGCGACCGACACTCGCAGGGACCTCGGCTGGCCGAGGGCAAGGTTGTCCACCGAGCCGCGAATCGAGAACGAAACGCTTCGCCGATCCACCGGCATCGAGGCGGCTCGGCCTTCGCCCCCGGGATGGTCAGCGCTAGCGAAGCGTGCTGCCAGCCAGCCTGCCGTGACACCCACGGCAGCGAGCACGGCGTAACCGATCAAGCAGCGAGCTAGCTTCATCGGATCTCCTTCCGTGCTTTGGTGACTTCGTTGCCGTCCTGACATGAAGGCGGGCAGCTCGCCGCTGGCGATCCGCCGTCGTAAGGTGTTCCGGCTGAGGCCGGTCCGCTCGCAAGCCTGTCGGCGGCCACGAGAAACTGCCCAGTGACGGCCACGAAGGTGCCCGCTGGCGGTCATGAAATGTGCCCGGTGGCGGTCACGGGATCTGCCCGGATGTGACCTGTGCCCGGCCCCGCCTTGCGTGGTGTGGGCCCCTTCCTCGGGTGCGATTGGCGGTGCTGATGCGCCTGTCAACCACCCGAGGAAGGGACGTCTTGAAGTCTGCCGAGGAGATCATGAACATTCTGGATGCTTACGACCTGACCGGGTCGTTTCGAGATGCCGCCGAGTTGGCCGGCTGTTCGCACCACACGGTGAAGCGGTACGTCGTGGCCCGTGAGAAGGCCGGTGGCCCTCCGGATGCGCCGGCTCGCCGTGAGCAGTTGATCGACCCGTTCCTGCCCAAGGTTGAGGAGTGGGTCGAACGCTCCAAGGGCAAGGCGCGGGCCGATCGGGTCCACGCGAAGCTGGTGTGGCTGGGATACACCGGTTCGGAGCGCACGACCCGCAGGGCGATGGCTGAGCTGAAGCAGGCGTACGCCGCGGGGCACCGCCGGGTGCACCGGCCCTGGATCACCGAGCCGGGAATGTGGCTGCAATACGACTACGGCGACGGTCCTGTGATCGACGGGGTCAAGACGGTGTTGTTCGTGGCCTGGCTTGCCTGGTCGAGGTTCCGGGTGGTGCTACCGATCCGGGACAAGACGATGCCCTCGGTGTTCGCCGCCCTCGATGTGACGTTCCGCCGCCTCGGCGGGGTGCCGACGTACGTGCTGACCGACAACGAGAAGACCGTCACGGTCGAGCACATCGCCGGGATCCCGGTC
>Ga0075156_10000263_pt1 | contig 26558 bp, 27 predicted proteins | sample JI81AbrownDNA_FD_70966 | JGI IMG/M metagenome (GOLD analysis project Ga0075156, IMG submission 70966) | Wastewater effluent complex algal communities from Wisconsin, to seasonally profile nutrient transformation and Carbon sequestration -... | ecosystem: Engineered > WWTP > Effluent > Algae...
CGACGGCGATCACCCAGGTTGATTCCATTCAGTTCCTCCTCAGCCCACCTCGCCATGATGCCTTCTCAAGGAAAAACGACAGCTTACAGACGAAACCTAAAGTTGTGTATAAGGCTATGCATCAAAGGGCAGAGTCAAAATATCCTTTTGCTCTTCTAAAAGCGGCCAACCCAAAATAAAAAACGATAGCTGATAACACTGCAACAAAAATCAGGCCCCCAACGTTCGGGACTTGATGGCCAATGAGGATGGAGCGGTAACTCTCCGCCAGATGATAGAACGGATTACCCAACGACAGCTTTTGCACCACGCTGGGCATGCTGCTAAATGGATAAAAGATTGGCGTGACAAACACTATAACTGTCAACAGATTCGGCAACACTTGCATGAGGTCACGCACAAATACCGTAATGGCGGAAAGCCACATTCCCAAAGCAATGATCCAAGCGAACTGGACAACGATGACAACCGGAAGAAGGATGACATGCCAGGTTGGTGTATTTCCCGCATAAAGCATAAGGATCAAAACAAAAACCGAACTGACGGTCAGGCTGATTGTTCCAATAAGCGCCCCGGCTATTGGCAACAATTCCGTTTTGAATGCCATGTTCTTGACCATGCCTGACGCCCCAAAGACTGAACTGGCAGAAGCCATAACTGCCTCAGCGGTTGCTATCCATGGCCCATAGCCGCTGATCAGCCAGACGACATAGTCCAGTGTTGTTTCTGCGCCCGGCAACCTGACCTTGAAAATAAACCCAAAAACATAGGTGTAGAGGCAAAGCATGAACAGGGGATTGACAATTGCCCAGAGGCTACCCAAAGAAGACCCCAGATAGCGATCCCGGACGTTCATTTTAAACAGATTCAGCAAGAGTCTGACGTCGTAACGATTGAATCCAAACACAGGTTGCCTCTTAGAATATCAGATTGGTGTTACACAACCAGCTACCGGATAAAAAAGCATCGGCTTTCCGCCCGAGGGTGGATCCATCGTAAACACTTCGAAGATCGTTGAGCATTCCGCGTATCGTTTCGCCCTCTCCTGTGCGTTTTCCAACAGATGAACGTCGAGACGATAGATGGCCGCACCAAGTGCCAGCCGGGAAAACTCGATCTCAATGCCAATCCTTCCATCGTCAAGAACATAGTCCAAAGCCGGAAAATCATTGTGGAAAAGCAGCAAATCATCCAGGCGAACAATCCGCAAGCGTAACAATGCCCTCGAATCCATGCTTTCGTGTCGGGCAAGGATCTGAACACGAAGCCGGCTCTCCGTCTCCACGCGAACGCAACTACCCTCGCTGTCGCCAGAAAGCAGTGATATCCCCTCAATTTCGCTACCCTGCCTGAACGAACGGCTGCCAACGTGCGACCGAAATTTTTGCATCAACGCGGCCTCATCGGCCTCCCGGACCTCGTCGATATAGGCTTTAGTAACAGCCTCAGGTGACCCATCCATAACGATCTGGCCATCCTTCAGGTAAATGCAGCGATTGCATATGTCCCTGACGGCCTTCATCCCGTGGGACACCAGAATGACAATTTTTCCGCGGGCGCAGATTTCGAGGATTCTGGCAGTCGCTTTGGTAGAAAATGAGGCATCCCCCACCGAAAGCGCTTCATCGATGATCAGGATTTCCGGGTCGATGTGTGAAATCATGGCAAAGGCGAGGCGCGCCTTCATACCTGTAGAATAGGTTCTGACCGGGTATTCGATGAATTCGCCCAACTCGGAGAACTCTATGACTTGCTCAAGAACTGCATCGACCTCCGCACGGGACTTCCCCTGAATTTCACCATCGACATAGATATTCTCCCGGCCACTCAGCTCGTCACGCAGACCAACGCCAAGCGTCATGATGGAGGTGACTTTTCCCTTGATGTGAATTGAACCCGCGGTAGGGTCCGACAAGCCGGCAATCATGTGCAGCAAAGTCGACTTGCCGGCCCCATTGCGGCCGACAATGCCCAAACGTTCGCCAAGCCCGATGGACAGGCTTATATTATTGACGGCGACCTTCCCCTTCTGATCCACACCCTCCTCAGAAGCGCCCTTCATGGCCGCGACCAGATCGCCCGTGGCCGTATTGCCCACCGGGAAGACCTTGGAGACGCGATTGATCTGCACATGAAGAGTCATGCGCGCTGCTCCCCAAGTTTTCTTGCAGAAAACGGTAAGGTCACCGCGGCCTGAGAAGGAGCGCCTTCGACATGCAGAGTCAGGCCGTTGCCATAGGTCCAGGATTTGCAGTCGAGTCCCGTGCTGGCGCCGCCACGGTCCGTCCTTCGCTGGGTCAGGAATACGTTCAGGGAGTAATCACCCGGCGCTAACGGCAGCGAGGGTATCGTCAACTCCAACTCGTAGAGGCCGAGTGTGTCCCCAACTGCGATACAGCCGGATAGAATGACAATCTCCCAGCCAATCCCTATTCGCAGCATTTCTATCGAAATTGAGCAGTCGACCGCAATAGTCTTCCGAATTTCTATCGGCAAGCGAATGCAGGCGCTTTCGCCGGTCCGGGCGACGTGCGTTTGCGACGTACCCCCGGCAAATTGGGCGGCTGATACGGCAGGCACAGGCAACTTGAGATAGGAAACAACCGCCTGGTCGCTTGGGCCGGTGAATGAGAAACGCCCATCCTCGATCACGCAGGCCTGTTCGCAAAGCTTGACGATAGCCGTCCAGTCGTGGGTTACCAGTACTCCAGAGGCACCATTCAGCAGCCGCAGCCGCATGCGCTGCCAACACTTGGCCTGAAAATGCTCATCCCCGACTGAAAGCAACTCGTCTATCAAGTAGATTTCGTGTTGATATGCCGTGGCTACCGCGAAGTACAAGCGTGCAGCCATCCCTGAAGAATAGGTACGAATGCGCTGATCGAAGGCCTCCTCAAGCTCTGAAAAATCGGCAATGTCTTCGAGAAGTTCGGCGAGATCTCGTTTCGCCGCCCCCATGATCTGTAGATAACGCACCGCATATTCGCGGCCGGTGAGGTTCGGGTTACCCATCCCGCCGAGTTCGAACAACCCGGCGACCTGCCCAAAGATCTCAATCTGGCCGCTGGTGGGTGCATAAACCTGCCCCAACAAGCGCAGCAGGGTGCTCTTACCGGCACCATTGCGGCCGAGAATGCCGACGATCGTTCCCCGCGGGACCTCGAGAGAGATATCCCGCAGGGCATGTACCTGCGGGCCGGTCGACTGACCCGGCGCGCCGAACAACAAACGCCAAATGCGCAAGTCGCGGTATACGGAAAATGTCTTCCCGACATTCCTGCAACGCAGGGCAACGGATCCGGATACGCCTTCCATCGCCGAATCAGCCCTCCACTCTCAACAAAGCGTTGCCTTGAAGCAACTGGCTGTAGATCTGATCGAAGCGTCTGCCCGCGGCCGTGTCGGAATGCCATTTGCTCGCAAACTTCCGCCCCCGCAAACCGATCTCCCAGCGCTTCTCGGGATGGGCAATCAGGTCGCGCAAGACCGATTCCACGGTTTGCGGTGTTGCACTGATAATTGGCAACTCGTCGACGTATTCCGGAATTTCTTCGCGCACGCTCTCCAGCCATTCTGGACGGATAAAGCAGATGACCGGCTTTCCGAGCATCAGCGCTTCACGGATATTGGCGCCAAACCAACCGTACGTCAGCATGTCCAGAAAAATGTCGGCCTGCACCTGCAAGAAGCGGACTTCCTTGTTTGGAATGCCGGTCGGTTCGATCAGTTCGAGCACCATACCCTCTTCGCGCAGACGTTCAATCAAAGGGAGATAAACATGCGAGGACTTGATATTGACCCCATCGCTGCGGGTTCTCTCTTCACGATGCCCGACCGCGTGATAGAGACGCACCCCACCTTCAGCTAACTGCGGCAAGAGATACTGCTGGGGAATCTCTATTTCCGGGTCCCAGAGTTCGGGGTCCAGGCAGTAGAACTCGGGGGTTTCGTGCACCCGTGGATCGTCATTAAAATCAACGCGGTTGCCACCCAGCGTACATTGATAGTCGGCCACCGAGTTTCTGAAACGCCCCCACGCCAGGTTGCGCTCGTCGCTGCAGACGGACGGCTCGTTCTGCCAACGGCAAATCGCACACACCGACTCGGGCCCCCATTGGGAGAAGGCTGTTTGCGAAACGCCATCCAGGCAGCCGTTGTTGCTGTAGACGATCTTCTTGCCGAGTGCCTTAATCAACTGAATTTCGGCAGAGTCGCCCATCCGCTGCCCTATAGCGGCCTGGGTTCGCCACCCGAACGAAATGCCGTGAGTGTTCGAGAAGTGAAATATATCGTACCCATAAAGGGAGTCCGCATAGAACGCCAAGCAACCTTCGACGGTTGCGGGCACCTCTGCCCCGACGCGAAAGTCCTCGCCGTGGTAATAGATCTGGCTGGACGGGTTTTCGTCCCAGTTATAGACATCAGCCTTCCAATCCAAAGGGCGCAGGGCACGCGAGAGGTACCAGGCGTTGTAGTAAGCCTGACCACAAAAAAGCACCCGCCGGGACATCAGCGCCTCGAAAGCCGGCTTGAGCGTCCGCGCATTGGCGTGGAGAAACGAAACCTCCGCCAGCAAATCGTCTGCGGAGGGCGGATCCGAAGGCTCTGGCGAGAGGCCCGCGCTCAAGCGGACCAAGCGGCGCAGTTCCTGGGGATGAGTATCGACCTGCGGGGATCTTGCCGCTTTTTCGGCGTCGACCGCAGCACGGAAGGTAGCAACACGCCTCGGCAGGTCATTGAGTAGGCCGAGAACCTGTACGAACTCAACCTTGAGTTCTGCCTTGAGTTCTGCCTTGAGTTCTGCCTTGAGTTCTGCCTTGAGTTCTGCCTTGAGTTCTGCCTTGAGTTCTGCCTTGAGTTCTGCCTTGATCTCTGGCTTCAAGGATGCTTTCAGCTTGTCCTTCAGGGCCTCCTTAAATTCCGCTGGAATGGCGTCAACGCACGAACGCGCTGCAACTTTGACAAAACGATAGTACGAACTCACGGAATCCCCTTTGTGGACAGCCGGCTATTTTACCGCGAGAAGCGCCGCAACTCCATCTCTGCCGACATTCATCAACGCATCTACAATGGAAAGTCCGGAAACGAAATCGGCTGAGCCAGCCTGTGGATACACTGGATGCTGAAAACTCTGGTAGGCAAGCGACATACCAGCCTGCTCAAACGCTTGATCCTCCTGATAACCGGACGCCCCACCGCCGCACATGTAGCATGTGCCACCAACCTTGCGCGCCAAGTTGATGAGCAGGTCGCTGGCCTGCCCTGTGCAACCAAGACCAGAGGACAGCACACAGTGTTCATGCCGCAAACCAAGCTGCCCGGCTATCGCCTTGATCACCGCTATGTTATAACGCGCCAGATTGCTCTCCGGCAACAGAACCAGCGGCTGCAGCCAGGCCATGGTTTCCTTGAAGAACGGCGCTCTCGAACAGTTTGCCGTCAGGGTCTTCAGCAGCTTGCTGCGCCACGGCCGCTCGTCCGCCCATTCTACTTGGTTGATAGCCGCTACACCATGAAAGGCCCGCCTGATCGGCCCGGTCACCCAGCGCGCCTCGCCGCTGCAGCGCATTTTCACACGATTGCACCAGACTCCTCCGGTCTTGGGGAACTGGACATGATCAAGGAAGATGAAGACGTCGCTGCGCGCCATCTTGTCAAAATAGCCGAGCCACGGGAAAAAATTGGGCTGGTGGATGGCGACAGTCTTAGTCATTGTTCTCGATCAACCCCATCACCGCGACATCCAGCCACTTGCCGTCGATGAAGGCGGCGTCCTTCAACGAGCCTTCCCGGACAAAGCCGGCCTTCTCGTAAGCGCGGATGGCCCGCGAGTTGGTATCGAAAACATGCAGGTAGATTCGGTGAAGGTTCAGGTCTGCGAAGCCGAAACGGCACAGGAGCTTCACCGCCTCGGTGCCGTAACCCTTGCTCCGGAACAATTCGTCACCGATCCGAATTTGCAGTTCAGCGCTGCGGTGCCGCCAGTTGATGTTCAGCAACTGGCAGGTGCCGATCGCCTTGTTGTTTGCCATTTCCTCGATCACGAAGATCACCAGGTCCGTGCGCCTGGTGAGCATCGATTCGACCCACGCCTCGTGGTCAATTTCTGACACCGGGTAAAACGGCGCATTCAGGATCACCAACTCGCGGTCGGTGATCCATTCGTAGAGCAAGAGCGCATCGGCACGACGCAAGGGGCGCAGGCGTACTCGGTCAGCTTGCATCACGCGCCCCCGACGGATCCATACTTCGATTCGGTCAACTCGGCCGGGGCAAGGTAGCGATCCAAGCTCACCTGTTGCCCATTGCCATGGAGAGCTAAAGCCGGAGCCAGCGGCGGCAGCAGCAGCAGGGCGCGGATATGCTTGCAGATCAAGAACACAGGCCGCGCCCAACTCAACAAGCCATCGTCCGGCGTCCGGCGCCAATACTTGGCCGCTCGCTGGTCCCGGCCGTTGGCAACCCAACCGCCAGAGAAAATCCGCGGCAGATTCGCTGCGATCAGATCGTCAGCTGCCCGTGCAATGCGATCAAACACCATTTGCCACGTATCCGCAAAGAAGAGTGGCACCCGGCGCTGGTCGATGATTGGCCTTTCGTCGACACCCGCCGTCCATTCGTGCAGCGTCACACCGGTCTCGGTTTCGCCATTGATGATCGCCCGCTGGCTCGGATTGCAGGCGCCTTTGCGGGGCGATAATACCCCGTGGATGTTGAGCACGCCCAGCCGAACCGAGTCGCGCGTCTTCACGCAGGATCACGTTGTACGAATTCACCCAGAGCAAATTGGATCGGAACGCAGCGATACGACGCACAAAGCCGGCGTATTCACCGGCACCCCACCGAGGCGGGACCAACAGTGGCCTCCCCAGTTCTGCAGCGATCTCTTCCAACCCTGCCAGCAGATACTGCGGACGGATAACCGCGCCAATCAGGGCGACGACGTTACCTGCGGGCACGTGCCGAAGTAGTAGTGAGATTCCGGGGCCATCGCCCACGAGGATGAGGCGCATCGATCAGACCGTTCCGGGCGTCGTGGGAGCAGTGGCGCCAAGGCTCGCCCTCAACTCCTGCCAACGCTGCTGCGGAAATGCAGGACTTCCGCCCGCAACCTCTACCAATCGTTCGCTCAAGCTGCCATCGGAAGTTTTCACCGTCGGCAGGCCCACAGAACCGAGAGGCACCAGCCCATCGTAAGCGATTGGCTGGGTCAGGCCCCACCCGGATAGGTGACGGATGGCATCGCAGACGAAAACGCAACCTTGCTCAAGGCGGGTGTCATCGGATATCTCGCGACCATGCATCAACTGGTTTCTTACGCCGTCCCATTCCGAAAAGGCGGCGGCATCCAACCCGACAACCGCCTGTGATGTGCCACCAAACACCCCCAGAAAAAGCCGGAACACATCGACGTATCCCCCCTCCTGACCGACGACGGCGTTAACCTCGACCTCTGGAATCTGCCATTCCCTGCACAATTGCATCATGCACAGGCGAGCGACCTGCGCCTCGTGGAGGCGCCAAAGCTCGACGAACAAGGTCGAGAAATGGCCTTCGCTCCAGAGAAAATCGCAGAGTTCGAACGAGCGTGGCAACGCTTTCGCGAGAGCTTTAAGGCTTTGGCTAGGCCCCGCGTGATTAAGCCTGCCATAGTCCAAAACCGATGCATCGTAGAAGCGCATCGTGGACCGGGCCCGGCCGAAGACACTGCGGGAAACCCGCTGCCGAGGCGCCATCGATTTGTCCTGCCACCATCCCGGATGGGTCAAGACCTGAAGACACGGATCGCTTGCCTCCGTCAAGACATCGTACAGGCGGCGGAAGCGCCAGTAGCCATTGGAATCAGAACAATATCGAACTTCCGCCTTGAAACGTCGGGAATAGCAATTAACGAGACCACCATAGTGATCTGCTTCGCACGCCAAATGGGCAGCCACCGGATTGTGAAAACTTAACGCGACTGGCCTGACCCCGAACAGCTTCTCCAGATATGACGCTTCCCGAGCCACCAACTGATTCATATCAGCCTCGCTCGTGATATTATGAAAAGCGCCGTCGAAATGCAGGCCGAGCTTGTGGCCAAGCGACAGAATCTGCTGGACAATCTGGAATTGGCAACGTTCAGCCAAATTGTAGAACTCCGAATGCGGATTGACGAAAAAAGTGGCCTTTACTCCATGTTTATGTTCAAGGCGAGCCAAGGCCAGCGAACGATTCAAGGAGAAATCAATATCGTGCCGCCAAAGAACAAATCGCGAGCCCCAAGGGATTGCATCGTACTGAGCAGTCCGCCAATTTGCCACGGCAATCCTTAAGAGCTCCTGATAGTGGCCGACCGTAAAGTCAGCGTCAGTGGTACAATTGTTAGCCGCCTGGTTTTCATAAAAAATCATGTCAATCGCGTCCGAATTGATTGAATGACGGAATTTTTAGCTCCCCCAGAAACAAGTTGTTGATAATTCTAACATTGCCGAAACCAATGGCTATTCCAACAAACCAGTTTGCGATTATAAAGACGTGGCCAAAAAAAGCACCGCAAGCTCTACTCATCCTTCACTCACTCCACATCGCAAGTTGCCATCCTCTCGCCGTAAAAATCACAGCATGCTCTGATGTAAAGGCCATTAGACGAGTTCATCAGAGCCGCAGCAGTCGATCGCCGATTTCCTCCAGCGATGTCCAGACTTAGATAGAGTGCAGCCGACTAATTTACCTCGGCTAACCTGGATACTGGAAACTGTCCTACGCATCACGATTACATCTCATCCAATGCAACGATGCTGCCACGATAGCCCTGCTGGCGGAGGTCGTTGCGTATACGCCCGCCAAAGGTGCGCGACATGATGACCAGATGATCCACAGGAGCCGCCAGAAGATCGTCCCTGCTGGCGACGGTCTGCGGAAACGGTGGCAGGAACTTGCCTTGTTGCGCAGGGTCATCATCGAAGAACCGCATGGGTTGCGCTGGATCGAGCAAGGCTAGACCACGCGCAGCGCAATACACCCCCACAGTTCCCGTCGACAACATGGTGGACAACTGGCTTCGTACGCGTTCAATGAAATGACTGCATCGCTCGGGATAACTTGCAACCAGTGCGGGAGCGAGCCCTTCTTCCCCACCCACGGTGTCAACATCCCCGACACAAGCTACTGCATATAGGCAGCGACCGAAACGGGACTTCATCACTTTGACGCTCATACCTGCCAGCTTGATCAGCCGAGTCAGTGAGCCCGCATCGAAGTAACTGAAGTGTTCATGAAAAAGAATAGAAGGATCACCTGCACCTATTTCATCCGTGCAGTCCGGCACGGAAATGATTGCCTTTCCGTCAGGCTCCAAGTGATTCTTAATGGCTTCCAGAAAAGACAGCGGGTCGGACACATGCTCCAGAACGCCATAGCTGCACACCAATCGATAGGGCCCCGGTGCTTGCTGGGTAGGGAAGAATTCGCGAAGGACTTTCACGCCGTAGCTTGACCAGAACGGCTCATACCCCCGCCCTGGCTCCAGACTGGTCATGTCCCAACCTTCATCCATCAGGCGGCGTGTCAAATAACCGACGCCAGCACCTATTTCCAGACCACGCCCAACAGTCTGCTGAGCCTCCTGAATGAAATCCAAAAAATCCTCTGCATAAGGTTTGCCGAACTTGTCTTCCGCCAACGGCGTACCGAAAGACTGCCCCACAGCATAGGCGTCAAGCAGGACTTTCTCCAGTTCCGAATAAGCAGGCTGACCCAGCATGCCTTGACGTGGGTTGAAAATCAGCTCAAATGGGTAGACATTCGGCAACCCTCCAGGATTCGCCGCCTGCTCGGTGGCGCCAATATGGAAAGGCAATGCACTCAGTTTCACTGGACGTATTCCTTAAGGCGTTCAAGGGATGTGTGTATCGATGTAGTAGGTCGCCACCCAAGAAGATCGCCCGCCCGTTGGTTTGCATAACGCGCAGACTCCCCATCCCTGGAATCGGGCCTGCCAGTCATACGAATAGAGCCGCGACCGCAAGCGGACACGACTTCCCGCGCCAACTCCAGCATAGTCACCGGCCGATCCGCAGCAATGTTGATGATCGCAGGTGGCCGTATGATCAACGTACGGAATAAGGCGTCTGCAAGGTCTGCCGTATCCACATAGTTCTGCTCTCGCGTGCCGCTGCCCCACACCTCTATTTCCCTGCCAGCTTGCGCCGCCTCCATGAAACGCCCTAATACAGTAGCGCGCGACAGCCCTTCACCTATGGGCGCAGATATACGGAGCACGGTGGCGTTACTCAAGGCCAGGAAATCGCGTTCGCCTTGCTGCTTGGCGGCCAGGTAAGGACTCGCTTGGGCAACAGCGGCATCTGCCTCTCGCTCTTGCTTCGGGGCCGTACCACCCTTTTCATACAGAGAGCAACCGGAAGCATAAATCACATGACAGCCCCATTGCCTTACTGCTTCAAGGACACGTTGGTCTATATTGCGAGTACGCGCAGCGCTGGAGTCGTCGTCCGGTATCGCGGGGGGTTGTGGCACAAGCGCAGCAAGATGGACAACAGCAGACGGTCTGCGCGGTACTGTTGAAAGCAAAGGAATTCCCTCGGCTTCAGCAAATACATCGCGGCTCAAAACCAAACATGGCAAGCGCTCAGCAGACAACCGCGCCATCAAGGCACGACCGATCACACCTGCAGCACCAGTCACGACGATCACACCGGAACTCCCGCCGCGCGGGGCTGAATGGTTTCAGCCAGCGAACGAAGAATAGTTGCTTCCTGATAAGGCGCATTCTGGCCAACGTCCTGGTTGAGAAGATGCCGGCGCACCAGCAGATCTGGCTCGTTCAATCCCACCATCGCGCGCAGCGAGGTCGTGCCAGAGAAGCGCGGGTTGATCTCGAAGACCCGCACCTTGCCGTCCACAAGGCGGCATTGCAGATTAAGCGGCCCTCGCGACCCGAGACGCTCCGCAATTTCGCGACACTGCATAGTCACTTCATCGAAGCGACCGATATCCCCCTGACTGACACCCGAGCTGATGACCAGACGAAGGCCGAGTTCCTTGCGGCCCGACCTGTTCGCCATGCTCGTACGTACACTCAATCCACTGCTGAGATGGCGCTTCACGGCGATGGCGTTAACGTAATGTCCTTTCAGGTCATGCAGCACACCCACGGTGAATTCCAGGTCTGGCGTGCCGACGTACTCCTGGATCATGAAGCCACTGGTGATGCCGCCCAGCCCCAAATAGACGGCCAATGCCTTCAGCTCTTTCCTATCCTGGGCGATGAAGACATTGGCTGAGCCACCGCCTCCGACTGCCGGCTTCACGACAACAGGGTACCAGTCGATATCGTCGAACTCCCTCGCGCTGGTCGCATTTATGTAGTGAGGCGCGGGGAAACCCAGCTCAGCTAGGCGCGCATTTGTTTTCGCCTTGTCCATACACAGCTGGATCAGCGCCGTGTCATTGATAGGCAGGAATATTCCCGCATCCGCGATGATTTTCCTGTTCGACGCGAATAGCAGCAACTCGGGCTCGCAGCCATGGAACAAGGCCTGCACACCGAGTTCCTTGCATGTACGCAGGAGTGCCGGCATGTAGTCCGGACTTCGCGCCAACGGAAGCGTCACGAACTGTTCGACCAGCGAAGCCTGAGGGCAATGGGGATTGGCATCTGCGCCAAATATCTTGTAGCGTCCTGACGGTGCAAGCCGCAGGGCCTTGAGAATCTGGTCGCCATGGCCGCCACCACCAATTGCTGTCACCAGCACACGTATCACAAGATATCTCCCATAACGGCGGGACGCCTACGCTCATAGACTTCCCGCACCGACGGATGAACTGTCGGAAATTGCTCAAGGATCTGTTTGCTTTCTGCCGTGATGTCGAAGCGCAGGATTCGCGCACGGCGAGCCTTTGCATCAAACAAGGCGAACGCACCATACCGCCCATCGTCCCGGGGCAGCCCGCAACTGCCAATATTGACGTAGCACGTGCCCGCACATTCACGGATGAAGGGGTGGTGAGTGTTGCCCATGAAAACCCAATCGGCATCGGGCGCAAAGCTTTCGAGGTCGGTATCCGGGTAGACGTACCCATAAGTCGGGTCTACTGGGCTGCCATGTACTAGCAGCACATTCAAGCCCGAAATCTCCTCTTTCCGGGATGTCGGCCAGGACGAGATCATCGCGATCTGCTGCGGGGTCAAACTCCGGCCGAGGGCCTCCAGCTGATAAACACGTTCGCGCGCCGGATCGCTTTGCCCCTCTAGCAGCATGGCCTCATGGTTGCCGCGTATGCACTGTACCTTGCTACCCAGACGGGCCAACGAGTCCAGCACTGCCGCGGAAGGCACATAACCAACCGCATCACCGAGAAAATAAATATGTTCGACGCCCTGCGCGGCGAGTATCGAGACGGCGCGCTCGAATGCCGGAGCATTCCCATGCGCATCAGAGATCAAGCCTATCAGAGAGTACATGGCAACACGGCTTCAAGATTCAGAAGCGACCAAATAAGCAATCTGCGATTCTGCTTTCCGTCCAGATGCTGCTGAACAAGGGACCTGACGGATTCATAATCGAGTATTTCATATATGCGCGATCTTGGATTCAAGAGGGTGCGCGATACAAACGCTATACTCTCCCCCTTGAACCAGCTCGCATCAGGCGACGAAAACCCTTGCTTCTCTGCCCGAACGGCATCGTCGGGGATATGGCGTGCCATCATGTCGCGGAGAAGCTGCTTGCCGTCGCTGGTCTTCTGGAAGTAAACGCTGGTCTTCTGGCCTGGTTCGTTCTCGTTGAACCGTAGAACCTCTGCCAGATTGTTGAGCTTGAGGCCAACCGGGCACTGCATCGCGAAATCGACGAGGTCGTTGTCCATGAACGGCACCCGGTTCTCCAGGCCATGCGCCATCGAGAGCTTGTCCTCGACGACGAACAGGCCATGCAGGAAGGTCTTGGCCTCGAAATACAGCGAGTGATTGATGTAGTCTTCTGGCCGGTCGAGTTCGTTGTCGTGTGTGGCAAAAACGTCGCGAAAGATGTCGCGCGTCCAGACGTGCTCGACCTCGCTCCAGATCGGCGCGAACATCTGTCTTAGCTGGGTGTTGTTTGCCAGCCGCTGCCAGTATTGGTAATACTCGTCGATGTAATGCTCGAAACTCTGGCTGTTGGCGGCTCGGTAATAGCGCCATGGATAACCACCAAAAAGCTCGTCACCCCCGCTCCCGGAAAGTACGACCTTGACGAATTTGCTGGCGAGCTTGGCGGCGTAGTAGTTGGGATAGCTCTGCCCCACCCGTGGCTCTTCGAGGTGCCAGGCCAGTTTCGGCAGGCAACGCTCCATGTCGCCGGCCTTGAGCACCATCTCGTAATGTTCGGTCTTGAAGCGGGCCGACATGGCCTCCGCCTTGGCGCGCTCGTCGAACGCAAGTTCGATCCCTGAAGCCGAACTCAGGTCGAAGCCACAGGTGAAGCTTTTCAGATTGGGAAACTGCTGTGCCGCGATGGCGGTAATGGCTCCTGAGTCCATGCCACCGCTGAGATAGGCGCCCAGTTCGACATCACCAACTAGTTGCCGCTGGACAGCCTGGCGAAAAAGCCTGTCGAGTTCCTCAAGATATTCCTGCTTGCTGGCCGGACAGTCTGGTTCACGAAAACGGTAGTCCCAGTATTGGTGCGTTTGGAAATGCCCATCCCGCCCCGCGAGTAGGGCACAGTGGCCTGCAGGTAGCAGGTGGATGTCCTGTAGCAGCGTCTGGTCGGTAAATAGATTCTGAAAAGTGAAGTATTCGAGAAGCGCAGGCTTGTTGAGCACGCGCCTGAAATCCTGCCGGGAGGTAATGGCCTTCTGTTCGGAGCCGAAGGCGAAGGTATTGCCCTGCCGTGTGTAGTACAGCGGCTTGATGCCGTAACGGTCGCGGGCGAGCAGCAACGTTTGCTCGTGACGGTCCCACAAGGCCAGGGAAAACATGCCGTTGAACTTCAGTAGCGCGCCGAACCCCCAGTGCGCCAAGGCGCAGAGCGCCACCTCGCTGTCGCTGGTGCTGCGGAACTGGTAGCCGACCAATTCCAGTTCCGCGCGCAATTCGCGGAAGTTGTAGAGTTCGCCGTTGTAGGTCACGACATAGCGCTTGTCCACGCTGGCCATCGGCTGATCGCCAGCAGGACTGAGGTCTATGATCGCCAAGCGGCGATGCCCGAGTCCGACGTTGTTCTCGACCCACTGCCCTTCGCCATCTGGACCGCGATGGGCGATCGCGTCGGTCATCCCTTTCAGGACGACCGGAGATACCGGACTGCCATCCAGATGCACTAGGCCAGCTATGCCACACATGGTTCAGGCAATCTCTTGCAGCGCATCCACAACATAAGCGTAGTCAGCCTCCGTCATGCGATTGTGCAGCGGTATGGCCATGGTGTTGTCGTTGCAGTCCCGCGCAGCGGGGAAATCGTCAGGATGCAACTGAAAACGCTGAGCGTAATGGCCGAGCATGTGAACCGCGTGGGTTCCAGGCCGGGTCGAGATACCAAGCGCCTGCAGACGCTCCATGATGTGGTTGCGCGACATCGGCGCCGTTACCGGATCAACATAGAGAACATAGGCTTGCCAAGCGTGCTGACCATCCTGCGGAATTACGGGCGGGCGCAGCCAATCGATACCATCAAGCGCTTGGGAGTAAAAACCAGCCCACTGAGCCCTTTCGGCTATGAAGCGATCCAGCTTGCCGAGTTGAACCAAACCGACAGCACCCTGAAGGTCGGTCATTCGGTAGTTGTAACCAAGCAGATTGAATTCGGGGAGTAGATACGGGCGCGCCCCTTTGTGGCGCTGCTCCTCGGAGACGCTCGCCCCATGGTTTCTAAGCATGTTAGCGACATCGGCCAACTCTGCATCGTTAGTCGTCACCATTCCACCTTCACCGGTGGTGATCGATTTACGCGGGTGGAACGAGAACGATGCCGCCAAGCCTAGCGCTCCGGCCGGGCGACCCTTGTAGCTAGCCCCGGCAGCACATGCCGCATCTTCGATGATTGCTATGGATTTCGGAACGACTGCTCGCAAGACATCCATTTCGGCACATAGCCCGAACAGATGGACGGCAACAACCGCTTTTGTGCGCGGCGTCAGCCGGCGTGCGACATCTGCCGGGTCGATGTTATTGGTGCGACGGTCGACATCAGCAAAAACCGGCGTTGCTCCACAGTAAACAACGACATTGGCTGTCGCAACCCAGGTAAAGGCCGGAACGATGACTTCATCGCCCGGGCCGATGCCCATCGCTGCCAGGATGAGATGCAAGCCCGTCGTACAGCTCGTCGTTGCCAGTGCGTGAGAAACCCCGTGGCGACTGGCAAAAGCCTGCTCAAATGCCGCAACTTTTGGACCTTGCGTTAGCCATCCGGATAGAAGCGGCTCGCGAGTAGCCTCCCATTCGTCATCGCCGGTGGACGGCAAGGATATCGCAATCGAGCGCCGCTCCATTAGTACCGCCCCTTGTTTTCTTCCCGCCATGCGATCAACTTCAGCAACCCTTCCCGCAGCCCATAGAAATACTTGAACCCGAGATCCGCCTCCGTTTTCTTGGGGCAACCAATACGGTTCTGCACCAGGCGACGCGCATCATCGGCACTGTAGGGCTTGTAAGTCACCTGCAGCTCCGAATTCTTCAGTTCCAGGATGAGATCACACAGTTGCTTGATGCTGGTCTGGACACCGGAGCCGACATTGTAGAACTCGTCCGTCGCGTCAGCTTGCAGGGCAAGAACGTTGCAGCGGGCAACATCTTCGACGTCGACGAAGTCATAGGCCTGCGTACCGTCGCCGTTGATCACCGGTGCCTCATTGGCGTCAATCTTGTTCAGCATGATCGGGATTACGCCGGTATAGGCTGCGGTCTGATCCTGATGCGGTCCGTACACATTCATGTAGCGCAGGCCAACGTAGGAAAGCCCATAGCGGTCATGGAAGGCACGGCACATTGCTTCGCCGGCGATCTTCGAGGCCCCATAGAAGTTGCGGTTCATGAACGGGTGCTCTTCCGTCATCGGGACTTCCACAGCATCCCCATACACCGAGGCTGAGGAGGAATAGACCAAACGCTTGATCTTGTTCCTGACGCAGGCTTCGAGGACGTTGAAGGTTCCTTCGATGTTGACGTGGAAGGCGGTCCTTGGAAAGTCCTTGCAGTGGAGTAGCCACATGGCCGCAAGGTGAATCACGTAGTCGCACCCGCGCATGGCGTCGTCAAGAAGGTCCACCTCGCGAATGTCGGCGCCGTTCTGGTAAAGAGCGCATCTGGAGTCCAGCAGGTACGGCGCCAGGTAGTTGCGCTTGCCACGGGCGAAATTGTCGTACACCAGGACCTGACCGACATCCGTCTTGAGGAGTTCTCCAACCACGTGGCTGCCAATGAAACCCGCCCCGCCGATGACCAGCACTTTCGCATTCGTCAGCAAATTCATTCTTCGTCTTCCGGTTCATCCTGCCCAAGCCAAGTCATCACTTCATCGGCAGTGGCCTGGCATGATGGCAAACCAGGCGATTCAATCCCAAGCAAGCTAATCAAACCAGCGACACCGAGCATTTCAGCCTCCAACAACCGCCGCATCAAACCTGTAAGTCATTGGCGAAGTGGTTGCCAGAGTGCGGTCAGGCCATTGCTTGCGCCATCAGCTTGTCGTGCCTGGCAATACTGCGCTTGATCAGCTCCTGGCTTTCCTTTGTCCATTCTACGGTGCGCCGCAATCCTTCGCGAATGTCTACCCGGGCAGTAAAGGCAAGCTCGCGTGCGGCTTTCTCGGTAGAGGCGAAGCGCTTGCCGGAGCGATCCCAGTCGCGCGCCGGGCGAAGATCCAGGGGCGTGGTATTGCCGGTGTATTCATTGATGATCGTTGCCAACTCGAGAATGCTGGTTTCTCGCCCAGTCGCGAGGTTATAGACGCCCCCTGCGACCCCCTTCAGCGCACAAGCCATCAGCCCGCGCGCCATGTCCTCGACAAAAATGAAGTCGCGGCTGGCATTGCCACCGTTGTCCAGCGGCAAGGCCTCACCGCTCAACGAGCGCCAGATGAACGTTGGCGTCACGTTTCGCCAGACGGTGTGGACCGTGCCCCGCCACTGGCCGGCGCCCAGAATCTCGCGGGGGCCGTAGACGTTGGAAAAGCGGGCTTTCACGAAAGGCAGCTGGTGCTGCTGGAAGTAATAGTTGCCGTACAACTCGCCGATGATCTTGGAAATCGAATACGGGCTGTCGTGGTAGAGGGTAACCGGCTGATCTTCCGTCGTTGCCGTCGGAGCGTCGTAGGTCTTTTCCGCCACCGCGCAGGCCGCTGCAGCGTAGACGACCTTCTTGAGACCCTTGATGTCCTTCAGGCGATCGAAGAGCCTTAGCGAGGTGTAGGTGTTGTTGTCGTGGTCGGCAAACGGGTCGGCGATGGACGACTGATTGCCATGGAAGCAGGCCAGATGAAAGGCGTAGTCGAGATCACCCGGCAGGCCGGCCAGGATGCGGTCAGCAGTGATGGAACCGAAGACGAAACGAACGCGCGAATCAGCGGGAATGTTGGCAACGTCTGAGGAAATGAGGTTATCCACAACGATGATTTCGCGCGGATCCTGCGCGAGGATCTGATGCACGAGATTGCTGCCGACAAAACCAGCGCCGCCGACCACCAGCACCTTTGCTCCCGAAAACGTGACATCGCTCATGACTGATAACCCTGTTTACTTGGTTTGCGTTGGTGCCTTGAGATGTGAGAACACATCGGAAATGCCGTACTTGTCGTACCAGGCCAACTGACGCTTGATCGTCTCGGCAAAGCCGACCCTGGCTTGCCATCCGAACGCCTTCAAGGTCTCGCTGGCATCGAGCGAAACCACCGGTACGTCATCGGCGGCCGGCGGCACGACCGGAACCTCCTTGCTACCCTGGCCAAGGTAATCGGTGACCAGATCGAAGATTTCCTTGATCGAATGCGCCTCGCCGCTGGCGATATTGAACACCCCTGTGGGCGCATCGGGCTGGATCGCGAGATCCATGAAGGCCATAAAATCGGACATATCGAGGAAGTCACGCGAGGTATCCGAGCAGAAACAGTTCTGGCCAGCCTTCAGGCGCTTGTAGAACGTTGGGATCGGGCCGATCGCCAGGCGCGGGCCGGTAACGTTGGCGATGCGCAGAGACAGCGTCGGTACGCCGGATAGCAGCATGAACTGCTCACCCGCCGTCTTGGTGATGCCATAGCTGGTGAACGGCGCGGTGGGGTGGCTTGCCGGAATCGGCAACTGCCGCGGACGGCCGTAGCACAGTGCCGTCTGGAAGTTGATCAGGCGCATGGCACCAGACGCCTTTGCAGCTCGCGCAATGTGGGCGCTGCCGATGACATTCGTCCGCGAGTCTTCGACCCAGTCATCGGGGTCCTTGTAGGCCGCCGCCGCATGGATGACGACCTCCGGCTGAAACTGCGCAAAGCACGCGTCGACCAGAGTTTGATCAACAATGCTGCCTTCCTTGACGGTCAGGCCGGGCACCTCGGGCACGACCTCGCGTTTTCCGGTTGCGAAGTTGTCGATCACGAAGATCTCGTGACCTTGCGGCAGCCAGTGCTCAATCAGGTTGGAGCCAAGGCAGCCGGCGCCGCCCGTAATCAGGATACGCATCGGATTTCTCGCTTATTTCTTGCCTTCGTGACGCAGGTGCGTGTACTCACCCAGTGTGCCGTGCTTTTGGTAGTAGGCCATGGCGGCCGATACCGTCTGTTGCAGCGGCGTGAATTCGATCGCCCCGAAATCCTCGAAGGTTCGACTCGGGTCAAGGAGGATGGAGAAGACGTCATCCGGGCCAAGTTCCTTGACTTCGGCCTTCGGCTTGCCAGGCACGTCCAGGGCGGTCACCACCGCATCGTAGAGTTCCTGAATAGCGACATCCGTGCCTGAAGAGAAGTGGTAGGCACCATGCCCGACGCCATCGATTGCCTTGATGACAACCCGCGCCAGATCCTTCACGAAAACGAAATCCCGGCGGGCATTGGTGACGAAACACTGCTTGCCATCCTTCAGGCGCTGGTAGAAGATCGGCAGCGGGCCGGCCACATTGCGCGGGCCAACCACGTTGGCAAGGCGGAAAGTGACGTAATCAACGCCCGACAGTTCCAGATAGTACTCATTGGTGGTTTTCGAGATCGAGTAGCTGCTGCTGCCGGGGAAGCGCGGATGATCGAGGCGAATCGGCTGTTGCATGGGCTTGAGGCCGTAGCACAGTGCCGTTTGGAAATAGATGAAACGTCCGACGCCGAATTTCTTGGCGGCATCGACCATGTTCGATCCCCCAACGCAGTTGGTTAGCGTGTCGTTGTACCAGTCATCCGGATCCTTGTAGGAAGCGGCGGTATGAACGATGGCATCCGGCTTAAGGTCGCCCACCAGTTTTTCAACAATGGCTTTATCGGCAATCGTGTCGATGACCACGGTCAGGTTCGGGTGGTCTGCCAGATGCTCGCGCCGTCCGGTGGCAAGATTGTCGATCGCAACGACCTGATCACCGCGCTCGAGGAGCATTTCAACCACATGGGAACCAATTTGGCCAAGGCCGCCGGTTACAAGTACTTTCTTCATGTCGGTCCTTCTGATTGCTGATTATTGATGTGAATTCCGGACGATGCTGGACACGATGCCTCGTGCCGCGTTTCCATCGCCATACGGTGATTTTGGCAAGGTCGGCAGTTGGCCTCGCACGGAGTCGTTGAACGCATTGCCGATGGCAGTCGCAGAAGCGCCGACCAGGCGATTCCAGCCCAGATCGACCGTTTCCACCCACTCGGTTTCATCGCGCATGGTGATGCACGGAACACCATAAAAGAAGGCTTCCTTCTGCACACCGCCGGAGTCGGTCAGGATGACCTGGGCTGCCTGCTCCAGGGCGACCATATCGAGGAAGGGGACGGGGTCCACCACCTTGACGTTGCCGAGCTTCTTGTCCAGTCCGCTATCAGCAAGGAGTTTTCTGGTGCGCGGGTGGAGCGGAAGAACGACGGGCAAGTGGGCTGATATTTCAGCCAGAGCGGCGACGATTTCCCCGAGGCGATTCGGGTCGTCGGTATTTTCTGCACGGTGGCAGGTAGCCAGTGCGAACGCCCCTTCGGCGAGTCCCAGCGAGGCGAGGGCCGCGCTCTGCTTCCTGGCTCGCTCACGGTAGAACAAGGCAACGTCGTACATGACGTCCCCGACGTTTTCGACACCGCCAGAGATGCCCTCTTTCGCCAGATTTGCTACAGCCGTCTCGGTCGGGCAGAACAATAGCGTCGAGAGGCGGTCGGCGACGATCCGATTGACCTCTTCCGGCATCCGCATGTTGTAGGAGCGAAGCCCGGCTTCAACGTGAGCGACGGGGATGTGCAGCTTCGCCGCAGCCAGCGCGCCTGCCAGCGTCGAGTTGGTATCACCGTAGATCAGCACCCAGTCCGGCTGTTCTTCCAAGAGGACTTTTTCGACTGCCTCCAGCATGCGCCCGGTCATCGCCCCGTGCAGCCCGCCCGATATCTCCAGATTGTATTTCGGGTGAGGTATGTCCAACTCATCAAAGAAAACCTGGGACATGTTTTCGTCGTAATGCTGGCCGGTATGAACCAGTACTTCCGCAACGTGCTCGGGGAATTCGTTGCGAACCACCCGGGAAACAGCGGCCGCCTTGATGAACTGTGGTCGCGCCCCAACGATGGTGACGATCTTGATCACTTGCCCAAGGCCTCTATCACCCGCTTGGCGATGTGGACCTGCTCCTGCTCTGCGAGGTCTGCACTCATCGGCAGACTCATCACCTGGCCAGCCATTGCTTCCGACGACGACACAGTCCCGCTGATCCTGCCAAGCGCCTCATAGGCCGGCTGGCGATTCAGCGGGATTGGGTAATGCACCGCAGTGGGGACGCCTGCTGCCTTGAGCTCTTCCTGAACCTGTTCGCGATTCTCGACAAAGACCGTGTACTGCGCAAAGACACTGGTTCGGTCCGGGCGCTGGGTGACAGTTGGCACCGTGCCGGCAAACAGTTGGTTATAGCGGGCACCGATCTTAAGACGCTGTTCGACTTCCCACTCGAAACGCTCCAGCTTGCCCAGCACGACAGCGCACTGCAGGGTATCCATGCGGCCACCGACGCCGATGCGGGTATGAACGTAACGCCTTTCCTGGCCGTGCACCCGGATCTCGCGCATGGCCTTGGCCAGATTGGCGTCACTGGTGAAGATCGCCCCGCCATCACCGTAGCAGCCCAGGGGCTTGCTCGGGAAGAAGCTGGTGCAGCCGATGGTAGAGAGGTTGCAGCTTTTCCGGCCCTTGTATTCGGCGCCGAAGCTCTGCGCGGCATCTTCGATGACCGTCAGGCCGTGCCTGGCGGCGATGGTGTTGATTTCGTCCATATCCGCCGGCTGGCCGTAGAGGCTGACGGGCATGATGGCGCGGGTCCTGGGGGTAATCGCAGCTTCGATCTTGCTGGCGTCGACGTTGCAGGTATCCGGTTCAATATCGACGAAAACCGGGGTGGCCCCGAGCAAGGCGATGACTTCGGCGGTGGCGACGAATGTGAATGGGGTGGTGATGATCTCGTCACCCGGCTTGACATCGAGGGCCATCAGGGCAATGAGGAGCGCCTCCGTACCGGAGGCAACGGTGATGCAGTGCCTGGCACCCGTGTACTCGGCGAGCTTCGCTTCGAGTTCCGCGACCTCCGGACCCATGATGTACTGGCCGTGGTCGAGTACCTGCTGGATGCGCGCGTCGATGGAACTCTTGAGTGCCTGATACTGGGCCTTCAGGTCGATGAACTGGATTGTCATGGCTACTTTCAATGCTGCGACTTCGTGATGACTGCTTCGGCCAGTGCTCGCGAGGTGGTCCACTTGCCGCCAAAGACGTTGATGAGCTTATCGTGACGCTCAATGACCGCTTCCCGGCTGGCTGCCGAAAAATCCGTCTTGCTGGCAACAATCGGCCGGATGCCGGCAAAGCTCCCGATTATATCCGAACACGCTATTTTTTCCCGAAAACAGCGGTTGTAGTTGCCAACCAGGTATTCGATCTCGTCATCGCTTGGCGCACACTTTTCGGTGCTCTCCTGGCGGACTTCGGTCGTGCCGAGCAAGGTCTCTTCCCCGTGCGGAAGAACGAACAGGATGCGCTTTTCGCCGGGCACCTGCAAAACGCAACCCTGCTCGAGCCTGCCGGAGACGACAATGTGACTGCCGCGGATCAGGTCAAGCCGGTAGGCGCTGGTCACGCCTGACCTGATGAGGAGTTCCTCCGCCCAGGGTCCGGCCACATTGATGATGCGATCGTAACATGCACCGGCTCCGGCCGTGGATACCTCTCCAGTCGTCGGATCAAGCCTGAGTACGGGGCTCTGCTCGTGAAGTCTTGCACCTGACTCCCTGGCCTTCTCGGCTGCCCAGAGGCCGAGCTGGTAGTCGTCCATCTGGGCATCCCAGTATCCGTAGGCGCCCAGCAAGTGGTTGCGCTGCAAGCCCGGAAAGCTCTCGGCCACGTCGGCGGCAGCGTACCAGCGACTACGCGGGAACCCGGATCCCGTTGCCAGCAGGTCGTAGAGCCTGATGCCTGCACCGACCAGCCACTTTGCTCGTTCACCGTTCCGATAAATCGGGATAAGCAACTCCAGTGGCCGAACCAGGTGCGGCGCCTGCCTGATCCACCACGAGCGTTCCTGAAGTGCTTCGCGCACCAGCGCCAAATGGCCATGTTCAAGGTAACGCAAGCCGCCGTGCAGCATCTTGGTAGAGGCGCGGCTGGTGGCGGACATCAAATGGCCTTTCTCGTACAGATCAACGGAATCGCCATGCCTGGCAAAGGCCCACGCGGTCATGACGCCGTTGATCCCGCCGCCGATGACTGCAACCTTCATTCGACCGCCAGTGTCGTCCCGGTCAGCTTGTAGGTCGTGCCGGTGTTCGGGCACTGGATAGAAGTGTCGCCCTCGAGCGGCAGGTCAAGCCGTTCGCCATGCTCGCTCATCCAGCCGACCTGTCGGGCTGGCACACCCGCCATCAGGGCATACGGCTTGACGTCGCGATTGATTACCGCGCCGGCGGCGATGAAGGCAAACTCACCAACGGTGACACCACAGACGATGGTGCAATTGGCACCCAGGGTCGCACCCTTCTTCACCTTGGTTGCCCGGTACTCATTCTTGCGAGTGACCGCCGAGCGCGGGTTGTAGACGTTGGTGAAAACCATGCTCGGACCACAGAAGACATCGTCCTCAAGATGCACACCATCGTAGATGGAGACGTTGTTCTGTACCTTGACGTTGTTGGCGATGGTAACGTCGTTGCCGACGAACACGTTTTGGCCGAAAGAGCAGCCCTTGCCGATGCGCGCACCGGCGCAGATATGGGCAAAATGCCAGACACGGCTGCCATCGCCGATGAGGGCGCCCTCGTCCACGATCGCGGAGGGGTGAATGGTGACTGCCATGTCAGTAATCCAGCGGCAAGGCGACGCGCTTGCCGTCTCGTGCCGAAAGATACGCGGCGATGAGCACCTCGAGTGACTTCAGGCCTTCTCGGCCATCCGTTTCCGGCTCGGCCTCGCCGCGCATCACCTTGATTACATTGTCGTAGTAGAGCGGATGCCCGAAACCGTAGACCGAGGTGGTAGCGTAGTTGGCCGAGGCAATCTGCTCGTCTTCCGGCAGCTTCTCGGCGAATTCCCAGTGCTGAATCTCGTTGACCGCGACACCCCCCACACGTACGGTGCCTTTCTCGCCGAGAATCGTGATGCTGCCTTCCAGGTTCTTCGGGTAGGTCAGCATGGTAACGTTCATCGAACCCAGTGCGCCGGAACGCCAGCGAACGCTGAGCACGCCGCTGTCCTCGACCTCAATGTTGCGCTCCAGCGTCGAGGTATAGGCCTGCATGCTTTCGATGGGGCCGATCAACCAGTCGAGCAGGTCTACGTAGTGGCTGGCCTGGTTCATGAAGGCCCCGCCGTCGAACTCCCAGGTGCCGCGCCACCTGGCACTGTCGTAATACTCCTGCGGCCGCGTCCAGAACACATTGATGTTGACCATATAGATGCGGCCAAAGCGCTTCTGCTCGACCGCACGCTTGAGCAATTGCAGCGTCGCGTTGCGCCGGTTCTGCTTGACGACGAAGAGGCGCACACCATTGTCGTCGCAAGCCTTGACCATGCGCAGACCGTCGTGCCAGCGCGTTGCCATCGGCTTCTCGGTCATGACGTGACGCCCTGACAGCGCGATTTCGATCGTCTCCTCGGGATGCAAACCACTCGGCGTCGACAGGACGACGATGTCTGAGGTCGTCGACTTAAGCATTTCGGTCAGGCTGTCATGCCCTTTGGCGCCGGTACGCTGGACGGCCTTGTCGAGCGCGTTGCGGTCAACGTCACAAACATCGACCACTTCGACGTGCTCGGCGTGCTGCTCCATGGCGCCGAAATGGTTGGCCGCGATGCGTCCGCAACCGACAAGGGCCATGCGGATCTTGCGGCCGGTAATCGTGGGGTAGTTACGCATTTATTCCTCTCACAAGCGCGACCAGAGTGAAGCTGACGCCAACCGGGGGAGGCGATCGAAAGAGCACTTCAGGTGGGACAAAGGCCGGTTATCGAGCGCAATTTCGAAACGTCTTCGTGCTCAACTGCAACAACGCAGGAGTCCCCCGGAGACGCCTCAGCAATGGCTTCAAGCTGGATGGCATAGTGATGGGAAAAGTAATCCTCGTTTTGCGAGCCGTCGGATTTTACCATTAGGCGACCCAGCCTTGTCCACCGAAGAACCTGCCTTCTCGTGGCCAGTCCATCGCCTTGTGACCGCCGACCGGACGTCAGCCCCCATCAGTGCGCCACCCCATCCCGCCGCACAACCTTCACCACGGTCAGCCACAAGATATACAGATCAAACACTAGCGACTGGCGACGAAGATATTCGGCATCGAGCCTCACCTTTTCCGGAATCGGCAGTTCATCCCGCCCATTGACCTGCGCCCAGCCGGTCAGCCCGGGCAGGATCTCGTGCACGGCGTACTTCGTGCGCAAGGCAATCAGGTCGTCCTGATTGAACAACGCCGGACGCGGACCGACGAAGCTCATCTCGCCTTTCAGGATGTTCCAGAGCTGAGGCAGCTCATCGAGACTGCTCCGGCGCAGGAACGAGCCGATCGGGGTCAGGTAGGTGTCGGGATTCTGCAGCAGGTGCGTCGCCACGGCCGGCGTGTCAACACGCATGCTGCGGAACTTGGGCATCCGGAAGACGCGGTTTCCCTTGCCCACCCGATCAGACCAGTACAGCGCCGGACCGGGCGAAGTCAGGCGAACGAGCAGGGCGATGACGACGACCGGAAGCACCAGGACCAGCGCAGCAAGGATACTCAGCAATACGTCGAAGGAACGCTTGGCCATCGGTCAGTTGATCCGCTTCCGTGAACATTTGGCTGGCCGGCAGCGGCCATGACCGACACCGTCGCCGGGCCGATCCCGGTCGCTTGGCGCGCCGTCAATCAACGTCCGACATCCCCACGCGGCCCACCCCGGGCAGCTTGATTGCCGGCGGCGAGAGGTCGATACCCAGCGACAGGCCAAGCAGATTCAGCTCAATCCCCTCTTCGGCGGCGATCGTCGCGCCGAGCAGGCCGGCCAGGGAAAACTGCACGCCGCCGCCGCTCGGTGCGCTGGCAAAGACACCGCCCTGCGGCAGATAATCCTTGCCGATGGCGGTCGGCGGCAGGTCAAGGTGGAGTTCGGGTACGGCCCGCCCCAGGTAAGCGGTAAAGGTATTGCTGTTCGGACCCGGCCACAGCCGGTATTCGTGACTGTGCGGATAGGCCCGGGCCGCTTCGTGCAGGCGTTTGATCAGCGCGTCGACCTCGGCGCCGCCACGAAGCTGGCGAATCAGTGTCGGCTCGCTGCCGTACCAGTAGCCGTCCGCTTCTCCGTAATGTATGCGCACTGCATCCATCCCGCGGCTTACGCCCCAGCCAACCACTTCCAGCCGCGTGTAACGATCGGCGTCGCTGTCCTTGGTGGCGATCCAGGTGTGCACCCCGAAGATGCCGCGCCAGCCGAAGGCGCGCGCTGCATAGACCTGGATCAGCGCTTCCGGAGTGTGCCGCGGATCGGGCGCCTGTCCGCTGCTGTCGTGGCGCGCGTTGCGCCAGTCGCCCGGTCGGCTGTCGTCGCTCAAATGCCGGCTGAGAGCCACGCCCACCGGGACGACGAACAGCAAGAGCACAGCCAGCAGCACGCGCAATGGCCAAGACCTGGAAACTTTCATGTGCACACACCTCCTTGCGATCAGCGCAAAGTTCATTGGTACCTGTCGGGCGACTTTCGTTCTGGCGGCCCACCGACGCGAACAATGCACCCCACACCCTTGTGGTCGGTCAGAACCCCGGCTCCTGGTTCGGGTTTCGAGAACGGCGCAGCTTGCGCGCCTCGTCGGCGACTCGCTCACAGGCGCCTGAAGAGCCGATCCAGCGATCCCAGAGACTGCCCGCGAGAATGGACACGCCAAACGTGGCGACGGCGACGCCTCCTTCTATCGC
>Ga0075156_10000266_pt1 | contig 26469 bp, 19 predicted proteins | sample JI81AbrownDNA_FD_70966 | JGI IMG/M metagenome (GOLD analysis project Ga0075156, IMG submission 70966) | Wastewater effluent complex algal communities from Wisconsin, to seasonally profile nutrient transformation and Carbon sequestration -... | ecosystem: Engineered > WWTP > Effluent > Algae...
AAGTACTACGGACGCACCGCGCGGGTCTTCATCTACCACCGCGAGCATGAGGCGATCGGCCAGGAGGCCCGGCTGCTCAGCGCCACCCTGGCCGCCCTCGGCCGGGTGCCGGACGACGCCCCGGTGATGACCGCCAACCAGCGTTACGCCCGGATTCCCGCCGAGCGGGCGGGCGAGTGGCAGCACCGGATGCAGGACCTGCTGATGGAGTTCGCCGCCGAACCCGCCGCGGGCGACATCACCTACGCCCTGGTCTTCGCGCTCTACCCGACCGACCGTCCGCCACTGCCCGGAAGCGAGTCGTGAGCGAGCCCGTCCGTCCGTTGGGGGCCAACTACCGGCGGCTGTTCGCGTCCGCGACGGCAGCCAACCTGGGGGACGGGCTGATGGCGGTCGCCCTGGTCTGGTTGGCCTCGGCGATCACTCGCGACGCGCTGCTGATCGCCCTGGTTGGAGTCGCCGGACGGCTGCCGTGGCTGCTGTTCAGCCTGCCCGCCGGGGTGATCAGCGACCGCCTCGACCGGCGCAAGCTGGTCGGCTGGATGGACGTCTGCCGGCTGGCCGTGGTCGCGGCTCTGGGCGTTCTGGTGCTGCGGTATCAGTCCGGATTGTCGACCCCCGAGCAACTGGCCGCGGGTGCCCCGGAACCTGCTTCGGGGCCGCTACTGGTTGGTGCCCTGTGCCTGGCGTCACTGCTGCTGGGCTGCGCCGAGGTGCTGCGCGACAACACCGCTCAGACTCTGATGCCGTCGGTCGTGGAACGCAGACAATTGGAGAAGGCGAATGGACGGCTGTGGGCGGCCGAGACGACGATGAACAGCTTTGTCGGCCCGCCGCTCGGCGGCGTGCTGATCGCGGTCGGGCTCGCACTGCCGTTCCTGCTCAATGCCGGCCTGCTGGCGGTCAGCGCGGCCATGGTGTTCGCCCTGGCCGGCACCTTCACCGCGCGGGGTGTCGAGACCGGCGAGCAGAGTCGGCGGATCGACTGGAAGGGTGAGATCGCCGAGGGTTTCGGCTGGCTGTGGAACCACCGGCTGATCCGAACTCTGGCGATTCTGCTCGGCCTGCTCAACCTGCTCAGCAACCTCGCCTTCGTGACCGCCGTGCTGTTCGTCCAGGACGTACTTGGCCTCTATCAGGGCTGGCAGTTCGGCCTGGTCACCACCGGGTTCGCGGCCGGCGCAGTGATCGGCTCTCTGCTCGCCGAGCGGATCACGAAGAGACTCTCCCCCGGCACGGCTCTGATGGTGTCGATCGTCGGCATGGGGGTCGCCCTGTTGATCATGGGCCTGGTGCCCTGGGCGCCGGTGTTCTGGCTGTGCGGGGTCGCCGAGGGCGTGTTCGTGGTGCTGTGGAACGTGATCACCGTGTCGCTGCGACAACGGTTGATCCCCGACCGGCTGCTCGGCCGGGTCAACTCGGTCTACCGGTTCTTCGGCTGGGGCACGATCGCGATCGGCACTTTGTTGGGCGGTGTGCTGGTCACCCTTGGCGAGACGGTGCTGAGCCGCGATTGGGCGCTGCGTTCGGTGTTCGTACTGGCCGGGATCGGTCACCTGGCGCTGCTTGGTTACGCCCGCCGGCGGGCCAGCACCGAGCAGATCTTGGCGGCCGAGGCAGCGGAACCGGCCACGCCGACGAGTTAGCCGGTCGGACGGTTGAGCTTGCCGAACCACCAAGTCACGCACGCGAATGGTCTCGAGCTCGACCAACGGCCGGTCTCGACCATCGGCTGGTTGAGCCCGTCGAAACCACCAAATCACGCACGCGAATGGCCTCGAGCTCGACCAACGCCTGGCGCGACCTTCAGCTGGTTGAGCGTGTCGAAACCGCTGAGCCAGGAACCCGAATGGCCTCGACAAGCTCGACCAGCCACCCGCGGGCGTCCGGCGTCAGCCGACCGCATCCCGGGCTGCAACGAAGGCGTCCACGCACTCCCGCACATCGGCCGAACTGTGGGCCGCCGACAGTTGCACCCTGATCCGGGCGCGACCCCGGGGCACCACCGGAAAACTGAAGGCGATCACGTACACGCCGCCGCCGAGCATATGGTCGGCGATCTGAGTCGCGCGCCGGGCGCCGTCGGGGCCCTGGAACATCACCGGCACGATCGGATGGCTGCCGGGCAGCAACTCGAAGCCTTGGTCGTCCATCAACTCGCGGAACAGCACCGCATTGGCGGCCAGCCGTCGCCGCGCATCGCCCGAACTCGACACCAACTCGAGCGCCTTCAGCGAGCCGGCGACCACGCTGGGCGCCACGGAGTTGCTGAACAGGTAGGGACGGGAGCGCTGCCGCAGCAGTTCGACGATCTCGGCGTGGGCCGCAACATAACCACCGGACGCCCCGCCGAGCGCCTTGCCCAGGGTGCCGGTGAGAATGTCCACCCGGTCGGCGACGCCGAACAGCTCGGGCGTGCCTCGACCGGCCTCGCCGACGAAACCGACGGCGTGCGAGTCGTCCACCAGCACCAGAGCGCCGTAGCGTTCGGCCAGGTCGCAGATTCCCGGCAGCGGGGCGTAGGAGCCGTCCATCGAGAACACTCCGTCGGTGACGATCACCGTGCGACGGGCGCCGTCGGAGGCCTGCAACTGGGCCTCCAGGTCGGCCAGATCGGCGTTGCGGTAGCGGAAGCGCGCGGCCTTGCTCAGCCGGACGCCGTCGATGATCGATGCATGGTTGAGCTCGTCGGAGATGATCGCGTCCTCGGCGCCGAACAGGGTCTCGAACACACCGCCGTTGGCGTCGAAGCACGACGAGTACAGGATCGCGTCGTCGGTTCCAAGAAAGTTCGCCAGGGATCGTTCCAGTTCGCGGTGCTGGGTCTGGGTGCCGCAGATGAAGCGGACCGAGGCCATGCCGAAGCCCCACTCATCCAGCCCCGCATGCGCGGCGGCGACCACGTCGGGATGGTCGGCCAGGCCCAAGTAATTGTTGGCACAGAAGTTGAGAGCTGGACCGTCGGGAGTGGCAATGCGCCCCGCCTGCGGTGTGCTCAGTTCGCGTTCGCTCTTGTACAGCCCGGCCGCCCGGATCTCGTTCAGGGTCGCGGTCAGCTGGTCACGCATCGATCCGTACACACCCGCGACGGTACTAGCGCACCTCGCGCCGCGTGAAGCTCCAACAGGCTCGCCCGGTGCGAGTGAGATCAATCGCTCGCATGGCCGTTGAGCAGCGAGTGAACTGCTCTGGGTCGTGCGCTACGACGTCGGAGATCTGGGCACGCGGGCCGAGTGCGCGTCACGCTTGGACGATCCGAGCCGAAGAGCACACAGGGCCAGCTCGGTCGGACCTTGAGGCGCAGGCTCAAGCACGCCTACGCGCGATCAACACACCATCAGTCCGGTTCGTTATCAAATCGATACTGAACCGATTTGGCGTTTGGTTGTCTGTTCTGGTGTCCTTTTTCTCATCACCGCTGACGCGTGAGTTGATTGTTTTGCCCTGCACCCCCGAGTCTTCGTCCTTCTGTGCCGGTCTGCACGTCTCCATGAGCATGTCGTCATTGGTTCTGAGTTGGTCCAGCCGGAGGGTCTTGAAGTTATGCGCGTGCGCGTTCTTGTTGGGTCGTTGTTTCTTGCGCTGGTCGCTGGGACTTTTGGTACGGGGGCTGCTCAGGCTGATCCGACTCCCTCGCCGCAGCCTTCATCGGGTCTGCTTTCCGAGGCTGAGGCGATGCATGAGGCCAAGTCATCGGGCAAACCGGTCGAGGTGTCGGCGCTAACGGACGAGCGCACGTTGGTGACTGCTGATCCGGCGACGGGCCGTTTCACCGCGGACATGACGGCGACTGTTGCGCGGGTTCGTGACGTCAAGGGTGGTTGGCGGGAGCCGTCGACGAAGCTCGTGGCCGGCGAGGACGGCTTGTTGCGTCCGGAGGCGACGGTGGCCCAGATTGCGGTGTCGGCGGGCGGGTCGAAAGCACCGTTGGTGTCGTTCGCCGACGGCGAGTCGAGGGTAGAGATCGGCTGGCCGACACAGTTACCGGCGCCGGTCGTGGAGAACGCGACGGCCACCTATCCGGAGGTCTTCCCGGGTGTGGATCTGGTGGTGCGGGCCGAGATCGAGTCGGCTGAAACATATCTGGTGGTGAAGACGCCGGAAGCGGGGAAGAACGTCAAGGTCCGCAATGCGGCCTTCACATTGTCATCTCCTGGCTTGACGGCGAAGTCACTCAGCAACGGCACCAGGTCCCTGCAGGACGCGAAGGGTGTTGAGCGGCTCGTGTTGCCGCCGGCCCGGATGTGGGATTCGGCGGGGGCGGAGAAGGGTCTGACCCGGGCTGAGGACCGGATCGCTGAAGCGTTGGACGCCAAGAGCGGCGAGGTGGGCTTGCAGGTTGCCGACGGCAAACTGACCGCGGTCGCTGATACGGCGTTCCTGGATGACCCGGACACCGTGTTTCCCGTGATCATCGATCCGGCGGTGACCACGACCCGTACCTATGTGGTTCGGGTGACCGAGGATTTCGACACGATCAATGACATGACGGTGCCGGGCAAGATCGGTTACAACGGTTGGACGTCGCCCTACTACAAGTCGCGCATGTTTTACCAGTTCCGGTGGCCCCTGTATGACGGGACGATGATCGCCCCGGAACAGATCGTCTCGTCCAAGCTTGAGTATGTGCAGATCCATTCCCCGCAACACGACTGCTCCGACCACGACTTTGGGCCGGCGACGAAGGTGGAGTTCACCAACACGATCGACTCGAACACCACGTGGGCTGGGCCGGCGGTGCACCCGAACATCGGCTCGGTCAGCAACGACTACTCGGTGGGCCATGAGGACACCTGCTCGGCCCGGTACCGGCAGGTGTTCGATGTCACCGCTATGTCGAAGAATGAGCGGACCAACTATTCCACTCGCACGACGGTCACCACTCGGGTCGCGTCAACGGATGAGTCGGACAAGAACGGCTGGCGGCATTACGACAACGCCAGCGGCACCTACGCGTCGCCCCGGTTGATCGTCGACTACCAGCAGGCGCCGTTGGCGCCGACCAATGTGAAGGCGTGGCCGTTGACCACCGGTGGAAAGGTGTTGTCGCCGGTGCCGTTGCTGTCGGGCACGATGCGGCTGCCGGCCGGCGACTCATGCCCGGCGCTGACCCCGAACTGTCTGGTGCCGATCTTCACCGTCACCAACACCGCGACCAGTGCAGTGGTCCAAACCGGGCAGGGTGACCCGGTCGCTCCCGACGCCACCGGCCATGTGCAGCTGACCACAGCGTTGGCGAACAACACCAGCTACCGGCTCGATCTGCAAACCAAGAGCCTCACCACGGGCTTCGCCGGCCCAGTGACGGCGTTTACCTTCACGACCGATCTCGATGCGACCATTCCGAGCCTGCTGAAACCGGCGAATCTGGTCACCACGACCGACACAGTCTGGTTGGAGGGGGTCGGACCAGCGAAGGACGGCACCGCCCTGCCGACCGCGTCGGTGCAATGGCGGGTCGCGGGCGCACCGGACGGTTTGGCTGGCTGGGTTCCGGCCCCGCCGGCGTCGGTCAGCAGCATCGCCGTCACCGGCGGCACGCCGAACGTGTCGGTCACCGGCCTGTTCGACACCGCCGACCTGGTCGGCTTGGCCGACGGCGCCGGTGTGATCGTGCCGGCCAGGGTTGCGTCCCTGATTGAGGCGAAGGTGTGTCTCGCCTACGTCGCGGGGCCGTTGTGCACGCCTGCGGTGCAGATCCAGAAGGTGGCTCACGCCTTCGGTGCCGGCTTCCCCGAAGCTGATGCCGGCCCCGGCAAGGTCGCCCTGTGGACCGGCGAACTGTCGATGTCTGACACGGATGCCGAACTCGCCACACCGACCGGCGACCTGTCGATTGCCCGATCCCACAACTCGTTCGCCGGGCCAGCTGTCGGGGCCCAGAATCAGATCTTCGGACCTGGCTGGACACCGTCCTTTGACGCCGCCGGCGGGTTCAGCGGGGCCGAACTGGTCGACGGGACTGCGACCGATGGCACGTTGAGCCTGGTCGACTCGGACGGCTCCACCCTGCGCTGGCAAACCTCCACAAAGAAGCGCCGCAGCGCGATCGCCCTGCCCACAACCGCCTACACGGCGTTGGATAAGGCCACCAAGACCGCCGGCGTCACCCTCACGGTGACGAACAGCGGCAACCTGCCCAGCGTGAAGATCACCGACGAGGACGGCGTCGAAACGACCTTCGTCGGTCTCGCGGCGCCCACAGCCGCCACCGACCAGGTCGTCTTCAAGGCGACCGGTGTGAAGGACAAAGTCACCAACGAGACCAGCACCCTCACCTACACCAACGGCAAAGTGTCAGCAATCGTGGCCGCCATGCCCGACGGAGTCACCAGCTGCACGCCCGGAACTCCTACGAACGGGTGCCGGGTGCTGAAGCTCAGCTACACCGCCGCCGGGCTGCTGGAGACGGTGAAGGCGCAGGTCAACACCGACGCCGACCGGACGCTGGCCAGCTACAGCTACGACACCGACGGCCGACTCGCCACCGTGACCGACAGCCGGACCGGACTGGTCACCAGCTACACCTACACCGGCACCGGGCCCGATCTGCGCCTCGCCACTCTCACTCCGCCCGGGCTAGCACCGTTCAGCTTCGAATACTCCAACAACAAGCTCGCCAAGGTCACCCGACCGAACCCGGCAACCGCCGGAGGCGGTACGGCCCAGATCGCGGCCTTCGCCTACAACGTGCCACTGACCGGCACCGTGCCCAACCTGCCGAACATGGCGACCGAAGTCACCAAATGGAACCAGTCCTCCAAGCCGACCCAAGCCTTCGCCGTGTTCAGCCAAGACCAGCCGATCAACGGGGCTCCCGGCAGCAATGACGGCGCCTGGAAGTCTGCCGATCTGCAGCTCACCGACAACCAAGGCTACACGGTCAACACAGCCAGCTACGGAGCCGGCGACTGGCAAATAACAGCCGCCGAGTACGACACCCACGACAACGTCGTAATGGCATGGGACGAACGCGCAATCGCAGCGATCCGCTCCGGCCAAGTCCCTACCGCCGACGCCGACACAGTCGCCACCAAGACCGTTTATGACGCCACCGGAATGCTGCCCACCGACGTGTATGGCCCCATCCGACAGGCGGTCGCAGCGAACGGCACCCTGAAGTCGCTACGCACTCACACCCACACCGACTACGACCAAGGCGCCCCCAACAGCGGCACCAACCCGGACACCGGCATGGCCTACCGGCTGGCCACCAGGGTCACGGTGACTGCCGAAACCGTCGCCGGCGCTGTCGATGCGACTCTGTCGCGCAGCTTCAACGGCTACGCAGCACTGGTGGCCGGAGACGCCACCGGCTGGGACCTCGGACAGCCCACCTCGACCACCGTCGACATGGACAACTCTGGGACGGTCAACGCGGGCGATATCACCCGCAAGACCCGCTACGACAGCCGCGGCCGAATCATCGAACAACGCCAACCACAATCCGCCGGTACCGATGCGGGCACCCGCACCACCGCTTACTACACCGCCGCTGCCACCGGAGCCAGCGGGTGCACCAGCAACCCGGCATGGGCCGGGATGACCTGCAAGGTAGGCCCCGCCTCCGCAACCATCCTGCCGACCACCACGATCACCAGCTTCACCTGGGATCTGGAAACGGCCGAATCCAAAGAGACATCCGGCTCGGCGACCGTCACCACAGCCACAAGCTTCGATGCCAAGGATCGGCCCACCACGGTCACCACGACAGCCAGCGGGCTCACCGGCTCGCATGACGTTCCCGCAATAACCACAAGCTACGACAACGCCACCGGCCTCGCCACCGGGACCAGTTCGACAGCTGGCAGCACGGCCACTACCCATGACAACTGGGGCCGACAGCTCACGTACACCAACACCGTCGGCGGTATAAGCGATCAGTCGACTACCACTCACGACACCTCGGGTAGGGTCGCTTCGGTAGTGGCTGGGCCAAGTGAAACCAAGTACACCTACGACGGCACCGACGCCGACAGCGAAGCTGAGCGCCGTGGTCTCGTCACCAGGGTCGAAACCCGGGTGGACGGCGGCACCTGGTACACCTCCACCGCCGCCCACGACCAAGTTGGCGCTCTAATCCTTGAGCGACTTCCCGGCCAGATCATCCGACGCACCCAACTCGACAACGCGGGCAGTCTCCTCGGCGTCACCATCAACGGAACCGTCGGCACCACCGCGGACCAGGCATGGTTCGGCTGGACCAGCCGCAGCAACTCCCTCGGCCAGATCGTACAAGAGACCGGAGCCAGCCAGCCCAGCCTAGGTGTCGCCGTCCCCACTACAGCCCTCGACTACCGCTACGACCCGGCAGGACGCCTCACCCAGGTCAACGACACCCGCAACGGCCAGTGCACCGTCCGCCTGTACGGATTCGACGCCAACGGCAACAGAACCAGCCAAACCAGCCGCGCCGCCGCGCCCACCTGCCCCACAACCGGCGGCACAACGACTACCAGGGCTTACGACGCGGCAGACCGGCCAACAACCGGCGCCAACGGCGCAGGCAGCTACACCTACGACCTGCTCGGACGGCAAACCAGCCTGCCCAACAGCGACGCGCCTACAGCCAACGGCGGCGATATTGCCCTCGAGTACGACCACAACGACAATGCACATGCAATCAGTCAGGGCGGCACAAGCCAAACCTTCACCCTCGATGGCGCAGGAAGACGCTGGACCCAAACCACCACCAGCAGCACCGAGACGTCAACGCTGCAACGGCACTACACCGACAGCGGCGACAACCCCACCTGGACAGCTGACAGCCGCAACGGTACCGACACCAGCACCACCTACGCCGAACTCGCATCAGGCAACCTCAGCCTGACCATCACCAAGATCAGCAACGGCACGTCCACCGCCGAGCTGGCAATCAGCGGACTCCGCGGTGACATCAACACCACCGTCCTGATCGCCACCGGATCCGAGGCCTTCAATGGAAGTGCGATCCAGCCTGGTGCGATCGCTGCCTGGAACGACTACGACGAATACGGCCAACCCAAGCAAACCCGCACCACCACCCCCGGCGGAACAACCGGAATTGGCTACGGCTGGCTCGGCCAACACCAACGCGCCACCCTTGACAACGGCCTCACACTCATGGGCGCCAGAATCTACAACCCCACCACAGCAGTGTTCACTTCCACCGATCCGGTAGAAGACGGTGGCGACACCACCTACGGGTACCCCAATGACCCCATCAACAAGATGGACCTTAGTGGGGAAGCTTGGGATTGGTGGGCGATTGCGGAAGTCGCAGTCACCGTCGCGATGATCTTTATCCCCGGGGGCCTGGCAGTCGGACTCGCCGTCCGGGGAGCAATGTGGGCGTATAGAGCCTACAAAGCATATCGCTTTTTCAGAGCTGTGCGCATCGCGAGAGTGTTGCGTGCCGTGAGAACCGGGAAGCAAACATATGGTGCCTCAAGGCGGATAGTGCACGCCGCCGGCAAGCGATGGGTTGGAAAGCCGCGCGTGCGGACAAGGTCCACCTGGAATGGCCAACGATTCACGCGTTATAATAATCCGAAGACCGGGAGGCAGTATAGAAGTCCGACAGACAAGAACAATCCGCAATTCAAGGGAAGGTTTGCGAACTTCGATCGCCGCAAGGGGAAGAGTGTACATGTCCGCATCGTCTAAGGATCGTACTTCCTGGAACAATCGCTCATTTCGGCTCGGAGTGTGTCGAGGATCGGCGTATGCTGGATGCTTCTTGCTGGTTTCACCTCTACGAGACTGGCTGCGCCGTCCGGGCGGATTCCTTGTCGAGTTCTCCGGCGATGCCTGCCATCCGCCAGATGATGGCGATTATGACTTCGTCCTCGACAGTGAGGAGCAAGTAGGCGATCTTCTTAAGACTGCCGACGTGCGCTGGATTTCTGAACAGGACGACATCAGACAAATCCTCAACAAGTACTTCCCAGGCCGAATTGTAATCTAATTGTTCGCCTGAGCTCTCCCGACGTCTATCCGAGATGGACCTTGCGCGGCATGCTCCATAAGGCAGCAGCGACAAGACTAGCTAGACTAGGCTTGAGGGAGGATGAGAACAGGTCTACGTTACGGATCGGAAGCAACTTGTAGTTGTTCTCGAGCTCGGAGTCCCCTTCATCATAAAAGCGTTCCTCGCGAGCTTGATGTGATGCGGGATTTGTTATCTTGGCGAGCAGATACTTCGTCTGCAGAGAGTGCCGGGCAGGTCTTGCAGCCAAGGGCGACTTCGCGAGAGCGGTCTCGAAGGCAAGGATCGCTTCTTCAGGGGCAGGACGCGCTCTGGCCGGTTCCACGAAGCCCTTCGCTACGAAGCGTTCGGCAGCGCAAGAAGGTAGTCGGCCTGCAGCCAGGGCGGTCGCATGAGGGTTCTGGTGATGGACATGCGCCCACAAAGGGACCGTTACACGGTGGAAGTATTCCCACTTGCGAACGATCACTGGGTGGCGCTCATATGGGATTCGCGCGGCGAGTTCGTGATCGACTTGGTAGCTCCCAGTCCTCAAACAGTCGTGATTCATGTCACCACCGAACTTCCAAACTATGTTACAGGTCCCAACCAGCTGACTTTCGTAGACGACGTAGGACGACCATGGGACCCCGCGATGGCGGAATCTCAACTGCGTCGGCTTGACTTGTCTTAGATTAGTGGAATGACGCTGAGGCTGTTTGCGACTTAGTTGGCGAACCGTGAATCGGAACTGCAAGGCGTTGCATATGCAGCCCGGGTCCTGACCCGACGCATCACTCAACCAACTGGTCACGCCTTGCACGCGCACCGCAAGGCGTTACCGCACCTCGCGCCGCGTGAAGCTCCATAATGCGGACGCCACGGCGGCCACCAGCAGGCAACCGAGGTACAGCGACGCCTGCCCCAGCCCAATCTCGACCTGGCGCTCGATCTCTGCACCGGACGGGCCGATCTCGTAGTAGGAGGTCTCGAAGTGCCCGCTCACGAAGGCGTTGAGGTTGTTGTCGGGCAGCAGCCGGATCATCCAGGGAGCCGCCCCGATCAACAGGGTGATCAGCCCGGCCACCCACTGCACGACCACGGCGCCGAGCAGGGCGGCCACCGGAGCGATCGTGCTCCCGAACAGGGTTGCCAAACAGAGCCCGATCAGGCCGGCCGCGATGGTCGCGACGATGCCACGGCCGACGACCGTCCACTCTGCTCCGGCGCCGTGCAGGCCGCCAGGCCCCAGCCAGAGCCAACCCAGCAACAGCACGCCGGCCTGGACGATCGCCTGCACGATGACGCCGAGCAGCGCCGATCCGCCACCAGCGACCAGCGCTTTGCTGACGAACACCGGCACCCGGCGCGGCACGTAGGTGAGCCAGGTGGCGAGACTGCCGGACTTGAACTCCGCACCCATGAACGAGGCGGCGACGAGCAGGGCGGCCAACTCACTGATCAGGGTGGCGGTTTGGGCGCCGATTTCGACCAACATCGGGTAGGTGGGCGGCACTTGAACGAAGTCGGCGCGCTCCGGCACCCATGCTTCGCAGTCCTCGGCAGGCTGGCCGTCGTCCAGGCAATCCTGCCGATCCTGCTCGGCCTGCTTCACGGCGTCGGCGTAGTCACGTTCGGCCTGCGCGATCTGGGCCGGCGTCTGCGGACTGTAGCCCGCCGCCATTCCGACCAGCACCAGCGCCGCCAGGGCGACTGCGCCCAGCAGCATGGCCCACCAGAGCCGCCGGCTGAACCAGCGGTTGACTTCGGCCTTCAGCAGGTTGGTCATGCCGCACCGCCGTGCTGAGGTGCGGCCACGGGCTGAGGAGCAGCACCGGCCGCGGGTGCGGGCCAGGGCGGCGATCCCGGTTCGGTGAGTTGCAAGTACAGCTGCTCAAGATTGCGCCGCTGCACGCCCAGTTCACTGACCCACAGGCCCTGTTCACCGAGCAGCCGCGCCACCTCGGACGGCTCTACCGAACCCTGCGGACGGTTGACGACCAGCGCCCCCGCGTCCGGCTGAACGGTGAGCCCCGACTCGGTCAGCACCGCAGCGGCTCGCTCGGCCCCGGCGACAACGACCCGAACCGGGTCGGCGGCACCGGCCAACAGTGTCGCCACCGGGCCCTCGGCGAGGGTGCGGCCGCGCGCGATGATCGTGACTGTGTCGGCGATCTGCTGCACCTCGGACAGGATGTGACTTGAGACCAGCACGGTGCGGCCGGCATCGGCCAACGACCGCATGGTGCTGCGAAACTCGTGGATGCCTTGTGGGTCGAGTCCGTTCGTCGGCTCGTCGAAGATCAGTAGGTCGGGGTCCTTGAGCAGGGTCGCTGCCACGGCCAGCCGCTGCTTCATGCCAAGCGAATACGTTCGGAACTGGCTGGTGGCGCGTTCCGTCAGACCCACCTGATCGAGCACCTCGCCGACTCGGTTCAGCGGCACGCCGATGCCCTGGGCGAGCAGGGTCAGGTTCTTGCGCCCCGAGAAGTTCTCGAAGAAGCGCGGCTGTTCGACGATTGCGCCGACCCTGTCGATCACCTCCGGCAACCGCTCCGGCACCGGCTCGCCGAACAACTCCATGGTTCCTGCGTCGGCGCGCAATAGGCCGAGCAGCATGCGGATGGTGGTGGTCTTGCCGGACCCGTTCGGCCCGAGAAAGCCGTGGACGCCGCCAAGCGGCACCGTCATCGTCAAGTGGTCGACGGCCGGGATCGCGCGATAGGTCTTGCGCAGGCCGACGATCCGGACGGCGGGAGCCGCCTCGTGGGGGTGGTCGTGCATGCCGCGAGGGTAGCGCGGCTAGGGCAACCTGTTCGGCCGCCCAGCCGGAACAAGCCTCGCTTTGGTGGCGCCACCGAGGTGGCCGACTCTCTCAGTCGTTACCCTCTCCCTGGCGCTGAAGGGCACGTCCCGATATTGTGAGATTAAAGTCGGGTCGCTCGCACTGAACGCTCACCATTTGCAGCCAATCGCAAGACGCGCATTAAGGCCAACGTGATTCGATTGAGGTTCATCTAGTGGTGCCATCCCACTCCTTTCGCCGCGCCCTGGCCGATGCAACGCAAGCCGTATTTCAATCGGCTCCTTCCTCTGACGTGCATCAGATTGGCCCGAAGGGGTCGACGATATGGTTTAAGCACGCGCCTTCTGGAGGCGAAGATCGGGTGTTCGCGTTCGAATATCAGGTGTCGAAGGCTATCGATCAGGCTTGGATGCGTGTAGTGTTCTCGACTTGGACTGAGCAGAATTTTTTTTCGGACGACCTACGGCGCGGTGGATACTTCGTCGAGGACGACTATCCTGAATTTGGCTGGACACTCGTCAAGAACGTTTGGTCTCGCACTCCTGGGATCAATGGAAAAATTCCCCTGCGCATGGCTCTCGACTGGAAATTGTCCGGATTCAAGGATCAACTCTTCTTCGCCGGCCCGGAGATGGAGGAGGCTATCGTAACGCTGGTCCCTGCGTGGGCGGTCGATAGATGGGTCCGATACCTTCAGCGCCGGGGGGTTTCGCTCAACGTGCACTCCACATAGTCAATGTCGCAATTCGCATTGCGACCGTAATGCATTGGTGGACCACCACCTCCCACGTAGCCCTCACAGTCGCCGTGTACCCGAAATGTAATGGCCACCCGAGGCCTGTGCACCCAAGTCGGACGCGGTCGACCGCAGAGGCCACACACCCTGGCCACAATCAGCTCCAATCCAGGATCACCTTGCCGCATTGCCCAGACCGGGCGACCTCGAACGCCTGCTCCCATTGTTCGGCGGGGAAGCGATGAGTGATCACCGAGCGCACGGCGTCGGCCAGCACCGGTGAGCTGGAGAGGATCGAGGTCATCAGGTACCAAGTCTCGAACATCTCGCGGCCGTAAATGCCCTTGACCGTGAGCATGTGCGTGATCACCTTGCCCCAATCGATCGGGTAGGGGCTCTTGGGCAACCCGAGCATGGCCACCTTGCCGCCATGGTTCATGTTGTCGATCAACTCGGCGACCGCCTTCGGCGAGCCGGACATCTCCAACGCCACGTCGAAACCCTCACGCATGCCGAGCTCGCGCTGGGCGTCTGCGATCCGGGTAGTGGCGACGTTGACCACCAGGTCCGCCCCGGCACGTTGTGCCAGGTCGAGCCGGAAGTCGGCCACATCGGTGACCACCACGTGCCGGGCACCAGCGTGCCGGGCGATCGCGGTCGCCATCACCCCGATCGGGCCGGCGCCGGTGATCAGCACGTCCTCGCCGACCAGGGGCCACTGCAGCGTGGTGTGGGTTGCGTTGCCGAGCGGGTCGAAGATCGCGCCGAGTTCGGGGTCGACCCAGGCCGGGTGCTTCCAGACGTTCTCGACGGGCACCACGACGTAGTCGGCGAAGGCGCCGTCGGTGTTCACGCCCAAGCCGATCGTACGAATGCACTGGTGCCGCCGACCGGCCCGGCAGTTGCGGCAGTACCCGCAGACGATGTGTCCCTCGGCCGAACAGGTGTCGCCGGGCTTGAGTTCCTTGACCTCGGTGCCGATCTCGACGATCTCGCCGAAGAACTCGTGACCGATGGTCTGCGGCACGTGCACCTGTCCGGCAGCCCACTCGTCCCATTGCTGCAGGTGCAGGTCGGTGCCACACAAGCCGGCCCGAAGCACCCGGATCTTCACCTCCCACGGCCCGCAGACCGGTTCTGGGCGATCCACCAACTCCAAGCCCGGACCGGCTGTCATCTTGGCCAGCGCCCGCACGGCAACCCCTCTCGTCGAGACGGTGCAGACGTTACTCGCCGACGTCTGCCAGCGCCGCCTCGACGGCTGCCTCCACGTGCAGGCGGGCGGTCGGGAACAGGGGCACAGCACTGTCGGCCGGGCCGATCAGCAGTTCGAGTTCGGTGCAGCCCAGCACGATGCCCTGCGCGCCGCGCTCCACGAGCCTGGCGATCACCTGCTGGTGGAACAGCCGGGACTGGTCGTGCACCTCGCCCTTGACGAGCTCGCCGTAGATCACCCGGTGCACCTCGACCCGGTCGTTCGCCTCCGGGGTCAGCACGGTCAGCCCGGCCGCCCGCAACGGGCCGCTGATGAAGTCCTGCTCCATCGTGTAGGCGGTCCCGAGCAGCCCGACGGTGTCGATGCCGGCCCGCTTGGTCGCGGCTGCGACCGCATCGGCGACGTGCAGCAGCGGGATCCGGACGGCTGCCGCGACCGCGGGCGCCACCTTGTGCATCGTGTTCGCACCGATCAGCACCAGGTCCGCCCCGGCGTCCTCAAGCGACCGGGCCTGCTCGGCCAGCAGTTCGCCCGCCTCGTCCCAGCGACCCTCGATCTGATAACGCTCGATGTCGGCGAAGTCCACCGACGCCACCACCATCCGAGCCGAGTGGAACCCACCCAGGCGTTCCGCCACGAGCATGTTGGCCAGCCGGTAGTACTCCACCGTCGAGGCCCAGCTCATGCCACCGATCAACCCGATCACCCGTTGCCCGCTCACCCGGCAACGGTAGCCTTCCGGGCATGCCCTACGCGCTGCCGCCGGGGTCGGGCCCCGACACCACCGGGGTGCAACTGCGGGTCGACACCCCGCGGCTGTTCACCCTGACGACGCCGTTCTGGTACGCACCGGCCCGGCCCCTGCCGCCGGCTCTGGACGCAGCCCTGCCTCCCACACCCCCTGACGCTCCGGACGGCGCCCAGCGGTGGCTCTCGATCTCCGAGGCCGGCACCGACCTGGGCACCGTGCCGGGTGTGTTGTGGGGCCTGATCGCGAGCTACGGACGCCACACCCTTGCGGTGCTCGTGCACGACCGGTTGTGCGACACCGTGGAGGACGCTCCCGCCGAGCAACGGTTCGTCCGCCAGGCAGCGGCCGATGAGGTGTTCCACCAGGCTCTGCGCGACCCCTACCGGAGTGACTTCCGCGCGCCGTGGTTCCGATCTGCGGTGGTCTGGGCCGGGGTTTCGGCGGCGCGGTACTGGAGGTACCGGCGTGCCGGTTTCGCGGCTTTGGCCGCGGCGACCGCCGGTGCGTGGGTGGCCGGGGTTTGGCTGGGCCAAAGCGTTGCCGGCCCCGCACAGGGACTCGCTGCCTGGGTGCTGCTCTGCGTTGCATCGGTGGTCTTGCTGGTCGCCGGGCTCGCGCAGAACCGAGTGCGTAGCGCGGCACCCGTCGGCGGCGTGTGGATCGTTCGGGCGATGGTGGTCGGGGTCGTGCTGTTGCTGCTCTGGGCGGCATGGGCCTCGACGCCCTGGCCGCCCTGGTGGGGATTCGCGGTGCCGGATTGGCTCGGCGTCGTCGGCCTGGTCGCCTATCTGGCCGGGTCGGCCGTGCTCGCGCTGTCGCCGGTCAGACGCGACGTTCTGCTGCCGACGCTGACCGCGATCGCCGGCCCCTGGGTGGCGCTGGTGGCGGTGGTCACGGTGGGCGCGCTCCACCTGCTGTGGATTCCGGACGCGTTCTCGGGGGTTTCGGGCGGACCGATCAACACTGTCGAGGCGAGCCGGCGACGCAGCTGATTCAGCCGTGGTCGCCACCGCGACGACCGCGGTTGGCCAGAAAGTCGCGATCGATCAGCAGCGGTTCGGGATCGAAGTCGACACCGTCCAGGTCGACCTGCTCGTCAGCGGGCGGCGTGTTGTCCCAGGCCTGCACATTGAGCGCCCGTTTGGGGTTCACCAGGCTCTCGCGCATGAGCACTTCGAGCGGCGGCGTGATCGCGTGATCGTCGATGACGCAGGGCGGCGCCAAAGGCCGCAGCGCGGCCCGTCGGCGTTTCATCTTGTCTTGCACGGCGAACACGGCACCGAGGCAGCCGACCGCGGCCAGGGTGGCGAGGATCATCCACATGGGATTCATCCGGGTCCTTTCGCCGCCCTGCCAAAAGCCGATGACCGAAAAGACTAATCGAGCCCCGGCGGCCTGCATAGGTGGCGCCCAGGACCCCGGCGGCGAACCGGTGGCCGGTCACAACTCCCGGTAGCGGCCCCGCACATAGGCGACCGGTGCGACGGACTCGTCGATCTGGGTGTGCTCGACCACGCCTCGAATCAGCATGGACCAGCCCGCCTCGACGGGCTGCCCGAGCAGCCGCACACCTAGCCAGCCGGGAGATGTGGCGAGGACGGGGCCCCAGTCGGTATCGCGCCACTGGGCCAGCCGGAAGGGACCTCCGGGCGCCGGAGCGAGGCCGGCCATTGCGTCCGAAAGTTGCCGGTCGCCGTACGAGAGCAGGCTGATCGCCCATCGGGGAGTGTCGCTGATCGCATCGAAAACGTCGGACGCCGGGTCGACCAAACCGGCGACTTCGCCGGGTTCGCCGTCGGCCACGACCATGGAGGACACCGTCAAACCCACCGGCCCACGCGCGGTGACGGCGGCCCAGATCGTCACCGGAGCAGGCAATCTGCCCCGGAACCGTCGCAGCGGACGCCGGGGCTGGCCGCTCGCCGCGAACGGGTGGGTGTCGTGGATGGTCACCGGGCCAGTGTGTCAGCCCGGACGAGGAGCACTGCCCGGTGGTCATCGGCGAGCGGGCTGCCCCAGCAGAGTCGCGGGGGCAGCCTCAAGTCGGACGACAGGTCGGGCTCAGCCGGCGGCCGGGGCGGCCTCACCGGGGGCGGTGACCCCGTCGGTCGGCGTCGCCGAGGCGCTCGGGGTCGGCGTCTCGGTCGGCGTCGGGGTCTCGGACGGGGTCGGCGTCGGGATCTCGGACGGGGAGTCCGTGGCAGACGGCGTCGGCGTCGGCGTGGCGGACGGCGTGGTGGTCGGCGTCGGAGTGGCCGATTCGCGGGTGCCGACCTGACCGATGGTGGTGCCGTCCTTGCCGTTCAGCGCCTGGCCGCTGGTGAACTCCCAGCCGGTGATGACGCCCAACGAGACCACGAACGTGACGGCGGCGGTGGCCAGCATTCCGCCGGCGAGCGCCCAAGGGCTACGCCAGGCAGTGCGCTGGCCCGTGCGGGCCGCCTTGCCGGTCGCGGCGATGGCGGTGGTCTGGATCGAGGTCTCACGGACGCCCTCGTCGGGCACGGTGAGCACCTCGGTGTCGCCGCCCCGTGGGTCGCGCAGAACGATCTTCTTCACGCCGTCGCGGGTGTGCTCGAGCCCCTTGGTGTACAGGGTGCTGGCAACCGCGGCGAGCACGCTCGCCAGCGCGGCGCCGGCCAGAGTTCCGGCCACGCCCAGTTGCGAGCCGAGCGACGCCATGGTCACCGCGGTGAGGGCGCCGCCGACGATCTGGGGCACGTTGAACAGCTTCGCCTTGTCGGCGCTGGCAGTCTTCTGGGTGGTTTCAGTCTTGTCTGCGGTATCGGTATCAGTCATGTCTTCACTCGTATGCTTGCGGGGTTCCAACCTCAACCTCAAGAGTAGTCATTGTGACCAATAATCCCAACCCGGGCGTGTCGGCCTCGGAGAGCTTCTACGACAAGGTCGGTGGCCACGCCACCTTCGTGGCGCTGATCGACCGCTTCTATGCGGGAGTCGCCGACGATCCGCCCCTGCGCGCGCTCTACCCGGAGCAAGACCTGGGTCCGGCGGCCGAGCGGCTGCGCATGTTCATGGAGCAGTACTGGGGCGGGCCGAAGACCTACTCGGAGCAGCGCGGGCACCCACGCCTGCGACTTCGGCACGGACCCTTCGCGGTCACGCCCGCCCAGCGCGACCGTTGGCTGCATCACATGCTGGGCGCGCTCGATTCCCTCGACCTCGACCCCGAGGACGACGAAACCATGCGGGACTACCTGACCCGGGCGGCCCAGTTCATGGTGAACAGCTTCGAGGAGTAGAACTCACCGCTTCAGCGGCGCATACACCCCGGCCCGGTCGGCGATGATCCGGGCGATCTGACGAGCGGCATCGGGTTTGGCGACGCGCGTGCTGGCCGCGGCCGCCGCCTTCAACGCGGCGGGATCGGTGACCCAGCGCCGCACGGCGTCCACCACCTGATGCGGACGCGGCGCCCAGACCCCCGCCTGCTTCTTCACCACGTACTGCACATTGCCGTCCTCCTGCCCCGGCAGGCGTGAGTACAGCACCAGCGGCAGCCCGGCGCTGAAGCCTTCGCTGATCGTGCCGGGGCCGGCTTTCGTCACCAGCATGGACGAGGCCGCCATGAACTCGGGCATCTGCTTGGTGAACCCGTAGATGTGGTGCGGCATGTTCCAGGGCAGGGCGGACAGGCGCTCCTGCAGGCCCTCGTTGCGGCCGCAGATCGCCACCAGCGAGGCCTTCAGCCTGGCTTCGTTGATCGCCTTCACCACCGCCTCCATCGGCCCCATGCCGTCGCCGCCGCCGACCACCAGGATCACCGGCAGGTCGCGACGCCAGCCCTGTTGGTCGCGAAAGGCCATCGGGTCGGCGGGCGGAACCCGGAAGCGCTCGGCCACCGGCAGGCCGACCACCCGCAGGTTTCCGGCCGGAATGCCGTACTCGACCGCAACTTCGCGGGCCTCGTCGGTGGGCACGACGACCAGGTCGGCGCGGCGATCGAACCAGAACGCATGGGTGGTCACCATGTCGGTGACCACGGTCATGAACGGGGTCGGGCTCTGCTTCATCGTGCGCAGCATCGCGGTGTTCACCAGCGGATGCACCGAGACGATGACGTCGGACGGGTTCTCGCGATACAGCCGCCGGATCGACCGGGCCACGTACGGAAAAAGCACCCGGATGACAGCACGGGAGCGGCGTTTACCGTCGGTGGTGCGGTACGAGATCGCCCAGGTCTCGGGAAACTTCGTCATCGGCGGGTAGATCTCGGGCGCGAACCGCAGCGGCGCGGGCAGATAATCACGAAAGACGTCGATCATCTTGCAGTCGAAGGTGTCGGGAAACTCGAGGCCAAGCGCCTCGATCATCGCCGAGGTGGCGGAGCGATGCCCGCCACCGGTGTCGGAGAACAGGAACAGCACCCGCTTGCGGGCGGACCCATCGGCCTGCATGAAACTCCTCGCTCGGTGGCGTCGCAGAAACTCGACTCCGGCACGATATCGCGACCGACGCCACACCCGTCCGGGGTGCACGAGTTTTGCCCCCGACGGCCCCTGGGTTGGTTGTGCTGATCAGCCGGTGGCCGAGCGTGTCGAAACCCCTGAGCCCGAGCTCAGGGGGCCGACCGGCTCTCGGGTCAGGCGTCGCGTCCGCTGGCCGGAAGCTGTCCCTCGGCGTCGGGAGAGGGATGGCCGGCGTGGCGCTCGGCGTAGGCCTGATCCTCGGCCCCGGTGTCGACGTGAGTCGGGTCGAGCACACGGCGCAGAAAGGTGCGGGTGCGCTCGTTCTGCGGGTTGCCGATGACTTCGTCCGGCGGGCCCTCCTCGACGATCACGCCCCCGTCCATGAAGATCACCCGATCGGCGACCTCGCGCGCGAACGCCATCTCGTGGGTGACCACCATCATGGTCATTCCGGTTTTGGCGAGGTCACGCATCACCGACAGCACGTCGCCGACGAGCTCGGGGTCGAGCGCCGAGGTGGGCTCGTCGAACAGCATCAGCTCGGGGCTCATCGACAGCGCACGCGCGATCGCCACGCGCTGCTGCTGGCCTCCGGACAGCTGCGCGGGGTAGGCATCCCCGCGCTCTGCGAGGCCCACTTTCGCGAGGTTGTCGCGCGCGGTCGCCTCGGCGGTGGCCTTGCTCTGCTTGAGCACGCTGATCGGTGCGATCGTGCAGTTGGCGAGCACGGTGAGGTGCGGGAACAGGTTGAACTGCTGGAAGACCATGCCCATCTTGGTGCGGATCGCGTCGACGTCCGCGTCCTCATCGGTGATCTCGTCGTTCAACACGAAGATGCGTCCCTTGGTGGGCTGCTCGAGCAGGTTCACGCAGCGCAGCAGGGTGGACTTGCCCGAGCCCGAGGGCCCGATCACGCACACCACCTCACCGCGGTGGATGATCGTCGAGATGCCCTTCAACACCTCCACCGGTCCGAAGCTCTTGTGCAGGTCGTAGATCTGGATCTCGTCTTCACGCCGACCGGTCGGAATCGTGGTCTGGGTCATGTCCGTCACCGGGCCTTCTTGGCGTTGGCTTCCATGCGCTTGACGATGAACGTCAACGGAAGCGTGATGATGAGGTAGCAGAGGCCCGCGACCACCAGGGGCGTCAGGTTGGACGTGGTGCTGGCCAGCTCACGTCCGTACTTGGTCAGTTCGTAGCCGGACGCCGAGAGCCCGAGCACGTAGACCAGCGACGAGTCCTTGACCAACAGGATCAACTCGTTGGTCAACGGCGGGGTGACGATGCGGAAAGCCTGGGGCAGCACGATGCGCTGGGTGGCCATCCCGGCCGGCATGCCGAGGGAGCGAGCAGCCTCGAGCTGACCCTTCGGAACAGCCTGGATGCCGGCGCGGATCGTCTCGGCCATGTAGGCCGCAGCGACCAGGCCGAGCGCCACCCAGACCGTTCCGTACGGATCGAAGGGCACGATCGCACCGGGAATAGCCAGCGGCAGCAGGCCGAACGCCATAAAGACGATGATGGCCGGCACGCCGCGGAAGAACTCGATGTAGATGCTCGAGAGCCAGCGGTAGGGCGCCACGGACGACAGGCGCATCAGCGCCAGAACGGTGCCGAGGGCCAAGCCGAAGATGAAGGCGCCGATGGTGTAGACGACCGTGTTCTTGAGGGCCGTGAGCAGACCGATGCCGAGGGTGCGCCCGACCAGATCGGGGCGCAGGAAGACGCGCTGGATCTGACCGCCGTCGGCGAACAGGATCACCGCGAGAAGCAGCAGTGCCAGCACCGCGTACTGAATGCGCCGCCGGCGAATGGCCCGTTGCCGGGGTGAGTTCTTGCGTTTTGCCTGAACAGCCGCCTCGGGGGCAGCGCTTGCGGTCATGCTCTTCCTCTCGATGGAGGCTGGTGGATGGCACGAACCCTCGGTCGATCGACTCGGCCGAGGGTTCGCAGCGTGGGCTCACTTGGGTGCGTCGACCCCGAACCACTTCTTGTAGATCGTGTTGTAGCCGCCATCGGTCTCGGCGGTGGCGAGAACCTCGTTGACCACCGTCATCAGAGCAGTGGCGTTGGCGTTGTCACGCTTGGCCATGAAGCCGTACTTCTCGCCGGTGTTGAACTCGGCGGTGACCTCGCTGGTCGGATTCTCCTTGGCGTAGTCGAAGACCACGCCGTTGTCGTTGACCGCCGCATCGACCCGGCCGGACAGCACCGCGGCCAGCTGGCTGGGCATGTCTTCGAAGACCACGATCTCGTAGCCGTTGGCGTCGACGTTGGCCTTGGCGTAATCCTGGCCGGTGGTGTCGGTCTGCACGCCGAGCTTCTTGCCGCGCAACCCGGCCAGGTCCTTGATGCCGGAACCCGTCTTGGTGAGCAGGGCCTGGGTCGCCTCGAAGTACGGAGCCGAGAACAGGATCGCCTTGGCCCGGTCGTCGCGAATGGTGGTGGCCGCGGCGCCCAGGTCGCACTTGTTGGCTGCGAAGGCGGCGCCGGAGGTGATCTGGGCGAACTCGATGTCGACGATCTCTTGGGTCGCTCCGAGCTTCTTGGCGACCAGGTCCATCAGATCGACATCGAAGCCGACCACATTGCCCGCATCATCCTTGAACTGGAACGGCTTGTACGAAAGGTGGGTGCAGACCAGCAGCTTGCCGGCCGTGATCAGGGTGGGCGCCGCAGCGCCGGGCGAACCGGACGCGGAAGCCGCGGGAGCGCTCGATGCGGCTGGCGCCGCGTAGTTGGCGCATGCCGAGAGCATGCTGAGGCTGAGGGTCGAAACGACGGCGATTGCCGCGCGCAGAACCTTGGGACGAGAGCTCACGATGTCTCCTCGATAGAGCGGAAGGATGGCCGCATCCTGTCGCAGGATCGTGGCAGCGGCAACGCGGACCGCCGATTGAAACTCCGTTGTGACCTTCGCCGCGAGCATTGCTGGAGCCTTCTCGCGCATCTCGGCGAGGCGCTCGTTCGGACCGGGCGGGCGAGGCGCGCGCAGCCGAGCGGCGCTGCTCGGTAGGTCCGCGCTCGAGGTGGAGCGCCTGCGCACTGCGAAGGCACCCGGTCGGTCACGGTCTCGCGTGAGGCGTGGCTGGTCGCGCGCGGTCGGGGTGTGGGTAGTGAGTTGGTTTCGCCACCGACAGCCGTGGTGAAACCAACCCGTTGCCGGCCGCGCGCGCCCGTGAGTCATCGGAGAGGCGGCACGGCCCTCGGTGGTGAGGGTTTCGACAAGCTCAACCAGCCGCAGTTTCGACAGGCTCAATCAGCCGCAGTTTCGACAGGCTCAACCAGCAGATGTTTCGACAGGCTCAACCAGCAGATGTTTCGACAGGCTCAACCAGCCGCGGTTTTCGACAGGCTCAACGAGCCCCCCACCCCTGCCCCCGCTGGGATGGTGCCGAGTCGCGTGCTGCCGCCTATCGGCCCCTCAGTAGACGCGACGGTGAATCGCTGCTCCGCTGCTGGAATGACCGGCCAGCGAGCCGCGAACGGTTGCTGAGCGAGTGGTCGCTGTCTGGCGGCTCGGCTCGGCTTGGACCTGTTGGATTGTGCCGGCGAGAATGGCAGCGCGCACGGCAGCAGGATCGTTGGTGAACATTAGTTTCCCCCCTGGATTCAATGTCACCTACAAGGTAACCATCAACCACTCGCACCGGACTAGGTAGAATTGCGCAATCCGTCAAAAATGTTGCCGGAGTGTGACCTAAGCGCCTTCGCGAATCTGCACGTCGTCGGGCACGAGATGCATCTCGTGTTCCAAACGGGCATCGACATCGGCCCGGTGGGCCCGAACCCGCGACCAGACGACACCACCCATTGCCACCAGGGCGGCGAGGGTGCCGATGCCGATCCGCAGCGCCGGATTGGCGCCCTCACCCACCGAGAGGGTGACCACGGCCGGAGCAATCAGCAGAGCGACCAGGTTCATCACCTTGATCAGCGGGTTGATCGCCGGTCCGGCGGTGTCCTTGAACGGATCTCCCACGGTGTCGCCGATCACCGTCGCGGCGTGTGCGTCGGAGCCCTTGCCGCCATAGCGGCCGTCCTCGACCAGCTTCTTGGCGTTGTCCCAGGCGCCGCCCGAGTTGGCCAGGAACACGGCCATCAGCACGCCCGCGGTGATCGCGCCACCCAGAAAGCCGGCCAGCGGGCCCACGCCAAGGCCGAAGCCGACGGCGATCGGGGCCGAGGCGGCCAGCAGTCCGGGAGTAGCCAGCTCGCGCAGCGAGTCGCGGGTGCAGATGTCGACGACTCGGCCATACTCCGGGCGCGTCTCGCCGGTCATGATGCCGGGATTCTCGGCGAACTGGCGCCGCACTTCGAAGACGATCGCGCCGGCCGCGCGGGTCACCGCATCGATCGCCAGACCCGAGAAGAGGAACACCGTGGCAGCACCCAGGATGACGCCCACCAAGGTGATCGGCGAGACGATCTCGTAGGTGAGCATCGAGTGGGCGATGGCGTCACCCGCCGCCTGCGTGATGCCCATGAGTGAATGGTTCACCGCGTCGGTATAGGAGCCGAACAATGCGGTGGCGGCCAGCACCGCGGTGGCGATTGCGATGCCCTTGGTGATGGCCTTGGTGGTATTGCCGTCCGCATCCAGAGCGGTGAGGATCGCCTCGCCCCGCTCGTCCACGTCATGACTCATCACTGCGATGCCCTGGGCGTTGTCGCTGACCGGGCCGAAGGTGTCCATGGCGACGATCACGCCGACCGTGGTCAGCAGGCCACAACCGGCCAGGGCGATCATGAACAGCGACAGGATCATCGAACCGCCCGAGATCAGGAACACCCCGCAGATCGCCGCGGCGATGATGCCGGCGGTGTAGACGGCCGACTCGAAGCCGACTCCAACGCCCGACAGCACAACGGTGGCCGGGCCGGTCAGTGAGGTGCGAGCAACGTGCAGGGTCGGCGCCGAGTCGGTGCCGGTGAAGTAGCCGGTCAACCAGAGGATCACCCCGGCGAGCACGATGCCGATCACGACCGAGGCGGCGGCCATGAGTCGTGGGTCGCCCGGCAGCGAGGTGACGGCCTCCGGCACGCCGGGCAGCGACGCGAAGCTGCTCGGCAGGTAGATGAAGGCGGCGGCGACGGCCAGCAGGGCGCCGACCGCGGCCGAGGTGTAGAAGCCGCGATAGATGGCGGTCAGCCCCGACTCGTCGCCGCGGATCCGGGTGGTTGCGATGCCCAGCACCGCGGTGAGCGCGCCGAGCGCCGGCACGATCAACGGAAAGACCAGGCCCAGTTCGCCGAAGGCGGCCTTGCCGAGAATCAGGGCGGCCACCAGGGTCACCGCGTAGGACTCGAAGAGGTCTGCCGCCATGCCGGCGCAGTCGCCCACGTTGTCACCGACGTTGTCGGCGATCGTTGCGGCGTTGCGCGGATCGTCCTCGGGGATCGACTTCTCGACCTTGCCGACCAGGTCGGCGCCGACGTCGGCCGCCTTGGTGAAGATGCCACCGCCGACCCGCATGAACATGGCCAGCAGGGCGGCCCCGAAGCCGAAGCCCTCGAGCACGGACGGCGCTTGGTCGCGATAGATCAGCACCACGACTGCGGCGCCCAGCAGGCCGAGTCCGACCACGCACATGCCGACCACGCCGCCGGTGTTGAAGGCGATCTTGGCTCCGTGCTCGCGTCCGTTCTCACGCATCGACGCCGCGGCGACCCGAACATTGGCGCGCACCGCCAGCCACATGCCCAGGTAGCCGATGGCGGCCGAGAAGCCGGCGCCGAGCAGAAAGAAGAGAGACCTGCCGATCTTGATCGACAGGTCTCCGGGCAGCAGGAACAGAAGCCCGAAAGCGATGACGGCGAAGGCGCCCAGGGTGCGGAACTGGCGGCTGAGGTAGGCCGAGGCGCCCTCTTGCACGGCAAGGGCGATCTCTTTCATGCGGGGGGTGCCCTCGTCTTCGGCAAGCACCCTGCGACGCAGGTAGAGCGCATACAGCAGGCTGATCGCCGCAATGCCGGCGATCGACCAGACGATGGCCAGGCTCCTGTCGCCCAAGCTCAGCATGAATCCTCCTCGACCCGCGCTCGTGACCGGGCTCGTTTTCGATGTGGCTCCCCCCGGTGAGGAGGATTGTGGGAGTCTATGGGTGATCTGAGAGCGTTGCACCCATATTCGCCGCTGCGAAGAAGATGCGCGCGCGATCCTGGCGGCGACCTATGGATGCGTCCGCAGGGTGCCGAGGCGGACGAGGTCAGCCGTCCAGCGCTTCGCGCAGCAGCCGACCATAGGCCGCCGGCTCCCCCTCGGCGTAGGTGGTCCGCGGCCAGAAGAAGCCGCGCAGCCCGTCCCCCTTGGAACGCGGCACCACATGGACGTGCAGGTGCGGCACCGACTGGCTGACCACATTGTTGATCGCGACGAACGTGCCTTGTGCACCGAGCGCGGGGCTCATCGCCGCGGCGATGCGCCGGCTCTCGGCGAACAGCGGCAGCACAAGTTCGTCCGGCAGGTCGAGCAGGGTGTCGAAATGCCTGATCGGACACACCAGCACGTGCCCCTTGAACACCGGACGGTGATCGAGGAACGCGATCACCTCAGGGGTGCGCAGCACCACCTCGGCATT
>Ga0075156_10000269_pt1 | contig 26349 bp, 27 predicted proteins | sample JI81AbrownDNA_FD_70966 | JGI IMG/M metagenome (GOLD analysis project Ga0075156, IMG submission 70966) | Wastewater effluent complex algal communities from Wisconsin, to seasonally profile nutrient transformation and Carbon sequestration -... | ecosystem: Engineered > WWTP > Effluent > Algae...
ATTTTCGGCAGCCACCCCCCGTCATTCGAGATCGACGACATGCCGCAGATAGCGGCGCGGTTCGGCAAGGAAATTGGTGTAGTTGATCACCGACTCTAGTTCCGACCAGGAACTTCGGCGAATACCTTCCTCGTCGAGTTGCAGAAGCCTGGCACCGGGCGTCGCCGCCAGGACCGGTGAGTGGGTGGCGAGCAGCAGTTGATTGCCCCGGTCATGCGCGAGGGCATGCAGCGTGCCGACCAGCGCAAGCTGCGCCGAGAAGCTCAGACCGGCCTCCGGCTCGTCCATGACGAAGAAGCCCGGCCCGCGAAAGCGCCGTGTGGCGAGCATGGCCAGGAAGGACTCCCCGTGGCTGAGCGCATGGAAGTCGGGGTCGACGGGGCCGGGATGATCGTGCAGATAGGTGAAGAGGCCATGGGTCGTTTCCGCGCGCAGGAAGTAGCCCCAGCGACTGGCCCCGGCGCCCTTCTCCAAGGTCAGCCACTGATGCAGCGGCGACTCGCTGGCATACGTCTTGTGAATGGCCCCGGTCGATCCGCCCTCGCCCGGCAGGCCGAAAGCCATGGCGATGGCCTCGATCAGGGTGGACTTCCCGCTGCCATTCTCCCCGACCAGAATCGTCAAGCGCGCCAGGTCGAGCCCTTGCTCGAGCACCTGCGCCACGGCCGGGATCGTGGCTGGCCAGGTGTCGCGCTCGGCCGGCGCGTCCGGCCCCAGCCGGACGCGCCGAACACTCAATGGGTCGGTCCACTCGTCCTGACGGCGCGGCATACGAGAACGCTAGATGTCTGCACCGACAAGCCCGAGCGGAAAGCCTCTCAGCTTCCCGCGAGCGGGATGCGGACCACGGCGCCCATGCCGGCGCACATGCCACAGGTGGTCACATAGGCGTTGGCGCCCTTGACGGCCACGCCATAGGGGGCGGTCAGGTTGGCGGCAACAGTGCGCGGGCCGCTGCGACGGACCTCGACGAGCGAGCCCATCGGCAACTCGCCCTCAGGCACGGAGAGCAGGCCGCCGTCGGCGATCTGCACGGCATACAGGCGGTTGCCGGCCCAGGCCAGATCAGTGACATTCGTCAGTCCGGTCGCATAGACACGCGGCGTCTGACCAGGGACGACTCGCCAGATCCGCGCCCCGCCGGCGGGGAAAGGGAAGCCGGTCAGTTCGCTGACGTAATAGGCGCCGTCGGGGCCGACAGCGACCGAGGTCGGGACCGACTGCATCGGCATTTCCCCCTCGCCCAGGAAGGGCGGCTTGGGCACCATGCGGCTCGGGAAGGTCGCCACGACCGCCATCTTGCCGCGCGCCGAGGCCCGCAGGAGGGCATTGGCTCCGGCGTCGACGGTGAGGTTCATCGGGCCCAGGGCACTCGGGTTGCTGTCGGGCCCGTCGGCCGCGGGGTCCTTGGCGCCCTCGTATGCCGCGAGGTCGGCGACCGTGGTGGCCATCGCCGAGCCGAGGCGTCCGGTCGCGATGGTGCCCAGGCGGGGGCCGGCGGCGGGCAGGCCGGCGCGCAAGGCAGGGTCGGCGCCGAGCCCGAGGCTGATCCGATAGGTCCCGGCGCTGACCTGCACATCGGAGGGTCCGGAGGCTCCGAACCCACCGGCTCCCGCGATCGAGGGCAGGCCGGTCACGACGCGCGTCGCCGTGGTGCCCACGATCTTGGTGATCGCGCCCGTGCGTCCGAAGCACGCTTGACCCTCGCCGCCTTGGATGCACGGCCCCGACCCCCCGACGCCGGATTCCGCGACATACAGCGCGGCGCCGCTGAACGAGAGTTGCCGCGGATTGTTCAGCCCAGTCGCGATGGTGACCGGGGCGGCCCGATCGGCCGTCGGCGCGGCGCTCGCCGCCCCGACTCCCAGCGGCATCCCGAGCGCGAGCGCGGCCGAGAAAAGACGGATAGATCCCTTGGACACGGTGCGAACCCCCTGATAGGCGTTTCTGGTTCTCCTACGGTCCCACCCCTGTCAATGGCTGTCCGCAGAATCCGCTAACTCGTCTCCACGAAATCCAGCGCAATATCCAGGATCGGGGCGGAATGCGTGAGCGCACCGACGCTCAGATAGTCCACGCCGGTCGCGGCGTATGCCGTGGCCGACGCGAGCGTCAACCCACCCGTTGCCTCCACCTCCACGACCTCACCGGTGCCTTCGATAGCGTCGATCGTGTCGGCCAATAACGCGGGGGACATGTTGTCGCACATGATGAATCGCGCGCCGGCAGCGACCGCCTCGAGGGCCTCGGCGACCGTGGTGACCTCGACTTGGATCGGCACATCCGGGAAGCGCTCACGGATCCGCTCATAGGCGGCCGTGATCGACCCGGCAGCCAGTTTGTGGTTGTCCTTGATCATCGCCACGTCAAAGAGGCCCATGCGCTTGTTGGTGCCCCCACCGGCGCGCACGGCATACTTCTCGATCGCCCGCAGGCCCGGTGTGGTCTTGCGGGTGTCAAGCACCGTGGTGCCGGTGCCCGCCAAGGCATCGGCCCACAGCCGGGTCGCCGTGGCGACACCGGAGATCCGCGAGAGCAGGTTGAGTATGGTGCGCTCCCCCGTGAGGATGGTGGTAGCCGGCCCGCGTAACTCGGCCAGGACCGCGCCCGCCGAGACCCGTTCGCCATCGGCCGTCACCAGGGCGCAACCCACCTCGCCACCGCCGGTGATCGAGGCGCACTCCCGCAGCACCAGATCGACCACGGGCAATCCGGCGATGACCCCATCGGCGCGGGCCACGATCTGCGCGTGCACCGGGGTGCTGGCATCGATCGTCGCCTCGGTCGTGACGTCCACGCCATCGGCGCCGCCGAGGTCCTCGATCAACGCGGCCCGCACGACTCGCAGGGCGTCGTCGTGGGGAAATCCCAGGTCACTCATCGGGCCGACTCCTCTTGGGTGGTGAAGGACAAGGTCAACGCAGCCGTGCCCGGCGTCCGCCGATGATGCAGGTGACCGAGCCAATTCGCGTCATCGCGCTCGGGGAAGTCCAGGCGCTCATGCCCGCCGCGGGTCTCCTCGCGGGCGTGTGCGGCGGCGGACAGCGCCAGCCCGAGCTGCGCAAGATTGGTGGCCTCCCAGGCCTGGGTGGTCGGCCGGGCCTCGACATCCTTCGCCAACAATTCCGCGAGCGCCGTATGCGCCTGCCTCGTGCTCTCGGCCGTGCGGACCACACCGCTGCCGCGCGCCATCGCCCGCTGCACCGCCACGCGATCCGCCGCATCGAGCAGTTGGCAGTCGTCGTCTGGGTCGGCGGGTTCGACCAGCGGCAGATCACCCGCCGTGATGCGTCGCGTTAGGTCCTCGGCGATGCGGCTGGCAAAGACCAGGCCTTCAAGCAGGGAGTTCGACGCGAGCCGGTTGGCTCCGTGCACGCCGGTGCACGCGGTCTCACCGCAGGCATACAGCCCATCGACGCTGGCGCGTCCGTCGAGGTCGGTCCACACGCCGCCGGAGGCATAGTGCTGAGCCGGTGCGACCGGGATGAGCTCGGTCGCGGGATCGCAGCCCAGCTCCCGGCAGCGTGCGACGATCGAGGGAAAACGCTTCTCCAAGAACTCTTTTCCGAGGTGCCGGGCATCAAGCCAGACATGCTCGGCGCCGGTTTCGCGCATCCGTGCGCTGATCGCCCGCGCCACCACATCGCGCGGCGCGAGGTCGGCCTGGGGGTGCTGGCCCTGCATGAATCGCACGCCCTCGTCGTCCACGAGGAAGGCACCTTCACCGCGCACCGCCTCGGAGATCAGCGGCTGCTGCCCGGTGGAGCCCTCGCCGAGATACATCACGGTCGGATGGAATTGCACGAACTCCACGTCGGCCAGCCGCGCCCCGGCGCGCAATGCCGCGGCCATGCCGTCGCCGGTCGCCACCGACGGATTGGTGGTCGAGGCATAGATCTGACCGAGTCCGCCGGTGGCCAGGACCACCGCGCGGGCGGATGCCGAGCCGACCCCGTCATGCTCGCCCTCACCGATGACGTGCAGGGTGACCCCGCAGACGCGGCCATCCGCGGCCGTGAGGAGGTCGACGACCAGCGCGTGCTCGACGACCTCGATGCCTGGGTCGTTCTGCACTCGTTCCAGCGCCGCGATGAGCGCCCGGGAGATCTCGGCGCCCGTGGCGTCCCCGCCGGCGTGAGCGATCCGGTCACGGTGATGCCCACCTTCTCGGGTCAAGAGGATGTCCCCGCTGGGCGCGCGGTCGAACTCCGCTCCGAGAGCGACGAGTTCGCGCACGCGCACCGGACCCTCGGTCACCAGCGCCCGGACCGCCGCCTCGTCGCACAGACCGACGCCGGCGATCAGGGTGTCGTCCAGATGCTCTTCCGGGGAGTCCTCCGGGTCCAGCGCCGCCGCGATGCCGCCCTGCGCCCACTGGGTCGAGCCGGCCGACAGGACGGTCTTGGTGACCAGCAGCACCTTCTCGACCTGCTCGCGCAAACGCAGCGCGCACGTGAGGCCGGCGATCCCGGAGCCGACGACAATGACATCGGCGGTGGTCTTCCAGCCGGGATTCCCCGCCCGCAGATAACGCGGAATGCGCACCTCGGGTAGCCGCGGAAAGTCATTCATGTCAGTGGTTTTCACGCGTGCCGACGCTTTGTGACGGCCGAGGTCCGAAGGCCATAGCCCTCCGGGACATCCCCGCCGTCGTGCCCCACCTCGACGATCTTGTTGGCCTTGTCGACGAAGACCACCTGGGGTTCGAAGGTGCGCGCTTCCGTCTCGTCCATCAACGCATAGGCGATGACGATCACCAGATCGCCGGGCGAGATCAGCCGCGCCGCGGCCCCATTGATGCAGAGGATGCCAGTGCCGCGTTCGCCCTCGATGGCATAGGTGGTCAGCCGGTTGCCATTGTCGACATCGACGACGTCCACCTGCTGACCCGGCAGCATGCCGGCGGCATCCATCAGGTCCCGGTCGATGGTCAGCGACCCGACATAATGCAGGTCGGCCTGCGTCACGGTGGCGCGATGGATCTTGCTGTGCAACATATTTCGCAACATGGACTACCTCACCTCAGCTCGGCGGGACCGAGCTCGTCGGGATTGCTGAAGACGGAAAGCGCGCCCCCACCGGGGCCGACGAGAACGGGTGTGTTGTCGATCAGCCGGGTCGTGCCGACCTTGCCGGCCACGGCGAGCAAGGCCTCCCCGCGATACCACTCAGGCACTTCTTTCAGGGTTGTCGGGTGGACGAGCACGAGGTAGTCGACGAGGACCAGGGGCTCGGCCACCAGCACGGCGCGTGCGGCCCGGCGCACCGCGGACGGCCCCTCGGTCGCCGCTGCCGCACCGGCCTTGAGGGCCTTGGACAAGCTGAGCGCGACATCGCGATCGCTTTGCGTCAGATAGGTATTGCGGCTCGACATCGCCAGACCGTCCGCCTCGCGCACTGTCGGCACGGAGATGACCCGGGCCGGGAAGTCGAGGTCGCGCACCATCCGGCGGATCAGCAGAAGTTGCTGGGCGTCCTTTTGCCCGAAATAGAAGGAGGTGCCGGCGGTCAGGTGCATGAGCTTGCCGACGACCGTGAGCATGCCGTCGAAATGCCCTGGGCGAGACTGTCCTTCGAGCACATCGCCCAGGGGCCCGGCCGAGATGCGGACGCCCGGATCACCGTCTTGATAGATGACATCGGGGGTCGGCGCGAAGACGAGATCGGCACCAAATTCGGTGCAGATCGCCAGGTCCGCATCGAAGGTCCGCGGATAGCGGGAGAGATCCTCGCGGGGGCCGAATTGCAGGGGGTTGAGGAAGATCGTCACGATGACGCGATCGGCCTCGGCGCGCGCCCGACGGATCAGGGTCGCGTGGCCGTCGTGCAACGCTCCCATCGTCATCACGACGGCAATCTCCTTGCCGGTCAGTGACTTTCGGGCGGTCCGAAGTTCGCTGCGCGTGCGCGCGACGATCGGCTGGGTGCGCTCCGGGGGGCTGGTCACGGTGTCTCCTTCGGTGAGTGCAGAATTTCTCGTATGCTGCGCGCCGCCGCCCCGGAGAGCCGGCGCCCGTGCGAGGCCCGCGTGAGCGTCGCCTCGGCCAGGACCCGATAGACCTGCTCGACATCGCGTGACTCGCGCTCCAGGACCTCCAGGTGCTCGGCCACCGTACCGGCATCGCCGCGGGCCACGGGCCCGGTGAGGGCGGCATCACCGGCCCGCAGGGCGTTGTCGAGAGCGGCCCCCAGCAGGGGGCGCAACAGCCGGTCGGTGTCCTCGACACCGGCGCCGGCAAGGATCTGGGCCGCCTGCGCGACCAGAGTGACGAGGTAGTTGGCACCGTGCGCCAAACCCAGGTGATAGCGCACGCGATCGAACTCGTCGATGATCAGCGGCTCGCCGCCCATCTCCACGACGAGCGCGCTCGCGGGAGCAATGAGGTGCGGCGGCGCGGTGACTCCGAAACAGCAGTCCCGCAGGCGAAGGATGTCCATCTCGGTGCCGGTGAAGCTCATCGCCGGGTGGATCGCCATACCGCCAGCACCCGCAGCAATGGCCGGCGCGAGGGGTGCGAGGCCGCTGCGGCCGGAGGTATGGGCGAGCAACTGGCCGCCGTGCCAAGCTCCGGTCGCGGCGAGGCCGGCGACGACCTCGGCGAGCACATCATCCGGCACGGCGAGCAGGACGAGATCACTGGCAGCGACCACCTCGTCCATGGGGAGGATAGGGGTGTCCGGCAGCAGCATCGAGGCCCGGGCACGCGAGGCATCACTCACGGCGCTGACGGCGACGACGAGATGTCCGACCGCGGCCAGAGCCGCTCCCAGGACGGCACCGACCTTCCCGGCGCCGATCACGCCGACACGCAGGCGTCCCGGCGGCAGCGGCGGCATCGTCACCCGCCAAGTCAACCATCCGAGCGGCCGGCCACCGCGCCGGGCCACCCGGCCCGTCGCCGGAGAGTGTCATGATCGAGCCATGGACCTCAGGGCTGGCCGCTCGCACGCCGGTCGCCGGCCGTGGGTGGTGGCCTGGCACGAGGGGCTGTATGGAGAGCGCGGCTTCTATCGCGGTGCCGCCGGTCCCGCCGGGCATTTCGCGACCTCCTGCCACGGGCGGGCCGGGGTGCTGCTCGCGGACGCGCTGCGCACGCTGGCCGCCCGGCACGGGTGCTCCCAGATCATCGACATCGGTGCCGGGCGAGGGGAGTTGCTCACCGCCCTGGCGGCGGGCGAGGCTCCGCTTGCGCTGACCGGCGTGGACATCGTCGCCCGGCCGAGTGGCCTCGCCGAGAATATCGACTGGATCCGATCTCCTGGCGGCCCGCACCTGCCCTCCCTCGGCCCGCTGGAGGACGCCCTCGTCTTCGCCAACGAATGGCTCGACGTCATCCCGGTGCCGGTCGGCGAGGTGGATGCTCGGGGTGTGCTGCGTGAGGTGGAGGTCGATGCCGAGGGCGCCGAACACCTCGGGGCCAGTGCCGGCGAGACGGCAACCTTCGACGAACAGGACCTCGCGTGGGCGATGACCTGGTGGCCGGCCGGTGACGCGCCCGGCACCCGGGTCGAGGTCGGGCGTCCCCGCGATATCGCCTTGCGGGCCCTCATCGACGCGATCGGCTCCGGAGTGATCGTCGCGGCCGACTACGGTCACCGTCGCGAGGCCCGACCCGGCGCCGGCACGCTGGTTGGCTATCGGGGCGGGCAGCTGACGGCCCCCCTCCCCGATGGCAGCACCGACCTGACCGCTCATGTGGCGATGGACTCCTTGCCGCACGACCGGCTGCGCACCCAACGGGAGGCGCTGCTCGACCTCGGCTTTGACGGCACCGGAGTGCTCGCGGGGCGGGGGACGTCATACGACCTGGCCCGCCGCGATCCGCAGCGCTATCTCGCGGCCCTCCAGCACAATTCGGCGCGAGCCCAGCTTCTCAACGCCCCCCTGGGCGACTTCACGTGGGCGATCACCGAGATCCCGCCGCGATCAGCACGGACTGAGGGTCACGCTCTCGAATCCGCGGAGGACAAAGGTCGGCCGACGCACCACGTCGACCAGCTCGATGGACGGATAGCGTTGCAGCAGTAGGCGGCTGGCGATCTGCATCTCCAATCGAGCCAGGGGTGCACCGATGCAGAAATGAATGCCGAGCCCGAAGGCGAGGTGGTTGTTCGGCGTGCGGGTGGGGTCGAAGCGGTCTGGCTCCGCGAAGACGGCGGGATCCCTGTTCGCGGCGCCGAGCAACGCAAGTGCCTTCTGCCCCTTGGCGATTCGCACGCCGTCGATCTCCAGATCCTCGGTGGCGGTCCGCTCGAAGAGTTGCAGCGGCGCGTCATGGCGCAGGAACTCCTCCACCAGGAGTGCGATCCCGGCCTCGTCCCCTGGATCGAGGTCGCCGGGCTTGCCCGCCGCGAGCCAACTGTGCAGGCCGTTGCCGAAACCGTTGACCGATGCCTCGTGGCCGGCATTGAGCAGCAACACCGCGGTGGCGATCAGCTCGTGATGCGACAGCTTGTCACTGCCATCGCGAATCTGCACCAGATCGGTCAGCAGGTCCTCCCCTGGGTCCTTGGCTCTCTCCGCCGCTAGCGTCGAGACATAGTCGGCGAAGTCCCGGCATGCCTCGCGAGCTTCCTTCTCCTGCAAGGGAGTTCGGTCCACTTCATACATCTTGACAATGGCCTGGCTCCACGGACGCAGCAGGTGCCGGTCGAGATCGGGGAAACCGAGCAGTTCGGCGATGACGAGCACCGGCAGCGGCTCGGCATAGGCCTCAATGAGATCGAAAGGCGTGCCGCCGTCGGTGGCCGCATCGAGCAGCCCGGTGGCCAGTTCCTCGATGCGCGGCGCCAGGCGCTGGACGTGCCCGCGTCCGAAGGCACCAGCCACGAGCCGCCGCAGCCGGGTGTGTTTCGGCGGCTCGGAATCGAGGATGGAGTCCGCGTGCAGCCAGTTGAAGGTGTCCCAGTCGGCGGCCGGTTCGCGCGGGGCGAAGATCCGGCCGAGCCGGCGCTCGCGCAAGACCGCGCTGGTGTGCGGATGGGAGGTGGCGACGAAAGCTTGCAGGCCCTCGTGCCAGGCCAGCGGGGCCTCGGCGCGCTGCCGGGCAAATGCCGGATAGGGATCGTCTCGGAAGGCGGGGTCGGAGATGTCGAAGAGGTCCGCTGACATACCCCTAGCTTTGCGTATGCCGCACCCTCACCGACAGCCTGCCCGCACGTTTCGCGCGGCCCCAGGACTCAGTGGTCGATCACGACATTGGAGACGAGGTAGGTGTATTCGTCGTCGATCGCATTCTCTTCTGGATCCACCGCCACCGAGGTGGGATAGTCCTGCCCGCTCGGCCAACTCACGACGGGCGGGTTGGTGTCCTCGCGATGCGATGCCGCAATGATGTCGTTCAGGGTCACCGAGACGAACGGCAGATCCCGCGCGGACACGGGGTCGCCAGCTTTCCACGATTCGTGCCAATCTGCCGGCGAGTCCTTCGCGTACTCCACGCCGGCCACCGCGCCATCGCGCACGGTCACTCGCAGCGGCACCCCACCCATCGGCCCGAACACGCCGATCGTCAGGTCGTAGTGGTAGTTCAGGTGCGGGAAGGCATCCTTGGCGGCCGGGACCGTGATCGGCGTGGTGCCACTGCCTTGTGCGGGACGCTTCACCACCTCCGATGTCGCGCTCGCGGGGTCCGGGCTGGACGGGCCATCCGCCGCGAGGGCGATGGCACCCCCCAACGCCAGGGCGAGAAGGGAACCGGCGAGGGCGCCGAGGCTGCGCTGCATATTCTGATTCATAGGTGTCGGACGCCCCCGCCCATGCGCCCGTTCCCCCTGATCTTTCGGCGGTGTCCGCGCGCTCCGGCCTAGAGTGATGGGCGTGACCACCGCCCCAACCCAGGAGTTGACCGTCGGTGTCGGAGCGGGCGGGCTCGCGAGCGCTGACATGGTGCTCAACATCGGCCCACAGCATCCGGCAACACATGGCGTGCTGCGCCTGAAAATCGTCGTGGACGGCGAGCGGATCGTCAGCGCCGACCCGATCATCGGCTATATGCACCGCGGCGCCGAGAAGCTCTTCGAGGTCCGCGACTATCGCCAGGTCATCGTGCTGGCGAACCGGCACGACTGGCTCTCGGCCTTCAGCAACGAGTTGGGCGTCGTCCTCGGCGTGGAGTCGATGCTCGGGATGGAAGTGCCGGTCCGAGCCGTGTGGGCGCGCACCCTGCTCGCCGAGTTGAACCGGGTGCTGAACCACCTGATGTTCCTCGGCTCCTATCCCCTCGAACTCGGCGCCATCACCCCGGTCTTCTATGCCTTCCGCGAGCGCGAGGACCTGCAAGCGGTCATGGAGGAGATCTCCGGCGGCCGGATGCACTACATGTTCAACCGGGTCGGGGGCCTCAAGGACGATCTGCCGCTCGGCTGGCTCGACCGCACCACGACGGCCATCGCCGCCGTGCGCCGACGGCTGCCCGACCTTGAGTCGCTCATCGTCGGCAACGAGATCCTCGAAGCCCGCACCCGGGGGGTCGGCGTCGTCACTCCGGCCTTGGTCCGGGCGTATGGCGTGTCCGGCCCCATCGCGCGCGCGAGCGGGGTCGATGTCGACCTGCGCCGCGACGCGCCATATCTGGCGTATGACGAGTTGTTCGCCCCCGGCGGTCCCGGCCGGGTCATCACCCGCGCCACCGGTGACTGTCTGGCCCGCCTGGAAGTGCTCTTGGGGCAGGTTCATGTCAGCCTCGACCTCGCCGAGGCCTGCGTTGCCCGCCTGCACGAGCTGCCGGCCGGGCCGATCAACGTCAAGCTACCCAAGGTGCTCAAGGTCCCAGAGGGTGAGCTCTATACGGCCACCGAGAATCCATTGGGCTTCAACGGCTACTTCCTGGTCTCGACCGGCGAGAAGACACCCCATCGTCTCAAGCTGCGCTCGGCCTCCTTCAACAATGTGCAGGTGCTCTCCCAGATCTTGCCGGGCTGCCTGATCGCGGACATGGTCGCGATCCTCGGCTCGATGTTCTTCGTGGTCGGCGATGTCGACAAATAGCCCTGCCGCGCCGCTGCCGCCCGCCACCTCGCACCCCAACAGCATCGCTGCGAGCCTGGATGATCAACTCGAGATCTTCATCGACGAGCACCGCGCGATCCTGTATGCCAGCCTCGACGGCCTCACCGAGGACCAGGCCCGCGCATCGCTCGTGCCCTCCAAGACGACCCTGCTCGGCCTGGTCAAGCACGCGGTCTTCGTCGAGCAGGTCTGGTTCGACGAAGCCATCACCGGCCGCAGCCGCGCGGAGATCGGCATACCTGCTGGCCCGGATGAGTCCTTCGACCTCGAACCCGGCGACACGATCGCCTCGGTGCGTGCGCGATATGCCGCAGCCTGCGCGGCTTCACGCGCCGCGGTCTCCGGTATGGCGCTGGACGACATCGTGCACGGCAACCGCCGCGGCCCAGTGCCGCTGCGCTGGGTGCTCCTGCACGTGCTGCGCGAGCTCGCCCAGCACGGCGGGCATGCCGACATCCTTCGCGAACAACTCCTCAACCCGGCAGCGCCGAGCGGCCGGGGATAGCGACGGCTGGGCGTGAACAGCTCAGGCCGGTGGCTTGGCATCGCGGGAAGTCTCACCCTCGCGTGGCGGTATGCGGCACCAAGACTGCGCGACCAACCCGGCACCGACCAGCCAGCCAGCGGCGAGCAGGCCACCGGCATAACCCCAGAGCAGCCGCTTGGAAGTCTGCAGATCCCAGTCGGGGGCGAGGCCGAGGGCCTGCCCGGCATACAGCCCGATCAGGGCCGCACCGGTCAAGGCGGCGGCCTGAGCGAGCGCGAGGGTGCGGGTGGCGCGGATGGCATTGAGGTCAGCCTTGTTGCCGCGCTGATAACGCCGCACCGCGGCGCCGAACCACAGCACGACACCGCCGAGCACGACGATCAGGACGATCGCGAAGGCCGGCACCGCAGGCGGGAAGTTGCCATCCTGCATCCACCGCCGGGTCAGCAGGGCGACGATGCCGGTCAGAAAGAGCGCGAACCCGACGGGGACATGCCATCGCAGGCCGCGGCCCCCCGTCATACTCCAGCTCCGTCCACGGGGCGAACCCCGCCGGTGTCGACGCGGGTGATCTGCTGGGCGACGGTCACGATCTCGGCGCCCACGCGCAGCCGAGCCCGCGGATCGGCGTCCAGCCAGGGCAGCAGGACGAAGGCACGTTCGGCGGCGCGCGGGTGCGGGAGCAGCAGCGCGGGGTCATCGCTGCGCACTTCGTCCGAGGTGCCAGGTGTGCCGAATTGGATCAGATCGAGGTCGAGGGTGCGCTGCCCCCAGCGCACCTCCCGGACCCGGCCGTGGCGCGCCTCGATCCGATGCAGGGCCGCGAGGAGCTCAGCGGGGGGCAGGGTGCACAGCCCGGTGACGACCGCATTGACATAGTCCGGCTGCTCCGGCCCGCCGACCGGATCGGTCAGCACCGGCCGGGAGATCGCGGTGAGCTGCAAGCCCGCCACCCCCCGCAACTGCGCAACGGCCGCGGCCAGGGTCGCCAGCCGATCCCCGAGGTTGCTGCCCAGGGCGATGACCACGGCGGCGGCCCGCTCGCGCATGATGGTGACGCTGACATCGGCGAAGTCGTGCGGGATCGGCGCGCCCGGCTTGTGCACGGTCACCTCGACGGCGAGGACGCCGGCAAGAGTGAGCACATCGCCGGCGATCGCCTCGGCGAGGGCCTCGATCAGGTCGTATGCCGGCCCGGTCACCCGCGCCAGCGCCATCTCGGCGACCTCGGCATAGTTGATCGTGTCGGCCAGATCATCGGAACGCCCAGCCGCCCGGTGATCGGTGTGGATCATGACATCGACGACGAACTGCTGCCCCTCGCGCTTCTCGAAATCGAAGACGCCGTGGAAGCCGGTGGCCCGCAGCCCGGTCAGCGTGATCCGGTCCCTCATGGCGCCACATCCGTCGCGACGCCACGCCAGGCCGCCCACACATCGAGGGCGTCGATCGTCGCCGAAACGTCGTGGACCCGGACCGCCCACACCCCGGCATCTGCGGCATACGCGCTGGTCACCGCGGTGGCAATGTCCCGTTCGTCGGTGCCGCGCACCGTATGTGGGGTGCGCCCCACCAGGCCGAGGAAGCCCTTGCGCGAAGTCCCGAGCAGCACGCGGTGCCCGAGTCCGCGCAGCTCGTCCAGGCCGCGCAGGAGCGCCCAATTGTGCTCGGCGGTCTTGGCGAAGCCGAGACCGGGATCGAGGATGAGGCGGGCGGGGTCGATGCCGGCGGCGGTGAGCGCCTCGACCCGCGCCAAGAGCTCGGTGCGGACCTCGGCGAGCACATCGTCATACCGGGCTCGAGACTGCATATCGGCGCTGTGGCCGCGCCAGTGCATCGCGACGAAGTCGGCGTCGCTGTCGGCGACGACCCGCGCCATGTCGGGATCGGCGAGGCCACCGGAGACGTCATTGACGAGCCGGGCCCCGACGGCCAGTGCCCGCGCTGCCGTGGCTGCTCGCATGGTGTCCACCGAGACCGTGATGCCGTCCTCGGCGAGGGCTCGCACCACGGGGACAACCCGGCGCAGTTCTTCCTCGGGATCGGGACGCAACGCTCCCGGCCGCGTGGACTCGCCGCCGATGTCGACCAGGTCGGCGCCCTGGCTGTGCAAGAGGCGGCCCTGGGCGATCGCGGAGCCGGCATCGAACCAGGCGCCCCCGTCGGAGAACGAATCGGGCGTCACATTGACCACGCCCATCACCAGCGGACGCTTCACCGATCCCCGCTGAAGAGCAGCGACATCGCCTCGGCGCGGGTGGTGGGATTGCGAGCCAGCGTCCCGCGCACGGCCGAGGTGAGCGTGCGGGCACCTGGCTTGCGGATCCCGCGCATCGACATACACAGATGCTCGGCCTCGATGACGACGATCGCCCCCATAACCTCCAGGTGCTCAACCAGTGCGTCGGCAATCTGACCGGTCATCCGCTCCTGCACCTGTGGGCGGCGGGCATAGACGTCGACGAGCCGGGCCAGCTTCGAGAGCCCGGTGACCAGGCCACCTTGGGGCAGATAGCCGATGTGCGCGACCCCGTGGAAGGGCAGCAAGTGATGCTCGCACGTGCTGTACATCTCGATATCCCGCACGATCACCAATTCCTGGTGATCGACAGCGAAGGTGCGGGCGAGCACCTCGGCCGGGTCCGCGTGCAGCCCGGCGAAGCTCTCGGCATATGCCCGGGCGACCCGGGCGGGAGTGTCGAGCAGACCGTCCCGGTCGGGATCCTCGCCGATGGCGATGAGGATCTCGCGGACCGCGGCCTCGATGCGGGGCTGATCCACGGCCGCCGGTGGCAAGTCCGTCATCCGCGGCGCTCCCGCCGGATCACCGGGGACCGTCGGGGTCGAGCGGAGCGTCCTCGGGGGTCTCGATGATCTGAGTCACCGGGCCGTCCTGGGCATAAGGCGAGGCACCGACCTCGGCCGCCCGGTCGATGGCCGCCTCGGTGGCCTGGTCACCGGGCCTGAGCACCGCGCCGACGGGGGCACCCGAGCCGTTGAGGGCCGCCTGCTCCGCCGGGGTCAGCACCGGCGGTTTGTCGGAGAGCAGCCGGTGCTCCGCCGACAGCCAGGTCGCGCGCTCGGGGCGCTTGCGGACGGTGGTGAAGATCTCGGCAATGTCCTTGGCGTTGAGGGTCTCGCGTTCGAGCAGTTCGAGCACGAGCCGGTCCAGGACATCCCGGTTGTCGTTGAGGGCGTGCCAGGCCTCGTCGTGGGCGCTCTCGATCAGGCGGCGCACCTCCTCATCGACGATCCCCGCGACATGCTCGGAGTAGTCGCGCTGGTGACCCATGTCGCGCCCGAGGAAGACCTCGCCCTGGCTCTGGCCGAGCTTGATCGCCCCGACCCGCTCGGACATGCCATATTCGGTGACCATCTTGCGGGCCATCGCCGTGGCCTTCTCGATGTCATTGGCGGCGCCGGTGGTGGGGTCGTGGAAGATGATCTCTTCGGCGACCCGGCCGCCAAGGGCATAGGCCAGTTGGTCGAGGATCTCGTTGCGCGTGGTGCTGTATTTGTCATCGCTCGGCAGCACCATGGTGTAGCCGAGAGCCCGGCCGCGCGGCAGGATCGTGATCTTGTTGACCGGGTCGGTGTGGTTCATCGCCGCCGCGACCAGAGCGTGCCCGCCCTCGTGATATGCCGTGATCTTGCGCTCCTTGGCGCTCATGATCCGGGTCCGCTTCTGCGGGCCAGCCATGACCCGATCGATCGCCTCATCCAAGGCGGCATCGGTGATCAGGTGCCCAGCGCTGCGGGCGGTGAGCAGGGCGGCCTCGTTGAGGACATTGGCCAGATCGGCACCGGTGAAACCAGGCGTGCGCCGGGCCACCGCGAGCAGGTCGACCCCGGGAGCCAATGGCTTGCCCTGGCCGTGCACTTCAAGGATCCGGTGCCGTCCGATCATGTCGGGGGCCTCGACGGCGATCTGGCGGTCGAAGCGACCCGGACGCAGCAAGGCCGGGTCGAGGATGTCGGGCCGGTTGGTCGCCGCGATCAAGATGACATTGGTCTTGACATCGAAGCCGTCCATCTCAACCAGCAACTGGTTGAGCGTCTGCTCGCGCTCGTCGTGCCCGCCGCCGAGACCGGCGCCACGGTGGCGACCGACGGCATCAATCTCATCGACGAAGACGATGGCCGGCGCATTGGCCTTGGCCTGCTCGAAGAGGTCACGCACGCGGGAGGCACCGACACCGACGAACATCTCGACGAAGTCCGAGCCGGAGATCGAATAGAAGGGCACCCCGGCCTCGCCGGCGACGGCGCGAGCCAGCAGGGTCTTGCCGGTGCCGGGCGGGCCATAGAGCAGCACGCCCTTGGGGATCTTGGCCCCGACCGCGAGGAACTTCGCCGGCTCGGCGAGGAACTCCTTGATCTCCTGCAACTCCTCGACGGCCTCATCGGCGCCCGCGACATCGGCGAAGGTTACCTTCGGGGTGTCCTTGGTGGCGAGCTTGGCGCGGGACTTGCCGAATTGCATGACGCGCGAGCCGCCGCCTTGCATCTGGCTCATCATGAACCAGAAGAGACCGATGAGAATGATCAGCGGCAGCAGCGAGATCAGCAACGAGCCGAGCAGGCTCGGGTGCTCGATCGTGTCGTTGTAGGCCGTGGGCACCTTCTGATCGACCAGTGTGACCAGACCCTCGGCCCGGGCGTCGATGAACTCGGTGCGCACCTTGGTGGCCTCGCGCACCCCCTCCGCGGAATAGGTCTGACCATCCTTGAGCGTCAGGTCGAGGACGTTCTCGCTGGAGAAGCGGGCCGACGCGACCTTGCCTTCGTTGATCAGCGTCGTGGCCGCCGAGGTGTCGATGCGGGAGAACCCGCCGTCGCCGTTCATGGAGAACAAGACGACCATCAAGGTCAGCATGGCCATGACCCACAACAGGGGGTTGCGAACCAGCCGCTTGGCGTTCGAGGAAGTGGTCTTGGCCAAGAGGCCCGGCTCCTTGCGCTGCACGGTGACGCCGTCAGGCGCCGACCGATTGAGGGACAGTCGTGGGGACGAAACTACACCGGGGCACGAGATGGCACCGAGTCAAGGTCATCCGCACGAGCCAACGCCCGAGGGCCTCCCCGTTGTTCCGGGCGCGCTGCTTCCGTTCTGGAGGAGCGCGTTGAGGTCAGCTGTAGACGTGCGGCGCCAAGGTGCCGACGACGCGCAGGTTGCGATAGCGCTCATCGAAGTCCAGCCCATAGCCGACGACGAAATCATTGGGGATGTCGAAGCCGACCCAGCGACAGTCGATCTCGACCTTGGCAGCATCGGGCTTGCGCAGCAAGGTGCAGATCTCGACCGACTTCGGGCGGCGCGATTCGAGGTTGGCGCGGATCCACGAGAGCGTCAGACCGGAGTCGATGATGTCCTCGACGATCAACACATGCCGGTCGGTGATGTCGGAGTCGAGGTCCTTGAGGATTCGCACGACGCCCGAGGACTTGGTGCCCGAGCCATAGGAACTGACCGCCATCCAGTCCATCGGCGCGCTGCCGGGCAGCGCGCGCATAAGGTCGGCCATCACGAGCACGGCCCCCTTGAGCACGCCGACGAGCAGGAACTCCTCACCGTCATAGAAGTCCCAGATCTCCTGGGCGAGCTCACCGAGCCGCGCGTGGATCTCCGCCTCGGAGATCAGCACCTTTTCGAGATCGTCGCCCATCTGTGCCGCGTCCACGAGAGCTAGTTAACCGTATGCGGTGCCTCGATGCGGACGCTCGGCCCCACGCGACGCACGCTGAGCCCGCCGGGCACCTGTAGCGGGCCTTGCCCGCGCCAGTGCGTCAGCAGTCGGTCGCACTGGTCCGTATGCCGTGCGCTGACCTGCCCCGCGGGCGCGCCGGCGGCGATGAGCAGCCGGCGCCAGACGCGGGTGCGGATCGGCGCGCTCAGCGCGCCGAGGTGCGCCACGGGCCAGGGGCCAGCCCCGAGCGCGCTGACTGCGTCGTCGGCGAGTTGGTCGAGCAGGTCAGCATCGGCGCGCAATTGCTCAGCGGTCCGGGCCAGCGCCTCGCTGATGCCGGGGCCTAGGTCGCGGGTCAGGTCGCCGAGGGCCTGCCGCACCCGGACCCGGGCGTATGTCGAGTCCCCATTGTGCGGGTCGTGCCACGGCTCGAGGCCGAGCTCAGCGCACGACTCCTCGGTCTGGGCACGAGAGATGCCCAGGAAGGGCCGGCGCACCTGGCCGCGGCGCGGGGGGATGCCGGCGAGGGAGCGTAGGCCCGAGCCGCGCAGCAGCCCGAGGAGCACCTGCTCGGCCTGGTCATCGCGGGTATGCCCGAGCAGCACCGCCGCCGCGCCGTGACGCTGCGCCGCCCCGGCGAGGGCCTCGTAGCGCACGACGCGGGCGGCGGCCTCTGGGCCGAGCGGGCTGTCCGCGGGGACCTCGACCGGGATGACATCGACGGGATCCAGGCCGAGGGCACGGCATACATCCCCGGCCCGGAGGGCAATCTGGTCGGAATCGACCTGAAGGCCGTGGTCGACGCAGACCGCACCAGCCGTGCGGTCCGAGCGCTCGGCGATCCAGGCGAGCGCAGCGGCCAGCGCGAGGGAGTCCGGGCCCCCGGACACGGCGACCAGGACGACCCCGCCGGTGGGCAGATCGGCGATGGCTGCGCGCACCGCGGCGCGGCACGCCATACTCGCCGGTTGGTGCACGAATCAGCGACGGATCAGGCGACGCCACCACGAGCGGGGCGCGGGTGACTCGCTCGCCGGCGCGGACCGCGCCTTCTTGTCGGCGCTTGCCACGGCATCGACACCCGCAACGATGCCGGTCTTGGAGCCGGCGCGAACCGGCACCTGGATCGCTCCGTCCTTGAGGCGGACGGCGTTGACGTTCTTCCACAAATCGGAGCCAAAGCCCTTCTGCGCCATTGCAGCCAACTTTCCGGTCAGGCGCTCATCCCGGGTGGGGCGGCGCGGGGGTTTCAGTCTGTCAGGAGTGGACGCGGCGAACCCAGGCCTGCGGGTCGTGGATCTCGGCGGGCTTGGGCAGGGTCTGCGGCGAGGTCCACACGACATTGAAGCCATCGATCCCGACCTGATCGATCACGGCGCGGACGAATCCGGCGCCGTCGCGATATTGCGCCATCTTCGCCTCCAGCCCGAGCAGGCGGCGCAGCATTTTGTCGGGAGCACTGGCACCCTTGCGACGTTCGGTGAACTTGGCCCGGATCTCGGCAACGGTCGGGATGACCTTGGGTCCCACATCGTCCATCACCACATCGGCGTGCCCTTCGAGCAGGCTCATGACGGCGGTGACCTCGCCGATCTGCTCGCGCTGCTCAGGGCTGGCGAAGAGGTCAGCGAGCCCGCCACCGCCAGTGCCGAGAGCCTCGGGGAGGCGCTTGAGCACCTGTTGCATGCGCGTCGCGAGTTCGCTGGGTGTGGGGGTAAGGTCACCGGCGAGCGAGGTCGCCCGGTGGATCATGTGCTCGCGCAGCCACGGGACGGCCGTGAACTGGATGCGGTGGGTCTCTTCATGCATGCAGACCCAGGCGCGGAAGTCCGCCGGGTCGACACCGAGTTCACGTTCGACGTGCACCATGTTCGGCGCGATCAACAGCAGGCGGGGCGTGCCTTCGGGCGCGAGATCGTATTGGCCGAGCACCTTGCCCGCCATGAAGGCCATGAGGGCCCCCGCTTCGGCGCCGGTCACCTTGGCTCCCACGCCGAGGCCCGCGGCCGTGGACGGGAGTTTGCGGTCCGAGGCGACCTTGGCGAAGACGGGATTCATCAGCGCCGACATCGAATCGAGATTGAGGTCGATCCAGGTCGGGCGGTCCACGACCATGGCCGGCGGTGCGATGCCGGGCGCGGTCAGGCGGGAGGTCTCGGCGACCGGACCTTGGGCCGCGACCGCAGCCGCACGGATGGCACCGACGATCTCGGCGGCCTCATCCGCGCTGACCGCGGGGCCGGCCCCAACGAGCCGGCGGCCGGTGGCCTTGGCGAAATCCCAGTCCACGAAGGAGAGGACGGTCTGCGGGTCCGCAGCCGGGTCGAGATCTTGCCCGCTTGGCGGCGTCTCCCGGTGCTGCTCGCTCATCGTGTGTCCTTGCTTCCTAGCGTCGGCGGTCATCGGCACCCGCATTTCGTGAGTTCGGCAATAGCCCTGTCCAACGCCGACCGTGCGCCCAGTGTTCCGGTGGCGGCAGGCACCTGGTCGGCCACGACGACGAAGAGGAGTTCGCGATCGTCGGCATCGACCGTGGTGCCCGCGAGCGAGGAGATGCCAGTCAGGGTGCCGGTTTTGGCACGCACGACCCCGGCTGCCGCGCTGGCCGGTTCGCTGAGATAGCGGTCGAAGAGCGTGCCGTCGAGACCGGCGATGGGCAGGCCCGCCATCGCATCGGCGAGACCGGGCAGCTTCCCGGTCAGGGCGGCCGAGGTGACCTCGGCGACCAGGTCCACCGTCGCGCTCTGGCCGCGCGCCAAACCGGAGGTATCGAGCATGGTGGTGCCCCGCACATCGAAGCCGAGGTGCTTCAGCCGGGCCAGCACCCACGCGGCATTGCCGGCGAAGGAGCCGTCCTCGCCGGCGCGCACCGCGGCCTGCCGGGCCAGGTTTTCGGTCAGGGCGTTGTCGCTCTCATCGAGCGCCAGCCCGAGCACATCCTGGTATGCCGCGGAGCGCACCTCCCCGAGCACCGGCGCATCCTTGGGGGTGGCCTCGGTCCGCGTCGCGGCATCGCTGTCGGTGCCCACCGATACCGTCAAGGCACGGGTCAATTCGTCGGCAAAGGCCTTCAGAACGGCGGCTGCGGGGTCCGACGGCGACGGCTTGCCCGGCTTGGGCCGGTCCTCGGCCAGCCCGAGCATCGCGACGGTCTGGGTGTAGCCCGCGGCCACATCGGCGGGCGCCCAGCCAGTCGGGTATGCCGGTGTGTCGGGAAAGCCCGGCCCGGCGGCATAGGTCGTGTCGAGCCGCACGGTCAGGTCGTCGGGGACCGGGCCGGCGGCCTCGAGTGCGGTGGCGACCTGCTCCGCGAGGTCGCGCAATCCGGCGCGCCCGGCCACCGCGTCCGGATCGCCGGCCCCAGTGGCCAGGAGGGTGTCGCCGCCGGCGACGAGGACGAGTTGCGTCGGGCTCGTCTGGCGCACCGAAGTGGTCATGACGGCCATCGGGTCGAGTTCGTCGGTGATGGCGGCGGCGGCGAGCAGCTTTTGGACGGAGGCGATGACGCGGGATGTGTCGGCGCCTCGGGCATACAACTCGGCGCCGGTCCGGGCGTCGCGCACGCTCATGCCCACCGAGGGACCCAGGGCTGGGTCGGCGAGCGCGCGGTCGAGGACCTCGGCCAGTTTGGCCGGCGCCGGCGTCGGCGCGCTCGAGTCGAGGCCGGCGAGCACGGTGGGCGACGCGGCGGGGCTCGGGAGCGGCACGAGGGTGGGGGCGGGCCCGCTCGCCCTCGCGGTGGGCAGCGGAGTGGGGCGATCGAGCGTGAGGATGCCGGGCACTCGGTCATACACATCGGCGGTGGCATAGCCCCCGAGGAGCAGGAGCGCGGCAAGCGCGATCCCCACTGGCTTGCGCACCGCGCCGAACCCCCTTCACGCGCCGGGGCGCAACATACGGAAGACTGTCGTTCCAGGAGAGTAGTTCATTCGCCGAAGGAGACGTTCGTGGAATTCGATGTGACCGTGGAGATCCCCAAGGGAGCCCGCAACAAATACGAAGTCGACCACGAAACGGGACGGATCCGGCTCGACCGGCTGCTGTTCACCTCCATGGCCTATCCCGCCGACTACGGCTATGTCGAGGATTCCCTCGGGGAGGATGGCGACCCGCTGGACGCCCTGGTGCTCCTCGACGAGCCGACCTGGCCCGGCTGCCTCGTACGCGCCCGGCCGATCGGGATGTTCCGGATGAAGGACGAAGCCGGCGGCGACGACAAGCTGCTCTGCGTGCCTGCGGGTGACCCGCGCAAGAACCACATCACCGAGTTGGAGCATGTCAGCAAGTTCGACGTGCTGGAGATCCAGCACTTCTTCGAGACCTACAAGGACCTCGAGCCCGGCAAGTCCGTCGAGGGTGCCCACTGGACCGGGCGCGAGGAGGCCGAGAACACCGTCATCGAGGCCCTGGAACGCGCAAAGGCCGCCGGTATGACGACCGCGCGCTGGCGGATGCCAACCCCGGAATCCCGCTCCCAGGCCGACCCCATCTCCCCCGTGGACACCACTGCCGAGGACGTGGCCCGCGTCGAGCGCGCCTTGGCCACCAAGGAGAACCCGCTGCGCGACGACTCCTGATCAGGGCTGGACGTGCCCGCGTAGCAGCGCGCCGACGGCGCCCGCCTCCTCGGTCGTGTTGTTGACATGGAAGGCGAGCCGCAGTCGGCCGGCGCGCGCGCTTGCCGTGATGCCGGCGCGGGCCAGGAGTTCGGGGGGTCTGCTCGTCGGCGTCCAGCGAGACGATTGCCCGTCCCACCGCCGCCAGTCCGGCCGCGTCGGCAAAGGCCGCCTCGACCTCGATCGCGTGGGCGTGCAGGGCCTCGGCGCCGATCCCGGCCAGGAAGTCCAGGGAAGCCGCCGTGCCCACCCACGAGAACCAGCCGGGTGAGACATCGAAACGGCGAGCATCCGGGGCCAGCCGCAGTGGCAGCCCGTAGATCGAGTCCCACGGCTGGGCCCCGGCATACCAATTCGCCTGGGCCGGGAGGATCGCCTCAAGCCGGTCCCCGCGCACGGTGAGGAAGGCCGTGCCGCGCGGGGACAGGAGCCATTTGTACGTGCCGCAGACGGTGTAGGCGAACCGGCTGGCGTCAACCGGCAACCAGCCGGTGGCTTGTGTCAGGTCGAGGAGGATGTCGGCGTCGTGCCGGGCGGCAGCGAGTTCGAGGGCATCGAGATCGGCCACCTGGCCGCCCGCGGACTGCACCGCCGCGAGAGCCACCAGGCTGGTGTCGCCGGTGATCTGGTCGGCCAGGTCGGCCAGCGGCACCTGGCGCACGCGCAACTCGGGTTGGACGGCGAAAGGGAAGGTCACGCTGATGAATTCGCCGTCGGGCACCAAGACTTCGGCGCCCGGTGGCAAGAAGGCGGCGATTAAGGCAACAAGGGGCGAGACCTGATGGCCGATGGCGACATCGGCGGCGGTCACGCCGACGAATTCGGCATAGGTGGCGCGGGCGTGGGCGATCACCGCATCGAACTCCGGCGCGGCCGTGACGCGTCCCCAGCGGCCGAGCACCTCCGTCATCGCCTCGCGGGTGGCGGCCACCGCTTCACGGTGTCGTCGCGGGCCCAGGGCTGGCCGAGCCGACAGATCAGCCGGGGCGCCCACCATAGGGAATGAGGTCGGAACGATAGATCGACGCGTAGCGGACATAGGCGCCGGTGTAGGGCGCTTCGATCATCTGGCCGCCGCCGATATAGAGGCCGACGTGATGGCTGGTGGGGCCGGAGCTGCCGAAGAAGACGAGATCGCCGGGGGCGAGCTGATCGATCGGCACGCGTGTGGTCTCGGCCCATTGGGCACCTGTGTAGTGCGAGAGGTACACGCCCGCCTGGCGCCAGGCCATCATCGTCAGGCCGGAGCAGTCGAAGGAGTCCGGGCCCTCGGCCGCCCATTCATAGGGCTTGCCCAACTGGGCGCTCGCATAGGCGATGGCGGCAGCCGCTCCACTGGCCGGGGGCGGGGGTGGCGGTGGGGGTGGCGGCGTCGAGGTCGAGGAACTGCTCGGCGGCGGGGGTGGCGGCGGCGGGGGCGTGCTGCTGGAGGAGGAGCTGCTGGGGGGCCTCGTGGTTGTCGTCGACTTCGTCGAACTCGAGGACGACGGGGTGCTGCTCGTCGAGCTCGTCGTCGGGCGGGTGGTGGTCGAGCTTGCCGGACGCGATGTGGATGAGGCGCTCGGGCGCGGCGGGGTGGCGCCGCCATCGGCGGGCGGGCGGCTCGCCTCCTGGTTCGCTTGCGCTCCCCGGGCAATCGCGTCGAGGCGTTCCTTCTCCAATCGCGCACTGGTGTCGCGCAGACCGGCGAGCCGCTCGGCGAGGCTGGCCCGGGTGCGCGAGAGCCGGGAGGCCTCGACGCCGGCGAGGGCCAGTTCGTCGCGAGCAATGCGCTCGGCCTTGGTCGCCTTGTCCGCCGCGGCCCGCCGCGCCGTTTCTGCGGCATCGGCGGCGCGCAGCAGCGTGTCCGCGGTGCCGCTGACGTGCAGCGCCTCCACCAAGCGTGCGTCCTGGTTCGCACCGACGAGTTCGAGGGCGCTGGCCCGGTCGATCAGTTCCTGCGGATCGCCGGCTTCGAAGACGGGAGCGAAAGTGCCGAGCGGACCGCCCTGCTGATAGACCGCCGCGGCATACGCGCGCAGGTCGGAGCGGGCGCCTCGCGCCTCGGCGCCGGCAGCCTTGGCGGCCCCGCGGGCCTTGGTTGCCTTTGTCGTTGCCTGGTCCAACTCCCATTTCGCGCCATTGGCTGCCTCGGCGAAGGCGCTGGCGCGCTGCTGCAGGCCGACCAGGGCGGCCGCCGCGCGCGAGTACTCAGCATCCAAGGCCGCGACCTGAGCACCGACGGTGAGCACCTGGGCCTTGGCCTGGTCGACACTCTGCTGGCTCGGGCCCTCGGGCTCGGCGTGGGCCGCATAGGCCGTGGCAAAGATCAACGCGCCGATAGCGGTGGCTCCCCCAACCACCTGGGTGGCGCGGACCCGGGCACGCGGACGCGACATCGGCCGATTGGGCATCGTGGTCGCTCCTGGGGGGTCAACAGCATTTGCGCAGGCCAGCGTACCGATGCCCAGTCCCACCCGTCACATTCGTCACACGTTGCCGGTTCCGACCCGCACCGGAGGCGGGTGGCCGCCCAAATGACATGGATGTCTTTTCGCAGCCCACACCCCATGCCGCAGCCCGGCATAACGAAAAGATAAAGAAGTCGAGCGCGGAGGCAGAAACCCTGGCGGAAGCGTCGCTCGCATGGGCCGGGGAGGGAAAAGCTGGCGGGGGCGTCGGTCGAAACCGACGCCCCCGCCACATCGCCCGGCAACCTCGAGGACAACCCCGAAGGATTGGCTCCCACCTCGCGTCACACACGGACGATGAGTAGAGGGTCCTTACTCTATCCCGCGTAGACAGTTTGTCCACTGATAAGCCGCCGGTCCGGTCAGATTCGTCCAACCGGAACCCGCGTCACCGCGTCGGAGTAATTACCATTTGGCGCATAGCCAACCACAGATGCGCTCCATCGTCTAGTCGAACGAACGGATGACGATCACCCTGTCGTGACTGTGCAAATTGGTTCAACGGACTCGGCCTACGATTCGTTCCATGACTCAACGTGCCCTGATCACGGGCGGGGGCACCGGGATCGGTGCGGCCTGCGCCTCCCGGCTGGCAGCGCAGGGCTTCGAGGTCCTCCTCGCGGGGCGCCGCCCGGAGCCCCTCGCGGCTGCCGCCGCGCGGATCGGTGCCGCGGCCACGCCCCTGGTGCTGGACGTCACCGATCCCGCCGCTGTCGATGCCGCGCTCGGCGCCCTGGACCGCCTCGATGTCGTGGTCAACAACGCCGGCGGAGCCTTCGGCCTCGGGCCGATCGAGCACGCCGACAGCGCGGATTGGCGCACGATGTTCGAGGTCAACGTCCTCGGCACCATGCAGGTGGTGCGCGCGGCGCTGCCCCTGCTGCGCCGTTCGCCCCGCGCGACGATCGTCGACATCTCCTCCACCGCCGGGCAGATCGTGTATGAAGGGGGCGCGGGCTATGTGGCGGCCAAGCACGGCACCTCGGTCATCTCTGAGACCCTCCGGCTGGAGTTGTCCGGCACCCACATTCGGGTGATCGATATCCGGCCGGGCATGGTGGCGACCGAGGAGTTTGCGCTCACGCGCTTCGCCGGCGATGCCGAGCGTGCCGCCGCCGTCTACGCCGAGGTGGACCGCCCGTTGGTCGCCGACGACATCGCGGCCTGCGTCGAATTTGTTGTCGGGCTGCCCCAGCACGTCAATATCGATGCCATGACCGTGCGGCCGGTGGCCCAGGCCGCCCAACACAAGACCTTCCGCGGGGCGATCGACTGGCAGGAGTAGCGACTCAGTCCCCGAAGCTGTCCTCCGGACTCGCGCACATGCCCTGGGCGGCTGTCGAGTACTGCATGCCGTTGGTGACCCGCCGCTCATACCAGCCGGAGCGATAGTGAACGCTGATCCCCTCCGCGTGCCCGCCGTCTTCGGTGTTGCGGACTGCGAGCACGATCTGCCAAAGCTGTTCTCCTGCCGGCAGGACGGCAGGCAACGTCATCGCCTGCTCCCAGGCGGGCAGTGGGTCCTGCGGGGGGAAGGTTGGGGGCCGACCCGAAGGCAGTGTCGCCGAGGACGGGCAGCAGATACGCGCCGATCACCTCCATGCCCTCGGCTTCGTGCACATCGACATCCAGGATGTCGATGTCCTGCCCTGACCGGTTGCGCACCCAGCCCTCCCCAAGGGTGATGACTCGACCGACCGGAACCTGCGCCATGCAGATCCCGGCGCTCGCGTCATACTCCAGCGGGCCGCTGTTCCGGGCTGGTATGAGCAAGGTGGTCCCCGGATAACTCGCCCCGCCCGCCACCACCGCAAAGCTCGCCAGCCCGGCCACGACCCGGGTCCGCGGGCTGCGCTCACCCCACCACCGCGCAACCCGGCGCCGCAGTCCGCGTCTCCGGCGCGGCGGCGCCTGTGGCTCGGGGATCGACACCGGGATGTGCGCCCTGGCCCGCTCGCGGTCATACCGGCCCTCCCTCGTCGCCCGACGCCCGAACTTGGGTGCTGGTACTGAGGTTACGTATACTGCATGCGCGCCCGCGGGCGCCTCGCCGCTTTAGCTCAGTCGGCCAGAGCGATTCACTCGTAATGAATAGGTC
>Ga0075156_10000270_pt1 | contig 26272 bp, 21 predicted proteins | sample JI81AbrownDNA_FD_70966 | JGI IMG/M metagenome (GOLD analysis project Ga0075156, IMG submission 70966) | Wastewater effluent complex algal communities from Wisconsin, to seasonally profile nutrient transformation and Carbon sequestration -... | ecosystem: Engineered > WWTP > Effluent > Algae...
TTTTACAAATACTGATTACCCCACGTTTCTGGATATTCCCGCGAGTGAAGATCCTTCAAAATATGGCGGGTATGCGAACCTCTTAATCAACGACCGTGATGTAGATGCACTTTATATTTACCCCACCCTTGCCAGCGATGACCTGTTAACTTACATCGGCACACAGGGAGTTCTTTTGTTTGGAAACTCCATGCCAGAACCGCGCCCAGGTGGATGGGTGATGACGGTTAGCCCCGATACAGTGAAGGCCATTCAGTCTGCGTGGCCCAGCCTAAGTACAGGCCAGGGAGGAATCAACGTTCAATCCCCGCTCGGGCTTGCGGATGTGGACCCCAGCCTGCTCCCACCCGGAAAACAAGCTCTCGTTCAGGAAACGCTGGAAAATCTAATAGCGGGTCGCATCTTGACGACAAACCCATAAAACAAAAAGGACGGGCTTTTGGCTCGTCCTTTTTGTTTAAGTACCACTAAAGTATTTGTAGCGAGGGCTTTCGCCTCGCAGACCTCATTAAATGTACAACTCTGAAGATTGCGTATTGGCTCCGGCCCATTCCTGCCGTACCAGCCACGCCATAGACTTGATCAATAAAGCCATAGGGCTGATGGGCGTGGAAAGAAATTCATCTGCTCCGGCATGCAGGTATTCGGAGATTTCGGTCATGTCACCTTTGGGAGCGAGCAATAGAATCGTTCCGTTGGTTGTGCTGCGCAGTTCACGGCAAAGTTTGACCCGCTCGGCAGGCGACAGGGTGAGGTCAAGGACGATAAGAGTTGGAGAGAGCAGGCGGGAAGTCTGCGCAGCTGCTCCAGTGGATGTTTCACTGACCACGTGGCAGTTCTTCTGTTCAAAGAGAGTTCTCCATACATCGATCATTTCAGCATCCTGAGAGATGATCAAAACGGTATTCGTTTCATTGAGGCTTGCATTGGATTTCCAGGCAACCATTTTGTACTTCCTTTCTGTATACCTATTATGTAGCTGAAAGGAACAGGAAAGGTAATGACCCTAAAGTACTATCTTTGAAAACTTACTTGACGCAGCTTTGACTCGCATGATAAACTTTCCCTTGCTTGAACAAAGCACACAATTCCAGAAAGGAGGCGCACGCCCAATGATTATGAACAAGTTCTACACACTTTCTCTCACCGGCAAAGCTGGTGGCGTTGATTCTCGCAGTGCGCCTGCACCCCGTTAGACTGAACTAGTCGTCTTACGGCCACGGCGTCACTTGCGACCCGTGGCCGTTTTTTATTGTTCCGCATGGCGGCCATGGGTTAAGTAACCTGTGGCCGTTTTTTATTTTTTGTGCCCCGTGAAAGCGGGAGGAGTTAGGCAATCATGTTGAATATTCAAACTCAGTTGTTTGAAGAGAAGGATGTCCGTTTTGGTTCCATCGACCATGAAACGCATCCTGAGATCGAATCTAAATGGACGCATGACGCCGAATTCATGCGCCTGATGGAATTGAAACCCGTCTGCCCGCTTTCGCCTGCAATGGTGATGAAGCAATATGAAGCCATCGAGAAGGGAATGGAAGAGGAGAAGAACCTGTTCTATTTCACCATTCGCGCTCGCGAAGATGACCGGTTGATCGGCAAGGCTCTTGTAGAGTGGATCGACTGGGAAAACGGTAACGGTTTTATCCGCCTTGGAATTGGTCCAGCGGAAGACAGACGCAAAGGCTACGGCTCGCAAGCGCTGACGATGCTGCTGCGCTATTCCTTTGGCGAATTGAACCTGTTTCGCGTCACTGCGGTTGTGCCAGCCTACAACACAGGTGCGCTTCGCCTCTTTCAGAAATTCGGATTTATGGAAGAAGTTCGCAGAGGCAAAGCCATGTACCGTGATGGAGAATTTTGGGACATCATCTCTTTCGGCTTGTTGAATGCTGAATGGTACGAGCAGCAGATACCGGCGTAGAAAGAAGCGCCCAATCCATTGGCGGAATGTGGATTGACTGCGCGAAGCAGAAAAGGAGATAAGGCAATGACAGCCTTGCAGAATCAAAAAACGCTTCGAGACTTAAGCCTCAGCCTGCGTGCCACAAAATGGGCAGATGTGAACGCTGTGGCACAGCTCATCTACGATGTCTGTGAAGGGGATGGCGATGTGACTGTTGCCACCACCCCCGAAGAGTTGACGAACCAATGGAAGACAGAGAGGTTCAACCCTGAAACTGATACCTGTGTGATCGAAACCCAGAATGGACAGATCGTAGGCTATGGAGAATTTTTCGACTCAAAGGATCACGCTGATTTGAACGCGGATATTTATGTGCATCCTCGTTTCAAGCAGCTTGGACTCATCAAGGCCTTGCTTGATCGTGTGGGTGAACGTGCTTTGGAAGAATTGAAACTTGCCGCTCCAGACTTGCGTGTTTTCATTCGCAGCACAATGGATGGAAAAGATGAAGAGGCAAAAAAGTCGCACGAAGATTCTGGCTATACCCCCATCCGTTTTAACTGGCGCATGGAGATCAAGTTGGACAATGCTCCGCCTGCACCCGTTTGGCCGGATGGGATTGAGCTGCGTCCGTTCGTGCGAGAGGAACATTCGCTTGCAGTGTTAACGGCTGTCAACGAAGCGTTTCGCGATCACTGGGGCAGCCACGAGCGCAGCTTTGAAGAATGGGAACACAGCCGATTTGGTAAAGCTGATTACGACCCATCCCTTTGGGTAATTGCATGGGATGGGAACGAGATCGCGGGCTTTTCCATTAACCGTCTTCGTATGGGAATTGGCTGGATCGGTACGCTCGGCGTCCGCCGCCCGTGGCGCAAAAAGGGACTTGGGTTGGCGCTGCTTCGGCATTCTTTTGGTGAGTTTTACAACCGTGGAATGAAGACCATAGGTCTCGGTGTGGATGCCTCTAGCCCCACCGGCGCGACCCGTCTCTATCAGGGAGCGGGCATGTATATTGCCAGTGAATTCATTACCTACGACAAAGAATTGCGCGCTGGACGGGATTTAGTGGAATAGAACCGATTGCCTTCGCAAAAGTACCCGAATCCACAAAAACGACTGGAAATTCCTGCTCTGAAAAGTGGTTTAAAAGCTGATTCGCATGAGAAGTAAATTCAGTGTAGAATCAACCTATATCTGTAACTCCATGAAAGGATACTACCTATGAATCTGCGTTGTATCTACTGCCAGACCCCGTTCACCCTCAGCCGCACTGAAATGCTCACTGCGATTGTCAGCATGAACGAAAGACACCAGAACCACTACGATGCGCATTGTCCGCGCTGCCGCCGTGCCAATTCCATTTCCCGTCAGAGAATGGAGTTGTTTTACCCAGGTTGGCAGGAGGCGGCCAAACAACTGGCTTCTGCGCCTGCGGAATCGTCCACTCCTGCATCTGCTACATTGAAAACGGAGCCTATTTCCAAGGCGAAGAAAGCAGAGGCAGCCAAGGCTGTTGCGAAACCAACTGCAAAGAAAGCTCCCGCTGCGGCAAAGAAACCTGCCGCCAAGAAGACTTCTTCCGAAAAGCCAGCCGCAAAGAAAGACCCTGCAAAAGGCAAAAAGAAGTAGCCGCGAGGAGCGGAAGGGTGTTAGCCTTTTATTGTTAATTCCCCTGAATCCGTGTTGTAGACAGTTTTAGATTTGACGCAAAGCCGAGAAGATTACATCTTTAAGGCTTTGTATTTTTAATAAGGATGAGCGATGAACATGCAAGCAGTTTTTTTTGATTTTGGCGGTGTTATTCAGCGCACCGAGTTTCAAGCTCCGCGCCAGCATTTGGGACAGCGCTTTGGCATGGAGTACGAAGATATTGACAAGCTCGTCTTTGCAAGCCCTTCGGCGCGGCAGGCTTCGGTGGGGGAGATCAGCGAGGATGTGCATTGGACCAATGTGTTGAAGCGGCTGAAACGTCCTGCGGCGGAATTGCAAACCATCAAAGACGAATTCTTTGGCGGTGATGTGATTGACCGTGAACTGGTGGAGTTCATCCGTCCGCTGCGCGGGAAGTTCCATGTGGGGTTGATTTCCAATGCGTGGAGCGGGATGCGTGAGCACCTCAAACGTGAGCGGTTGCTTGAACTTTTCGAGACTGTGGTCATCTCGGCGGAGGTTGGAGTGATGAAGCCCGAGGCGAGGATCTATTCCATTGCGTTGGAGCAGGCCGGGGTTAAGGCAGAGGCGGCGATCTTCGTCGATGATGTGCAAGTTAATATTGATGCCTGTCAGCAGATCGGCATGAAAGGTGTTTTGTTCAACGATCCGCAAAAGGCGGAAGACGAATTGAAGAAATTATTGAAGATCAAATGAGAGAAGAATAGAACGGGGGATTTCGTTTGGTCGTTAAAGGCAAGGAAATCATGAACACAAAAATAAAATCTGAGTTGTTGATACGTGACCTCGGCAATGGACTGGTATTGCGCCGTGCTTCGGTGGAAGATGCAGAAGGGCTTGCGGATATTAATGGCCGTATGCACAGTGACGAGGGACCAGACAAGCCAGATGTTCGCATCGCTTCATGGGTGCGGGATTTGGCATCCAAGCCGCACCCGACTTTTCGCGCGGGCGATTTTACTGTGGTCGAAGAAACCGCGACGGGACGCATCGTTTCTACCCTGTGCTTGATTCCGCAAACTTGGACATTTGACGGCATCGAGTTCGGCGTGGGGCGGCCTGAGTTGGTTTGTACCCTGCCCGAATTTCGCAGGCGAGGGCTTGTCCGCGTGCAGATGGAAGAGGTTCATAAATGGAGCGATGAGCGCGGCGACCTTGTGCAGGTAATCACGGGTATTCCAAATTATTATCGTCAGTTTGGCTACGATATGGCGTTGAACCTGGTTGGGCGGCGATTTGGATATGAGGCGCATTTGCCAAAATTGAAGGAGGACGAAACTGAGCCTTTTGGCATTCGCCCAGCGCAGGAAAAGGATTCTGATTTTATTTTGCGTTTGTACGCGGAAACTCAAAAGCGATATGCAATTAGCTGCAAGCGCACGAGAGAGATCATTCAATATGAACTCGCCGGGCAAAGTGATGACAGCATCAACAAGGTTGAAACGCTGATTATTGAAGACAAAAATGGGAATGCCATTGGCTATTTGCAGCATCCCAGAATCCTTTGGGCTGATGGGTTGTACGCGATCATGTTTGAGCTTGTCAGCGGCGCTTCCTGGTTGGATGTTTCGCCATGCGTGGCGCGTTATTTGTGGGCCAAGGGCGGGGAGTATGCCGCGCGCGATTCGATATCTCGTTTTTCATGGGGACTCAACTTGGGCGACCACCATCCCGCTTACGAGGCAATGGACGATAGACTCCCTGCCCAGCGCAAGCCGTACGCTTTTTATGTCCGCGTGCCGGATTTGCCAGCATTCTTGAATCGGGTGAAACCTGCTTTGGAGAAGCGGTTGGCAGAGTCTGTTGCAGCGGGGTACACAGGCGAGTTGAGAATCAATTTTTATACCAGTGCTGTGCGCATGGCTTTTGAAGGCGGCAAGATCACCGCGGTTGAAGCATATAAGCCTGCGTCTGAAATTAGCTCAGATGCCAGCTTCCCCGACTTGACCTTTCTGCATCTGCTTTTTGGTCACCGCAGTTTGGATGAATTGCGCCATGCCTTCACGGATTGTTACTGGGAGAATAATACGGGGCGGGTGCTGTTGAATGCTCTGTTCCCGAAACGTCTCTCGGATGTGTACGCATTGAGCTAGCAAGTGTTGAATTCTGCTTAACTTCATCGCAGAGACCACAAATCTTAAGGAGAAATTTTTATCAACAGTCTGTGGTCTCTGTGTGCTTCATCAAATGAGTATCGAGGAAGAATATGCCAAATTTAAAGGTAGATGCAACAAAGGTATATTTATTTATCGAATTCAGCGCTTCGGCTTTCTTCTCGATGATGTTCGTGACCATGTCGCTGTACGAAGCGACAGTGGCAGGCTTGACTCCCTTGCAGCTTGTGCTGGTCGGCACCACGTTGGAGGTCGCAGCATTTTTGTTTGAAGTTCCAACTGGCGTAGTTGCAGATGTTTTCTCACGGCGTTTGTCCATCATCATTGGGTATGTGCTGATGGGAATCGGTTTTCTTGTGGAGGGATTTTTCCCTTCCTTCCTGCCGATTCTGCTGGCACAGGTCATTTGGGGGCTTGGCTATACCTTTACTAGCGGCGCAATGCAGGCGTGGATTTCAGATGAAGTAGGCGAAGAAAAAGCCAATCAACTTTTCCTGCGCGCTACACGCGTGGGATTGACCGCCTCTTTGGCGGGGATGGCGCTTGCCATGTTCATTGGCGCGAACAATGTGGCTCTGCCCATTCAATTTGGCGCGGCTGGCGTATTGCTGATCGGCATTGTGCTCATCTTCATCATGCCTGAAACAGGCTTTCACCCAACCCCAAAAGAAGACCGCAACACCTGGCAGCACATGGGTCACACCTTTTAATGAAGGCGTGAAAGCTGTTCGTATTCGTCCGCGCTTGCTTACGATTTTAGGCGTTGGTTTTTTCTACGGCTTGTACAGCGAGGGCTTTGACCGCTTGTGGGTGAAGCATCTCCTCGATAATTTTGAAATCCCTGTTATTTTCGGAAACAATCAAATTGCCTTCTTCGCAATCCTCCGAATTGCGGCGGCAGTGTTGACGATTTTCGCCATCCGCTTTGTGGAGAAAAAAGTGGATTCGGGAAATTCACTGGCGATTGGACGAATCATGCTGCTCGTAACGGGATTGATCGTCATTGCGATGACCGGCTTTGCGTTGTCTCCGCTTCTTTCCTTAACCCTTGGCCTGTATCTCACTATCGACATTTTGCGCAGCCTGCGCGACCCGCTCAACACGGCTTGGGTAAATCAAAAGCTCGACCCGCAAACGCGAGCCACGATCCATTCCATGACAGGGCAGGTGGATGCGGTTGGGCAGATGGCTGGCGGGCCGAGTGTGGCGCTGGTGGCGAAGTCTCTTTCGGTGGCGGCGGCCATTGCCACATCTGCGCTGCTGCTCGCGCCGGCAATGTTCCTCGTAAACAGAGCCAATTCTCAGCCTGAGAAAGAGGCGAGCGCTGTGGACGAGAGCCCATCTGAAGTGTAGATGAGGAAAATTTGCAGCGATTTTTAATATCCATACAAGAGTGATAGGAAGTTTAATTGACGCATTATGAAGTTTGCATGTATAATTTTCCAACTTATCCCTTTTAAGGGACCTTCCCATTTTAGGGAATTAGAGGACACATGGCCCTGCGTGGAAATTTACGCGATTTTACAATTACTCAGCTTCTTAACCTGATCAATCTTGCCAGTAAGACTGGTACTTTGGTTGTTGATGGCGCGTCGGAGCAGGCCTTTATTTCATTCCGTGAGGGGAAGTTGGCGTATGCCCGCGTCGGCAGGGAAGATGGAAGTCTGGCTGCTGTTCTTCACAAAGCGAATAAAATTAATGCCAATCAATATCGTGCGATTGCTGACCGTGCAGGTCAAATGACCGATAAAGAGTTGGGTCTGCTTCTTATTAATGCGGGCTATGTGACGCAAGAGGACATCCTGCTAAATTTGCAGGGATATTTCACCGATGTGGTTCGCAGACTGTTCACATGGGTCGAGGGCATTTTTCGTTTTGAGAATGAGATGCTTCCGCCAGATGACCGCATCAATGTAAAGCTTGACCTTGAGAATATCATTATTGAAGGCTCACGCCAGCTGCGTGAGCTGGAACAATTGAAAGATGAAATTCCCAGTTTGGAAATGGCGCTTAAATTTACAGACCGTCCTCTGACCAATGTGAATTTGAGTGTGGATGAATGGAAAGTTGTAAAGTTTGTCGACCCGAAGAATACGATGCGCCAGATTGCGGGTACAAATAAGTTGACCGAAATTGAAGTGCGTAGAATCGTATATGGTCTTTTGCAGGCTGGTTTGGTGGAGTTGGTTCGCCCCGCAGGGGTGGTCATACCACAGAGCCCGAAGATGTTCCCAACGCCGGACAAAGAAGAACAGAAATCATTGATCAACAAACTGATCGGCCGCATTCGTACGATGTAATGCAAATAAGGTCAGAAGGATAAAGAACTATGCAAACGGTCAAAATGGTAGTGACAGGCCCATTCAGCGCTGGCAAGACTCAATTCATTCAGTCGGTCAGCGAAATTGATGTTGTCGCCACGGAACGCAGGATATCCTCCGATGAAGAACGTTCGGTAAAATCTGCCACCACAGTGGCTATGGATTTTGGCCGCATCACGGTGGATGAAGATCTGGTCCTCTATCTTTTCGGTACGCCTGGACAGAAGCGCTTCGACTTCATGTGGGAGATTCTCTCTGAGGGTATGTTGGGATTTATCGTGATGGTGGATAGCACCCGCCCTGAAACATTCCGCGAGGCTCGTTCCATTCTTGAAACCTTCCGCGCGTATGCTCCGACCCCATTTGTGGTTGCCGCGAACAAACAGGATATGGAAGATTCCTGGGAACTCGAAGATGTACGCCACGCGCTGCGGTTGGATAAAAACACCAAGCTTTTGCCCTGTGTTGCAACTGAACGTGATACCGTAAAGACGGTATTGCTTGAGTTGCTATACAGTATCCTAAACGAAATGGAATCCGGGAAATAGGAGCGGGTATTCTTTTGCTGTGTCATCAATTACAACTGATCAGGGAATTGTTCATTACGAGGTATACGGGCGGGGACGCCCGGTAATCCTTTTACACGGATGGCTTGGTTCATGGGGGCTATGGCAGGAGACCATGGGTTATCTCGGTGCTTTTTACCGCACCTATGCTTTGGATTTTTGGGGATTTGGCGAATCAGGTAAAAAACGCGAGACCTATGCAGTTTCAGATTTTGTCAGTTTGGTCGATCAATTTATGGAGCAATTGGGCATTGTCCATGCGCCTCTGGTGGGGCATAGCATGGGCGGCACGGTTAGTCTTTCGGTGGCTATTAAATATCCGGAGCGTGTCAGCAAGGTAGCTGTAGTGGGTTCGCCAATGGTGGGGTCATCGCTTGCGCCATTGTTGAAGATCGCGGGCAACCGTCCGATTGCGTTTATGTTATTTAATATGATGGGCGTCTTCCGAACGGGAATGCGTATGTATTCTCCCTTTATTTGCAGGGACCCGCGTTTCCCCGAGATGATGGACCGCGATCTTTCCCGTACCACTGTTGAATCTTTCCTGCGTTCCATCGCTTCGCTTCGCCGCACAGACCTGACGCCGATGCTGCCTCAGATCAAAGTCCCGGCGATGGGTTTTTATGGTGATAAGGATGTCATCGTTCACCCCCAGCAGTGGCAGCCAATGCTGGCTGGGATTCCTCATGCGACCATTCAGCGTTTCCCCATGTCGGGACACTTCCCCATGTTGGAAGAGCCAACGGTGTTCAGTCAAAAATTGAAAGCATTCCTCGACCAAGATATCCGAACTTCATGAGCAAAGAATCCCTCTACTATCCCCAGAAAATGGGGAGAATTATTCTTTTGGGGATGGAGGAGGTGATCGGAAAAAGCGGGGTGGATTCGATCCTTCAACTTGCGTCCCTTGATGTATTGATTCAGGAGCGCCCCTCGGCGCGCGCAGATAAAACCTTTTCTTTTGAAACCGTTAGCCTCTTGCAAAGTAGTCTTGAAAAAAAATTTGGTCCTCGCGGCGGGCGTGGATTGGCTGTGCGTGCAGGGCGGGCAACCTTCAAATACGGCATCAAAGAGTATGGATCCATGCTTGGTCTAACCGAGATGGCATTCCGTTTACTTCCCCTTTCTACAAAATTACATACCGGTGCAAAAGCCTTTGCCGACCTCTTCAACAAGCACACCGACCAAAAGGTACGGGTGGAGGAACGGGAAAACCAAATCCTCTGGCATATTGAGCAATGTCCGCTGTGTTGGGAGAGAAAGGCAGAGGAGCCAGTCTGTCACTTGGCAGTGGGATTATTGCAAGAGGCTTTGTATTGGGTGAGTGGAGGAAAGGTCTTCAATGTGGAGGAGACGGCCTGCATCGCTCGTGGGGATAAGGCTTGCACGATTATGATCGATACAATTCCTCTTTCGTAGTGGGCGGAATTTCTGACCACAAATCAATTGTAAACGAGCGCGGCAAGAACTTCAAAATACAGGTATTTTGGGCAGTAAAAAAATTGGGGGAGTTAATAACATTTTTGTTTTCCCTGTTTGACGTGTTTTAACCCATACTTTGATTTATAATCTCTACTTATGCTTAAGATCATTCTCCATGCGCACAATCAGATTACGCCTTTTTGTGAGACTGCGCGTGAGCTGCGGATCCAAAATACGCCTCTTTGGCTTCATCAGCGTAATTTACTTGCGCCATATGTGACCCGTGAAATGGAACTGAAACAAGGGGAACGCCTTCAGCCAGTCCGTGAGCCGACTATTGTCTACCGTGACAACCTCTTTTTTGACGAAGCCTATATTACTGAATTTATGAAACAGGCGATTAAGCGTAATCGCCCGGTTCGTGCTGCTTTTCGCGCCGATGACCCTGCTTTTCGTGAGCACGCCCTGCCTCTTTCCACATCCTATACACCTGCCGGAAGTTTATACCTCGCGGATTTGTGGTATTACCCGAACGGTCCAATGGCTGGTGTGGAACCATTGGTGATCGATATGCAGGCGAAAGAGATCGGCTATTACCATGTGCCGACCTATATGGCCGACCAGAGCGGAGACCTCGTTTTTCAAGTGCCTTTGCGCGCTATGATAGCGATTGATTCATGGCTGCATGTCTTTATTGCCGATATGGTTTTCGGCCAGTTTGCGACAGGCGCACGTTATGAGAAAAAAGCGAACGATGAACTTTCTTTTAAACTAAAGATATTTGGCAAAGCCATTTATGAAGGACGTCAGGTACTGGAATGTTCTGAAGTAGTTAAGGTTGGAAAGAACTGTGTGATAGACCCAAGTGCAGTCATAAAAGGACCGGCGATCATTGGAGATAATGTCACCATTAATGCGGGAGCCGTGATCGATAACAGCATTATTGGAAACAATGTCAACATTGGGCAGGGGGCGCAGGTTATGCTTTCTGTGGTGGGAGATGGCGCCTTTTTGCCTTTCCGCGCTGCATTGTTTATGACCACCATGATGGAAAACAGCATGTTGGCGCAAAACACCTGCCTGCAAATGTGCGTGATCGGGCGCAACACGTTTATTGGCTCTGGTTCCACATGGACGGATTACAACCTCATCCCTGCACCCATCCGCGCGCGGGATGGAAATGGCAAACTCAGTATTTCCAACCGCCCAGTGATGGGTGGCTGCGTAGGACATAATTGCCGCATTGGTGCAGGGATGATCATCTACCCCGCGCGCACCATCGAATCGGATGTGGTGCTGGCCGCCTCTGCGGAACGTCGTGTGATCGATCGAGACATTACCTTTGACCAGAGCGACCATCACGGATTAAAACTTGCTCATTTGCACCAGACTCCTTATCACCGGAATCTAAAAGCCGAGGTAGAGTCGTGGTAAGTCGTTATCGAGTACGGTTAAAACGTGGTTGCCGGACATAGAAAAACATGGATAGCTTCGCATTCATCATTCACCCCATCGATCCCAAACGCGATGTCAGCCGCAAATTTCCGTTTTTAGGCAAGATACTTTCAGAAGGACAGATCGACTTTTTCTCCACTTTCTTTCCTCCTGTTTATATTTCGGAGATTGAAGGAATCGCCTCTCAGGCAACCGGCAAGACCATCAAAGGCTGGTTCCTTGCATGTCCGTATACTCCACGACGCATGATGCAGTTGCCTGAGCGCACGGTCTATAATAAAATTATCCAGACGGGCCGCATGGCTGAAAAGCTCGGCGCGAACATTCTTGGCCTTGGCGCTTTCACTTCGGTGGTTGGCGATGCTGGTGTGACAATCGCAAACGCGCTGGAGATTCCCGTCACCACAGGCGACTCTTTCACAGTGGCAATGGCAGTACAAGCCATACGCGATGCAGCCAAAGTGATGGATATCAAGATGGAAGATGCGACGGTTGCCATCGTTGGCGCCACGGGAGCGATCGGACGCGTCTGTTCCGCGCTGTTGGCTGGGGAGGCCGCCCGAACATTGCTCATCGCCCGGGATGAGAAAAAACTTGAAGTCCTTCGAGACAGGCTCCAGATTGAAGCGCGAAGCGAGCTTGTCATCAGTACGAAGATGGATGTTTTAAAGGATGCACAGTTGATCTTAACGGTAACCAGTTCCATCCATGATGTCATCCGCCCCGAATTTTTACAGCCAGGAAGTGTGGTTTGCGATGTGGCGCGTCCTCGTGATGTTTCTGCAATGGTGGCGGCGGTGAGAGATGATATATTAGTGATTGACGGCGGTATGGTGGATGTACCAGGCCCCGTGGATTTCCATTTTAATTTTGGCTTTCCTGATGGAAAAGCCTATGCTTGTATGGCCGAGACGATTGCCCTGGCGTTGGAAGGCCGTTTTGAAGATTACACAGTCGGCAGGGATATAACGCTGGAACGCGTGCAGGAAATTACGGCGATCTCCGAAAAACATGGGTTTCGCATGAGTGGTTTCCGCTCGTTCGAGCGTGAAGTAACCGAAGAACAAATTGAAGCCGTTCGACATAACGCCCGCAAAGGGACACGACGCGCTTAGGAAGTGCCGCATAAATGAAGAAGCGCTTAGTAAATAATGCAACAGCGGTAGGAGGCTCACATGAGTAATTCTCGCCTATTGGTAGTGGAAGACGATATCGACATCGCCAACATGCTTAAGATCTATTTCACAGGTCTTCAGTATGATGTGGATGTGGCGAATCGCGGAAGGGATGCTTTGGAAAAGACGAAGCAGGTTCTGCCGCATTTGATTGTGCTGGACATTATGCTGCCAGACATTGATGGATATGAGGTCTGCCGTACCTTGCGCACCAGCACACGCACCAGCCATATTCCGGTCATCTTCTTAACTCAAAAGGATGAACGCAGCGACAAATTGCAAGGCCTTGAACTTGGCGCAGATGATTACATTACCAAGCCATTCGATATTGAAGAGTTGAAGCTGCGTGTGCAGGGTGCCATCCGCCGCTCGGAACGGGAAAGCCTTACCGACCCGCGCTCTGGTTTACCTGCGGGACGTTTGATCGAAGAACAGTTGCGCCGCATTATTCGTGAGACGAGTTGGGCTTTGCTGGATGTGCGCATCAATAACTTTGAAGCATTTAAAGATGTATACGGTTTTGTGGCAGGCGATGATGTAATGCGCTTTGCATCTATGCTGATCGGCGAAGTGGTGGACGAGTTGGGAACCACCAGTGATTTCATTGGTCACGCTGGAGGAGATAATTTCATCATTATCACCACGATTGAGGCTGCGCCGAACATCCGTCAGAAATTAAAGGATCGGTTTGCTGCGGAAGTTCAAAGTCACTATAACTTTATTGACCGTCAACAGGGTTTTATACAGGCCCCGAAAGCAGAGGGCGGAGTGGAGAAGGTGGCTTTTATGACCTTCTCGGCAGGCTTGGTTTCACCCAGTTCCCATTCGTTTGCTGACATTCGCGAGATTACCGAACTCGCGGCTGAGGCACGAAGACAGGATGCGGCGGCTACCTCCACCGCATAATTGAGGGTTCCCCATGTCTTTCGGGTTGGGAGTTAGCCTTTTATTAGCTGGGTCGGTGGTAGTTGCACTGGCTTGGGCGGTATTACGCTTTTTATCGCGCTCTCAATCAAATGTTCAGCCTGTTTTAAATTCTTTTGTATTCCCCGATACTTCCAAATCATCAAATGAAGCGACCATTATTCTCCAGCCCGGCGGACGGGTGGAATATATCAGTGCGCTTGCACGCTCTTATTTTGATCTACGTGAGAATGAACCGTATGATCTTGAAAGTCTGGCACGGCGGGTACGGCCTTCTGATGATTTTCTTGATCTGTGCATTGCCCCCGGGCAAAAACGAGTTTCTATCGGCGGAAAGCTGGTGGAAATTGCATCTTATCAGGTGCCCGGCGTTTATCCTTTAATGTTGATCTCTCTGCGTAGCAGAGAGACATATCCTGTGGTGGACCAGAACAATGGCATCACCGGTGAGATATTACAGGTGGCAACCGAGTTTAGCCAGGGGATTGCAGCTAGTTTAAATCTTGAATCAACCATTCGATCCATTTTGGAGCATGTGGGCCGCCTGATGCCTGCGGAAGTGCTCGACTTGAAATTGTGGAATGCGGAAAGAAAAACCCTCGTCCCATATCGTATTCAACAACCGGCTTCAGCACGCTTGTCAACCGGAGCGCTTTCTCCGTTTGGCAGCCTCACGGATCAACTGGCAGCGCGCCGCACCCCAATTCTGATTACCGATACACGCGCCCAATCAGAATTTGTCAAAAGAGATGAACTGCTTTTGATCCATTCGTATTTGGGGATTCCCCTTATTGCGGGCGGCGAATTGGTGGGAACACTAGAGGCTGGACAGACGACGCGTGGCGGGGCTTTTGGGCAACACGACCTGGATCTTTTGTCACTTATCTCCGGCCAGGCAGCAGTCGCGATCCGCAATGCAAAGTTATATGAAGATGAACAAAAGCGCGGCTCCGAGCTTGCTGGTTTGGCGAACCTGAACCAGGCCCTTGGCTCCACCCGTGATATGGGAGAGATTTTTTCAAAGCTGGTTGATAGCGTTGCACCTTTATTCAATGCTGAAATCATCGGCTTTTTGCTTTACGACGAAGAGAAGCATACGCTTACAGGGAAGCTCCCCTTCCGCGGCCTGCCTGCACATTTTGTCCAAATCTATCGAGCGACAATTCTTGCAGATAGCCCTGCTGAAAAGATCATTGCAAGTCAGAGAGCCATATTTACTCTAAACACCGTAGGCGATGAAAGCTGGCACGCACTCGGGCTTGCGGATATGGCAACAGCGGCAAGCCTGCGCGACAACGCGCTTATTCCGCTTCTTTCTTCGGGACGGATGCTCGGCTACTTCCAGGTTGGGCACCACACCCGAGGCGCTTCCGCTTTTACTGCTGAAGAAGTCCGTTTAATGAATATCGTCGCGAATCAAGCTGCGGCGATCATCGAAAATGTTTTGTTGGTACAACAAGCGCGTGGACGTGCGCAGCGTGCTGATGCCTTGCGCCGTATTGCCAGTCTTGCAGGGTCTTCCGGCACGCTAACAGAGATACTCAAATACTCAGTTCAGGAGTTGGGTAACCTATTTCAGGCGGATGCAGGCGCCATTTTTCTTTTGGACGAAGCGCGCGGCGCTTTACGTTTGAGCCGCGAATCCTCCTTCGGGGTTTCGGAAGAAACCAACAACTCTTTTATACAAATTTTTGTAGATGACCCAAATTATCGTTATACAGTTTCAGGAAGTCAAAAGGCCTTTCTCTCGGGCCGTATGAGCACTGATAGAAGAATCCTGCCTGCGTATCGCCCGCTTGCTACTGCTCTCAAAATGGAATCTGCGATTGTCGTTCCATTGATCATTCGCGAACACAGTGTTGGTGAGTTGATGTTGGGCAGTAAGAAAGTTGATTATTTCACCGCGTACGATCTTCAGATCATATCCACAGCTGCAGGGCAGTTAGCCACAGCAGTTGAATCTACCGGCTTACTTAACCAGACGGACGACTCTTTGCGCAGGCGGGTCAACCAGCTTTCTGCGCTTACTCATATCAGCCGTGAACTGGGCGCATCACTGGATGTTAAACATCTTCTCAAAGTGATACATGACGAAGGTCTGCGCATTGTTCAGGCAACTTGTGGATCTGTTATTCTGTTTGAACCAGCCGCCAGTGAATTGATCTCTCATATCCCTCAACATATTGTTGGCTGTGAAAATATGCGGGCTTTGACTGATATTGAAAGAAAAGTAATAAATACAGGCGAAGCATATATTATCAATGATTTTTCTGCAGAAGGTCTGCATCCCTCTCATGAGGGATCGCGTTCTGCAATCGTTTCGCCAATTACCTATCAGGCAAATGTAATTGGTTTAATTAATCTACATTCAAATTCAGCGGGCTTTTTTACATCTGAGGCTGTTGAATTGGTGCAGACTTTGAATGTTCAGGCAGGCATTGCTTTAAGCAATGCGCAGCGTTATCAGGCTGAGAAACAACGCAGCGAGTTGATGCGCCGCCGTGCAGATACGCTGGTGCGCCTTACTGATGTCAGCTATAACCTGGGACACGATCAGCCGTTGGATCAGGCTTTGCAAGTCATTGCTCGCGGCGTTCGCGATTCAACACCCTTCCGCGTGGTTCTGATGAGTGTTGTTGAACTTGAGACTGGGATGATGCGACGCCTCACTGCGGTTGGAATTCCGCAGGAAACTCTTAATGAGTTATTGTCTCGAAAGCAGCCCATTGCGAGTGTGCAACAGATCATGCGCCCGGAATTCAAGATCAGCCGTTCCTATTTCATTCCAGTCGATCAGGCTCCGGTCATCCCGTCTGACTTACACATGGTTACGTTGGATGTTTCTGCGCAGACAAGCACGCCTGGCAATGCCTGGCATGCGGATGACTTTTTACTTGTGCCCCTTGAAAATTCAGAAGGTCAGATCGTTGGTCTTATCAGCCTGGATGACCCATCTAATGGATTGCGCCCGGATAAGGCAACGATTGAAGCGGTGGAAGTCTTCGCTTCGCAAGCTGCCTTATTGATCAGCAATACGCTGCGTCAAAACGAACTGCGTTCAAAAATCGAATCGCTGTCTTCCGGATTGCAGCGACAGCAAAAACTGCTGGACATTACGCAGAACGATCTTCCGGTGTTGTTGCACAAAGATCTTGAACAAACTATTTCTCTGCACAATTTGGACCGCCGTGCCCAGCGTGTACGTGCAGGTCTGGCCATTACAGAATCGGTCAGCCGCCAGTTGGACACTTCTTCGGCACTTTCTGCGCTTGGCCGTGAGACTCTGACCCAGCTTGGCATGTCTGTTGCTTTGGTGGCTGAGAATACTCAGGATGGACCCCGCCTTCTGCATGTGCTGGGAAGTTTCCCGCGTTCGACGAATGTGGAAGCTCTGTTTGGGCAGCGTAATCCGCTGCGTGCCAGTTTGCAAACAGGTGTGCCAATCCTTATTGCTAATTTGGATGAAGAAGATGAATGGCGTGATGCCTCTTTGCTAACTTCATTGCGGGCAAAGGGCGTGATTTGTCTGCCGGTGCTTGTGGAAAATAAGCCGGTTGCTGCCATGCTTGCTGTCAGTCCGGAACCCATGCCTGATTTCACAGAGGAAGATCATCAGGTCTATCTTCAGATTTCCCAGCAGACTTCGTTGATCCTGCAAAACATCTCCCTGTTGAATCAAACACGCAGAAGACTGGACGAGGTGAATCTGCTGCTCGACTTTAGCCGCCAACTGTCGGCTATGGAACCTGAGGCGATTGTTAGATCCCTTTTGGACAGCTCGCGAAAAGTCCTCCAGCATGCTCATGCCGGAGCCGTGCTGATTTGGAATCCGAAGACAGAGATACTGACCCCGCGTGCAGCTTCAGGTTATGCAGATAACAAAAGTATGATGGAAATTCAATACCGCATGGGTGAGGCGCTGCCGGGTACTACATTTATGAATAAGCAGACGCGCCGTGTGGATGAGATCAATTTTGCGCGTGATTACAACTTGAGCGCTGAAAACCTTGCCTTATATCGCCAGGCTACCGGCGGGCGTTTGCCTGTTTCAAGTTTGCTGATTCCAATTATTTCATCTGAGCAAAGCCTTGGTTTGCTTGTGCTGGATAATTTCAATACCTCTTCTGCATTCCACCCGGATGATGAGGCTCTCTTGCTTTCGCTTGCCCAGCAGATCGCATTGTCTTTGGATAACCTGCGGTTGGTGCAAACAACGACGGAACGCGCAGGACAATTGCAGGCGTTGAACAATGCCGCCGCATCGCTTACCTCCAGTTTGAGCAGTGATCAATTGGTTAATTCCTTGCTCGATCAATTAAGTTCGATCATTCCTTATGACACAGCCACTCTTTGGCTGCGTGATAAGGATCGCCTGACTGTTTCTTCGGCGCGCGGTTTTTCAGATGCAGAGCAGCGACTTGGGTTGTCTGTGTCGGTATCAGACAGCGCCTTGTTTAAAGAAATGGCGCAAACAGCCCTTCCGATTCTCATCAGAGATATACGCGAAGATTCGCGATTTTTACCGGTGGAAGCTCCGCGGCTTTCATGGTTGGGTATTCCGTTGATATCCAAAGGCGAATTAATAGGCGCACTCGCTGTAGAAAAATGGCAGGCAAATTTTTACACTCGCGAGCAAATGCAGGTCGGCCTTACTTTTGCAAGTCAGTCTGCTGTTTCTCTGGATAACGCCCGCTTATATGAGGATAGTGTTAGCCGCGCTACAGAATTAGACCAGCGTTCACAGCGCCTCACCACTCTCAACCGCTTCACGTCTGCTTTGACCGGATCTTTGGATACCGACCAAATCTTGAATTTGACAGCTGATGAATTGCTCAAAGGATTGGGCGTGCGCCGCGTCTCTGTTGTGACCTTTGAGCGGGGCAAGGCTTTCTGGAAGATTACCGCCCCCAGAGTTCGTTTCAAACTTCCCAAGCAATTACCCGACGCTCCCATCTTCAGCCGTTTGCGCGAATCTCTCGGCATCTTTAATACAGACGATGTCAGTAATGAACCGGATCTTGCTGAGCTTATGGAAATGCTAGGCGAGGGGACAACTGCTTTGTTGATCCTGCCTCTCACCAGCGGGCAATCTCTCACTGCGCTTATCTTTGCCCAAATGATGGATGCCACCCGCTTTGGAGCCAACGAGCTTGAGGTGGCGCGCACGATTACCAACCAGGCAACCATCGCGTTGGAGAATGCTCGTTTGTATCAATCCTCTGTCCGCACGGCTGAGCGTTTTGCGATCCTGAATGAATCCAGTTCTCTCATCAGCGCGAGCCTTGACCCGAATGAGATTTATATCTCAGTTCATAAAGCAGCCGAGCGACTTGTGCCGATGGACTCTTTTGTGATCACTCTCTATGATGAAGAGAAGAATGAAATCGACCCTGTTTATTTGTACGATCTTGGTAAACGCTATGAAAGCGCTCCAATTCCTTTTGGCAAGGGCGTAAGCAGTGAAGTTATCAGGAGCGCTAAACCCATCCTTGTTTCAAACAGCCAACAAGCTGGAAAATTAGATACGTTGCAAGCCGGAGATGGTGATGCAACAGAGTCAATGGTAGCGGTTCCCATGATGGTCGGGAACAAGGCGCGCGGTATGCTCTCCACTCAAAGTTATCAGCCTGGTGTATACACCGCAGAAGATTCTCAGATTTTGGGTACTCTTGCAAATCAGGCTATTGTTGCCATCCAAAACGGTCGTCTTTTTGCTGAGACTCAGAATTTGGCATCTAACCTTGAAAAGCGTGTTGTGGAACGTACCGCCCAACTGCAGCGTGAACAACAAAATACCGAAACCCTGCTGCGAATTCTTACCGAAGTCTCATCCAGCCTTGATCTTGATCGCGCTCTCAACCGTACATTGTCATTGCTGAATGACGCAATCGGTGCAGAGCAGGGTACCATTTTGTTGGTACACGCAGAGGATAATCTCCTGCATTATCGCGCAGGCTACGGATATCTTTCTGATCGCAATGCCCCAGGCGGACGCGGTTTCACTTTGAAGATTGGTGAAGGTCTTGCTGGTTGGGTGGTTCAACGCCGCGAGGCTGTCCTTGTAAATGACCTTCACCTTGACCCTCGCTGGGTACGGAGCACGGTGGCCGGACAGGATCATCGCAGCGCCATCACCGTCCCGATGATGGTGGGTGAAGATGTGATCGGTGTGTTGATGGTCTTCCAGCGTGCGCCAAACTTCTTCAGCGCTGAAATGCTCAATCTCGTCAAAGCCATTGCGGGTCAGGTGGCGGTGGCGATTAATAATGCTCATCTTTACGAACTTATCCGCGACCAGGCAGAGCGCCTTGGTGTGATGCTGCGCAAAGAACAGGAAGATGCGAGCCGCTCACAAGCCATCCTTGAAGCTGTGGCAGACGGTGTTCTTGTTACGGGTTCAGATAACCGTATTACCTTTGTGAACTCATCCACGCAGGGAATTCTCGGAGTGCCAGATTCCCGTTTATTGGGGAATGCACTCGATAAGATCGGCGGCTTGTTTGGGAAGGCGGCCACAGCCTGGGCTGAGACCATCCGACGTTGGTCTGAAGACCCCTCTTTGTACCAAGCTGGCGATTCGTACGCCGAACAGGTTGAATTGGAGAATGAGCGCATTGCTCTCGTCCACCTTGCGCCGGTTATTTTGCAAAATGACTTCCTCGGCACCGTATCCATCATCCGCGATATTACGCATGAGGTGGAAGTGGATCGCTTGAAATCTGAGTTTGTGGCTACGGTCAGCCATGAGTTGCGCACGCCCATGACCGCTATCAAAGGCTATGTGGATATTTTGACAATGGGTGCCGCAGGTGCATTGAATGAAAATCAAATGCACTTCCTCGAAGTTGTACGGAATAACATTGAACGGCTCAATACCCTCGTCAGCGATTTGCTGGATATTTCCCGCATCGAAGCGGGGCGCATTACGCTCAACCCGCAGTCTGTGGATTTACATGGCATTGCCGAAGATGTTGTGGCCGAAGTGCTGCATCGTTCCCAAAATGAAGACAAGCCAATGGCTCTTTCTTTGGAAGCACCAAAAGATTTGCCACCTGTCCTCGGTGATGGTGACCGTGTGCGCCAGATATTGGGTAACCTTGTAAATAACGCCTTCAATTACACGCCGCAGAACGGAACCATCCACGTGAATATTCACCAGGAAAATGGTGAAGTGCAGGTGGATGTTCAGGATAACGGCGTTGGAATTGCCCCTGAAGACCAGTCCCGTGTATTTGAACGCTTTTTCCGGGGTGAAAATCCACTTGTCCTTGCCACGCCCGGAACGGGCTTGGGGCTGCCGATTGTTCGTCAATTGGTGGAGATGCACAATGGGCGCATTTGGATGAATAGCACGGGCGTACCAGGTGATGGAAGTACCTTCTCCTTCACACTGCCCATTCGTAAATAATGGAGTTTGCATGGCAAGAATTTTGATAGCAGAAGATGAACCCGATATCCGCGAACTTGTGGCATTCACCCTGCGCTTTGCAGGGCATGAAGTCGTTGCCACATCCAATGGAGAGGAGGCTTTGCACAAAGCATCCGAGTACATTCCGGATATCATCCTCATGGATGTTCGTATGCCGCGTATGACAGGGTATGATGCCTGCCGCGCCATGAAAGCTGACCCGCTCTTGAAGAATATACCGGTTGTCTTTCTGTCAGCAAAAGGACAGGATTCCGAAATTCAAACCGGACTGGACGCAGGCGCAGAGGAATACATGCTCAAACCCTTTGCTCCTGACCAACTGACCGAACGTGTAAAAGTGATTCTTGGAAAATTTGGAAAATAATTGTAAATGAGCGCGATCATTCTTGATGGTTCGATGGTGCATTACGAGGCTTTGGGACGCGGCCGTCCCATTGTCTTTCTGCACGGTTGGGCAGGCTCATGGCGGTATTGGATCAACGCCATGCAGGTCGCGTCCACATCGTTCCGCGCCTACGCCATAGACCTCTTCGGTTTTGGCGATACCTCGCGCGATCCGAATCGCTACACCCTCGACAAACAATCCGAACTCATTAACCGCTTTCTTGAAGAAATGGGCATTGGCAAAGTTGCGTTTGTCGGTCACGACCTGGGCGCATTGGTGGCGCTGAACTTCATCAAGCAGCAGCCGAAGAGCGTGGATCGGGTTATGGCGATCAACTGTCCGCTTGAGTATGAGGCGCTCAATTCGCGTATGCGGACTGCTTCCGCGACTGAACTTGTCGAGTGGTTGACATCCCGCTCGCCTGAGGCATTAGCCGCCCTTTCAGACGCTTCAAAGGTCGACCCGCAAGCTGTTTCTGATTCGATGACAGGGTTCCAGTCCAATCATCTTTTTGATGAAGTTCGTAACCTTGGCGTACCATCCCTTTTTGTGTACGGCACCAACAACCCCGCTCTTCCGCTTCCTGCGCAGGAAAAGACCGATGCGCTGCCGCAGCACATGCATCAGGTCAACCTCGAAGGGGCAGGGCACTTCCCGATGGTGGATAATGCCACCCAGTTCAATCGCCTGCTGACAGACTTCCTCGCGCTTGATTCTGGAGCCAGCCCGCGCGAGCTTCAAATGAAGGAAGAGTGGAAACGCAGAGTTCGCTAAACGTACCGTGAGATTAATCTCGCGGTATTTTTTTACTTGACACGCCACACCCACAGTCATATACTCATTTCACAACTGAACGGGGAGCCTGTCCCAAAGGCTGAGAGGAGCGTACCGCGCTCGACCCGCATCACCTGATCTGGTTAATACCAGCGGAGGGATTTTACATATTAATGCAAAACATCCTCCGCAGTGAGGATGTTTTTTTATTTCAGACCACAGACGACGGACCATTGACCATGATCTTGTCCGTTGTTCGTTGTCCATAGTCAATCGTCAAACATGAGAATCATTATTTTCGCCAATGGCGACCTGCCCAATCTTGAGAAAGCCCGCACCCTGCTCCGTCCCGATGACTTCATCCTCTGCGCGGACGGTGGCACGCGTCATGCCCTCACGCTGGGAGTCACCCCCAATATTGTGATCGGCGATCTGGATTCCATCACGAAAGATGAGAGAAGAAAGATTGATGAAGCTGGCGTTGAAGTGATCAAATTCCCCGCCGACAAAAACGAAACCGATCTTGAACTTGCCATTCAACATGCCGCATCACTCGTCCCAGATCAAATCCTCATCCTCGCCGCTCTCGGCGGGCGTATGGATCAAACCCTCGCCAACATTGCTCTCCTGGCTGACTTTCGACTTTCGACCTTCGACGTTCGTCTCACCGACAGCGTGGAAGAAATTTTCTTTTGCAGAGATCAGGCTAAAGTTGAAGGAAGAAGCGGAGACATCGTCTCATTGATTCCGTGGCAGGGAGAAGTGACAGGCGTCTTCACTGAAAACCTGCGCTGGCATCTTCATCACGAAACACTCTACCCCGAAAAAACACGCGGCATCAGCAACGAAATGACTGCGGACATTGCGACCGTTCAAATCAGATCAGGCTTGCTGCTCATCACCCATCGCACTGAAAACTGATCAGTGATCACTGATAACTAAAGGATTGCCCATGAAAAAAATAACCATTCTTCTTTCCTCTTTCCTCTTTCTTCTTGCCGCCTGTGCCCCAAAAGGACCAACCACACTCACCGTCATGACCCACGACTCATTCGCCATCAGCGAAGATGTTGTGAAAGCATTTGAAGATGCGAACAACGTCAAAGTGTCTTTCCTGCAAAGCGGTGACGCTGGCGCTGTGCTCAACCAAGCTATCCTCACCAAAGACGCTCCCCTCGCGGACGTGCTCTTCGGCGTGGACAATACCTTCCTCTCCCGCGCCTTGGACGCCGATATTTTTGAGGTCTATCAATCACCCGCGTTGAGTGATGTCCCTGCTGAATTTGTTTTGGACGAAACCTACCGCGCTCTGCCCGTGGACTATGGCGACGTGTGCATTAATTACGATAAAAATTATTTTGCAGAAAATAATTTGGCAGTGCCCGCTTCATTTGAAGATTTGGCAAAGCCCGAATATAACGGTTTGCTTGCGGTGGAAAACCCCTCCACATCATCACCTGGGCTGGCGTTCATGCTTGCCACCCGTGCTTATTTTGGTGATGGCTTTCTTGATTACTGGCAAAGCCTGAAAGACAACGGCGTGGTGGTTGTGGACGGTTGGGAGACGGCTTATTACACCAATTTTTCTGCATCATCTGGCAAAGGCCCGCAGCCGATGGTGGTCTCCTACGCATCCAGCCCCGCCGCGGAAGTGTTCTTCGCCTCTCCTCCTCCGGCGGAATCGCCAACTGCTTCCATCGTCGCTTCAGGGATGTGCTTCCGCCAAATTGAGTTCGTGGGCATTTTGAAAAACGGAGAGAACCGCGACCTCGCCGAAAAATTTGTAGATTTTATGTTGAGCAAACAATTTCAGGAAGATATGCCCTTGAATACCTTTGTTTATCCCGTCAATCAAACTGCGGCGTTGCCCGAAGTCTTCACCCAGCACGCGCAAGTAACCGACCAGCCTGCCGTCATGTCTTACGATGAAATCGCTGCCAACCGCGACGCGTGGATCGAGGCATGGACGGAAGTGATGAAGTAGGGGAAGTACACAAGTACACAAGTACACAAGTACACAAGTACACAGGTAAACAAGTAGATAGGTAAACAGATAGACATGAACTCGAAAAATATTGATTCTTCTAAAAACGTATTTACGAGTATTCGTGTCTACCTGTCTACTTTTTTACGCTCTTCCAATTCCCGTCTTTTGCTATGGATTCCCACAATCCTCTTTCTTCTTTCTTTTTTCTTCTTTCCTCTCACCAAAATACTGGCACTCACTTTCAACTTCTCAACCCTCGTCAATTCCAAGAACTTACTCATCACGTATCACTCATTACTTTTTACTTTCTACCAAGCCACCCTCTCCACTATCTTAACTTTCGCCCTCGGCATCCCCTCCGCTATCCTTTTCTCCCGCTTCGACTTTCGCGGCAAATCCATTCTCCGCGCGTTAACTGCCGTTCCTTTCATGCTGCCTACCGTAGTAGTCGCTGCCGCCTTCAATGCGTTAATTGGGCAACGCGGACTTTTCTTTCCTCTTTCATCTTTCCTCTCGACCACTTTCCAGCGCGCAGCCTCCCTTTGGGACTTTCCACTTTCCACCTCTTTCATCCTTCATCCTTCACCCTTCATCCTTATTCTCATCGCCCACACTTTCTACAACACCACCATCGTCATTCGCATTGTTGGCAACGCCCTCTCGCGCCTTGACCCAAAACTGGAGCAATCAGCCCGCATCCTCGGTGCGGATTCGTTCCAAGCGTGGCGGCGCATCATTTTGCCTTTGCTTCGTCCGTCACTGCTTGCTGCGGCTTTGCTTGTCTTCATGTTCGACTTCACCAGCTTCGGCGTCATCCTCTTGTTAGGCGGCTCGAACTTCTCCACGCTGGAAGTTGAAATTTACATCCGCGCGCTCAAACTTCCAAACCTGAATCTTGCAGCGCTTCTTTCCGTCATTCAACTTGTTTTCACCCTGATCTTCTCCGCTCTTTATACGCGCACCATCAACCAGGTCAACACCCAAACCGCCCCAAGATTTTCCGCCGCCAAGCCAGCCAAAACCATCAAAGAAAAAATATTTGTATTCGCACTCACACTCATTCTTTCCTCTTTCTTCTTTCTCCCACTTGTATCTCTTCCTATTCGTTCAGTAACCCGCCTCGAAGCAGACCGCGGACAGCGCGAAGAGATTCAATACGGCTTCACCACCGATTATTACAAAGAACTTTTTATCAACCGCCGTGGATCGCTGTTTTATGTCCCGCCAATTCAAGCCGCAATAAACTCACTTGGCTATGCAGGGATCACGGTCTTGCTTTCGCTTGCGCTTGGTTATCCCGCCGCGTATGCGCTCGCCAAACCAACCCGCCTTGAAAAATTTCTCGATCCATTCATCATGCTCCCCCTCGGCGCATCCGCGGTCATGCTTGGGCTGGGATTCATTCTCTCATTTGGCCGCTCGCTCGCCTCGCCGTTCTTCGTCCCCATCGCGCACTCGCTCATTGCACTGCCTTTTGTCATTCGCACGCTTCAGCCCGCGCTGGCTTCCATCCCCGAAAGGCTGCGTCAAGCCGCATCGACTTTGGGCGCATCCCCTTTCCGTGTTTGGCAAACTATAGATTTTCCCATCCTCTCCCGCGCCACACTTAGCGCCGCCACCTTTGCCTTCACCGTTTCGCTCGGCGAGTTCGGCGCAACCCTGCTCATCACCCGTCCCGAATATCCCACCATCCCGATAGCCATTCAACGCTTCCTCGCTCAACCCGGCGGACTCAACTACGGGCAGGCGATGGCAATGGCAACCGTGCTCATGCTTCTCACCACGTTCGCCATTCTCATCATCGAAAAATTACGCCTGTCCGACTCTGGAGAATTCTAATGCTCGAACTTCGCAACCTCGTCAAATCCTACGAAGGCAAACCGCTCCTGCGCGACATCTCCTTCACCGTCGCAGAAGGGGAGACGGTCTGTTTGCTTGGTGCATCGGGCAGCGGCAAGTCCACCATTTTGAAAATGATCGCTGGATTGGATTTTCCTGAAAGTGGACATATCCTATTTAACAGTATTGACCTCGCCCAGACACCGCCTCATCTCCGTGACTTTGGCTTGGTCTTTCAAGACTATGGGCTTTTTCCTCATCTGAATGTTTTTGACAACGTCGCCTTCGGCTTGAAGATTCGCAA